>Ga0082212_10002997_pt1 | contig 24162 bp, 28 predicted proteins | sample TergutNt197P3_FD_71548 | JGI IMG/M metagenome (GOLD analysis project Ga0082212, IMG submission 71548) | Neocapritermes taracua P3 segment gut microbial communities from Petit-Saut dam, French Guiana - Nt197 P3 | ecosystem: Host-associated > Arthropoda: Insects > Digestive system > Gut ... | reverse complement strand
TGCTTCCATTATAGCAGCTCCATTTCACTTAGTATTTTTTGTTCACTAACACAATTATACCATAGTGGATGGAGCTGTGTTTTTGTTTTGAAATTCTACGGAGCTTGGGACATCGTCCTTGTTCACGATTGGAGGTTGTGGCATTTTTTGGACCAGTCTTGCAACTGTAAAACTGTAAACTAATATTTACAGGGCTCTTATATGCGCCTATCGATATTGCGCTATCACGTTTGTTTTCATTGTTTTTTTGCCGATATGAGAAGCATCATGGGGCGGCGAAGCTCGTCTGCCATTCCAGGCATATTTAGCGTCTCTGGCGGGGGCATCGGTTCTTTAATTTCGTCAATTCCAAAACCTCTTTCTTGAAGGGCACAAATGTATGTGGTCAATGTCCTATGGTACTTTAATACCTTCTCCCCTAAACCCATTCCTGGCTTCCTTGCGATGTGAAGATAGGATGCTCCACTGAAAACACGAAATCGACCCCATCGGCAAGGCAACTATAAACCTTGCCGCATACTTGCCTGTAATCCTCGATATAGTGCAGCGCCAAAGAGCTGATAACCACATCAAAACTGCCGGCTGGATACCCATAGCCTTCAATCGACTCCAATTGGTAGGTGATATATCATGCTAGCTGGTCAATCTCCTTGCTTTTTCAAGCATCAGCTTTGATATGTCAATGCCTACAACCGACTTTGCTTTTTTGGCAGCTGCGTAGGCGCAATGCCAGCCATACCCGCAGCCAAGGTCAAGCACCCTTTTGCCTTCAAAGCCAGGCAACATCCCTTGCAAGGTCCTCCACTCCCCTGCTGCGGCCAAACCCTTTGACGACCTGTCCATTTGGCTATACTTGTAAAAAAACAACGGGTCATCATACTTGTTCTCTATCACTTGGCTTTGTACTCCATTCCCATGTAGCCCGATTTGCCCTCAAGCTCTCCAAGCATTTGGGCCAACCGCTTTTGCCTTGTCTCCTCCCGCTTTGCCCGGGTTATCCAGCCGATATAGTCGTTTCTCTGGTACGGTGGGCGGGCTTTGTATAAATCCCATAGGCCCTTGTCATCGAGGGCTTGTGAAACAAATGGAGGCACGGGATACACCTCCCGGGCCATTTTAGAGGTGTCCATGCCATCATTGGACTTTTGAGTTTCATTTGCTTCCATATTGGCAGCGTTCCATGCTGCTATTTCCGCTGCCAAAGCGTAAGGGATGGGTTTGTCCAGAGGCAAGCGGACCGAGCCTTTTGACACCTTGAAACCTTCGAGCCTGGGCGCGAAATGCGCCACTGCCTCTGCGCCGGGATACAAGCCGATATGGTTCTTGAACGCGGCAAAATGGATGAGGTTGCCGCCAAGCCAGAAAGTGGGCATTTTCCATGCTATCTTTTGTGTCGCATTGGGCACTTTCTCCTGGATGGCTGCAGCAAGCTTGGCCAGCAATGGCCGCACATGCTCAGGCTGGCTTTCAATATAGCTGCTTACAGTTTCGATATCACTGCAATAGTGGCTTTGGCCTGTGTTTTTGAACTGCCGCAAACATTTCGGGCATGTCCACATGATAGGCTCCTTTCTTTGGAAAAAAAAGCTTGTCGCGCAATTCTGTCATTTGTCCATTATCCAATCTAAGTACTTTGATAGAAACATCCTGCGAAGCAGTTCTGAACCAGCCAAGTTGACGGCGCTGTATACGATCAAGACAACACCGGGATGGGCGCCTGCCTCCATTGAATAATACATGGCAAAACCTGATACGGTTATATAGACAGCCGAGACCATAAGGCAAATCAGCACGTTTGAATTCTGTTTGACCGCCCTCGCAGGGTTGTCCCAATCCAGCCGCGGCCTTTTAAGATCCACCAACAAGGCAAAAAGCATTATTGGGATTGTGGCAATTATTGATGCTATACACATCAAGGCCGCATTGTCAAATGACATTGACAGAATGGATGCTATCATGGCAGACAAGATGGCTGATGTTGCTGTATTGATTAAAACAGCAACCATTATCCTGCCAGCTAGCTGGTCCGAAGGGGAAGATGGCGAGGATTGGGTGACCCAATGCCCTGCACCTTCCCTTGAGAATGATGTGGCGGTTATCATTGACATGTCCAGCAATGACACAACCAGCAAGCATGCATAAGCCAATGTTTGCGGGTATGCGGCAAAAAGGAATGCGAACATATTGCCTGCTTGGTCTACCAGCAAAAAGTGGTAATACGCCAACAAAAGAGGCAGGATTACTATCATTGCCAAAGTGTTCATTGCAAAGGTCGGAGTGCGCACCAGCACCCGCAAATCACAGAGAGCTATTGCAAGCGGTTTTGAAATTTTAGCGAATCTATATTCTTTTCCTTCTTTCTTCGCTTTTTTCTTTGAAGAGGTTTGCCTGGTGGCTGCATCCAGGTATAACCCCTCTCCCAGTAAAACCGCTACAAAAAAGCTGCCAAATGAAAGAAGAGTGTAGATAGCCAAATTCAAAAACCCTGTGATATTGCCGGAAGAAAGCATGGCGCGGCTAAAAAAGATCGATGGATAGTAGGCCTTTGAGAGCAGATCCATCAGATATTTGTTGTCTAGCAGAAAAATCGCTGCGCTGACCGGGTCTGACAGTGTCGTAGACAGCTTGTTTGTGGCGTAGCTGATTAAAAAGGATATTGCGAGAGTCAAGGTTACCACGACATATTGGGCGCTGTCTACAGAGACCTTTCTTCCCAAAACCCGCATAATACACATCGAAATTACCGATCCTGCGGCCAGCGGGATCATAGGGGTTATGATCAGCATAACTGCGGCATTGGCCCAATATGATGCCAAGAACGTTTCCGGCGCAAGCCAATAAACGGCAGGCAAGATTATCAGGGAAAACAGGACATATTGGATGGCGAGCACTGTCAGTTTGCTGGCGACAATCGCCCTGGGCTTGACGGGGAGAGCTAGAAGCAACTCAGTGTCTTTTGAGGAAAAGAATGTGGTGAAGACATAAGCAGTGCCAAAAACAAACACTAGCATTGATGCGACAGCCATGGTGAGGGTGTACAGCGCAGCTGTCTGGTTTATCAAAGCCAGCGTTTCAGATAAAAAACGCACAAAGATAAAATACATTGCATAGGTGGGCAACAATAGTATGGCGATAACAGCCACCAAAGCCGCCCTTGTTGCGCTTGACCCCTTTTTTGTGGAGGATGCAGTGTCGATTGTCTTTAAATGGTATTTCAACAAGAGCAGGTATTTACTCATGGTTTTCTGTAAGCTCCAAGAAGATTTGCTCCAGCGTGGAGCTGGGAGACTGCTCTTGTTCCCTCAGCTCTTCCATTGTGCCGCTGGCTACTAGCTTCGCATTGTTGATTATGCCAATCCGGTCACAGAATTTTTCTGCCACATCTAAAACATGGGTTGAGAAAAAAACGCTTTTGCCTTCGTCACACATGCCTCTCATCAGTTCTTTGAGCGAAAATGAGCTGCGCGGGTCAAGGCCTACCATAGGCTCGTCCAGTATAAGCAGCCGTGGGTTTGTGACCAAGGCTGCGATCAGCACGATTTTCTGGGCCATGCCGTGGGAATAGGAGCCTATCTTGTCGGACAGGGCGTGTTCGATGCCGAATAGCTCAGCGTATTGCATGGTTTTTGCCTTTCGGGCTTCTTTTGATATATCGTGCATGTCGGCTATAAAGTTCACATATTCGATGCCTTTCAGCTTTTTGGGCAGATCGGGGGTGTCGGGCACGTAGGCGATGGCTTTTTTAGCTTCAATGGGAAAGCGCTCTGAGTCAATGTTGTCTATCAATACGAGCCCGGAATCCCTTTTCAGGATGCCTGCGACAATCTTTATTGTAGTTGACTTTCCAGCCCCGTTTGGGCCTAGAAAGCCGTAGATCTCCCCCCTTTTCACTTCAAGGGACAAACTGTCTACGGCTTTGGCGCCTTTCGGCGAATAAGATTTGTTAAGGTCCTCAATTATCAGCATGGAGCTTTTTTACCTGCCTTTATTTCTCAATAGGTATGATGATTTTCACCTCTACCCTGTCCTCGTAGGCTGTCTCGTCGTAACCAGCGTCTATGCCGGTTTTGCAGATGGTTTCGAAAGCTTGCTTTATTGTGTTGGTGTATATCCTGTAGTTGAAGACATTTTTCAGATTAGTATTCCGGCTGGCATCCAAAACAACTTCAGCTTTCAGTTTTTCTACCAGCTCTTCAGACTGCCTGACATTCAGCTCTTTTTTTGCGATGGTTTCGATGGCCCGGATGCGGGTTTCGGTGTCAGGGATTTGAAGCAGAGCCCTTGCGTGGCGCTCTGAGAGGTTGTTTTCGACCACAAGGCTTAGCACTTCCTCCCCCAATTTCAGCAAGCGCAGCTTGTTGGAAATGGTGGACTGGCGTTTGCCGACTTTTTCGGCAAGTTGGGACTGGGTGAAATTGTAAGTCTCAATCAGCATAGTATAGGCATTCGCCTCTTCCAAAAACGACAGATCCTCGCGCTGGATGTTCTCGACAATAGCCATCAAGTGGATATCCTCTGCCCCTGCTTGGATTATTACACATGGAACCCTATCCAACCCGGCGATAACAGCTGCCCGTAGGCGCCTCTCCCCGCTAATCAATATAAATTGCCCATTGCCGGCGGCGCGGACACTAAGGGGTTGTATGATTCCTACAGCTTTTATTGAAGCTGCCAGTTCTTCCAGTGCCTCTTGGTCAAAGCGCTTCCTCGGCTGGTTCTTGTTGGCTTGTATATTTGCAACTGGTATCAATTTCAGCTCTTTAGACATATTGCTTGACATATTGCTCCTCGCTAACGCGCTACGCGCTTGTCCAATTCGTCGAATTTTAGCTTCCGTTTCTATATTGTAGCACATTTGGATAATATAATATAATCATATAATCATCAAGCAAAAACCGTTAATTTATGACTAATTATTTGTTAAATCCTTATACTATTATAATGATCCAATCTTGCGCAGCTCGGCCATCAACGCATAAATGTCTGATGGGCTGACCCCGCTTATCCTAGAGGCTTGGCCGATATTGCCCGGCCGTTGGGCTGCAAGCTTGATTCTCGCCTCAGTTCTCATATTTGTCGCTAAACTATAGTCAAAGCCATCAGGGATCTTTCTATTCTCTGCTTTTTTAAACTGGTCTACCTGCCGCTGTTGCTTAATTAGGTAATCCTCGTACTTGATCTCCAACTCCACTTGGTGGATGACATCAGCAGGCAGATCTGGCCGGCTTGGGTCGAAGCCTTCCAAGTGGGCATACGCCACCTTTGGCCTTTTCATCAAAGAATACAAACTAGAAGGCTTTGCCAAGGGAGGCTCCCCGATTTTGTCCATAGTTTCGTCAATTTTGTGGCTTGGGGCGACTATTACTGATTTTAGACGTTTAATCTCGTTTGCAATAGATTCGATCTTCAAGTTTATGGCCTTCATAGCCGCCTGGGACACAAGGCCATGCTCGTAGCCAAATTTGGACAGGCGGATATCAGCATTGTCTTGGCGCAGCAAAAGCCGCATTTCCACCCTTGAAGTCATGATCCGGTACGGCTCGTCAGCGCCCTTTGTGATGATGTCGTCGATCAGCACTCCAATATAGCTGGTGGAGCGGTCAAGTATTAAAGGCGGGCTTCCATCGATATAGCAGCATGCGTTTATGCCTGCCACAATCCCTTGGGCAGCCGCTTCCTCATACCCGCTTGTGCCGTTGATCTGGCCTGCAGTGAAAAGCCCTTGCACTGCCCTCGTCTCCAAGGACAGCTTTAGCTGTGTGGGGTCGATTGCGTCATACTCTATAGCGTAAGCGTAGCGCATTATCTCGATATCCTCAAATCCCGGGATAGTGCGCAGCATTTCATCTTGCACATGCACAGGCAAGGATGTGCTTAAGCCTTGCAGATACATCTCGTCTGTGCCGGCGCCCTCCGGCTCAACAAAAAGCTGGTGGCGCGGCTTGTCCGCAAAACGGGTGACTTTGTCTTCAATGCTTGGGCAATATCGCGGGCCCACCCCCTCTATCTTGCCTGAAAAGAGGGCTGACAAGTGCAGGTTTTGCCTTATCGCATTGTGGGTTTCCTCGTTTGTGTAGGTGATAAAGCAAGGTTCGTTTTTTATAGCCATTTGGCTTGTTGAAAAGGAAAATGGCTGCGGGTCGCTGTCCCCGTACTGGGCTTGGAGCTTGGTGAAGTCAATGGAGCGGCGGTTGACCCTGGCCGGGGTGCCGGTCTTGAGCCTGGATAGGCGCAGGCCGGCGCCTGCAAGGGATGGACCAAGCAGGTTTGAGGGGGCAAGGCCTGACGGACCTGACTCGAAATCCTCCGATCCGACAAACACCCTGGCAGACATGTATGTGCCGCTGGCGATGATTATAGCTTTAGCTGTAAATTGGGTCTTTGTGCGGGTAATAACCCCTGCCGCTTTGCCGCCCTCAATGACCAGTGACGTGGCCTCATGCTGTTTTAGCTCCAGGAGGGGCTGGGTCTCTAAGGTCCGTTTCATCTCGTTGTGGTAATCGTGCTTGTCTGCCTGCGCGCGCAAGGAATGGACTGCTGGCCCTTTTCCAGTGTTGAGCATCTTGTTTTGGATATATGTGGCGTCAATGGTTTTGCCCATCTGCCCGCCCAGGGCGTCAATCTCCCTGACCAAATGCCCTTTGCCGCTGCCGCCTATGCTGGGATTGCATGGCATAAGCGCCACAGAGTCCAAATGCATAGTCAACAGCAAGGTCCTCTTGCCTTTGCGCGCGCAAGCCAAAGCCGCCTCGCAGCCTGCGTGGCCTGCGCCTACCACTATCACATCGTAGTTGTTGTTATATGCCATTATTCTATTGTATCCTCACTTGCCTATGCAGAATCTGGAAAAAATCTCGTCAATTATTTCTTCTGGCGCGCTCTCTCCGGTGATTTGGCCTAAATGGTAAAGGCAGTCGTTAATGTCAGTCTCCACAAAATCTATGGGAAAGCCCTTTTTAAGGGCCTCAAGCCCATCGGATAAAGCTTGTGCCGCTGATTCGAGGGCTAGTTTGTGGCGCAAGGTCACTGTGAAATTCATCCCGCTGGCCTCAAAAGCCCCGGATGCGTCTGCGACTAGTTCTGCCAGCACGCCGACATTTGTGTTGTCTTTGGCAGAGACCTCAATCAGCCTCTCCTCGCCAGAGAAAAAAGCTTTTGTCTGGGGGTTGGCGCCCAAGTCGGATTTGTTCAAAGCGATGATCCGCTCCGGCTTTGATGCCGCCATTTCATATATTGATTTGTCTTGGCTGTCCAAGGGCTGGCTTGCGTCGACTACAAAGATTATCAAATCCGCCTCGTCGATGGCAGCGATTGACCGATCCACCCCCAGTTGCTCTATGCCGCTTGTTTCCCTGATGCCTGCGGTGTCATAGAAGCGGATTGCCAAACCCCTGATTGTGACCCAATCGTCAATCACGTCCCTGGTAGTGCCCATGAAATCGGCGACGATAGCCCTGTCTTTGCCCAGCAGCCTGTTTAGGAGCATTGACTTGCCTACATTGGGCTTGCCAATGATCACAGCTTTTACGCCTTCCCTGATGGCCTGCCCCTTTTTGTATGTGCTTGCCAGCTGCCTCAAAACAGCAATAGACTCCTCCAGCAGCCCGGCTATCTGCTCGTCTGTCGCCGCGCCTAAATCATCGTATTCCGGATACTGGATTGCGACTTCGATTTCCGCAAGCCCCCCCACCAGCTTGCCCTTTATGGAGTCAACCGCTTCCTGTGTCGCCCCAGATAGCTGGCTCATGGCAGCGGCCAGGGACATCTCGGAGTTTGCCTCGACCATTTGGCCAACGGCTTCCGCTTGGGAGAGGTCTATCCTTCCATTGAGGAAGGCTCTTTTTGTGAACTCCCCCGCCTCTGCCAGCCGGGCGCCTTTTGCCACCACAAGCTCAAGGACAAGGCGCGCAGGAACCAGCCCGCCGTGGCAATTGATTTCAATGATGTCTTCCCGGGTGTAGCTTTTAGGCCCTGACATTTTTGAGACCAATACTTCATCGATTGCCTCGCCAGTTTGTGTGTGGCAAATGCTGCCATAATGGATTGTGAAGGAAGGGGCGTCTTTTATTTTTGTTTTGGATGGGCTTGTAAAGATCGATGAGCATATATCAAACGCCTCTGGGCCGGAGATGCGGACAATCGAGATGCCTCCGAAACCTTGGGCTGTGGATATGGCTGCTATTGTGTCAAATTGCATTTTATACCTTGGCTTAAATACTCTTTTTTCATGCATGCAATTATACCACTTTTGACTTGTTTGAGCACAAAAAATGCCCTTTATTACAAAGCGCCTTTTTTCATTGTCGCATAAATCTGCGCTGGAGCCTCTAGAAGCCAATGGTTGATTGCCAGGTAATTGCAAAATACGGGACAACGCCCAACTAAGTTGCCTTTATTAAATTGCTTCTTTTTTAATTGGCTTATGCCGCGTTTGGGCAAATAAGAGCAGACCAATGGAGTTAAGCATCCCGCCGACTGTAACGGGATGCTTTGTAACCTAAAATCCCGAAAAAATTATACCTACACAGGCACTTCTACATCAAAGGCCTCATAAATGCCGCGCTGTTCCTTGTCCCCATGACAACCAATCTTTCACAGCCAGGCAAGAAAGCTTCTCATCGCTGGGCGATCTTTGCGTTTTTTTAAGAAACGCTGGGACCAATGGCCAAATCGACGTGGAACTTTCCAGGGGAAGCTACATAGTCATCCGCACAAACATGCCCCTTTTGAGATACGCGATGATCGCCCCTTTATCTATGACAACAGGCTATGATGCTGACGATGCGACAGACGGCCACCGCACATTTGGCTATGTGCCAATGCAAGGGAAGTTTTTTGACGAAGACGTGTTCGCGCTTGACTATGCACAGATGGAAGGCGGCAATCATGCGGTAATATCCCCTACCACTTGTTTGACGACCACTTGTTTTTCTATTTCCTCGATGAGGCCAAGAAAGACGATTTCCTTTACTATCCCACTGTAAACATTTACCTTTGTCAGCAGGCGGGGCATAGCCAGCTGCTGCTTCGGGGGCAATTGAACAGGCGTGGGTCTTGGGACTTGTCTTCCAGCGTGTCGCCTGCCTATGGCAGGATAACCCTCGATTTCAAGGAAAAGGGCGGGCAAGGGTATGGCGTTTTTTTTCGAGGAGGATTAGCGGGCATGCAGACACTGCTGGGATGGTTCCGCAGGTGCCAAAATTGGCTGCTAATTGTGTGGATCTTGCTGCGCCTTGCCGACCATGCCAACGATGTTTTTAGGCAATAGGCAGCCTATGCCCCGAGTTGGGGCTGCAGCGACCCTTGAGCCGGAAGAGGCGGAGAGGTTGGGCAAAAAAAGGGAAAGGCAGCTGGAGCACGGCTGGGGGCGTTGACACAGGCGCAGGCTGGCCAATATGGCACGGGAGCCGGCAGGTCCCGTGCAGCTACTACCCGCTCTTTTGCCTTTGTCAGCTTTCTCATTATAACCTCCACCGGTAACTGTCGCAAGACTAGTATTGGGTACCAGACATAGCCTTATTAGCACTATTGAGGAAATGCCTTGCTTTTCAACAGGGCATTTTTTTGTCGCTAAAAACCGGCATTCCAGAAATGATATCAAATCAATTTCGATAATGGCAGCAAACATCCTCTCATTTTTGAAAGCCTCGGGGCAATACCCTCCATCTTCACCCTTCGCGTAAAACATAAAGTATTGCGCAAAAAATATCATAAAGGCCATATGTGTATGGCCTTGTCGCTTTGGTGGCTTACTCTAAAAATGGCTTGATAATCTCGAATTGGTCCCTAGTTATGTCGCTTGGATGTTTTTTTCTCATATAAAGGTAAATAGCCTTTTTATTGTTGTTGTACCATTTATCGACATTAATACTCATTAAACAGCCTCAAGAAACTTGTGCCCTTCATGTATTTAGACTTCACTGATTTTTTTGAAACCAGCCCTTACTCTGCAATAGGGGCGATGAGCAGCAGAGGCATTGTGGTGTCGCTCGCAAAAGGGTGTCACTGTGCACTTGGCAATAGCGGCAGTTGCTTTGGTGGCCTCTTTCCTTTTATTTAACAAACAAGATATTACCTCCTAGCTGGCAAAATTCTAGCTAATGGTTGATGATAAATATGGCTGATTTTTTAAACAACTATAGCAAAGGCGATAGCCCGCCGACAGAGGATTTCAAAGCTCCTCCGAAAGGCGTACCCGAGACCATCCGGAGGATGCCCAAATCTTCGTAATAACTTTAGCTGGTCTAATGTGTAAAGCTGGATTGTCGATTTTTGCGCCAATTTTGGCATGTTTCTGCGGAGTGATGATTTTGTATTTTAATTAATATTTGTAATAATTATTTTAAAATCCCATGGGGGCAGCCCCCCCACTACTAGCCATATTTATCCGATGGGGCAAGAATACGCCAAATTAAGGTTTTTAAATGGTGGTTCCACAACATAAACTATTTCTGGAAAGCGGATAATTGTTGATATTTCAGCATATATACATTATAATCTTCTTCATAGTTTGTTTGTATTATGAGGCAATTTCCTACATACGCCTAAGAAAAAAAATGCAGGCAATTCTAAAACAACACATATTCGGAGGAGAAAATGAAAAGATTAGTTGCAATTGGTCTCGTGTTTGCAATGGCCTTGACAGCCCTCGCCGGTTGCGGCGGAGGCGGTGGCGGCGGACAGACCAGCGGTGGCGGTGGCGGCGGAGAGACTGACGTCATTAAAATTGGTGTGTTCCAACCATTGACAGGCGCATACTCAGCAGGAGGGACGATCGAGGTCCAAGGCGTTGATCTTGCTAAAAAGTACTGTGAAGAAAAATTCGGCAAGCTTCTTGGCAAAGAAGTTGAGCTGGTAATCGTAGACAACAAGTCTGACACAGTCGAAGCTGCGACCGCAGCCGCTAAACTCGTTGAAGACGACAAAGTCGACATCGTCCTCGGTTCTTGGGGATCCGGGCTTTGCATGGCTGGCGGAGACTCTTTCAAGAACAGCAAGACAATCGCTATCGGAGCTTCTTGCACCAACCCCAATGTCACTATAGGCAATGACTACTACTATAGGATTTGCTTCCTTGACCCATTCCAAGGTACAGTTCTTGCCAACTATGCATACAATACCCTTGGCGCAACGAAAGTCGCAGCAATCTATGAAGCCACTAATGACTATGCTGTCGGCCTTTACAACTTCTTCAAAGAGGCATTTGAAACCCTTGGCGGAGAAATCGTCGAGACACAGATGTACCAGACTGAAGATCAAGACTTCAATTCCCAAATTTTGACAGTCATGGCAAAAGAGCCTGAGATCATCTTTGCGCCCGGAGTCGAGTCTGCAGCGGCAATTATGATGAGGCAAACCCGCGAAGCCGGCTATAATGATGTTATCTTCATGGGCGGAGACACATGGGAAACACCAATGCTCATCGACCTAGGCGGAGAATTTGTCGAAGGGTGCATCGTCACCACGTTCTTTGATCCTGCAGCTCCATTGAATGATATCACAGCAGAGTTCGTAGAGCTTTACACTGCGGAGTATGGAACACCTCCAGCAGCATTCACAGCTCTCGGATTCGACTCATACTTGACTGCTTTCCAGGCTATTACTGAAGCTGGCTCAACAGACAGCGACGCGATTATGGCAGTGCTAGAAAATATTGTAGTCAAGGGCGTAACCGGAGACATAGCATTTAATGAAATCGGGGATGCCATCAAAAACATGGCCGTTCTCAAAACTGTACAAAACGGCGAGTTTGTGTTCATGGACACTGTAACAATCGAATAGAACAATATCCTATCTAGATCAAAGGCGGTCCTTCCGGGATCGCCTCTTTGCTCTTTTTTCCAAATTTGCCGCAAACCAATCAACCTTGAGGCAAAGGCTTGCAGCGGTTATGCGGCGCTCGACAGTTGCAGCCACTGCTTCTTGACTTTAGCTGTTTATTAGGCGCTAATTCACTTGCATTTATTATTGAGGAGCTAATTATGGTTCAATGGCCTACACTTTACATGTTCCTTCAGTCTATGGCAAACGCCATTTCAATTGGGTCTTTGTATGCCCTTGTAGCTATCGGCTACACAATGGTATATGGGATACTAAGGCTTATTAATTTTGCCCACGGCGACATTTTTATGATGAGCATGTACTTTGCCTTCTACCTTGTGGCAGCGTTTGCCCTGCCATGGTACATATCCTTCCCCTTGGCAATTTTAGCAACTGGCATTATGGGCATCATAGTTGAGCGCAGCGCTTACCGGCCACTTCGCGACGCTCCAAGGATTTCCCTTTTGATCTCATCAATCGGTGTCTCATACCTGTTCCAAAACTTTGCGGTTGTGGTATTCTCCGGCATCCAAAAGCAATTTCCGCAAGTGCCTTTCCTCCAGGAAATGGTGGTTATAGGCAAAGTGCGAATCCAAGTGTTGACATTTGTCATGCCTGTTGTCACTGCAGTATTTGTCGCAGCGCTTTTGTTCTTGGTCAACAAAACCAAGGTGGGGATGGCAATGAGGGCTTCAAGCAAAGACTTTGAGACTTCCAGGCTAATGGGCATCGATGTGAACCGCATCATTTCTGTCACCTTTGCCGTTGGCAGCATGCTTGCAGCCCTGGGCGCGATTATGTGGGGGCTCAAATACCCCAAAATCGACCCATACGTGGGCAGCATGCCAGGTTTGAAATGCTTTATCGCTGCAGTTATCGGGGGAATCGGCAACATCAATGGGGCAGTTGTGGGCGCTATGCTATTAGGCTTTATCGAAATTATGATCGTGCTTTTTCTTCCCGCGTTGTCTGCTTACAAAGACGCGTTTGCGTTTGTGGCGCTAATAGCAATTTTACTTTTCCGCCCAACAGGGCTCCTTGGCGAGAAAAAGGCAGACAAGGTTTAATGGGGTGATTATATGAAAAGCAATTCATCAAACAAAAAGATGGGGTTATCTACAATACTGACAATCGCCTCCCTCATTGGCATAGTCGTTTTACTCTATATGATTGACCAGCACGGGTTCCTTGGATCCTACTGGACACGGGTTTTACGGCTAAGCGGAGTTTACGCCATCTCGGCATTGTCGATGAACCTTGTCAATGGCTTTACTGGGCAGTTCTCACTTGGGCATGCAGGTTTTATGGCCATTGGGGCTTATGTCACAAGCCTGCTAATTATCCCCACTCCCAACAAGGCTATCCAATACTATGTGACACCAGTTTTGGATTTTGTGGGGAAAATGCATGCCCCTTTTTGGCTGGCTTTGATACTTGGAGGGCTCCTTGCAGCGATTGCGGCATTTTTTATTGGCTTTCCTGTTTTGAGGCTAAAAGGGGATTACTTGGCTATTGCGACCCTTGGTTTTTCAGAAATTATCAGGATTTTTATTACCAACCTCATTCCAATCACTAATGGGCCTATGGGCTTGAAGAACATTCCAGCCTCTGCCAACATATGGTGGACCACAGGGATTTGCACGTTGACGGTTGTGTTTATGCTAAGGCTGATGGACACATCCTATGGACGTGCCATAAAAGCCATCCGGGACGATGAGACAGCCGCGGAAGCTATGGGCATCTCCCTTTTCAGGCACAAAATGATGGCATTTATGATGGGAGCATTCTTTGCGGGGGTTTCAGGAGGCCTCATTGCCAGTGTAGTCGGCACAATCAATCCGGGATTTTTCAGGTTCACACTGGCATACGAGATTTTGCTGATTGTCGTCCTTGGAGGCTTGGGCAGCATCACTGGGTCTGTTGTAGGGGCTTTTGTCCTGACAATATCCAGGGAATGGCTAAGGTTTCTCGACAACGGATTTTCAATTTTGGGAATCATCAAAGTCCCTCCAATAGCAGGAATGCGCATGCTCTTTTTCTCTGTATTGTTGATGATAGTTATCCTTTATTCCAGAAGGGGGCTGTTTGGCTCCAACGAGTTCACCTGGGCAGGCTTGTTTGCGTTCCCTGGAAAGTGGAAAAACAAAGCGGCGAACCTGTTCGATTCTGCTAAACAAAAGGCTGGTAGGAAAAAATGAGCGTACTTGAAATGAGGGAAGCCACCATGCGTTTTGGTGGTGTTATTGCAGTGGAAAGCTTGAACCTAGAGGTCAACCTTGGCGAGATCGTAGCTATTATTGGGCCAAACGGCGCAGGCAAAACTACAGCTTTCAACATGATAACCGGGGTTTACGCCCCTACAAGCGGGTTGATCCTCTTTGACAGGGACGGCTCCAAGGAAATGCAAACCATAACCGGCATGAGGCCGGATTTGATAACTAAGCTTGGGGTAGCAAGGACGTTCCAAAATATCAAACTCTTCCAGGAAATGACCGTTTTGGACAATGTGTTGATTTCCAGCCATATCGGGGTAAAAAGCGACGTGTTCTCTGCTATTTTTGGCCTTCCACATTATTTGAAAGAAGAGAAGGCGATGCGGGAAAGGTCGATGGAGCTTTTAGACAAAGTCGATTTGGCAGACGAAGCTGCTGAGCTAGCTACAAGCCTCCCATATGGAAAGCAGCGGAAACTCGAGATTGCCAGGGCGTTGGCTACCAAGCCCCGCCTTTTGCTGCTGGACGAGCCAGCAGCAGGCATGAACCCGACCGAGACACAAGAGCTAACAGACTTTGTATATAAAATACGTGATGAGTTTGATTTGACAATATTGCTCATTGAGCACCATATGCAGATTGTTATGGATATTTCCGACAGGATTTATGTCCTTGACTTTGGCAAATTGATTGCCCAAGGGGTGCCTGAGGAGATCAAAAACAACGAAAGAGTTATTGACGCATACCTGGGGGTGGCAGATGATTAGCATAAAGGACTTGGTAGTCAACTATGGGGGAATCGAAGCAGTCAAAGGGATCTCTTTTGATGTGCCCCAAGGGTCTATTGTCACATTGATCGGAGCCAATGGCGCAGGCAAGTCCACAACCTTAAAAGCTATCTCTGGCTTGGTGAGGCCAAAATCAGGTTCAATCTCTTTTCTGGATGAGGATATCACCAACAAGGATCCTGTTGCGATTGTGGCAAAAGGGATCACTATGGTTCCAGAAGGCAGAAAAATATTTGCTGATTTGACAGTGCTTGAAAACCTAAAAATAGGCGCATATTTGAGAAAAGACAAGCTGGATGAGGACATAGAGTGGGTTTATAGCATATTTCCGCGCCTGAAAGAGAGGCATTGGCAGCTTGGAGGCACCCTTTCAGGAGGGGAGCAACAGATGCTGGCAGTTGGAAGGGCCCTGATGAGCAAGCCAAAGTTGATGATGATGGATGAGCCTTCACTCGGCCTTGCGCCATTGATAGTAAAAGACATTTTCAACGTTATCAAAAGAATTAACGAAAATGGCGTTACTGTGCTATTGATTGAGCAAAATGCCAACATGGCCCTTCATATCTCCGACACTGGGTATGTGCTTGAGACTGGGGTTATAACCCTTAGCGGACCCGGGGAAGAATTGCTCGAGAACGCTGCAGTCAAGGAAGCGTATTTAGGCAAGTGAGAATGTTTGAGCTTGGTTTTATTTGGCCAAGCTTTTTTTAGTGGCTTTGTTTTCATAGCTGTACTCATTCTTGAACACAAGAATGAGGTTTGTGCAAATACCAATAATCGCCATAATACATTATTTGCATCAACTCCAGAAATAGGTGTGATATAAATGACAAAACCAAGAATAGCAAGCTCGCGCTGGCATGACCCTGTTTCGTTGGCGGCTATAGAAGAATGCAAGCAGTTATGACCTTAACGCTAAAAATTCCAGAATGCAGCTGTACTTATAGCGGATTGCTTAGAAGCTGTTGATGCGAATGCATGAGTATTGTGTTTATGAGTTCTTGCCAGATTTGCCATGCAACAGCCGCTAGTTTTTTTTGGCGGTTGTATCTGATTTTCCCGATTAGTGCAACTATGTTCATAGCGTTCATAGCGAAATACCAAAATGTTCTATAATGTCTCTTTGGGTGGAACCAGCTTCTGTGACGATCTTGCCGCGCCTATCTGATGCGCTTACTTCAGAGACAGTCTCCATTGCCTCCATGATTTCCCTGACAGTGAGGTGGCTGAGTTTGTTGTGCTTGTTTTTTCCATCCTGATTTTGGTGAGAAGCACCAGAGCGATGAACTGGATAAAGAGGCTCGCGTTATAGCCTGGGACGAGTGTATCCTGAGCCGCATCATGTCCAGCATGTTTTTGAAGGCCGTCAAAGCAGTTCTCAACAGCCTGTTTGCTGCGGTACAGCCCGATGGCTTCCAGTGCGCTTGTTTTGCGCTTTGTGAGTATGCAGAAGAACCCCATATGCTTCTTCTTTGTGTCCTCTACAGCCTTCTTGTCCTCCTTCACCGTCCGCCCCCGCTTGGGCGTTTCTTTGACAATGAAGTATTTCTTGTAGGCCCACTTGTTTTTGTCCTGCTCATTTCCAGAAGACAGCTCATCTTGCCACAAGGCCAAGTCCAGTATGAACCCGTCCAGCTCCCTGGCCGCCTCCATGTGGTTGTAGCAGACATGGGCATAGCACCTTTTGCCATTCCAGCTGTGCAGGAGCGTTTTCATGTACAGAACCTCGCCCTCGCCCCTCGCGCGCCTGTTCCCAGCCGACATGATCTCTGCGCATGGGCCTCGAAGAGCTCCTCGTTCCACTTCCTCCTAGGGCACACCGTCACGAAGCCGTACTTTGCCTCGAAAAGCGCGTCGGCATTAGTTTATCCTGTAAGAGCCCCTGTCCATAACGGGCGTGAGCTATGCCTGACCGATAAAACCAGCTACGCCTGCAGCGAGAAAACGCCAGGCATGTTTGAAGAACCCAGGGAGCCTGCTTTGCTTCCCGAAGACTATGCCAAGGTTTATTTGGGGCAGCTTCTCTTTGTCGCAGTTGTGCCCGTAGCGGACATACTAGTTCTGCTTTGAGCAGAAGGAGACGCTTGTGATGTCGTAGTAGAAGCAGTCCGCCTCTGCAAGGTTGCGCATCCAGTCTCTGAAAAAGGCGCTTTGGCCGCTTGGCTCCATGGCTTGGAGAAGCCCGGATACGTGCTGGGGCTTTATTCCGCCGCCATTCGGGTGATTGCGGGACTCGCTGCAAGCCTCGCACCATGACAGCGGCAGGCTTTTGCGCGAGGAAGTATGCGAGGCTCAATATCATTTCCCAACTCATTCGGGAAAGCTTTCGCCAGTATGCCGCCAAGGTCCATCTGGCTGGCAACTTTCCCGAGCAGCGCAGCTGGGCTAACAACAAGCGTCGACACCTTTGGGGCATCCTCCAATTGCGGGGCTGTCTCGTACACATATTTGGCGCCATTCGGCTTTGTGTGGATTGTCCGGAAAGCAATCTCCTGCCCCTTGAAACATAGTTATACTTATTCGGGAAAATCGGCTGTATTTGATTTTTTGAAATTGTTTCAATTGGGCAGTAGTCTTCCATTTTATTTACTGATGCCGGCAAATTTGCCGTTAACCATCTCCAAGCCACAATTAAATATTAGGCTTGAATCGATTCATATATACATTTTGCAATTACACTGATATAATCAATTTAGGCTGAATTTTGAATCATGGATATTCTGGATAAAAAGAGTTATTTTTTCATAAACCAAAGTTGCCCGTATCTGCCAGTCCAATACTGCCAATCCACTGCTAACAAACCTTTTTTTCAACAGCACCGAAAAATAGTATTTGAAAGGAATCATTTATGAGCGATGTGAAAAAATCCAGCATCCCATTAACGGAACGGTTAAGCTACATTGTGTCAAGAAGCGGTTTCACACTTATCCTCACACTATATAACACAAGCTACGCTCCCTTGTACTTGAACACTGTATGCGGAATCCCGATGGCAGCAGTAGCTTCAGCGATGGCTACAGCAAAACTGCTGGATCTTCTAGAAGTATTATTCTTGCAACCTGTCCTGTTTGAATGGGCTTCAAAAACCAAACTTGGCAGATACCGCATCTGGTTTGTTGTGAGCCCCATAGGCTGCCTTATCGGGCATTTGATGATGGAGTCATACGTGACAGCTACCGTTCCAGACAGTTTGAAAGTGCCGTTTGTAATAATCGGCTATGTCATAATTAATGGAACCTTGAACATCCAGTCTACAGCCCTAAACTCCATGAATGCCCTGTGGATCAAAGACCCGACAGAGCGGTTTGCTATTACTGCCCAAATGAACGTTGTCAATAACGTAATGTCTATGACATTTGGTTTCATAATGCTGCCAATCATGTATTTTGTTGGCGGAGTGAATGTAGTCAACGCTGCCGGGATGACTTTCCTTGTCGTCCTCTACAACGTGCTAAACATAATTGCTTCAATACCAGTGTTCAGGTTCACAGGCACCATTGATATGGACCAGGGCACTGCAGGCGCAAGAACAAGCCCCTTCTCTACTATCAAACTAATCGCCTCCAATAGGAATGTGGCGGGAATGTTCTTTACCCAAACTTTCGCTACTGCTGGCACCAGCTCATGGAACTTGGTTTTTTCATTCATTTTCCTATACTACTACAAGAATCCAGCAGTGTTGTCGGCATATAACGGCTTTAGCCGGGGCATCATGATCTTCTCAAACTTGATAGTGCTAGCGCTTGCGTCTAAACTTGCGCCGAGGAACGCTTTCAGGATGTCCTTTACTGTGCAATCGCTGTTTTACGCTGTTATATTCTTCTTTGCTAAAGATGCTATCACCGCAATGGTCTGTGTGTGCATCAACTCGCTCTTCAACGGCATCTACATGACAGCAGCTACCCCTCTGTATGCTGAAGTTGTAGACTACACCAAGTGGGAGAAAGGGGAGAACATCACTGCGACAGTATTCTCCGCACAACAAGCCACAGCAAAGGCGCAAGCATATATCTCAAACTTTATCCTTACTGCTGTGGCGGCAATCGGCTTTAGCGCCTCTGACACCGCAACCCACACTCCGGAAATCTTAGACAACCTGAAAAAGCTTGCATGTTTCTTCCCAGTGGGATTCTTTGCCTGCGCTCTTTTGATCTTCACCTTTATTTACAACATAACACCCAAGAAGATGGAGATTGCCCGCAAAGAGCTTGCCGAGCAAGCTGCCGAAAACAAGTAATGTATACCAAATCTATTAGCAGTGGAGTTTGATTGCTAGGCGGCAAGGATGCCTGCCGCCTAGTTTTTTTGTCATAACCAACCAGTTCATACCAGCAAACGGTCTTTGCAAAGCTGAGGGACAGAATTCTCTGTCTTAACGTTTATTATCCTACTAAATAAACAGCCTTATATGGATAAAAAGACTGTTTATTAGGTATTTTCGAACTAAATTCATATTCATTTCTCAGGTAGCTATTTAGCGATGAAGACCCATGGCAAATACACGATGGGCTATTTGCCTCACCAACCCTATATGAGCCGGCTGTTTTTGCTAAAAAGCGCTGGAAACTGCTAACAGCTTCCAGCGCTACATTAAATACTCAAGGGATTATTATCTGTATTAGATTAGTATTTACCATACTCCCTAGCTGTCTCGAGCATCACATCAAGGTTTGCAGGGTTGCAGTCTGATGGATAAACCAACATTTTGTCTGGTGAAAGTATCAGCTTCTTGCCAAGTTTGTCGATTAACTCCTTGACCTTGTCGACAACTTGCTCTTTAGTGCCTTTTCCCAAAGTGGTTGTGGGGAATCCCCCCTCAATTGTGATATTGGGCAGGATTTTTGCCACCTCAAAAGGATCGTCTTGTTCTGTCAATATTGAGAAATGGCCTGCAGGCAGATCCCTGAAAAAGTCTCTTAAGTGCAAATAGCTGCCCTCAGGAAAGAAGTTGCCCAACAGGTCTTTCTCAACAATTTTGTCTGCATTGGGTTTCCAGTAAAGATCCCATGCGTACTTGCCAAATTGGTTGATTGAAAGCATCGAGGAAGAAATTGATGTCAACGAATATGCGTAAATAAAATCATCTGAATCCACATAGTTTTCAATGCCGCTTAGAATCCTCTCTTTCCTTCCATTGTCAAATGCTTGGATGATGTCCATGATTTTTGACTCAGGAAGGCGCCTAAGCTGGATGCCGAAGTTTTTCATGCCTGTTTGTGGATAAAAATCGTCTATTGCAGAGTTCTGTGACAAGCCGCTTCTCGATGGCACACCGTAATGCTCTAGGAAAAGCTTAGTCCTCTTGGCATTGGCTGCATTCAAGTCGCGCTGCTCGACCAGGGCAGCTTTTATCTTCTCAATTGCGTCCTCGCGTGAATAGAATGGAAACTTGCGTGGAAACATTTTCTCATATGTAGTTTTGGCCAAACCGTTTTCGATAAGAAAATCGTACTCTTCTGGATGCAGCAGCGTCTCGTCTAGGTAGTAGACTGATCCAAGCTCATCATCAAAGAGCAAGCCGCCATCGCCCATAACATGGGTTACACGGTAGTAGTACCTGGAAAAATATCCTTGGTACATGTCAAAGTTGTACTTCTCATGGAAGTCTCCCATAATTTGGTCAAGCAAATCGTAATTGCTCAAGGCTTCAGTCAATTTATATCCTGCAGGATGGATTGGCCATGCGCCAAAAGAGCTCATCAATGGGATCCGCTTTGCATCAGGGTTTTGGCGGACTGCGTCGGTTATTGTTTTTTTGCGCTCAGCTTTTAACGCCTGGGGGTTTTCAACAGTCATATGATTTGCCATTTTTTACTCTTATGCCCTTCCTCTCGAAGTAATAAATGCTTTTATAAAAGCGTCCTTCTCCTCATCTGTATCCAGCCAATCGATTACTGACCTTAATTCAGGAAGGTCTTTATCGAAGTCTAGAATGTCATACTGCCTTTCTTGTTCCATATTAGCCTCCGTTTTTGTTATCGAGCTTTATTATCATGAGCCAAATAATTACAGATCTCAGGGTAATTATACAAGTATACGGCAAAATACTCAACATTTTATTGCAACTCACATAACCAACTTATTGCATAATGCCAATAGGTTATCTGCAATATGCGCCAAGCATCTATAGTAGTTTTTAGCATTCCTGTTTACCTTGCATACATTTTTTTGTCAGCCATGTTGATGTATAAACACTCCTCTAATACGCCCTCTAACCACGCATTGAATCAATCCATAAACACAACTAACCATTTATGCCTTTATGTACTTTTATAGCAGCCATTTGCAAAAAAACTAAAGATGCGCTGGGTCACACATGCCCAAACCTGATACTCTCCAGTGTAGATGTCAATACAAAATAAGCCGCTAAACCCCGCTGGCATGCGGTCCTCTTAGCGACTTATTAGCACAAGGGTAATAATTATCTTATAAATAGAGCTGTTTCCGGCTTCTATTTTCTTCCGTATTCGTCTACAAATTTGAACACATCAACCACATTCTCGTTGATATCGCCTTTGCATATCCAATGTTTATTGCAGCCAAACACGAACCCGCCGCCAGAGGCGCATTCGTCGATAACTTTTTTAGCGTAATCAATGTTGTACTGCAGCGGTTGGAGCTTAGTGTTTTGCAACAACATACCGCCTACCAAAGGATGGTGATGGCCGATTATTTTGTTGAGTTCCAGGATTTCGTCGTCATCCACAAATGTGTAAACCGAGTCTTTTGGCAAATCCAAGAAACTCTCGATTACACGCAGCCATCTGCCTTCAATACAAACATACATCTTGTTGCCTGTTTCGCTAAGGCCATTTACCTGCTCTTTAAAGTATGGCCAGAAAAATTCGTCATACTGTTTTTGGTTCAAGTAGCACGGGATATGGGCCATGTAAGAGGCAAGCTGTTCTTTCACTTGGGTGTCTTTGTAGTCAGTCGCGCGCACTTTATAGATAACATCCAGCGCTGCCTTGACTTCTTCTGGCCTTCTTCTAAGATCCGCAATTGTTCCAACAAAGCCACGCATGCGGTCAAAGATAACATCGATTGGAGTTACAACACGCGGCAAGGTAGTTGGATATGGGAAGAACCCATACTCTTCAAAAAGCTTTTTTTGGATTTGTGGCATATGCCCGGTTGCCCGGCCTGCGGTCTCGTCTACTATAGTCTTGATCTTGTCCTTCGCGGCTTCCTTCCCGCTTGCAAACAATGGAGGGAATTTCCTTGGCAGCAAGGTGTCTTTCACAAATCTGTCCAAGTCTGCAATTAGCAAAGGATACTCGTCCGGTTTCATGGGTGGCCTTTGCAAATGTTGCAACGTAACCCCGTCTGGCGCCAGGAAGGTCTCGGTCATGTTGTCCAAAGCGGCATAGGCTTTGGGTGTGGCATTGAATGCGGCATTCCCGACATCACATGGCAGCCTGTCAAATAAGTTCCGTAGAACCTGCTCGGTTTTTTCTGGATCGTACTCGGCTTCCATAAAAGTCATGCCTGCAAACGCCAAGAGGGAATTGCTGCCTTGTATTTTTTTTGGTATGTAGTCTGGCTCGATGTGGTTGATAGCTTTAAAAAAGTTTTCTTTTGTTGAGGCTTGAGTTCTTTGTGCCATTTGGTTTCTCCTTAAGTGAAATACTGGCGTTTTTATTTGCTAGCAATTAAACTAGCAGCCTTATAGTCGAAAAAGTGTCCAAGCAAAATACTTTAGCAACGTAGCATTGAGAGGGTCTTTCAGATCCCGCCTTTCGTCAGCTTTGAGTTCTTCGATAATTTCGTCGATTGTGAATACCGTGCCATAACCCTCTTCTTGCCTGCCATATCAGCAAGTTGATATATGCGACTGCCAAGCTTTGGCTGATATCACCTTTGCATACCCACGGTTTGTTGCAGGCAAAAATGAGCCTGCTGCCAAGTAGCGTATCGCCAATGCACTTTCCATAATAGATGCCGGCCTTGGGTTGCAACTTGCCCTAAAGAAAATCATTTCGCCAAAGTAACATTCACCTTTTTATTTATTTTTGTGTATCTAATTTGGTTTTTGATATTATTATAGCATAGATTTCTATACTGGACAGCCGTCGTTTTGCTTAATAATTTTTGAAAGCAATATTACAAAAAGGTCGATGGGCGAAGCAAACCTGACCGCGCGTGAAATGGAAGCCATGCGCCTGATGTGCAGGCACATGACCAGCGGGGAGATCGCGAAGGAACTGTTCATTAGCGAAAATACGGTCAAATTCCATAAGGCGAATATTTTATCGAAAACAGGATATGAAAAATCTATGGATCTTGTTGTATATGTGCTGACAAAAGGCTGGATCAACCCTCTGTATTAAATGGCTAGGTTTCAAATAGTGCTGAAAGCAATGCCATTCCCAGCCGCGTATAGCTCAGCGTAAGAACCAGCCGTAGAACAGATAATCAAATCTTTACTACACCACGCAAACGCTTCCTCCCCAATATACGTAACGCTGGCTGGCATTATTGCACTAGTGAGCGATTCACACCAAGCGAAAGCCCGGTATCCAATGCTTGTCACTCCGCCAAGCAGAACTGCGCTATCCATCTGATTACAGTCGGCAAAAGCTTCGTTTCCAATGCTCACCACACTGGCCGGTATTGTTACGCTCGCGAGCGAATAGCAATCGTAAAACGCCCTATTTCCAATATCCGTAACACCATCCGGTATTGTTACGCCGGCCAGCCAGTCACAGCCGGCAAACGCGCCATCCCCGATACCCGTCACGCCATTTGGTATCGTTGCGGATGTGAGCAGGGAATAATCGCAAAATTCCCTTTCACCAGTACCCCTTACTGTATCAGTTGTAATAACTCCCGTTTCGTCCATAAATTCCGCTTTTTCCAGTACGCCGTTCTCATTGATTGTAAATTTAGCAGCCATTTTACCAGCCTCCGGCTCTCACAGCATATAAATAACCTACCGCCATAAAAACGATACCGCCAATAGTAAACGCTATCCCTATGATTTTCACGTTTGATTTATCTTCAAAACTGTAATTGCAAAGCCAGCAAAAGAAATCTGCCAAGCACAAATTAGCAGTTGTCGAAATACCAAGAATTACATTGGAAATTGACATAAAATTATGAAAAGAGGCAACACACCGCATTAATGGTATTATGAATTTGCGATTAAAACACCAAGCGGGGAAAGCATCATGAAGAATATACCACTAAACGGGCGAATTGCAAAGTTTTGTGAAGGAATAGCCACACTTAAAGGCTTTGGGCTGAAAAAAGCAATGCTGGCGGCCAGGATGATGGCAGCGATGATTTTGCCGGCATATTGCGGGATGCCCACCGAAATCGAGCGGCGCGCAGGCCCCAGC
>Ga0082212_10002996_pt1 | contig 24163 bp, 16 predicted proteins | sample TergutNt197P3_FD_71548 | JGI IMG/M metagenome (GOLD analysis project Ga0082212, IMG submission 71548) | Neocapritermes taracua P3 segment gut microbial communities from Petit-Saut dam, French Guiana - Nt197 P3 | ecosystem: Host-associated > Arthropoda: Insects > Digestive system > Gut ... | reverse complement strand
TCCACCCCCAACGCTGACGGGCGCTTCAACGTCTATGACGACATCAAGGCTAAACTTGTGATGCGGGGCGTCCCCGAAGCCGAGATAGCGTTCATCCATAACGCGAACACCGAGCTTCAGAAAAAGGAGCTTTTCGCAAAGGTGCGGACTGGAAGCGTCCGCGTCCTGTTCGGTTCGACCTTCAAGTGCGGCGCCGGGACGAACGTACAGGACAGGCTCGTCGCCATGCACGATTTGGACTGCCCCTGGAGACCCGCAGATCTTCAGCAGCGAGCCGGCCGCATAGTCAGGCAGGGCAACATGAACGCAGAAGTCAACATCTATCGCTATTGCACCCAAGCCACTTTCGACAGCTACCTTTTTCAGACGGTAGAGAAAAAACAGGAATTTATAAGCCAGATCATGACCTCGAAATCCCCCGTGCGCTCCTGCGACGACGTGGACGAGGACGCGTTATCGTATGCGGAGATAAAAGCATTGTGCGCCGGGAATCCCCATATAAAGGAAAAAATGCAGCTCGACATCGAAGTCGCCAAGCTCAAGCTGCTCAAAGCAAACCACCAATCCCAGCAGTACCGCTTGCAGGACGACCTGCTTACCAATTTCCCGAAAAAGATAAAGGAATCACAGGGGTTTATCAAAAGTTTCAAAGAAGACCTTGCCCGATTGGAAAGCCATGTGCATACGGCCGAGGAAGGCATATCGCCCATGAGCATCGGAAATAAGACCTATACCGACCGGGGCGAGGCTGGGGCGGCCCTGATGGAATCGTTTAAAAGCATCAAGACGACCGAATCAGCGAAAATAGGCGGCTACCGGGGCTTTGACTTGCTCCTGTCATTCGATACGGTCAACAAGCAGTTCAACCTCACCATGAAAGGCTCTATGACCCATGTGGTCAACCTCGGGGACGACGCTTCCGGCAACATTACCCGTATCAACAACGCTTTCGACCGGATACCCCAGCGGCTACAATCGGTCGAGGCGCAGCTTCAATCCTATTACGATCAGGTGGAAAACGCCAAAGCCGAGCTAAAAAGCCGTTCGCCTTTGAAGCGGATTTCGCCGATAAGTCGGCGCGTCTCGCGGAACTGGACGCAATGCTCAACATGGACGAAGCGCCGGAATCGGCGCTGATCGGCGACGACGAGGAAGTCGCAAAGGCCGTGCCTTCTGATATGGGTGCGAAAGAAAAGCCGTCCATTCTGGAGGCGCTGAAACATGGGGCTGAGAAAAGCCGGGCTATGTTCGGCGTCAAGTCCGAACAAGAGAAGAAAACGGAGTTAAGTATTTGAGTTTATGGGGATTGCCCTGTGCCGGGGCGATCCCCCCATTTTAATGAAAGGGAATGATCTATGCGATATGCAGGCTAATTTCAGGGAACTGGACCGCGAGGAACTGCGGGATATAAAGAGGCTCGCCGCTTCTGAATGTGCGAACTACGACCGCGAACACGGCTGCCTGCTTCTTGACGGCAAGTGCTATATGTCTTACGGCGTCGCTTTTACCTGTTCGGCGCTCTGCAAGTATTATAGAAAGGCGGTACTGCCGCTCGATCCAAAACTTGAGGCGTTGCTTAAAGGCGAGAATGTCGCCGACTATATCCGGCGTTGCGCCGTCTGCGGTAAAGAACTATATTCGAGCGGCAACCGGGCGAAATACTGTGGGACTTGCGCCCGCCGTGTACACCGCCGGCAAAAGAACGAATCTGACCGGAAACGGCGGTCGAAAACGGACAAGTAGGGGCTTAAAACCCCTGATAAACAGGGGCTGTGGTGCGCGTTTTGTGGGGCGGTAATGGTTTTATGCCCGAGCCCCTCAAAATGGCTTCTATTTGTCCGCAACATGATTATGGGAGTGATGATTATTCAGGGCGAAAACCGGAAGCGTAGTATCCGGGTCGTGTTCTATGTTGACGAGTGCGAAGCGGAGCTTATAAGAGAAAAAATGGCTGCCGCCAATATCCGCAATCGTGAGGCGTACATCCGCAAGATGATACTGGACGGCTACATAGTCCGGCTCGACCTCTCCGACGTGCGGAAGATGGTGCAGCTTTTATCTATTGCTACCTCGAACCTCAACCAGATCGCCAGACGAGCCAACGAGACGCGGAGCGTCTACGAGGGCGACGTCCGGGACTTGCAGGCTCACTATGAAAAACTATGGGAGCAGGCGGAAGCTATCCTGCGCGGGCTGGCGAAGTTGAAGCGGTGACAATAGTGGTCAGACACGGCGCGGCGGTCATATCGGCTGCCGCGCCTGTTCTGAGTCATACTGTAATTTTCCTTTTTTATAGACGGATAGGCCAAGTCTGTTGACAAATCTGTTGAAGCGACTGAAATCTGATGGTAAAATGGCTTTCGGAGGATAGCATTATGATCAAGATTGAAACGAAACGTATGTATCTGATGGAAATGAATGAGGCTAATATGCCTGACCTTCGCGCTATTTTGCAGGACGAGCAAACAATGTACGCCTATGAAGGCGCTTTTAGCGAGGACGAAACACGGGAATGGTTCGACAAACAGCTCTCGAATTACGAAAACCATAAGTATGGGCTTTGGGCGGCGGTATTGCAGAAAAACGGAAAAATGATAGGTCAATGCGGGGTGACCTTACAAAACATAGAGGGTAACTATGTTTATGAGGTTGGCTATCTGTTTAACCGCGACTATTGGCACAAAGGATATGCCGCAGAAGCCGCTAATTCGTGCGTGAGATATGCTTTTCAGGTTTTGGGATGCGCCGAAGTATACGCCATTGTTCGTGACACGAATCTTCCGTCAATGAACGTAGCCATCCGATGCGGCATGACTGCACAACAACGATTTATCAAACATTATCGCGGAGTAGATATGCCGCATATTGCTTTTTCGGTGAAACAGAAGATCCCGAAATAATTGCCGGATTTAGCTTAACCTGTCTACTGTCGTTTCAATCGGATAGCCCAAAAGCAGTCCCGTAACGATCCATTCGGCGGTGGTTTTTGGATTTGCGTAATCCATGTACTCGGCGTTTGTAAAACTGCTGATCGGGATAGAGCAAAGCCCCCTGATGCTGTTTCCGATGGTTTCATTCAACATTATCCCGAATTTCTTGTATGCTTGCATAACATCGTCAATATCTATGTAGTCGCTGATCGCGCCGGTTTTGCATATATAAATATGCCGCAAAAAGGAAAGGTATCTCTCGCTGTCAGGCTGCTCGAATCCTAATACGCAATCGCCGGGAAGCTCATTCCGTAACGCTTCGGTTTTCTCTGTAACCTCGCGTTCTGTGTAGAACCCCTGCGGGAGAGCCTGTCCGGGAAATGCCCCATCTTTTGCGATATGGAACGCGAAGCCGGCATATAGTTTTTTCCCGTTTTGAACCGCCGTATACAAATAGGTTTCATCGAAAACCCAGCCGTTGACACAGTTGAGGTTATCCCAATTCAGATATGGCGATTGCAAGCCAGGCGCGTTCGTATAACGGTACGTCGCCATAGTTGCGTTATTGGTTTTGTTTCTGACCGTGAGGCGGGCGTTTCCGTTTTTATATGTAGTCCGCTCGAATACTATTCCCTTATTCGATTCAAATACGATTTCAGCCATAATGCAGACCTTTCCGCCTATTTCTTGCCCCGCTTCGCTTCGATGTCCCGCAACCAGTCTTTAACCGGCGCCTTCCACGGCTCGCTCTTGTTTGGGATATTCTTTGTGAGACTTCGCGGATTTAAGCCGAGGCGTTTGGCAAGGGCAATATCCTCGTTGTTTAGACGGCATTTTCGTTTACACTCTGCCCATTGTTCTTCGCTATATGCCATTACCGCATCAGTTCTCCCCCGCCATAATATTGAGTACAGTATAACAGACGCATGAGAAAAACTCTTTACATTTATTTCAAAAAGGGCGCTGCGCTTTTTTGAGAAGCGCGCTATACTTTGATTGTAAGGAAAAACGCAAATATACAAGGAGGGCTTCGATATGAAAGCGTTGCGGATACTTATAAAGATTCTGTTGTTCCCCATCTCTCTCCTGCTGACGATCTTCGTAGCTGTGTCCATGTTCGTGGTCGAACGGTGCGCCATATTGATCAACATAGTATCGGGGCTAATGTTCGTCGCCGCCCTCGCCGGGTTTTCGCAATACTTCTTTGGCTGGCCGTTCGGGACTGCCGGGGAAGCGTCCACCCTGCAGCTTGCCATCTTTGGATCGGTGTTCTCGTTCCTGCTCTCGCCCTACGGCCTGCCGTCACTCGCGGCGTGGGCGCTGGGGATGCTCGACAACCTGAACGGAGAGATAAAATCCATATAAAGTGCTGACGGACTTTTGCAAGAGCGCGGGAGGTACATTGACCTTGACCGCGCCTTTTTATTTGCAATAGTATTTTGTTTCCAATCATGCTCGTTGTAGTTGACTTTCACAATACTATGCGCTATATTTATTACAGTATTGGAGGCGGTCATTTTGAAGCATTATGAAAAACTTGTTGATATGGGGTGCTTTTCGCGCAACGAGCTTACTGCCATGACAGGCAGCGAAGCGGCGGCTAATTCACTCATCTATTCATATAAGCAAAAGGGGCTTATACGCGGGGTCCGGCGTGACTTGTTTGCCGCCATGAGCCTGGAAACAAAGCAGCCTGTACCCAACCGTTTCGTCATCGGCTCGCGTATCGCGCCCGACGCCTGCATATCGCATCACTCAGCGTTCGAGTATTATGGTTACGCCAACCAAGTGTTCTATGATGTATATGTTGCTACCACCGCGCGTTTCCGCGAATTTGAATTTGACGGATACACCTACCGCCACATACCTTTAGTATATGATCATGGCGTTGAAGAACAGCGCGGCGGCGCCCGCGTCACAAGTATAGAGAGGACGGTCATAGACGGCATCGGGGATTTTGAAAAAATAGGCGGGTTTGAAGAACTCCTGCGCTGCATCGAAATGATACCGCGCCTTGACGGAGACAAGCTGCTGGCTTGCATGGATGAACGCGGCAACGGGTTTCTGCGGCAGAAAGCGGGATATATATTGGAATACTACAGTGAGGCTTTAGGGCTGAATGACGATTTCTTTCATGCTTGCGCGGACGGACTGCCCGGAGGCAAGAGGTATCTCTATAGGAACCTACAGCGTGGGCGGCACACCTTTAGCAAAAAGTGGCGGCTGTACACGCCGCCGGATCTGTCGGCGGTGACGTCGCAGGGGGAGGCTGGCGAATATGGAATATGACAGGCGGCTTATCGGGAAGCAGGCGCAGGAACTCGGGTTTATACGCGACACTTTTGAAAAGACTTTCCGGCTGGCAGACATAATGAAATTCATCGGAAGCGATCCGTTCCTGTCGGAGCTTTTGGCACTGAAAGGCGGTACAGCTATCAATTTGGCCATATTCAACCTGCCTCGCTTGTCAGTTGATGTTGATCTCGACTTCGCGCGCAATCTATCACGCGAGGGTACATTGGAAATGCGCGCCCGGATAACAGCCGACATTGATAAATACATGATTGCTAACGGCTACACGCGGAGCATAGTAAAGTCAAAGATGTATCACACTTTGGATTCCGGCGTGTACGTTTATCAGAACGCAGGCGGCAGGCCGGACAATATTAAGGTTGAGATAAACTACTCGCTGCGCGCCCATGTCCTTCCGCTTGAGAGGCGCCCAATCGAAACGGCTGGAGTATTCGAGCCTGCTTCCGTATTATCGCTGTCGCCTATTGAGATATTTGCGACGAAAATCGTTGCCCTGCTCTCAAGGGGGGCAGCGCGGGACTTGTATGACATCAACAATGCCGTCCACTTCGGCTTGTTTGACGACACACAGATGGAAACGCTCCGTAAATGCGCCGTATTTTATTCTGCTGTCGCTGGCGGCAACGAGCCTGTTTCTTTTGACTTATCGCGCATGGATACCATTACCAGTCATGTAATAAAGACAGACCTTTTGCCGGTTATTCGCAAAGACGATAAGTTCGACCTCGAAGCCGCCCAAAAGCGCGTAAAGGCTTGGCTGTCAGAATTGCTTGCCCTTACAGACGGGGAACGCGAGTTTGTGTCCGCATTCCGCAAAAAGGAGTATCGCCCGGAGTTTCTATTTGACGGCGATGAGCTTGAACGTATCCGCGACCATCCGATGGCAGCATGGAAAATGCAGCCCCACGAGCGGAGGACACGGCAAAAAGACAACGAGATTTAGCATGATGCAAAACAAAACACAGCGGCGCGGGGACACAATCCCGCGCTATTTTTATGCAACCGTTCATTGACAACGAACGATTTGAAAGGAGGCTCTATCCTGGCTTGCTCCAGACTGCTCACCATACATCAAAACAAGGGAAAGACAATCGCCCAAACGATCACCGACCGTACCGACTATGCCGAGAACCCGGAAAAGACCCGCAAGGGCGAACTGGTCACCGGGTATCAATGCGATCCGCACACGGTTGACTCGGAGTTTCTGCTCTCTAAGCAACAATACCATGACATCACCGGCAGGGATCAGGGCAGACATGACGTACTCGCTTATCATATCCGCCAGGCGTTCAAACCCGGAGAAATCACGCCGGAGCTTGCCAACAAATTAGGGTATGAGCTTGCCATGCGTTTCACCAAGGGTAGACACGCTTTTATCGTAGCGACGCACGTTGATAAACGCCATATCCATAATCATGTGGTTTTTAATTCCACGGCGCTCGACTGTACACATAAGTTTGACGACCCGAAGCGTTCAGGCATGATTATCCGGCGCATCTCCGATCAGATCTGTGCGGAGAACGGGCTGTCAGTCATATCGAACCCGAAGCCGTCGCGCGGACACTACGGGACTTGGCTCGGCGATGATAAACCGCTAAGTTACCGGGAACAGTTGAAACAGACAATCGACGCTGCCCTCGCCCAAAAACCATCCGGCTACAGCGAGTTTTTGAAGCTCATTCAAGCTGCCGGTTACGAGGTGAAACAACGTGGCAGCCGATATTCTTTCCGCGGCGCCGGCAAAGGTTTCATCTGTCTGCGTTCGCTGAAAGGCGACTACACTGAGGACGCTATCCGTGAGATCATTTCCGGCAGGCGTGACGCTCCCGCACCACGGAAAACCACCGCCCCGGTACAGCCGCGCAAGGTCAATCTGCTCATTGATATACAGAACTCCATCAAGGCGCAGGACAGTCCCGGCTATGCACAGTGGTCAAAGATATTCAATCTCAAGACCGCCGCTTCCACCCTCATTTTCTTGCAGGAGAACAGCCTTGACGATATAGAGAAACTGAACGAAAAAGCACAGGCTGCGAAAGATGACTTCAACGGCATCAACGCTCGCATACAGAACATTGACGCGCGGCTCAAAGACATATCCGCCCTGCAAAAGCAGATCGGGATTTACAGCAAGACTCATAGTGTTTACGCCGCCTACCGCAAAGCCGGCTACTCGAAAAAATACCTCGCCGAACATGAGGGCGACATCGCAGCGCATAAGGCGGCGAAAAAGTATTTTGACAGCCTTGGGCTTGCAAAGCTCCCGACGATCAACACGCTCAAAACGGAATACGCCGCCCTTGCCGCTGAGAAGAAAAAGCTGTATGCCGAATATCAGCCGGCACGAAAAAATATGCAGGATATTTTATCGGCGGCGCAAAATGTACGGCAGCTTTTGAACTACCGCGAGGCGGCAAAAGAAAAAGAAACGGAAAGGGATTGACGGTTATTTTTCTTCGTACTTTAGCGTTCAGCATGAACGCGCAGCAGACGGCGCCAGCCGGCTTAATAGGGAGACCGGGCGCGAGCCGGTTTCCCGTCGCGGGATTGGGCGCCGCCCAACAAGCAAATTCCTTGCGCTACAGCGCAAGCCCTGCTTGCCAATCCTACAGCGTAAACACTTCAGTATTCAAAATATCGCTTTATTATATTCAGGAAACGTGCTATGATACTTGAAAAGGATCTATTATTACTCGCTCAAGAGTATCTAAAACAGGGAGGCGCTCAGTATGGCGGTTCATTGCAAGCTGTCTGTTTTAATGGGGATAAAAAGATACAACATACAAGATATTTTTGACAAGACCGGAATTGCCAGGTCTACTGTTTCCAACCTATATCACGATAAAGCTGTAAGAATCAATTTTTCAACGATCACTAAGCTGTGCGCGCTGTTCGATTGTAAGCTCGAGGATTTATTAGAGCTGACCGACGATGAAACAGATATTGGTCAATAACGAAAGAGGGTGATTTACATATGAACGAAACTATCCTCCTTGTCGAAGATGACATCGACGTACTTGCCCGCAACAGGTACGCTTTCGAGCAGGCGGGGTACATGGTGCATACCACCGAAACGCTTACGGACGCGCGCACATATTTCGAGAGTGAAACGCCTGATCTTGTCGTGCTGGATATCATAATGCCGGACGGTTCGGGATTGGATTTTTGTTCGGAAATCAGAGACCGCGTTAATATTCCGATACTGTTTCTGACCGTCAAGCGCGAGAGCGACCAAATCGTCAACGGCCTGTACTTCGGCGCGAACGATTACATCGTAAAACCGTATGAAACGCAGGAGCTGCTGGCTCGCGTAAAAACGCAGCTCGCCCAACAGAAGAGGATGCGTAAAACGCTGTCTGGCAATGCGGAATTAGGCGGGGTATTGCTGGATATGGCTTCGCGCCGCGCTGTCTATAACGGCGTCGATATCATCCTCTCCCCGAAACAGTTTGTATTGTTGGAATCTCTGATGCGCCGCTCCGGACAATACATCGGCGCATATGAATTGTATCAATCGATTTGGGGCATGAACGCAAACGAAGATATACGCACCCTGTTTGTGCATGTATCGACAACGCGCCGCAAACTAAAAGACGGCGGCGCCGGGCATCTTCGCATCGACCGCGATATGGACAAGGGCCTGCGCCTGCGTGTCGGTTCCCCGGATGATGGAGAGTACTAATGAAAAGCCGACGTCCAATCAAACTGAACCGGGCTGTTGCCGTATTATTACTTTGCTTGCTGCTGCTCAGTAACGCGGGCGTGGCGGCGTTCGCGGCGGATGTTTTTTCGTCAGCGTTGGTTAATGGTATTCTGCCCGAAACGCCGGATGAAATCTCCGCGTTCGAAGAATTTGTTTTTAATAATGACAAACCGGGAGGATGGCTTCAATCCGGTGAGGTTGAGTTGCCTGATGACCCGGAATCACCGGCAGAGGAACCGTCAGTAAATGACGAAGAACCGGAATCTGATACGGAGTCCTTAACCGACAATTTTCCGATGATAATGCAAGAAGAAATTGAACCGGTCACGGATATGTTACAAGCGTTTTCGGCTGAGAGCAGCGGTAGTGAGATGTACTATACCCCGGTAACGCTTCCGTTTTCAGAAACCGCTGCGCTGACGGATGAAGATGGATTGTCGTTAAGAGACAGATATGGAAAAGGATACAGTTTTTACGCCGAAGCCGGATGGCAGGTAACGGTCACGATGACCTCCGGCGATGTGGACGCATATCTTTATTTGCTGGACGATAATGAGAATGAACTGGCACATGATGACGATGGCGCCGGCGGTAGTAACTCAAAAATCGTTTATATATTGGAATACACCGGCGTTTACTATGTTCAAGCGACACAATATTATCAAGAAACAGGAGTTTTTGAAATCTCAATCGAAATCATAGAACCTGTTGAACCTATTAAAATCGAATACACGCCTGTAACGCTTCCATTTTCAGAAACCGCATCATTATCAGAAGAAAATGGTCTGTCACTTAAAAATACATATGGCAAAGGTTATAATTTTTATGGTGAAGCCGGGATGTGTGTAATCATCACATTAGTTTCCGATGATTTTGACGCATATCTATATTTGCTGGATGACAGCGGGAATGTGCTTGCTTATGATGATGACGGAGGAGGCGGCAGAAACTCAAAAATCAGTTATACACTGCAATACACAGGAGTTTATTATATTCAGGCAACACAATTCTCCGCCAAAGCAGGTGATTTTGAAATCTCGATCAATACCAGCCAACCCGATGATTTTTTTGAAATAGCGTACAAACACATATCACTTCCATTCTCTGAAACCTCTGAGCTCACGGATGAGGATGGATTATCACTTTTCGACACATACGGAAAGGGCTATAGTTTTTACGGAGAAGCCGGGGAGTGGGTTATTATCACGTTGTCCTCCGATGATTTTGATACAATTCTATTTCTTCTGCGCGATAATTACCATGAGTTGGCAAGCAACTACAATTATGCCGGTAAAGGCAACTCAGTAATTGCCTGCAATTTACCATATACCGGAGTTTATTATGTTCAAGCCGCGCAATACTCAAATGCAAACGGCAACTATAAATTCTCGATGAAAACTATCGATTCCATCGATCCTATGGGGATAAACTATACCCACGTAACACTGCCATACACTGAAACAGCATCGCTGTCAAACGAGGATGGACAGTCCTTGGGTGGAACATTTGGTAAAGGGTATAGTTTTCACGGTGAACCCGGACAGCGGATAGTAATCGAGATGATATCCGACGATTTTGACGCATATTTATATCTGTTAGCAGATAACATGGTAATACTGGCGGAGGACGATGACGGTGCGGGTGGCTCGAATTCAAAAATCGTTTATACGCTACCTGTTACCGGGACTTACCATATTCAAGCCACACAGTTTTCCGACACGACAGGCTACTATGAAATATCAATCAAAACAATCGAGTCTGTGGAAATCACCTATTCTCCGGTAACGATCTCTTTCTATGAATCCTCGTCTCTCTCTGAAGAAGACGGACAGTCAGAAGCAAATGCTTATGGAAAAGGGTATAGTTTTTACGGGGAAGCAGGTCAGAGTATTACAGCCGCTATGACGTCAAACCATTTTACCTCAGCTTTGTTTTTACTGGACGATGATAATAATATAGTGGCGATCAACTATTCCAGTTATGCTTACGGATATGCAAGAATTGTCTATACATTGCCATACACCGGACTATATTATATTCAAGCCACACAAACCTCTGTCAGAGCCGGTTATTATGAAATTTCAATCACAACTACACAACCCATTAATTATCGAACTGTGACGCTTCCGTTTTCTGAAACAGCAACGCTCTCGGAGGGTGACGCCCTGTCATTAAGAGGTACATATGGAAAAGGCTACAGCTTTTTCGGGGAAGCCGGGCAACAGATAACAATCTCAATGATTTCTGACGATTTTAACTCATTCCTATATTTGCTAATGGATAGTAATAATCAAATAGCGAACAATGGCGCTGCCAGTTACAATGCAAGAATTGTCAGTACATTACCTTACACAGGCATTTATTATATCCAAGCCACGCTAAACACGCCCGGAGCCGGAAATTATAGCATCACAATAACCTCTGACCGGGAAGAATGGGATGAACTTCCCATCGTCCTGGGCTATGTGGGAGCAGAGAATAGCAACGGATTCTATTATTTCACAGGTGTAAACTTGCCGTTATTGCCCCTTGGAGCAGACGATGAAGCCATGGCGGCTGTCATCCGCAATTTGCCTGATACGATACAAGCGATTCTTGCCGACAGCCCGGAGCTGCTTACGCTGGAGATAACGTGGGATGAACATAGCGGAATCAATGTCAATGAACCCGGTTTATATTTGGTTAGGGGGTCTGTTTCCACAGGCGATCCGCCAGTATGCAGGTTTTCTTCGGGTCCTTCAGCATATTTGATTTATCATCTGATCGCCGTATGGGAAGACGGATCAGACCCGTTCAATATCTATAGGTTGCGTGGATTTTACCGAAATGATGGCGTGTATGCCGACGATGAACTTTCCGCGCTATTGGGGGTTGGCGAAGACGCTTCCTTGTTGGAACAGTTAGATTATTGGCTTTCGGTTTTTGCCGGAAACGCACTTGTAAACTCAAAGGCGTACTTTTTAGTGGATTGGGACGTCCCTCCCGACTTACATAGTGCGTCATTAGGCGTCTATGAGATAACAGGAAGCCTGAACTTACCGGAGTTTTTTGTCATTGAAGATGGGTTGACGCCAAAAGCCACTATTTTCGTCATGGAGAGGGATTTTATCAGTCTTGTAGGACCCACGAGTTACGACAGGATGGGCAATCCGGTATTTACATGGCTTTGGGAAATTCCCGATTTGGCTCAAGCGGAGTTCTATTATGCCTATAATGACGGTGATTGGGAAAAACAGGAGTTCATCATCGACGAGGATATGCAGCCTGCTTTAGCCTTTATTGATGATTTTGGCTTTTTTTCGAGTACGGAACTCCATCTATCTGCTTATTACATGGATCCGGGCAATCATTATTTTCAGTTCGGTTACGAAGGACGTTATTCCAACGTGCTGCAGGTAACGGTAACTCCAAGGGCACAGGGTTGGGGGTACGATATCGAATTTCACTTTGGCGGCGACCGCGACGGTACCGGGCAGGGCGCTCAGTCTGATACCTTGCCGCCTGTCGATCCGCTGCCCGTCGATCCTCCGGAGTCGCCGCCCGGAGACGATGACGACGACAATGACAACAGCAGGCTACCGGATACCGGCGACGGCGATAGTAACGGAAGCAATCCCAGCGGAAATCCAAGCACAGGCGACAACACCTATCCACAGGACAATAACCGGAATACAAACGATAATACCACCCCTATTGTCAGCGGAGATAATCTATTTAACGGCAGTAATGAAGGGAAGCAAGATGAAACCGGCAATGAAGACATAACCAACATAAACGGACATGAACAGCCGGAATACGTTAAATCTGTGGAGATCGACTACATACCGGCTGATGAAAAATCATCTCAAACCATTATTGAAAACACGACAAATACAATGGCAAATCAACCATCCGTTCAGCAGATCACATTGGACGCAGATGAACTTGACAACTTGCGCACTACGCAACCGATTGAAATGACCTTTATCGAAAACAACATCAAGCTGGTGATACCCACCTATTTGTTGGACGGGCTTGAACTCGGCGAGGGCGAAGTCTTTGCCGTTGAACTCGAAATGGAAGGCAACACTTTCAGCGTCCGACTATTCGCCGGTGAGCGGGAAATCAGAGGTTTTTCCGGCGAGACATTCCTTGTCTATATCCTCTATGACACCGAAGTCCCGCTGTCGGCTCTATATTGCGAAGATGAACAAGGCAATAGGTATTATATGATTGGCAGCGGCGGTGATAAAGTGATTTTCCGGCTTGCAACCACCGGCAAATATACCATCCATGAAGAACCCGAAACGGATACCCCGCTTGTCATAGAGGGGAAAGAAATTCCCGAAGCGTTCAGTATTTTGAACAGGAACGAAGCGGAATCGGTGAATAACTCCGCAATGCCCTGGGGCATGATTGGCATTATAGGGGGCGTCGTGCTTGTCCCCACGACGACGTTGGGAATACGGCGCGCAAAATTAAGGAAAAAACATGAGTAAATCAGCACGGCGATCCACTCTCTACGGGTTGGCGCTTCTTCTGATTTTTGCAGTAAGCGTCGCCCTGTTTTATACCGGTTGGAAGTACGACAATAAATATACAACTCCTCGTCACAGCGCACAGATGGGCATGACGCATCTGGACGCAGTGGCCTACAAATACAATCCGTTCCTTTACCTTGCGGATGGCTGGGCTTTTTACGGCGGATACCACTCCCCGGAGGAACTGGCGGCGGGCGGCGTCACGCCCGACGCTTATTTCTACCTCGGGCGCTACGGCGGCTTTGACTTGGGGAACGCCGACGCGTCACGCCACGGCGCGGGTACTTACCGCATGACTATACTGACCGGTGATGAAACACAACGGGAATACGCGTTGGAACTGACGGATATATATTCGCGCTGGAACCTATGGATAAACGGCAACTTAAAGCAGAGCGTCGGCATGGGGTTATCGGTATCGGACGCCCCCGTTCCGGCACACGGCATGGTCACATTCACGGCGACAGACAAAATCGAGATCGTTGTCGCGGTTGAAAGCATACGAGGCGACCTGTACAGCGGAATGGTCTACCCGCCCGCTTTCGGATCGCCGGAAGCCGTGGCGCGGCAGACTACGCTTCGGCTGCTCGTTCATGGCGGAGCGTCGGCGATTGCGCTGCTGCTCGGTTTATTTTGTCTACTGACGGGATTGGGCTTGCGTTTTTCCCGCCCTTATGGGGAAATGTTCCTGCTTTGCCTGTGCTTTGCCGTCTATACGGCGTGGCCGCTGTTTCACGCGCTGGGCTTACGGGGCGTTGGCTGGAGCCTCGCCGAACGGCTATGCTACTATGGCATGATTTTGTTTATTATCTATTTACAAAGCAAACTAACGGGGATATCGAAGCGTTTTTGTCTCCCCGCCTGTATTGCCGCGCTGTGCGTCTGCCTTCTCGTGCTTCTTCAACCGCTGCTGCCGATGACCCGCGCGGGCGCCTATTATCTCTTTGGTTCTGCATTGGAATGGTGGAAATGGCTGGCGGCTGTTTATTTGATCGCCGCTTCCGCATGGGCGGTAAAATGCCGTCGTCCCGGCGCGGATCTTCTTCTTGCGGGTTTTACCGTGTTCGCGGCGTCGCTATTTTCCGACCGCTTGTGGCCGATGTATGAACCGGTGATTTTCGGCTGGCCGCAGGAGACGGCGGGCTTTATTCTCATATTGGTGTTCACGGCGGCGCTGGCGTGGGATACCGTGAGGGTATACCGCGACAACATTATCGTCGCGGAGCAGAAAAAACAGTCCGACGCGGAACTGGAATCCAATCGCAGATACGCCGCCTTGCAGCAGGAGTACGTCACACAGAGCGAACGGAGCCTGCATGAAACAAAAGGCCGTTATCTCATGTTGCGCCACTACGCGGAATCGGGAGAACAACAAAAGCTGCTGGACGCACTGGATCGGCAGCTCGGAGAAAACGATCCGGCAGGTCCGCGGTACAGCGATAACGCTTTACTGGACGCTATCCTTCATACACAATTTTCACACGCCACCGAAGCGGGCGTCTATGTTGAACACCGGCTGACCGGAATCCCTGCGGTACTACCGATAGCCGATGCAGACCTCGCCTCTCTTGTGACTAACGCGCTTGACAACGCGGTACGCGCGGCAGAGAGCGCGAAGCATGAAAAATGGCTGCATATAAGCGTGGAGTGGACGGGACAATCCCTGACGATCCACTGCGCCAACGCGAAAGGGCGGGAAGCGCCGACACAAAGGAAAGGCCACGGACACGGACTGTCCATCATGCGGGAAATCGAGGAACGGTATAACGGCGATATGGAAACGGAGGATTTAGGCGACAGCTTTGAGCTTCAAATAAAGCTGAACCCTTAAAAAATGAGATATTGACTTACAAAACGGCAGGCAAACATCGCTTGCCGTTTTTTTTCGTACAACAGAATTAAATTTTGTTAATTCTGCCCCAAAACGAAAAAAGTTATTTATAATGGGCTTGACAAGCCAAAAATCACCGGTCGTCCGCCGTATGGACGGCCGGTTTCGCGTATAGGAGGTGGATAAAAATAGAATGTATGAGGAAATCATGTCAATACTGTGGGTCAAAAAAGAACAGGCGGATAAGCAGGGCATCTATCTGGAAGAAGAAATTGACCCGGTATCATCCGTACAGCCGCGCGGCTTGACCGCCCTGATCACCGCCCTACTCGACGCTGCGATTGAGATCGCCAGCGTCTGCGCACTTGAAAAGTGGGTCTATTTCCACGTTAAGGACACGGGTGACGGCTATATGTTAGTCTGCGGCGCGGCTGACGGCCAAAAACAGCCGGAGCCGGAACGAGAGAGCCGCCTGACCGACCTGTGTAAACTTGCTGAGCAATACGGCGGCAGTATGGAAACAGATGTAATAGAAGACAGCATACAGATAAGCATACTTATACCCATACAAGAGGCAGGTATCCGCACACTTAACAATCATTCGGTAAACTGACCCGTAGCGGCATGGCCGTGTAAACAAAATCTATCACTAGGAGGAACTAAATTATGCGATCCAAACACAAATCAGCATCAAAAATTTTGAGCGTGATGCTCACGTTGGCTATGGCGCTGGGGCTTGTACCGGTTTTGCCCGCGTCGTCGGTGGGCGGCACTATTGATCTGGGTGTAAGCGGCGCCGGATTTGTCAGCGATGACAACGGCTATATTAAATATTATGTAAACGAGCAGGATGGCAGTTTCTACATCATGCCATCGGCGCAGGTATTTGATCCGGGCAAGGAGCCGTCCGTCGCCATGTTCCGAATCGCGGGGGAGACCTATAGGTTCGGCGACCTGACGCAAAGCGCCCAAGGCATGATACCGCCGCAAAAAATAACAGACGGCACGACGCAGACGACATGGTACGTCCGCGATTACGCGATCACGCAGTATCTCAACATTGTCAAGGAAGACAGCCGCGAAGATTCTTACGCCGTTTATGTGGGTTATGACATACGCTATGATGGGGATGGAAAAGGCGGCATTGACGCCCTTGACGGCGGCGATGGCGGTGGCGGTGTGATTGAAGCGCGTCTTATCATCGACACCCGGTTCGGCCTGGACGACGATCAGCCGGTGCTGGCAGACGGCTACCATATGTATATAACAAACGAAACAGTATTAAGCCCCGCGCCGTCTTGCTATATGATGGACGAGAATATCAGCGGCGCAGGCCCATTTGCCTATGGTCTGTTAGTGGACGACCGCTTCATCGGCCCGGAAACGCTTGCTTTCGCCCACTTCGAGAGCCTGACTGCAGGCGGGTTTGATTATGCGCCCCGCCCGGACATTGATTTCTCTTCGCCAAACAACCCTTACGGCGTATCCGACTCCGCTATGGCGCTGGAGTTCAGCATTGATATGGCTGGAAAAAATGGCGATGCGGAAGTTGTGACTATCGGCACGATCTATGGTTTCAGCGGGCTTAGTTCCACCGTGTTCCAGCCCGAAGCCTCCCAAGCGGCGCAAAAAGCTGCGGCAACGTTTAGAGAACCCATGCAGATAGGGGCTTTGTCTCTCTCATTAGGTTTCGCAGGGGACGTAAACGACGGCGTGGACTTTGACGCGCTGCAAAGCGGCGGGATTTATTATGGCGTTGGCAAACCATCCGGAATCCCGGAAAATGATCTGACGCCTTTCTATTGGTATTGCATGGGGGAAGAGACCCATGACGGCGTCGGCGACGGTTATCTAACCTTTTTATCGTATTATTACACGGAAGAATTAAATTTTAACATGACTGGATACCCGCGATATGCGGACTCAGCCATCGTGTCTCATTTTGGTGCTTTATTGGATCCGCTGACAGGGACATTCCTCTCTCGCGCCCAGATTGAGGCGATACCTGATAATTATGATATCGTCACCGGCTATCCGGCTGAGCACAGCAACGTTGCCTATGGGCAGAAGTTCTACCTGTGCTGGGGCGATCCGGATTATGAAAAGGTATATTGGAGCGCAAACGACAGTCCGGACGCCGTGTTTTCCACACAGCAAGACAACTGGTTTAACCCGGGCGACTACCCTCCATTATTGAATCCGGATAGTGGCGTTGGGGGGGCGCCTGATGTTAACGTTTGGTGGCTGCGTACAGCGACGCTTTATGCAGAAAACGTACTTGCCTACGATGAGAACCGCGACATGATCACTTCCAGGACTCCGCTTACCAAACTCGGCGTACGCCCGGTCATGAAGCTTGACCCGAAAAAAATCGTCTACTACGACAAAGACACGCAAATCGTGACGGTTTACGACGGATCGGATACCCTCGGCGTCTCGATGACTTTAGGCGCTGGCGCACCGTCCGGGTTAACGACAGTTCAGCTCGAACCCGCGCTCGGAGCCGCGGCAAATTCGATCAATATAAACATCACCACGAGCCTTTCCCAGGCAGAATGGGACGATTATTCGATCAGTTACAAAATAGTTGGCGATTCGGTTTCAGGCAGGCAAATCGTACAATATGGGGAAATTCCGTTGAGCCTCACCGGCGCCTATAGTTTCGCGTACACAAACTGCGAAGAAGGAACCTATGATTTTTACTACTGGCTTCAGAAAAACAACGACCACGCGTCCAACGTCGCGTCCTACAATTTTCCGCATTTCGAACTTACCGTGGAGCGTGCAGATTACGCCATCGATAAAGCTCCAGGCAGCGGTTGTTCGTTTGACGTCTCCCCATCCGGCCCGTATCGCTCCGGGGATACAGTTACAATTTCTAATATAATCATACCCGACCCTACCGCGAACAAGAGCCAGGTAAATGTCTTTTACGATGCCGCCGGTGGTGCGAAGATCAATGTACCGCTCGATTACGACAGCGCGGCGGATACCTATTCCTTCATCATGCCGCCCGGAAACGTCGAAATATGGTTGGACGCTTTCAGCAAGGACAGTACCGTGATAACCGTGGAAAACAATCTGAACGGCAACGTTACGTTAAGCAGGTATGCCGGCTTGCCGGGGGACGTCATTACCGTGACCGCGCACCGGACGAAAACGGAGTATTTTGTAAAGGAAGTCCAGTTATATCTGACTTGGTCGGAGCTTGGCGAACAGGCAATCTATCACGAAGAACTGCTCGCTTATCCGTATACCGGTACGATTTCTTTTGCCGATAGCCAAACCGGTACGTTCACCATCCCGGCAAACATCGGTACGGCGAATATCCTGGTAAAAATCGTAACAGAGGAAACGCCGAGGAACACGGTTGTCTTCCCTGCAACCACCTCCTGCGTTTATGCGGGCGTTACCTACAGTTTCGATGTTATTCCTGATGATGGAGCAAACAGCGGCTGGTCGCAAAGCGGCGGAAAATGGACGACAGATCAATACCTGCCCGGGCAGAACGCGACGTTTGGCGTTTATCCTGCGGACAGTAACTGGCAAGCCGTCGTCCCCGTAGTCACGCACGGCGGCGTACCGCTTGATTATTCTACGAAATTCACCGAACGCAAGGACGGATTTTGGGCAACGGTCGTGACCGTCGCTATGCCGCCCTTTACTACCTTGGGCAATTGGAACGCCACCGACCTGAATGTTACGCTCTCAGGGCGGAGGATATACAAACCGTACACCGTGACAACGGTGACGCCAAATGCGGGGGCGTTCGAGAATTTTTCATCATTGACCGTCGCAGGGACAGGCTTTGAGCAGATTAAGGGCCAAGGCGTTGACTATGCGATATTGACGCCGGAGGAGCAGGCAACCGTGCGAACGGTCACATTCGGAAATTCGGCAGACGGGAGCCAGAATCGCGTCATCCCCATTTCCGAGATTGTTTTTAACGCTGATGGGACGCTCACTATACCTATATCGAGAGATTACCGCGAAGACTATCTCAGGCCGAACGCCAACGGTACGTTTTACTTGTCTGTCGGGAATGTAACACGTGCGGTCACTCTGGATATGAACTACCAACTGCGGTACACGCCGTTTTCTGTACTCGGGATCGTCGGCGGGGCGGGGACAGGTTATCGCTATAGAATTGAGCTGGCGGACAACAACGCGGACCTGGATCGGCGCGCCAACGGCGACCCGGTCCTGTTGAGGATCAGGGGCACAATGTCTTACAACCAAAGCACGGGCGCATACTATTTCGCCAAAGGGAACGCGATGTTCAACAGTATGCTGATTTACGACGTGGCTGCGGACAACGGGCTGAGCGTCATGGCAAGCAATGGGAATGTCACGATTATGGGTTCCAGCGGTAAAATGAACCTTCCTGGTTTCTCCGTAAACGTATCCATGCCGATGCGTTCCACCATATTAGCCGGGACGAAATACAGCGCGACCGAGGTCGCCGAGGAGAACAGCGATTTCAAGAATATTTCCCTGGCATGGTCGTATGACTACCCGGACGCCGCGGAGCTTGGGCTGAGGCTTGCCGCGATATTGGGCATGACGGCGGACATAGATTCCATCCGCCTGCTTGAAAAATCAGTGGTCTTCGGAGGGAAGATGACTGTCAGCCTGCCTTACGCGGTCATTACGTCAGGTGATGCGGACAATACGATTACCGGCGTATCCATAGACCGGCTGCAATACGGCATTTACGACGGCCTTGCGGTTTTCCAGGGCGTGGAAGCTTCGGGCTGGTTCAGGCTGCCTGATAATTTCAGGTTCAGCTTCCTGGACATCGACGCCAACGCCAACGCCCACATCAATACCTTCACGAATAACTATTCTTTTGACGCAAATATAAACCTGCACCTGTTTGAAATGGGCGGTTCGATTGAGTTTAAGCCCCTCAATGGCTACATCATACCCGACGGGATAAACGCCCACTTGTTTGCGGACGAGGGCGTCGAGGTAATTCCGGGGATATTGCAGATCAACGGCGGCGGCGGCGGGTTCCGCGGCCTTGCAGATACGATTTCCAGGGATTTCACATCCATACCGCCGTTTATGCTGAACACGAAAATGCGCATCAGCCTAATCGAAGTTGTAGGCATAGACGGCGACGTGTGGATAGGCCCGTCCGGCTATAATTATACCGGCGCGCTGTCCATTGGGAAAGGCGGTTTTGCCCTTCCCCTTGGCACATATTCCTATGGATTGGGCGTCTATGACGACGGCTTGACCGTAAGCGGCAACGTCAATATGACCCTTGTCGACAATTTTCAGATGTTCACCGGCAACGCCAGCCTGTTTGTCGGGTATAGGAAATACAACGGGGGCTTGAGTTTTTCCGGCAACCTCAACGCCAAGGTGCAGATCCCCCGGTTCAAGGTGATTTTCTGGTACGGGCCGATTACCCTCCTGAATGTAAACTGCGGCATAGACAGGCAAGGCATCAGCGCCAAGGTTCGCGTACTTAAAATGTTTGATATAAAGGTATGGTACGACTGGGGCGCGTCAAAGCCCGACTTCCAATTGTTTTCAGCCCCCACATGGCCAACCGTAGGCAGTACGCTGGACTCTACGCAGCCGATGTACGACGAAAACGGCGAATATGCCGGCACAGTGACCATCGGGGGCAACCTGAAGCTGATCGAACATGGCGCATCCGGTGGCTCCGGGGGAATTATTCCGTTAAGCCCGTTCGAATCTGCCGGTATCATGCCTTTGGCCGTCTCACTGACGGACGGAACGGCAACTATCGAACTTGATAATGAGTACCAGTTCGTCATGGTCGGCGTACCCAGGGGCGACTTGGCGGTGTTCTATTCCACAGATAGCGGTGTAAGTTACGATGAACCTTACCCCTTGTACTATCCGAGGCTGTCGCCAGCGACGGACGACGACCCGTACACCGAAGCTGAAATAAACGCGTCATGGGTAAACGCGCTTGATCAGAGCTGCGACGGCGAGGCGTCGATCATGTTGAGGCTTGATACGGAAAAGAGCTTTCATTGGATGATCAAGGACACATCAGGTAATGAATTTGAGTATGCCGTCATCGAAGCCGCGCCGCTGCCTGAAATCAGCGAAGCCTCTCTAAGCGGCGACGTACTTCACTGGAAAGCGGACAACCTGGATGTAAGCAAACAATACTCGCTGGACGTCTTTCTTACCCAGGATGACGGAACTTCATCAGGCGGCGGCGCAATGTACCCCATTGTCATGGATCAGATGGTCACGGCGGGCCTCGCTGCAGATACGGGGACGATCACGCTTGATACGGCATTGTTCCCGGATGAGATGCAGACAGGCGACTACCATGCTTTAGTTTACCTAAAAACGTACAACGGCCTTGTGGACATGCGCGACGGCAACGGCGATCCCGTTTATGACGAGGACGGCCTGACCGTGCTTCAGGAAGTGGACGCCACGGTCGAGGATGTGAAATATACAGTGGAGACGCTGCGCTTCACGAACGCGCGCCAACCCAGCCAAGTGCAGAATTTCAGCGTCGCGGCGGCAGGGGGCGGCAGCCTGAACGCCTCTTGGGACAAATCTGACGGCGATGTGTATTACATGATTACGCCTTATGACGGCAGCGGGGAGCCGATGGCGGGCGATCAGCCTTATATCTACCATGTTTCCCCTGATATGTATGCGGACTCCACAGGGGGGATAGCGGTCTGTATCTCGGGCTTGCCAATGGGAGCTGACTATAAGCTGGAAATCGTACCGTTCAGATTGACGGAACCGGGCAGCGATAAGTCCGCCGCGATAATCATGGGGCTGCCGCTGATGAGCGATCCTGTCCGTCTGCCGCTGCCGGATTATCCGGACGTATCCGCGTCCTTTGACAGCGCCGTCCTCTATACCGACGAACTAGGCAATCTTTCCGTCTACTCGTCCTCGGGGTACACGCTGCACCTGTCCGCCGATCAGGACTGCCTATTCACCGTGACGGAAAATGGACGGGACGTTTACCAAAACGGCTCGCCTGAGCGCACCCTTTCCCTGGGCATGCCGTTTGGAAGCGGCGAGACGACCAGATATGTCGTCGTCACGGCGAAAAATGCTTACGGCGACATAAGTTTCTATTACTACAACGCGTACTACAGCGATAGGAAGCCTGTATTATTCGTTGACACAAATGCGGATGGGGTCATTTTTGCGGACAGCAGTGGAAAGTTTACTGCGACAGGTACGACCAACCCCTATGCAGCCGTCTCCCTGTACATGGACGATCCGGTCATGGTCCGGGCGGATGAGGACGGCAGCTTTGCGCTTACGGGAACCCTGCCGTCCGGATTTGCGGCGGCGGCTGTTAGCGCAGACAGCGGTATGCTTGTAACCATTGGCAGCACGGACGCCTTGGGCAATACGGAAACCGCCAATGTCATGGTTGTGCCGTCGCAGGGTTCAAACGATAATGGCGACAACGGCGGAAGCGGCGGCGCAACAACAACGAGTAGTGTCCCCCCTACTGGAAACGATGGCGCAAAAACAGACCTCGGCGGTGGATACTGTGTGACTACGCCCAAAGGCCAGGATCCCGTAAAAGGCGACGGCGGCGAACTGGCCCTGCCGGGCGGCGGCAAGATAATCACGCCTGACCAACACGAGATCACAGTCCCGCCGGGGACGGTTATTGACAAGTCTCTCAACGTCATGACCCCACAAGGCAGCGGCGTAATCATAGCCCTTAGCAATGGTCTTCGCTTTAATATACATGATGATGCGGTTATTATTCTCGATGGCAATGTGCCGCTTGGCTACCGCATCGCCCTCGACAACCCGTTTATGGACGCAAGGGCAAGCGATTGGTTCATTGATTGCGTGATGTTTGCGTATGAACACGGCTTGATGGTCGGTACTAGTACAAAGCCGATGCTGTTCGGCCCGAATATGACTGCAACGCGGGGCATGATTGTTACGATACTCTATCGCATGGCGGGCAACCCGGACGTGAGCGGCCTGGCAAACCCATTTAGCGATGTTGCAGGAGAAAAATGGTACGCCGACGCGGTGATCTGGGCGGCGGCAAACGGTATTGTGTCCGGCTACGGCGACGGCCTGTACGGACCGGATGACAGCATCACCCGTGAGCAGCTTGCGGCCATACTCAACAATTACTTGGCTTACGCCGGACTGAGCCTCCCGGATAAAACGGAGTATGCAGGGTTCAACGATGACGCGGATATAGCCAACTACGCGGCGGAAGCGATAGAGAAATTCTTTAAGTCGGGGATTATTGCCGGAAAGCCGGGCGGAATATTTGACCCGAAAGGCAACGCCACAAGAGCGGAAGTCGCTACCATGCTCATGCGGCTCATCGAAGCGGCGACAGAGTAATCTGAACATCAAACCGGGTGCTTTGGCAGATAGAATCCGAAGCGCCCCTTTATATCTTTTTTCGATTCAAGATAGGTGGTGAGGATAATTCATAGCGCATCAGAAAAACTCGGCAGCGTAGTGAAAGCCGCGAGAAAGGAAAGGCATTTGACACAAAAGCAGTTAGCCGAGCGGCTATCCATAACGCCGCAATACCTTATGTCTATTGAGAACAGAAAACAGATGCCTGGCAGCAAGTTGCTTTTCCTCATTATCCGGGAGCTTGACCTTTCGGCAGATGAGATATTCTACCCGGAGCATGGGATTGAATGTGAATTGGTAAACAGGTTGAGTATTTTGTTATTAGGATTTGATGAACACGATATAGAGCTTATTATTTCGATGCTTCAAGTATTATTAAAGGCTAAATGCGCTGAAGGGGGCGAGTTGTATTGTCGCAGTAAATGTCCGCATATATAAACTGCTTTGCACGAACCGCCGCTTCGGTGAACAAAACTTAATACCCGCTAACTCG
>Ga0082212_10002995_pt1 | contig 24165 bp, 26 predicted proteins | sample TergutNt197P3_FD_71548 | JGI IMG/M metagenome (GOLD analysis project Ga0082212, IMG submission 71548) | Neocapritermes taracua P3 segment gut microbial communities from Petit-Saut dam, French Guiana - Nt197 P3 | ecosystem: Host-associated > Arthropoda: Insects > Digestive system > Gut ... | reverse complement strand
TTGAATTTTCTCGACATATTTTCCAAAAATATTAAAATAATACCTTTTTATGTTTAAACGTAAAATATTAAAGTTTTTTTTATTTCTTTGATTTATATGTAAATTAAGTTCACCTATTTGGCATATATTTAGTTAGGAGGTTTTTAAATTATGATAGGAATTTTGTTATGGATCGTTTTTGGTGGACTGGTGGGTTATTTAGCAGAAAAAATAATGAAAACTGATGTTAGTCTACTTTGGAATGTTATTTACGGTATTATTGGTTCACTTTTAGGTGGATTTATCGCATCTTTATTTGGAATTGCAACTTTTGCAGGTAAATTTTCATTTGATTCGGATTTCCTTATTAGTCTTATTTTCTGTACTGCTGGCGCTTGCCTTGTTATGTTTATTGTTAAACTACTTAGAAAATAATGCAAATTGGGATAAAAAAACTGCATTGATTAATGCGGTTTTTTATTGATTTTTTTAATGATAAATATAAAAGTGCATGCAATTATTTTGTCACGATTGTGTCACGAATTTGTCGCAAGTTCTATGAAATGGACGCACACAAAATGCGAGCAAAGTGCGAGCAAAGTGCGAGCAACTATTTTAATCTATATTCTGATTTTCTAGAATTGCCTGTAAATACAATGATATCTTCTTAGCCTTGTACAAAACATCAAGTGCGAAAGTTGTGCCGAAGTTGTGCCGAAGTTGTGCCGAAGCTATTTTAATTTATTTTAGATAATATTTCAATGTGTTTGTAATCCCATCAGAATAAATAACATCTTTTTTTAAATAGCGAATTTAACAATATGTTGGAGCACCTATCTTTAATAGATAATAATTATTCTTTTGCAAAAAGATGAGCATGTTTAAGGCAATATAATTCTTCGTTTGTTTTCAATTGGCAAACCCAAAAATCATTGTCGTTTGGTGTTAAAATTACATCTAAATCTTTATTTACTATATATGTTCCAGCCTCTGTATTATTTTTTAATTGTAAGCTGTAGTTTCCCAATCCATCAAAAGCAAGAATATACGGAGGGAGTTCATCATCACCTTCGGCGTATGTCGTTTTACCATCAACAACCGAAATAACTGTCTTATATTGGGTACCGTCAGCAATCCATTTCCCTTTTACTAACAATAAATTATCATTTTCTTTATTACCACAACCAACAATCATTAGCAATAACATTCCCACTAGAATTAATTTTATCCTTCTATTCATTTTAAACTACTCCTTTACCATAAAATGGTTGTCCCACAATTATACTTAGCAAACCCAAAGAATTGAAGGGGTTACATTCTTGCATAAACCAGCCATATTATCCCATGTGCTCCAAGAAGGATTCCAGTTAAATACCTTCCCCATTCCACTAGGATTAAAACTAAAATTATGTGATGTCGCAAGAGTTATATTTGAAACGGCATGTTGATATGAAGCGGTAAAACGAATTGCACCGCTTGATGCAAATGATCCATCAACCCATAATTCATTTCGCAAAGTATTATGTACATTATTTACAATATCTTGCGATATAGCAATACCTTGCCAGTTGGCAGTGCTAATTTTCATATTTGTTCCTTTGTAACTGTAATTAATAGTTTGCAGGTTGGCATTTGAAGTAGTATTATAGTATTGATAACCCCATGCAGTTTTTACATTATAGCCCTGAAAAAGAACTCCTATTGAATCAAACGATTTAACGCTAGGCATTGTTTTCCACGTGTTAACCACTGATATTCTGTATCCTGGATTTGCACCATATTGCAAAACTGAAAACAAAAGCTTCTTAGCAGTGGTTTCCCAACACAAAGCTCCGAATGGTATTGAGCCAGTGCATGCCGCTCTTGTTGATTCAGGAAGTGTCCAATCTGCATACTCCTCAGCGGTTAATTCTCTTTCGATTGTTCGAACAACTCCATTTGCGTCAATAAGTGTGCTTGTTTCGATATATCTTGTATCTAAACTAATCAGAGGCAATAGATTTCCTTTTTCGTCAAACCAATCTGGACTAATAACAGGATTTTCATCTGCAAAAAATTCCTTTAATTCATTCGGCGCTTGATCCATAAATTTTGCAACCCTAACTGAATTTTCTTTATCTATTGATTTGTTTCTGTTGGCGCTTAATTCTTCTTCCCCCAATGCTGTAACTACTGTAGAATTAACTAAAAATAGTATAATAATTAACATAAATATTACAAATTTGTTTTTTTTCATTTTTATATTCCTTTCTTTTTTATATTTTTAATTAATCAAAACCCTCTATAATTTTTTTATTATAATTCTACGTTCTCACCTCCATTCACCACACCATGATTTACTAGCATGGTAATTAGAGGTAGCAATTAAAAATGAGCAATATTAGACTTCTAAAAACCGATGCTAATACTGCTCACATCTTGTTATTTTAATTATAGCACAACTTTTTAAATTTTCAATAATATACTTTTCGTGTTTTTTAATTTCCAATAAAAAAGTGATTATACTTCCATATCATAATCATCTTTAGAATGTTTGTAATCATATATGTAAATATTTATTTCATCTTCTCTTGGGATACCATCTGCAATATCATATAAATCTTGGTCTTTGTAAAGATTAATATCGTAATATCTAGTTATTTGAGCAACAACTTTATCTTTGTCTTGAAGTCGATAAACTTCGTTCTGAATATTATGTTTTCCTTTTCTTTTAGTTTAGTTAATAACATGTATTCCTTCCTTTCTTAGCCCCTTATTAGTAATATACGACGCGGAAGGCCCTTACACCTTCTTTTTTTCGAAAAAAAATAAAAAAATAACTTCATTTGAAGTCATTTAAATTCATTTTGGAGCAAGTGACCGGAATCGAACCGGCATCTTAGCCTTGGCAAGGCCATATACTAACCGTTGTACTACACCTGCATATAAGGAAAACTTTCCTTATAATTATATAATATTTTTATTTTATTGTAAAGCCATATCTATTCTTTTTTTCATTCTATCAGTACCTAATAACCTCATAATGTCATATAAGTCAGGGGTCATTGCCTTAGTTGTTAAAGCTACTCTAATGACCATACTAACATCATTGATATTGCCTTTATAATTATCAGGGTTTTCCTTATAAGCTTTTGTATCTGCATAACCAATACTTTCTGACATTTCTTTCATTTTGGAAAACCATGTATCTTTATCGTCATCGATATTATAATATTCATTTAAATAAGTATTTAGAATTAATGAAATTTCTTCTTTATCAGTTATATTTTGCCATTCATAGTTTGCATGTTTAAATAATTCGTCATACATATACCATATTTGATTTTCTGTATCCCCAAAATAAGCAATATCTTTACGTGGTTTTTTTTGCTCCCTCTCGATATTAAATATTTGGGTGCTGAAGTCTTTATATTGTTTAAGTAAATCGTATAATTCCTTATTATATATTTCCGCATGGTTTAAAGCTCTTTCATATACATCTTCTGCAGTTAAAGTACTAATATAATTTTTCGATACATTGATTAATTTGTCATAGTCAAACATCGTTCCCCCAACTGACATTTTGTTAAATTCTAATTTAAAATCTTCGATACTTTTATCTTTATTTTGTTCTAACCACATTTCAAAGTTGGAATTCGCAACCGTAGCTAGATAAAGCATAACCGCTTCATTTGGAACACCTAACTCGTGATAATAACTTACCGCAGCTTCTGGGTCTTTTCTCTTACTTAGTTTTCGTCTTGTGCCATTATCTTCCTTTTGTAAAGGCGATATATGAGCATATTTAGGTACTTTAAAACCTAAAGTTATAAACAACTGAACGTGTTTAGGGACACTTGGAAACCATTCGTCCCCCCTAATAACATGCGTAGTATGCATTAAATGATCGTCAACCGCATGAGCTAAATCATAAGTGGGAAGTCCATCTGATTTCATTAATATAATATCAAAGTCATTTTCTGGAAGTTCCACTTTCCCTTTAACACAGTCTTTAAAAGTAAATCTTTTATTAAAGTCGCCATTTGACCTTAGTCTGATAGTATAGTGATTACCACTATTTATTTTGTTTAAAACTTCTTCCATCGTTAAAGTACGGCATGAAGCCCATTTACCATAATAGCCAATTCTATCTTTTTCTTGTTCTTGTTTTTTTCTCATTTCATCGTTATTTTCTTCTGAACAAAAACAAGGGTAAGCCAAATCTTTTTCAATTAAATCTTTAATATATGTTTGATATATTTCTTTTCTTTCACTTTGGACATATGGACCATAATTACCTATTTCACCGTTTAAAGTTACTCCTTCGTCAAAAGTTATATTAAAATCGTTTAAACTTTTAATTATTTGATTAGTACCATCTTCGACTTCTCTTTTTTGGTCGGTATCTTCTATTCTTAAATAAAATACTCCATTGGTTTGATTGGCCATTTTTTTAGAAATAAAAGTTGCGAGTAGATTACCAATATGGACAAACCCAGTTGGACTTGGCGCATATCTAGTAACTATAGCACCTTCCTCTAAATTTCTTTCTGGATATAAGTTTTCATAATAATCTATATCGTGTTTTAAATTAGGTATTAATATTTCGGCATATTCTTTTCTAGTCATAATCTGCCCTCCTTTATACATTATCTACTATTTATTAGAAAAAATCAACATTACATTGATTTTTAATTATCCTTGAGATGGTTCTTCCGAATCGTCATCATCTAAATTGGTATCATCAGGGTTTTCTGGTTCTGGAAGACCCGGGATAATTGGTGAAGTGCTTTTTTCAATAATCTCAACTGTAATAGTATTTATATCCACCACATTAGCTCCAGCTGGAATACTTTGAGTAGAAACTGTACCAACAGCTCCAGAGCCAGTAATATATTTAACATCGACTTTTATTCCATTGGCTGAACAAAATGAATTAACAGAGCTCAATGATTTTCCAATAAAACTTGGCAATAAAACTAGCGTAGTCTGTGATACTTTATTTTTACCTATAACTACTTCTTCAAAAGGATTGTTGATACTAAACCTAAATGTCTTAATTACATTGGCTGGTTTTAAACCTAAATTTACTTTCATAGCTTCTGATACTGCTTTAATACTGTCTTCATATAAGACATAATTATATAGCGATAAATTCATGCCTCCATAGTCAAATATTCTAGCACCATATCCATTTAAGTATAGCTTTTGCATCCCTAATAAATCAGCCATATCGGCATTATCATGGCTTTTAGCAGCTATGTCTTTAAAAATATTATATAATGACAATATTTGTTCAGTTGACATATTAGTACTCATGTTATTACTAATGGTGTCTAATATTTTATACATTTTATTTAAATCATTAACATCTTTTAATTTATTAAGTAATGCTTTGACTATTTCTTGTTGCTGCTGGCCACGAACAAAATCATCACTATGATAGTTTGTCCATTCTGCTGAACACATTGAAGGATTTGGATGACGGTTTCTAGCTAAAGCTAACGCTTGCTCCCCATTTAAAGTTTGCTTTCCTTCTCTAACATAGACCGTGTTTTTCCCCCATCTACGATTACTATCTTGTTCACAGAAACTATAAGGAACGTCAATATCAACACCATTTAATAAATCTACTAGACCAATAACTCCTTTAAAGTTTATCTTTATAAAGTAATCAATTTTAATATCTAATAAGTTTTCTATTGTTTTCATCATACAACTTTCGCCTTGCCAAGCCGCATGAGTTATTTTATTTTGTTTTTGATTTTTAAAACAGGCAATTGGGACATATGAATCACGAGGAATACTTAAAATTGTCGAATTTAAAGTTTCGGGATTGAAAGTGATAACCATTAATGAATCTCCGTTAAAAGCACTTCCCTCAATTCCTTCTTCTTCAGAGTCCACGCCCATTATTAAAATAGTAAATGGTTCAGTTATTGATTTTTTACTGATATTATTGTCTTTTTCTTTTTTAACTTTTTTGTTTTGTCTATATATAATTTTAGTCGTGCTATTTAAATCTTCATACCCTTCGATACTGTTAAACATAATTGAATAATTAGTTGGTAAGAAAATATAATCAATATCTCCATTTTTTAAAGCATCAATCATTGAAATATAACTATCAAAAATTTCCGTTTTGTTAGTTAAGTTATTTTTCTTGATAATTTCATTAGGTATAATAGAGCCTTCAATACTTTTTTCATCATCTAAAACACCTATAGGACTATCACCTACATCTGATAGGGTCTTCGCACTATTGCCTTTTAAAGTTACAATACTAGATGAATAAACAGTATATTCAGAATTATCAGTTATACTTTTAATTTTTCCATATACTTTTCCAATATTATAACCAACAAATACTTCTCCACCTATTACAATAAGTGATAATAAAATGACAATAATTAATTTTACTCGATGATATTTCTTTAAAGATTTTATCATTGAAATTAACAATAATAAAACTATTATAGAAATAATACCTATTCCTATCATTCTCATAACATCTTCTATATTTTTAAGTAATAGTACATTATAAAACAAATATCCTGTAGATACTATTAATAATAAACTTACTAGTAAAGTAATAATAAAGGCCACTTTATGGCGCGTTAACTTCTTCATTAAATGCTTCCTCCTTGTGTGTTGTATTATATAATTATAAACTAAATTAGATAAATTAACAAGTCTAGAATTAAAAAAAGCCGAAGCTTTCTTATGGAATTATATAATTACCTGATGGGTACCCTATTTGTAACCATGTTTTTGTAGTATTATCTTTTGTGTATATGGTAGCACCTGTTTTGGCACCCCAAAACATACCCTCTGATATTTCTTCACACCAAGGCCCGCTGCATGTAGCATTTCTAAAGTCTAGGCTTGTTAAATTAGTCATTCCTTCAAACATCCCCCATAGTTCGGCTTTTGAAGTGTCAAAGCTGCTTAAATTTAATGTGGTTTCCTTCGCCCCTGCAAACATATAACCCATATTTGTTACTTTTGAGGTGTTAAAGTTACTTAGATTTAAACTGGTTAACCCGTTTTGTGAAAACATCTCATACATATTTGTTACGTTGGAGGTATTAAAATTTTCTAATCCATTTAACATAGTTAAATTAGGAAGAAAAGTAAACATATATTCCATATCTGTTACATTTGAGGTATCCCAGCCACTTACATTTAGACTTGATAATGAATAAAGACCTCGAAACATCGCATTCATATTTGTTACATTTGAGGTGTCCCAACTACTTAAGTCTAAATTGGGAAAACTAAACGTGCTACTTCCATCATGGTCGCAAAACATCCAAGACATATCTGTTACTTTTGAGGTGTCCCAGCCACTTACATTTAAGTTGTCTATCATACTGGAAGAAAACATCACAGACATATTTGTTACATTTGAAGTATCAAAACTACTTAAATCCAAACTACGTGGGCCGTAATAAGAAGAAAACATACCCATCATATTTGTTACATTTGATGTATCTAAATTTTCCAAACCATTTATTGTAGTATTTCCTGTACCATCACCAAAACCGTAAAATAAATACGATGAATTTGGGTTAGCCATTATTCTGCCATCAGACCCTATAATGATATTGCCATAACCAACTTCCCATAAAGTTACTGTTCCTGGCTCTACCCCTATATCACAAGTCTTCGTTACATTATCTGGTGTTTCCATATCTGTTTTAAATGTTAATGTTTTATTTTCATATTTCAGAATTTCACAATCCCACCATTGGGAGTTCCAAGGGGCCATAACCTTCAACGTCCCTCCAGGTTCTTTGACTAACCCAGTACCTGGACCAGTTCCTTCTTGGACATAGTGAAAATCAATACTTATTTCATTTGATTCTCCTATTACTCCTGTTTTATTAGGGTCATATTCTATTTTAACAGTTATTATTTTACTACTATTGGGCGCTAAAATCTCTCCTATGGTATATCCACTAGAGGTTATTTTTACAGCACTATTATTATTACCATTGATAATAACACCATCTAATTCAGCATTAAAAGTACCTCTATTTTCAATGGTTACTAAATATGTAATATAATCACCTTTATTATATAAATAAGCTTCCATATTAGCTGTTAAGTTGGTCCATGATGGCGTTACAGCATTAGTTGCTTCACCTACTATTGTATCAGTACTGACATTAGTTATTCTAACATCCCAATTACTCGTTATATTAGCTGTCCCTGATATATTTAATACAGTAGAAAAAGCCGCATAACCAACGGTCATTATACATAATAATCCTAATAAAGCTACAATTATTTTTTTTCTAGTTCTTTTACCTTTTCTCATCTAATACACCCTATCTTATTTTATTCTATCAATAACAGTATACCCTTTTATTACAAGTCTTGTCAAGAAATCATTTTCTTAAATTTTTACTAACCATCTCCCCATATTCAGTTAATTGTTTAATCCTAGATATAATTCTTCCAGCTTTAACTATTTCGTCGCCATTACCCGTAATAGATAAATGTTTTTCTAAAGCCTCTAAATCTAAGTTAGAAGTAAAAAATGTCGGTAATTTTTCGTCCATTCGATATTGAAGTAATGGACATAATATTTCGTCCCTTGACCAAGCCGTAGTGTTTTCCGCACCTAAGTCGTCAATTAAAAGTAAAGGGACCTTCTTAATATAATTAAACTTGTCATTAAATTCATTTTTATACTCTGAATTAAAACTAGCTTTTAACTCCCTTAAAAATTCTGGCCAAAACACCACACTACTTTTTATGTTTTGTTTTGCTAATTCATTAAACATAGCTGCCACTAAATAGGTTTTCCCTGACCCAAAACTACCACTTAAATATAGGCCCTTTTGTGTTTTGTTTTCTTTATATTTATCCATAAACTCCGTTAACCATATTATCGTGTCATATCTTTTTTTATCGGTTTTATATATTTTATCAAACGAAGCTTCGGCTATTTCTTTCGGTACACTATATAATCTAGTGTTCACGCGGAATTGATTTTGTTTATCTAATTTTAATTTGTATTTACAAGGCTTATAAGTAAAAGTTAAATTTCCTTCGACTATTTTTGGTAAATAGGCATAACCGGTTAATTTATTTTTACATTCTAATAAACCCTTACAATTTTGACAATTAATATATTCTTCGTTACTTTCTTCTAAAATGGAAGTATAATTAATTAGTAATTCTCTTTTTACTTTTAACTTAGATACAAACTCTTTAAATGTTTTATCCTTTAAAGCTTCGTCATAAGCTTCGTTTAATAAATCGTCTAAATTGTTTTTCTTATCTAGTTTTTCTTCTAATTTTATCAAAATACCCACCTACTTTTTAAGCCTTGCTTCTAATTTTTTAATATCTTCTTCTGAAGCTTCTTCTGTTTCTATATCCTTATTATACCAACCAGGTTTTTCTTCTTTTTTAGTTATTTTTTTTGTAACTTCTGTTTTACCCTTATTTTCTTTCTTACAAATATCCATCGCTTCATTAACAGTTTTTATATTACTTCTCTTCCACTGCGAAGCTATAGTTAAAATAAAGTTTTTGGTTAATTTATTATTATTTATTCTTAATACATAATCAATTAAAACATTTACCACTCCCGGAGTTAGCCCATAATCAAGTAATAATATCTCTAAAATACTAATATCACTTTTGCTAGGTTTAACACCTTTGTTTTTACCACTTAAAAAGTCATAAGGAGTGGTTGTTTCAAAAGTATAAATCATTTTTGATTTTTTAGAAGTATCAGTTACTTCACTCCTTAAATATTCTGGTTGGTTTTTATATATTAATGAAGGTGAACCACCTTTGTTTTCAAAAGTATAATAATTACTACAACTTTCACGTAAAATATCTTTATCGATAATATGTTTTTCATTAACTGAGTTTCTAATTAATTCTGTTAATTCGCTTTCTTCTAAATTATAAATAAAAGCTAGTTTATTAATCAATGACATAATATCTTTATTAACTGATTTTTTATTTAAATATTCGTCTGGTATATTTCCTAAAACACTATTTAAATCTATTTTAGAATTAACAACCAAATCAATTTGATTAACCTTTCTAACATCACTTATTTGTTCATTAATTCCTTCTGAATTGATTATGTCAAAAGTATCACCAAAAGCAACTGTTATATCTTCATAACCCTTTAAATCTATTTTAGGTATTGAAAAATATTTGATAATCTTTTTATATTCTTTATCGCCAACATTGTTTTTTAAAGCGGTTGATAATATAGGATTTTCAAAAAATTCTCTTGGTTCTAATGAAGAATATATTTCATAAATATAGTTATTTATATTATCTTTTTTAATATAGGTTTTGATAAGTCCAATAGCTTCTAGTTTTTCTCTAGCTTCTAAAATATCACCTAGTTTTAACCTTGTTTTAGCCATTAAATCATGGTGCGTGTATTCAGAGCTAATTATTTCTAATGTATCTAAATCACTCCATAAAGTTAAATAGAGGTTGATGGCCACACTACCAATAATAGGTTGATATAACTTGAATAATAAATTACGATTTTCATTATCTAAAACTGTACAATTTTTAGCGATATACGTATCGGCCGGTAAAAGATTTGTTTTCATTATATCCTCCTTTAATAGTGTAAATAGTTTGTATATCCATTTTAGCATATATTTTTGTTAATTTAAAGAAAAAGAACTTAAAGTTCCACATTATGATATATATTTTGAACGTCTTCTATCTCCTCTAGCATATCTAATAACTTCTTAAACACCTCTAAATCTTCACCGTTTAAAATCACTTTTTCTTTAGGTATCATAGTTATTTCGTCAATATCAAAAGTTACATCAGGAAGCTTACTACTAATAGCTGATTTAATACTAAATAAATCACTTGGCTCACCATAAATAATAGTTTCCCCATCTTCTATTTCAATATCACTTATATCTAATCCGGCTTCAATTAAAGCGTCAATGGTTTCGTCTTCACTTAATCCTTTAAAACTAACAATGCATAAATGGTCATATAAATAATTAACACTACCTTGCGCACCCATTTTAACATGACACTTATTGATAGCCGCTCTAACACTACTAACACTTCTATTAACATTATCCGTCAAACAATTTACAATTAAAGTTGACCCAGACGGACCAAATAATTCATAACTCGCGCTAGTATAAGCTTCGTCAGCTCCACTGTTTACCTTATCAATCGCCCTATTTATAATATCACCAGGTACTTGTTCTTTCTTAGCTTTTTCTACTAACCTTTTTAAAGCATGATTACTGTCTATAGCTGTTCCTCCATTTTTAGCGGCTTGATATATTTCCTTCGCATACATCGAATATAGTTTGGCCTTAGCTGCCCCTGTTTTTTGAATACTAGCTTTTCTTACTTCGTATGCTCTTCCCATTATAATCTTCCTTTCTGCGCTTTTTCTAAAGCTGCTTTAGCGGCTGCTTGTTCAGCGGCTTTCTTACTATGGGCTATGCCCTTACCATAGACAATACCATCGATAACTACCTCAATGGTAAATTCCTTATCATGAGCGGGTCCTGTTTCCCGCGTTACTACATATTCTAAACTTTTTTTATCCGTTTGGACAGATTCTTGTAATAACGATTTGTAGTCTTCAAAAGAAGTTATCAGTCCATCTTCAATAATAGGTACCATATGTTTATCAAAGAATTTTTTACAATGCTCTATACCTAAGTCCAAATAAATAGCCCCTAAAAACGATTCGAAAATATCGGCCACAATCGCTTTACGATACTTTCCACCACTTTCAATTTCGCCTTTACCTAACTTAAGATATTCATTTAACCCTAATCTAGTAGAAAATTCATATAACGCCGTTTCACAAACATAGTGGGAACGTAACTTTGTCATTTCTCCTTCAGCTTCATGACTTTTATTATATAAATAATCACTCATAAGTAATTCTAAAACCGCATCACCTAAAAATTCTAATCTTTCATAGCTTTCGATTGCCTGCTCATTGGCATATGAGGAATGAGAAAAAGCTGTTTCATAAAAACTTATATTGTTTGGTTTTATTCCTAATTTTTCTAATATTTTCATTGTCTTCACCTGAATCTATTATAACACCATTCGATAAATTATTAAAGTTTACTTTTAATTTTATTTCTAGTATAATATTAATATGAAAAAAGTACTAATCAAAATGATTAAGATATATCAAGCCATTCCCGGACCTTGGCACAATAGTTGTAGACACATTCCAACGTGTTCTAATTATGCGATAGAAGCTATTGAAACGTATGGTTCATTAAAAGGAAGTAAAATGGCTATTATAAGAATTTTAAAGTGTAATCCATGGGGAACTCATGGATATGACCCAGTTATTAAGGAGGATAAATAATGAAACGAATTGGTGTATTACTTGTCATGTTAATTATGATACCTGGTTGTGATTTTTTCAAACGTGATACGATGGAAAATATCGATATTTATACAACTACCTATCCTATCGAGTATATTACTCAAAGATTGTATGGGGAACACTCTAATATTTATAGTATTTATCCTAATGGTATTAATATCGATACTTATAAGTTAACTAGTAAACAAATTAAAGATTATGCCAGTAGTGATTTATATATATTCAATGGTTTAAGTAACGAAAAGGATTATGTTATTCCAATGCGAGATATTAATAAGAAATTAAAAATTCTCGATACTACTTTATCTATGGAATACATATATGGTGTTGAGGAACTTTGGCTTGACCCTTCTAACTTTCTAATGATGGCCCAAAATGTTAAAAAAGGGTTTGGTGAATATATTAATAACTACTATTTAAATAATGATATTAGTGCGAACTATGAAGAACTTAAAATTGAAGTTTCTAACTTAGATGCGAAAATAAAACAAACTGTGGCTAATTCCGATAATAAAGTAATTGTCGCCTCTAGTGATTTGTTTAAATATTTAGAAAAATATGGACTTACTGTTTACTCTTTAGAAAACAATAGCAATTTAACAAATAAAACAATTAATGAAGTTAAAAACTTAATTTCTTCTGGTAAGATAAGTTATATATTTGTTAAAGATAATGAAGATATCAATAAAACTGTCCAAAGTTTAATTAGTGAAACAGGCATAGAAACACTTAGCTGGCATACTTTAGGTAATATCAGTGAACATGAAAGAAATAATAATATCAACTACTTTGATATAATGAATGAAAATATTGAACTATTAAAAAATGAGCTATATAAGTAAGCTCATTTTATTCTTTTATAATTCTTTTACTAGAGAAATATGTCAGTATGAAATATCCACCATATATAAGTATGATAAATAATGCGGTCATGATTATTGAGCTAACTAACCCATCATTACCAAAGACTGATAATATGTTATTAGCACATATAATACCAAATATCGAATGGATAATGGCTAGTATTAATGGCATTAAGAAGAATATGCCTATTTGAACAAACAACGACCTATTAATCATTTTATCGTCGGCACCTATTTTTCGTAATACTTGGTATCGTTCTTTATTATCTGAACTTTCTGATAGTTCTTTTAAGGCTAATATAGCCGCTGACGATATTAAGAAAACTATGCCTAAATAAAGGCCAATAAAAGTTACTATTCCCCCTATCCCTACGGCAGCGTCATATATTTCTGTTTTCGTAGCCGCATACAGGTGATTATCTTTAGCATATTTAGTTACTTTTTTTTCGGTATCTTCACGTGCAACTTTATAATTAGCTATTATCGATGTTCTCGCATGTGGTATATTACTTAAAGCTTTATCTGGAAATACAAATACCCCTAAATTAAATTGACTAGCTGATATTTCGATAAAGCCTGGAACTGTTTTGGTATATTTTGGTTTATGCTTTTTACCATCTATGGTAATGGGTACATCGTTTTTTAAAGCAATATTTCGATATTTAATCATGGCGTCGTAATCCGCAACTACTATATACTCACCTTCTTTTAAGGTATAGGTTTTATTGCCAAACATTTTAGCTACTTTATTATAATCAGATAAAGTCATTAGGATTTCTGCACTTTCGTGTGGAACTATATCAAGTTCTTTTTTATAATGTTTTAATCCTTCTTTACCTAATGTTTTTTCCAAAGTAATTTCTTCTACCATGTATATTTTAAACTCGGTTATATCTTTTAAATCTTTTCTAATGCCTTCAATCAAATCTTTTTTATCTTCTATATCATAATTAATAGCTTGAAAATCAACTGGTGCTTGTTTTTCTAAGTTTAAACGGGCTGATTTGTTTAGACTTAAGGCTGAAGAAAATATGGTTATGGTTAAGAAAAGTAATATACAAATAACGCTCATAGAAAAGACTGTGGTGTTAATTTTACTATTAATTTGTCTTAAGACAAACATGTTTAAATCTTTTAGATATAGTTTACTTGACTGGACTAGTCTTAATATAAAACCCGACATTGACCAGAAAAATAAGATAGTACCTATTACTCCGAGTGCGATGCAGAAAATAAAGGTGTTAAGGTCAATTTCCATCATTTTATTAGTAACCATATAATAGGCGTAACTTAAAATACCTATTGCGATAATAAAAATTATTATTGATATAGTTGGATGTTTTATTTTGATTTTTTCATTTTGTTTAATGGCTGTTATTAAGTTAATCAGCTTATAACGGTGGACTGCAAAGATATTAAATATCATAATTATAAAGTACATAATACTGAAATAAATTATTGTTTTAATAAGGGCAGCATTGGAAAAGGTGAAGGTATATGCGGCCATATCTACTTCAAACATTTTAGCTACTAATATAGACATAAACTGCGAAGCGAAAATACCTAAGATAGCTCCAGCTATTAAGGAAATAATTCCTATTAAAATGGTTTCAATTAATAAAATTTTTGATATGTGGCCCTTTCCCATACCTAAGGTCATGTAAATACCAAATTCTTTTTTTCTTCTTTTGATTATAAATTTATTGGCAAAAATAATTAGAAAACCTAAGACAAATGATATGAAAATTGATAGTCCACCTAGTAAGGTATTCATTAGTTCTAATATTTGTTTTTTGGTATCTGATATTTCTAGGAAAGCGCCTTGAGAGTTAATCGCATTAAAAACATAAAAGATAGCAACCGCTAAAATTAGGGTTACAAAGTATATGGCATAGTCTTTAAAACTTTTTCTAATGTTTTCCAAAGATAGTTTAAAGAGCATCGTTCATATCTCCTCCTAGTTTTGTTACAACTTCTATTATTTTAGCAAAAAATTCTTTACGACTATCTTTATTTCTATTTAATTCTTTAAATATTTTTCCATCTTTAATAAATAAAATACGATGACAGTAACTAGCGGTAAAAGCGTCATGGGTAACCATCAGAATAGTTGTTTTTAATTCTTGATTTAAATATTCAAAGCTTTCTAGTAACCCTTTAGCGGCTTTGGAATCTAAGGCTCCTGTCGGCTCGTCAGCCATGACAATTTTAGGATTGGTTATGATTGCTCTAGCAGAAGCAACTCTTTGTTTTTCACCACCTGATATTTGATATGGGTATTTGTTTAAAATATGAGTTATATTTAATGTTTCAGCTACTTCTTTTACTCTTTTATCTGTTTCACTAGCTTTTACTTTTTGAATGGTTAGGGCTAAGGCAATGTTTTCATAAGCGGTTAAGGTGTCTAATAAATTAAAATCTTGAAATATAAAACCTAAATCTTCTCTTCTAAATTTGTTTAATTTACCACCTTTTAATTTGGTTACATCTATGCCACTGATAATAATGTTTCCGTTTGTTACTTTGTCAATGGTTGAGATACAGTTAAGCAAAGTAGTTTTTCCACTACCACTTGCGCCCATAATACCGACAAAGTCCCCTTCCTTTGCACTAAAGCTAATATTGTTAACGGCTTTTGTTAAATTGTTTTTACTTCCATAATGTTTTTCTATGTTTTTTAGTTCTAATATTTTCATGTTTATTCCTTCTTTCATATTTGATTTTATCATATTTGTTTACTTTCTAAAAATGGCTTTTTTATTACGTCCTCTTCTAATTCTTCTTCTAAAGCTTCACGTGAAATTTTGGCGATGTTCCCACCCTTTTTTGCAACGTCTTTATTTTGGTTTAAACCAATCGGTTTTCTCTTTTTGGCAATTTCTCTAGTCGCTATTTCACCTAAGTCTGTTAATGTTATTTCTATATCACTCATATTATCACGTAGACTTTCTTTTTTTAAGTTTTTATATTCTTTATATTGTTTAGCCGTAAACCCTGACCACTGCCTATATATTTCATTAGTGAGTATTGCATATTCTTCAGGAGCGGTTATTCCCCCCTCTTTCCATACGTCGGTTAACTTATTTCTATCTAAAATACCTTTTATTCTTTTTTCAATCCAATTATCGTCATGTCCTTTTTTTCTATATAGCTGGACGGCTCTATCAATCATTAATGATGGGTCAAGGGTTTCGTCTACTCTTTCTCTACCTAATTTTGCGAGCCAAAGTTTTAAGGGCTCAGCTTTAGGACTGGGCACTGATTGGATAAGCCTGAATATTCCTTCTGTGTCTAAAGTGTCTGTTTCCCTCATCTTTCCATCAGGTGCTTTCATTTTCGACTGTACACAATTTGTGTACAGTTCACTTTTTTCTTCCTCAGTCATTCGTTTCTTTAACATGTTCCAATAATTTCTTGGATTTTTACTATCGGTTAAAACACTAATTATATCAACCACACTAAAATAAAACTCTTCCTTATCTTTATCCCATATTGTTCTGATGTTTTTTCCCTCAAATAGTTTGTTTATTGTTTCTAATTTGTTTTCCATTTATTTTCTCCTCTCTTTCCATCTGGTGATTTCATTTTCAACTGGTTAGTATTACTAACCAGTTCACTTCCTTCTTCTCTAGGTTTAGTTTTCATTTTCCACCTCTTATTATCTAAAATTAGCATTTCTCTTATATGCGACCATGTTAAATTCTTGAAAAAGTCCGGTGCCGGGCTTTTTATCTTCTTTAATTTTCTTTACAGTATCAGCAATTATAACATCTGCTTCGTTCATTAATTCTTTTACATCTTTGTCTATTTTTTTATCATTTATTGCATTTAGCATATTTACCTCCTTATTAGTAATATACGACGCGGAGGGGCCTTACACCTTCTTTTTTTGCAAACTTTTTTAAATTTTGTTAAAATAATGGTGGTGAAAGTATGAAAAAGACTGATTTAATAACAATTCCAGGAGTTGGAAAAGAAACAAAAAAAGACTTAATTAATATGGGTTATACGTGCGTTGAAGATTTAAAAGATAAAAATCCCGAAAAACTATATGACGAGCATAATAAAATAATCGGCTATATAGAAGACAGATGTCAATTATATGTTTTTAGATGTGCCGTGTATTATGCCAGTAATGAAACTCATGAAGTAGAAAAACTAAAATGGTGGTATTGGAAAGATAAAAAGGACTAAGTTAAGTCCTTTTAAAAATTATTTATTTTTTGGTAATCCTACCCGGCACTCCAACAGCAGTACAATTAGGCGGTACATCTTCTAAAATAACCGCATTAGCTCCTATTTTAGAATTTCTACCAACTGTTATATTGCCTAGTATCTTCGCACCTGTTCCAATAAAAACATTGTCTTCAATAGTAGGATGTCTTTTACCTTTTTCTTTACCGGTACCACCCAAAGTAACACCGTGATACATAGTAACATTATCTCCAACAATAGCTGTTTCACCAATAACTACGCCCATTCCATGGTCAATAAATAGTCCTTTGCCTATCTGAGCTCCTGGATGGATTTCAATACCTGTTTTTTTTCTTGTTTTTTCCGATATATATCTAGCAATTAACTGATGACCTCGATTATGAAAAAATTTAGCTATTTTAAAACGGTATTGGGCTTTAAAACCCGGATATAAAAACACTTCTATATTCCTTTTAAAAGCCGGATCGTTATTTTTAATTGATTGGATTTGCTCGCGAATAAACCCCATAATATCACCTTTACTTTTTTATATGTAGTTGTGATATATTTGAATAATTGGTTAACCCTAAAATAACGTTAATTGCTCATTTTGGTCTTTTTGATAAGCTTTGATTATATCTTCCATTTTATATAGAATATTATACTTCTCGCATTCTGTTTTAAAAACATTATATAACTTTTTAGAGTTCATACTATGACAACTATACTTATTACCATAAGTCTGTTTATATTTGTTTGATAATCCTGGAAATAATTCGTCTATTCTTTTATAATAGTAATCTCTTTGCCCTTCTCTTAAAGTCATGCCCATAGAAGCATAAATAAATTTAGCTCCACTATCACGGGCTTTTTTAACAATATTTATAATATTATCTTCCGTATCATTTATAAAAGGTAATATCGGCATTAATAAAATACCTGTAAAAATGCCGTTATCGGTTAGTTCTTTAATTATCCCAAATCTTTCAGAGGAAGAAGAAGCATATGGTTCGATTTTTTTGGCAAGTTCATCATCGGCACATGTTATAGTTATTTGGATAATAACATCATTATTTTCATTTATTTTTTTTAATAGGTCTATATCCCTTAATATTAAATCACTTTTAGTGGCCATACCCACACCAAAACCATATTGATTAATTAATTCTAAAGCTTTTCTAGTAATCTCATATGTTTTTTCTAATGGATTATAAGTATCCGACATGGCACCAATACCGATAACTCCTTTTTGTCTTTTGGAAGCTAGTTCTTTATTTAGTATTTCTATTTCATTTTCTTTGCCTTTAACTTTATCGAACTCCTCTATTTTATAGCACTCACTTCTACTATCACAGTATATACAACCATGATTACACCCCCTATATAAATTCATGTTATATAGGGTTCCAAACCAATATTCTGGATACTTACTTTTACTTAAAATTGTTTTAGTTTTAATAAATTCCATATTATCACTTAACTTTCTCTAGTTTGAGGAGCTCTTTTTTTATATTAAGTCCCCCTGCATAGCCAGTTAATGAGCCATCACTACCGATTACCCTATGACAAGGAACAATAATGCTTATAGGATTATAACCTACCGCATTACCAACTGCCCTAGCAGATGTTTTTAATGTTTTGGCAATATCCCCATAACTAATTACTTTACCATAAGGTATTTTTGTTAATTCATTCCATACTTTACATCTAAAATCTGTACCATTAAATTTAATTGGTATTTTTATATTAGGATTTTCAGCTTTAAAATAAATATCTAACCACTTTATCGTTTTATCAAATATTGTTAAATGTTTTTCTTGATATTCTTTTACATCACCCAAATAATGTTTTTGTCTTTCAAACCATAAACCTGTTATATTATCTCCATCCGAAGCTAAAGTAATTACACCTAATGGCGAACTATATTTCCATATATACGTCATAAAATACCTCCAAAATAAAATTAGATAACTTTATTATATCATCTAATTTATTTTTTTAATTATCAAATGTTTTATTAAATGAATGTGGCAATAACTCATTGAGATTATATTCTTTAATTTTATCATTATCTAAACATATGATTTTTATATTTGGTGAGAAACTGTTTAAATATTGTCTACATATACCACAAGGTGTACAGAAAACTAATTCTTCTGTGCCACCAACTACTGCGATTTTTTCAAATTCTTTATATCCTTCCGATAGTGCTTTTACTACTGCACATCTTTCGGCACATACATTATTAACTCCTATGCCAGATGGGTCTTCTATATTACATCCCAAAAATACTTTGCCCTCTTTTGTAAGTAAAGCCGCACCAACTTTAAATTTAGATATTGTAGAGCAAGAATATTCTCTTGCTTCTTTTGCTTTTTCTATTAATTCTTCGTTACTCATTTTTTCCTCCTTTAATCAGCATAATTATCAAAATAACCTTGTATTAATACAAATGGTGTTCCTTTATCACCACTACCCGTTGTTAAATCACATAAACTACCTATTAAATCAACTATTTTTCTTGGCGTTGTTCCTTGAGAAGAAAAAGTATCATTAGTTTTAGGTTTGTTATTTATTAAGTTTTTAACTTCTTTTTCCGCTTCTTCTTTAGATAAGTCTTTTAACTCCGTATCCGCAATATATTTTAGTTTTATTTCGTTAGGAACACCTTTTAAACCATCAGTATATCCAGGAGAAACTACTGGGTCAGCTAGTTCCCAAATTCCCTCACTAGGGTCTTTATAAGCACCATCACCATATACTAAAACTTGAATAGTTACACCAAACTTTTCTTTTAAAGCTTTCTGAACTTCATTCGCAAACTCTGTGCAGTTTCTAGGGAATAGTTTTAAAATATCGTCTGACGATAAATTAGAACCTAATAACCCATAATCAGGATTATACCCTGAACCATTTCTTGGTTTATTCATTATTTCGTCTACTCCATAGATTGTTTCAGCACCTGAATTTTTCAATATCATTTTGGTTCTATTTCTTGTATGAATATCTGCCACTAAAACATCTTTTGTATATTTTAAAATTGTCTTTGGATTATTGGAAAATATTATTGTGGCTTTTCCATCGCAAATATCTTTATATAACTGAATATAGTCAACGCCTGTATATTCGTGCTTTGACGATTTGAAAAGTTTATAAAATTCTTCCTCGTTAAGCTCATCGCTAAAAGGATTGATGTTTGTTTCATATAGCTGGTCTTCAGAAATCAATTTGTTTCCTACCTCATCACCCGGATAACTTAATTGAATATATACTTTATCTACTCCTGAAGCTATTCCTTTTAATATATTAGAAAATCTATTTCTACTTAGTATTGGGAACACTATTCCTACCTCACCTTTGTACTTAGACTTAATATCTTCTTTTATGTCTTCCATTTTGACAAAATTGTTTTGGGCTTTGGCAACTACTGCTTCAGTAATACCTATAACATCATTATCCCTTAAAACAATATTATCTGACTTAACAGCCTTTTCTAATGCTTCTACTACTATACTTACTAAATCGTCATTAGGTCTAATTATTGGGCCTCTTATTCCTCTTGAGATTACCCCGACATTTCTTTCCATAAAAATCCTCCTTCAAAAATACCTATTCTATCCATAAAGATTATATCACGTTTATTTTAATTTTTATTACTAAAATGAAAAAATTCTAGAATTTCTTCTAGAATTGTTAAACATATATGGCGGGACGTACTTTCCCTGAAAAGAACTTTTCAGCCATTTTTAACTTTTCTAGGCTTATTTCAACAGGGTCTTTTTGATTATTAAAGTAAATTATGGCTTTATCTTTATAGATATATACACAGTTTAGAAAAGTTGCTATTAAACTTTTACGGTGTTTTAAATCATTTTCATTACCGTCTTTTAATTGATTTAAGAAACGCTTGATATTAGATTTAGATAGTGTAGTTATTATCGTTTCTTCACTAGCAATATCACTTTCAATACTAATACGTTGTTCTTCAATGGTGGTTAGTTCTTCATATAATGATTTACGAATATTACTATCATCACATTCAGCAATAGCACTTACTAAATTTGATTTCTTTCTATCAATGTTTTTGATAGATTTTTTTAATTGGCTTAATCTAAGATTATCTTGTTCTTCTTCAATTAGAGAAACCATTGTACTAGCAATATAATTAATATTATCTTTAGTTAAAAACTCTTTAATCTTACTTATGATAATATCTTCAATAAATTGTTTTTGAATACGTTTTTTATCACATTTTTGTTCTTTAGCAGTCTTACAAAGATAGTAGTGATGAGTCTTACCTGTTTTAGACGTACCACCTGCACCAGTCATTAAATCTCGGCAATAACCACAAAAGATTTTAGTAGCAAGTAAATATTCATCTTTAGCGTGTTTTGAAAAATTGCGTTTATTTTTTTCTAATACTTTTTGCACTCCGTAAAACACCTCATCTTCAACTAGGCGAGGATATACTCCAGTATGTTCCTTGCCGTCATACTCTGATATTGTAATGTATTTTTTGTTTCTTAACAAGTTATATAGACTACTTTTATTAAAATAATTACCCCTAGAAGTCTTAACGCCTTGAGATTTTAACTTTGCAATTACCTCATGACCTTTCATACCATTATAAATATCTAAAAATGCTTGAACAACATATTGAGCATTCATATCATCAATAGCGAATACTTGCTTTTTAATTGGTTTACCGTGAATATCTTTAAACTGACTATTTATTGCTTTAGTTGAATAACCGAAAGTAACAGTACCACCATTATAATAATTATTTTCATTATTAATTTTACGACCACGTTTTACTTTTTGAGATAGTTCATCAGAATAATATTCAGCCATACCCTCAAGTAGTGTTTCAAGCATTTTACCTGCTGGGTCATCAGTGATATTTTCTTTGGCTGATAAAACTCTAATGCCTCTATCTTTAAGTTGTTTCTTATATATAGCACTATCATATTTATTACGAGCGAATCTATCTAATTGATATACTAAAACGCCAGTAAAGTCTTTTTGCTTACTATCTTCTATCATTTGTAAAAATTGTTCACGGTCATCTTTAGTACCAGTTTTAGCACGGTCAATATATTCACGAATAACAAAATAATTATTTCGTTTTGCCCATTCTCTGCATTCTTTTAATTGCCCCTCGATAGACTGTTCGTTTTGCCCATGTGAACTATATCTAGCATATATAACTACATTCATTGATTCCCTCCTTATTTATTTTAATTGATTATCTTTAACGCTTAGTACTAAAATCTTCAAGTATTGAAGTAGGTGCTTTTTCTCTAAAATGCTCATCAACTGTTTGAAGATAATATCTAGTCATATTAGAAATCACAGTTTTGCCTTTTAATTCGTCCATTTTATCATTGTATTCTTTTTTAATTCCCTCTATCCAATACTTAAAAGCCTCATCAGGAACTTGTTGCTCATTTCTTGTTTTATATACCTGTGATAATTTTTCAATAAATTTTGCTAATTCAGGTTCGATAGTTATAGTTTTATTTTCAAAATCAATATCAAAAACACTTTTTAAACTGTCAATTATATTACTAGCAGTATCTTTAGTATCATCACTTAACTCATATAACCAGTCAAGCGAAACTCCAAACTCCTTACTAATTTCAATTGCTAGAGGAAGATATAAACCTTTTGTCCCTCTTTCGATATGTGAAATCATCTGAAAATCTCTATTTAAGCGATTTGCAAATTCTTCCTGTGTTAAATTATGCTTTTCTCTTAATTCTTTTATTCTTGAAGTATTAGCACTATTGCTACTTTTACCTTTCTTTTTTTGAACAGTGATATTTTTGTTATCTTCATTAATATTTTTGTCCATAATTACCTCCCTATAATTTGAGTTGTATCTCTAATAATACTATTATATCTTAAATAAGTACGAGTTGCAATAACAATAGTAATAAATATAACAATAAATAACAATTTAAAGTTATCAATAATAATTGTATTAATTATATGGTTTAAACCAATTCAGATAGGCTAAAATTAAGGCAGAAAGCGAAAGGAGGCTTCTGCTATGGCAAATAATGATATTCGAGAACTAGCAAAAAACTCTAATATTAAATTATGGCAAATTGCCGATAAGTTGGGTTTGAGTGATATTGCGTTTAGTAAAAAGTTAAGAAAAGAACTATCTGAAGAAGAAAAAGCAAAAATTATTTCTATTATTACCGAACTTAAAAATTCTAAGTAAATATCTAAAATCTAAATAAAAGGAGGGTAGCACGTTGATTATGGATACGACACTTAGTGATAGCCAAGTTAAACAACTTTCTTTATCAATATCCATAAATGACGTGTTGAATTGTATAAGGAAAGATATTAAAGGTTATTTAGAATTTATTAATGATGAGTTAAAAAATAATGAAATAGCGGTATTCTCACGCTCGGTGCTTGGTAAATCTACTGTAAAGATACCTCTGATTCGCTATATAATTGATTTTCTTAACAGCTATAACTTCGGTGGTGTTATTTCGGATAATGATACTATTGTACAAGGAAAAGACATCATCAATGCCGCAGTATTAGGGCTTATTTTTGAGAAAATCAACGGATACAAAGACGGAGCGCATTTTACTCCGAGTGCCATTACTGAGTACATGAGCAAGGAAACAATCGAACGCGCTGTTATATCTAAAATTAACGAAACATTCAAGAAAAAATATACATCGCTTGAAGAAGTGGCAGACTTCGCCGCAGATTCATTTGACAACCGTAAATCAGTAAATG
>Ga0082212_10002994_pt1 | contig 24165 bp, 14 predicted proteins | sample TergutNt197P3_FD_71548 | JGI IMG/M metagenome (GOLD analysis project Ga0082212, IMG submission 71548) | Neocapritermes taracua P3 segment gut microbial communities from Petit-Saut dam, French Guiana - Nt197 P3 | ecosystem: Host-associated > Arthropoda: Insects > Digestive system > Gut ... | reverse complement strand
ATAGGAGAAACCCATACGATTCATTCCGGGATGGGTTCATTTACATTTACGCCGAAAGCGGACAAAGTGTATTATTTAGACTGTAAAAATCCAAGCGGACAGGAAAAGCGTTTTCAGCTTCCTGCCGCTCAAAAAACATATACGATAGCAGCAGGATATAACGACAGCCGCCATTTAGTGGAAGTGATCAAATCGCCCGGCCTGCCTGATGTCCCGCTGTACCTGGTTGCGCACTGCAAAGGCGAGATTCTTTATTATGATTCATGGAATTACCGTGAGCGGGCCATCTCCTTTTCGCGCGACCGTTTTCCATCGGGCGTCATCCAGCTGATGTTGTTCGACAGCCAGATGAATCCTGTCAGCGAAAGGTTGATTTTCAATAAGAGAGACGATCAGTCCGCACTCTCCGTCTCGTCGGACAAGCCGTATTATGAAAAGAGGGACAAGGTATCTGTTGAAATAAAAGTGACCGGTTCAGAAGGTAATCCGCTTACGGGTCATGCCTCCATCGCCGTTACGGACGACAAAGATGTTGCTATAGATACCGGCTATACCATCCTGTCAAGCCTGCTTCTTTCGTCCGAACTGCGGGGTTACATCGAATCGCCGGGTTATTACCTGCGCGATGAAAAAGAATCGGAGTACGCGCTTGATCTGTTGATGCTGACGCATGGCTGGCGAAGATACGATTTGTCCGAAGCGATGAAAGGTCATTACGCCTTTCCTCAAATCGGATTTGAAGCGATGAAAGAGATCACGGGTTCCGTACGACGCGCCTTTGGGGGTAGACCAGTTACTAACGGCGAAGTACTCATGCTGTCAAGTCACGGATTAATGGAACAGACAAAGACCGATGCGGACGGCCTGTTTTCCTTTTATGTACATCCGCCAGATAGCGTCGGTTACAAAGTGCAGGCAAAAGGTCAAAGAAGAAATGAGAGTGTTGACCTGATAATAAATCCGGAAAAATTTCCTGAAGTGAAACATGCCCCGAAAAGTCCGGCGTTGATGCCTGCTGAACCGGCAACAGCAAGTCAACCGGCGCCCGAACCACTTGATTTTATGAAAAAAGCGGAGCAGCGTTCGAAATATGACGAAGATATGAGAATGATTCAGCTGCCTGAAGTGACAGTAACAGCCAAAGCTATTGCGAAAAGAGATGAGTTGAGATTAAGATATCCGTACAATAACGATTCAGACGCAACCCTTTACCGGGAAGATATTGAAAAAAGGAATGCAACATACGTTCCGGAACTGCTTAGCATGATTTCCGGAGTTCGGGTCATACGAAGTGGTATTTTTAGTGATAGATATGATATTTATATTCAGGGAGCCACTTTCGAACCCCTCGTGGTAATTGACGGTACCATGGCATCTAAGGATGATTTAATCAATTTGACCCCACACGATGTGGAAAGTATTGATGTTTTAAAAGGGACGAGCGCTACGTACTTTGGAGCGAGAGGTATGTTTGGTGCAATCAGTATTACTACAAGACGCGGACTTTCAACTAAGGATTCGGAAGAGCTCATCAATCCCAATGTTATCTCCTTTTTTCCTTTAGGGTATCAAAAACCGCTTGAATATTATTCTCCGAAGTATGATACGCCGACAGTAAAAAATTTGAATACTCCGGATTACCGCACGACAATTTTCTGGAAGCCGGACGTCTTACTTGATGACGAAGGCAAAGCCGCGATTGAATTTTATACGGCTGATTTTCCAACGACCTGTTCCGTTGTTATCGAAGGCATATCGAATGACGGAAGAATCATCCGGCAAATCGAAACGATTGAAGTGAGATGATAATTTTGCAGGGAATATGAATGGAGAAAAGGTAAACTAAAAATACTTATATTCAGATAATTGAAGTATTTCAAGTCGAACAAGCAGAAAAAAAAGTATTTTTTTCGAGAAAATTTTTGCATATATAAAAATATTCGTTAATATTTGCAACTCGAAAATCAAAATGATAGTTTTATTTTATTCTTTCAACTATATAATTGATTTTATGCTTATTAAATAAATATTTTATTAAACTTTAAATTTTCAAATTATGGAAACAAGAATTAGCGCAGAAACGATTTCTGCAATTTTACACGAAGAGCAAATGAAAAACACGAAAGCAGGGTGTGGTAATACTTGTGAGGGAGATTTGTGTTCTTTAATTTTTTGTAGCAATGGTTCAACCGAATGTCATCATAGTTGTCCTGACATAAATCCAGCCAATAATCCTTTAGTTTGTTATCATACACAAGGAAGCTGGGATAATTGTTGGGATTTTTGGGCAGGTTGTAATTAATAAAGATTGCTTCATCGTTTTTCTACCGATGACGTTATTTCGCAATGCTATGATAATCAATACACTGGATTGCTTCGTTCCTCGCAATGACGAGCGACTTAAAACGTCATTTTCGACTGTTTGATTGCTCATCATCCCCATTACCAATGACAAGTGCCGTTTTCCGTCATTGCGAGCCAGCGAAGCAATCCAGAAGCAAGCGCTGCAGCCTGGATTGCTTCCCAAATCAAGTTGAGGGCTTCTCACAATGACGTTACCATGTCATATCCGTCAGTTTGATTGAAATTTTATCCATTCGCAATGATGATATCATAGCGAGTATTTGTATATATTTTATGAAAGACATACAAAATATACCCCAGATTATTCATCAGGTATATGAAGACATGAATGGCCCTCCGGTTGCTTTGTCGAAATTAGCAAAGTCATGGCAGAAATATCATCCGGTCTGGGAATACAGATTTTGGAATAAAGGATCAATCAATGATTTTTTGGAGTCTTATTTTCCTGATTATAAACCTGTCTATCTGAATTTTAGTTTTAATGTACAACGTTGGGACTTCATTCGTTACTTGATCCTGTACCATTTTGGCGGCTTATATGCGGATATGGATTATGAATGTTTTGTCCCATTGGACTCGTTGTTGAAGGATGAAAATTGTTGTATGGGGTTGGAACCGGCCAGCCATGCCCGTGAACATGCCAAAACGTTCGTGGTTGGAAATGCGTTAATGGCAACCGTTCCGGGTCATCCCTATTTTGTCCGTATAATCGAAGATATGATAAAAAATAAAAGTACGGTTTTTTCAAATTATTATACGCTGCAAATACTTGAATCAACCGGTCCGTTCTTGACAACAAGGGTTTATAACGCTTACCCTGAAAAGGAACAAATCAAATTGTTACCGGATGAATTGATTGCCCCGCTATCGCTTCAGGAAGTCCGTTTACTAACAAGAGGAGATCAACCCAAAGAACTGGTTGAAAAAGTAGAAAAAGCTTATGCCATTCACTATTTTATGGGGTCGTGGCATATATGAAAATCCCAAGGATCATTCACCAGGTATTTTTTAGTCATTCAGGTGTTCCGGCGTATTTTTCTGTTTTATCGCAAACGTGGAAAGAAAAAAATCCTGACTGGGAGTATCGATTTTGGAATCATAACTCAATTGAGCAGTTCATGGCGTCTGAATTTCAGAACTTAATCCCTTTGTTCCGTTCTTTTCCTTATGACGTCCAGCGTTGGCATTTTGTTCGCTACCTGATCCTGTATCGCTATGGGGGTCTCTATGTGGATATGGATTATGAGTGTATCAAACCGTTGGATTCCATATTGTCGGACAGTTTATGTTGTTTCGGTGTGGAACCTGCTTCCCATGCTATTCAATACAGCGAACCATATATTATCGGGAATGCCTTGATGGCATCAATTCCCTACCACGACTTTCTTGATCATATCATTCAAGAAATTACTATTGGAAAATGGCAAAACCAAGTCAATGCAGTTCTTCAAATCAAAGAGTCTACCGGGTCATCCATGATCAAACGCATATATAATGCATACAAAAAGAAGGACAATATAACCCTACTGCCTGCTGAACTGGTAACGCCTTTATCGTTTGAAGAAATTCGAGAAGTAATCGCAGGAGTTGTATCTCCTGAAATTGAATGTAAAGTGGATAATGCTTATGCGATTCATTATTTTTTCAACTCATGGGATTATCAAATAATCAGGAAAACCGATTTTTTACGACCCCTTAATCTCACAAATAAGATAAGAATTGGCAATCCGTTCGATGGCGGCTACGTTGTGTATCAACCGGTATTATACGAAACGGATGTGTTAATCACATACGGCGTTGGCTGGGATATATCGTTTGAAGTAGATTTTCATCATCGTACAGGTAAAAAGGTTTGGATGTATGATCCAACTATGTTTGACGAAAAACCGGATTCAAACATCGATCTTGAAAAAATGATTCAATGGAAACAAAAATTGGAAAATCTACAAAAGCAAAATATCTTTTTTGTGGGTGAAGGGATATCAATAGCCCGAAAACCTAAATATGATACATTTGAAAACCATTTGAAAAAAAATCAAATCGCTAATGAAAAAAAATTATTGAAAATTGATATTGAAGGGGATGAATATGAAATATTTGAAGATGATGGTATTTATAATAATTTACAGACAGTCAATCAAATAATTATTGAATTTCATAATCTGAAAAGTAAATTAACAGCGCTGAATACAATTGTTTCACGTTTACGATTAGAATTTGAAGTTATTCACGTACACGGAAATAATTGCGGGAATAAATTTACGCTTTACGGGCCTTTTTCAGGCATTACTTTTCCGGATGTCGTGGAAATCACATTTGTGAGAAGGAAGTATATAAACCATAAAGATATCATTGAAGAATCGGTGACGTTTCCGGTTGCCGGATTAGATTATCCCAATAACCCAAGGGTAAAAGACTATATATTATCCTTCCAATAAATAAAAGAGAGGATGTGTCGCAACAGCGACACATCCTCTTGTTTAGTTTGTTTTACAAATGATTAGTTATATCCCGGATTTTGCGTCAGTTTCGTATTCCGTTGCAATTGTGATTCTGGGAAAGGCCATAGCAGATTGTCTACAGAGAAGTTCTTTCCTTTTGAAAAGTCGGTTCCAACGGTAGTGACGTCCACAAACTGCGCCGTTCCTTTCGGAATAGAGCTGTCCATGGCGTTGGTCTTGGGATATTTCCGGGTACGCTGAATCTGATTCCACTGTTTATATTCAAATACCAGTTCGCGGTACCTTTCCAGCCATACTTCTTCAATAAACTTATCTTTTGACAGTCCCGATAACGAGGCGATAATTTCCTCATTCGTAACTTCTCCATATTCGTAAGCCCGCGCGCGGATGGCAGCCAGCGCTTCGACAGCCTGCGAGGTCGCACCTTCGGTCTGAGCTATGGCTTCGGCAGCGAAGAGATACATTTCGGCTAAGCGGTAAAGCGCGAAATGACGGCCGGAAGCGTTGGATGAGCCTTTTACAGCGCCGTAATCATAAAAGAAGTAAGGAGCAGGCGAATTAGTCTCCGGATGATTCATGAGCGTACCATCCTTTTTGTCAAAATAGTCGCTAAAAAACTGTCTGTCTTTCGTTCGGAGATCTACTTCATAGTCATACATATCCAAATAACGCGGCATGGGTTTGTAAGCATTATTAGTCAACGCCACGCGACATTCGGAAGTGCCCAGCGCGCCTACTTCCATCGGCCAGGCATTCGCGTTAAAGCCGGCGTTCGTGATTCCTTGTACAAATTCGAGTACATAAACAAATTCCGGACAGCTGGTTGTCCGCACGCCACCGGGCGAAGGAGCGCTAACGCCCACGCTACGGAACTTGTTATAAGCGCTGAGTTCTTCAAAATCATCGTTTTCAACTAACGAATGGTGGGCGGCATAAACGCCACCGGGCAGGAATTTTTTTGCTTCTACCGCCGCTGCCGTCCATTTGGAGTTGTCATTAATTGGGAATCCCGCCATTTGAATATAAACGTCGGTCAGCACCGCCGAGGCAACCGCGGCTGTGATGCGCATGCCATTACTGTACTGCGATCTGACAGGCAGGGTAGCGATGGCAGCCTGCAAATCGGGTATGATGACCTCATCATAAATCTTTTTCGAATTTTCGCGTGGGAGATGCAAATCATCGCCGGCGTCAGGTACGTCCAGTACCAGCGGAACATCGCCAAAATGTTTTACTAAAAAGAAATAGTTGTACGCGCGAAAAAACCGGGCTTCGGCTACCAACTGGTCCCTTTCGGCAGCAGTCAAACCAACGCTAATCAAATCAAGGGTTGGATAGAGCAGAATAACCTTGTTGGCGCGGGTTATCGCGCCATACGCACCTGTTCCGTAATAATTGCCCATTTTTGAATTCATATTATTTTGAGTCATCGTAAACTCCTGAGCATAAATAATATAAATTTCCTGACCCTTGTATATCAGGTTATCAAACATACCGGCACACCATCCTCCCAGCATTAAATCACTGCCGGCATATACATTGGGACTTGCGGAAAAATTCGGTCCAGAACGAAGCAAAGCGTTAACAGCGCCAAAACATTGCTCCTTTGTTGTGAAAAAAATGTCTTCCATCAGGCTGCCTCTCGGCTCCTGTCTTAAAAAATCATAACAGGAGGAAAACAAGATCACACTCAAACATAAAATAAATAATTTCTTTATCATATCATTAATAATTATTTAGTTTCTAAAATGTTACATTAAGTCCCAATACAAAATTGCGGGGTTTCGGATACTGGAAAAAGAATGCGTTCTGTTCGAATCTGCCCCGACTTGAATCTTCAGGGTCGAATCCTTTAAAATCCTTTGAAGCAACCCAAAACGCATTATTCACGCTTATATAAGTTCTCAAAGCGCTTACGCCGATCGTCTGGGCCTGAGAGCGGGTAAAGTTGTATCCCAACTGGATCGTGTTGGCGCGAAAATAGCTTGCGCTGCAAAACCATCGCGTATCGCTCATCGAATCCTGTCCGTCGAAAACAGCATTGCGGATGGCCTGTACCTGATTGGGTACATTACCCGGTTTGCCTTCCGTCCAAGCATCATACAATATGCTACGTAAGCCGCTTGTATACCCGAACCTGTCTTCTGTTGAATGGAAAAAATCCTGACGGATGGAACCTCCGATGGTATATTGAAAATCGACTAACAGATCGAAGTTTTTGTATTTAAAACGGTTCATCCACGAACCTGTCCAGTCGGGCATTCCTTTCCCGACTACGGTTTGATCCGCGCTACGCAAAGCAGCGCCTACGCGCCCCTGTGAAGGGTCGGTTATGATACCCAAACGCTCGTACGACCACCATTGGCCTAACGGATCGCCAACCCGCTGGATAACCCGCGCGTTTACCCAGTTGTCGCCAGAAAACATTTCATCGGCCACGTCCGTCAGTTTTAATAGTTTGCTTCGGTTATAATTGGCAATCACCGTTGTTTCCCATTGTACATCTTTCTTCGATACGGGTACTCCGGTAACCATGAACTCCCATCCCCAGTTGAGAATCGAGCCTATATTTGTTGTGATACTGCCAAACCCGGAAGACGCCGGAATAGGAGCCGACAGCAAAAGATCGTCCGACACCTTGTTATAATAGCCTATTTCAAAATTCAAACGGTTTTTGAGCGTTTTCATATCGAACCCGATATCAAACTGCTTTTGTTTTTCCCAGCGCAGGCCAGCATTTGCCAAACTTGGCGTTCCGGTTGAAACACGTTCGCCGTTTAATATGACGTTGCCGGTGCTGTAAGTGGCCAAGGTAGCAGTGTTACCAATTCCATCGGCATTGCCCTGAATACCGTAACTGGCATGCAGTTTCAAGTGATTCATCCATGTTAAGTTTTTCATGAATTTTTCCTCGGTGACTACCCAGCCCAGACCCAATGCGGGAAACAGACCGTACTTGTTGTTTGAACCGAATCTCGAACAGCCGTCATAACGCGTGGTTAACGTTGCCATGTATTTATCGAATAACGTATAGGCGACCCGTCCGACAATGGAATGAAAACTAGTACGGGAAAAATTGGATCTCACAGTGGGTGTATAGGTTCCGGAGTTTAAATTGTAGAATATGTACGCCTGTGTAGGCAATTCAGATGCGTCACTTTCGTGCGAAGAGTTTTTGGCTTCCGACCATTCTGTGAGTAGCGTCGCATTGACACGATGTTTGTCAAATACTTTGCTATACTGCAACTGGACTCTTTCCTCCCAATAGATATTATGATTGGAAGACTGGCTGGCAGATCCTCTGCCGCTGTTGTCAAAATTGACCACTCCTTTGGGTTGGAAATTTCTGTCATTCGAATGTCTGCCTTGTATTGCCAGCGATTGGATTAAATCCAGTCCATCGGCAAGATGAATGGTAAAACCTGTATTTGCCTGTATTCTGGTATTATAACTTTCATTCCGGCGAACCGTCAGAAAATGTACCGGATTGGCCAATGCTTCAAATGAAAATTCATTGATACCGTTTGTGGAATTTGTCCAGCTTCCGTCTTCCCAGTACACGGGGAAAATGGGAGGCATTTCGATCATCGTGCGTATGGCTGACTGTCCGCCGCTTGTTCGCTCGGTATTATCTAACCAAGTATGGTTAACATTCAAACTCATTTGGGTGGATAACCATTTAAGCGGTTTTGAGTCATGCGTAATCCTTCCGCTCATACGTTTCTGCCAGGTGTGAATCAGGACACCTTCTTCATCAGTATAATTAAGAAATACGCCGGTGGAAGAAGTCTTGCCGCCGGAACGTATGGTAATACTATGGGAGTGTCTTTTGGCGGTTTGAAAGACCTGATCCTGCCAGAAGGTATCATAAAGCGGAACTAATGAATTGTCATTCAGATCTTTCCATCCTTCGGGATTAAATGTCCCGTTAATTCGGAACAAGTTATGGTATCTGTCGTCCAAAGCGCTGTTCTGAGCAATACCTGTCCATTTCGCCGTCATTTGCGCTTCGGTCGAGGTGCCGTATTTCACGGCATTCTGCATGGAAATTTTATAGGTGCGCATAAATTCTTCGGAATTCATCACGTCCATTCGGGTGGGAACCTGGCCAAGCGAGAAATATCCGTTATAGGAAACAGTCGTTCGGTCGTCGGTGCGACCTCTGGTAGTAGTAACCAGGATAACGCCCTGCGATCCGCGCGCTCCATAAATGGATGTGGCAGAAGCGTCTTTCAATACTTCCATGCGCTCTACTTCGGCAGGGTTAAAACTGCTGAAACCTGACGTAACGACCCCGTCAACAACATAGATCGGTTCGGCGATAGCCGTGATGGATGATTGGCCGCGAATAACAACACGAGGCGATTCTCCGGGCATTCCGGAGTTGATAAACACATTAACGCCCGGCGTAACGCCTTTCAGTCCCTCAATGGCGTTAAAGGGAGAGGTACGTAGGATTTCCTCCTGTTTGACAACAGCAATAGCGCCGGTCACATCCACTTTGCGCATCGTACCGTAACCTACCACGACTACTTCGTCCATCTGTTGCGCATCTTCTATCAGTTGGACGTTCAGCACGGCATTTTGCTGATTCGGTACCTTGACTTCGGAAGTTAAATAACCGACATAGGTTACCCTGAGGGTAGAGCCGACCGGCGCGCTGATCGTATACTTGCCGTCCATGTCAGTTGCCGTTCCGTTGTTCGTACCCACTTGAAGAATGTTGGCGCCTGCAATTGTTTCTCCCGTTTCCTGATCGGTAACGGTACCGCTGATCTGAATCGTTTGAGCGCATACTGCCGACGACATTATCAACGCCAACAGCGCAAGCACGGGTATACAGACATTCGTTAATTTTTTCAGTCTTAGATATTTAAAAATCATAATTAGTTCATAATAATAAAATTAGTATCAAAAATAATAAATTCTGTGCCCTGTCAGATGATAATACTGCTGATAGCAGGGCGGTTGTTCGTTTTTTTAGCGTTTCGTTTCCATAGGCATTTCTAATTTTTATGTTAATATTTATTTTTATTAAGTATGATTCTCGAAATTCACGCTGCAAAATTAATAATTTTTTTAAAAGAAAAAATAAAAGATTAAAAAAATTTATTGCAATTTAAAAAAAAATATCGTTCTTTGTGGCGGTAATAAATATGTATGTAAAGAATATTTTTTAAAAAAACAGCGTTATGGCAAGATTATTGATTTATTGTGCAGTCATTTTTACTGTGGTCGGCTGCGGTACACAGCCAAAAACAGTTTGGGAAATCGGGGTGAAGAATAATTCAACTTCCGATCTGGCGTTGGGGTCTGCCGGTTATAAACAATTCCTTGAGGAGGATTTCGGGTATGAAGACCGTTATTTTCTGATAGGCAAATCGGTTGCGGATCTGGATTTCCCGTATGTAATTCCGGGTCCGGATGATACATGGGGTGGTACCTGGTCTACTTCCGGCTGGCGGACGCATGAAATAAATATCCTGTTTGGGGTAAGTAAACTGAAAGCAAACACGCAGTTCAATTTTGTGATTGATTTGTATGACGCGAGTCCCAAGCGGTCGCTGCTTAAAGTGACAATCAATGATCTGCAGAGTGAAAAGTTTGAACTGAAAGGACAGTTTGAAGAATCGCTGACCGGAGAGGGAGGCAGTCCGGCGGGGCAAACGATAACGATACCTGTTAACAGGGATGTAATCCGCAAGGGAGGGAACAGGATCACGCTTACCGTGCTGGAAGGTTCTTGGCTTCTGTTCGACGCCGTTCGGATGGAAGCCTCGCGACCGGTTACGCTGGAACAGCCGGATAAGGCTTTTATCAGGGATATTTATCCCTGCAACTATGAGATAGCCATTGAGGGCAATCGGTTTCAGCCGCTATTAGTGGACGTGGAGCATCTCGAAGGTCGTCCGTCGCTTAGCGTCGAGCTGGATGGCGAAACGATACACCGGACGCAGATCGACACCGCCCGCTATCAGCTGGAGGCGCCGATGTCGGCAGTCGCTTCTCCTGTCATAAGCAAATATAATATACTGGTTGACGGTCGGTCGGTTGCAAAAGGGCAGGTATCGCGCAGTCCTCAAAGGCTGCATACGCCTGCCGATTATGTTGATACAAAAATGGGAACAGCCCACTCGCGCTGGATGATAGCGCCGGGTCCCTGGATGCCGTTCAGCATGGTGAAAATGAGTCCCGACAACCAGAACCGCGGATGGCAGTCGGGCTATCAGCCCACTTTCGAGACGGTCGGCTGCTTCAGCCATATCCATGAATGGACCATGGGCGGGCTTGGCATGATGCCTACAAACGGGCCTTTGCAGATTCAGGTGGGCGACCAGTTTGATCCTGACGCAGGATACCGTTCACGGATAGATAAAATGACGGAAGAGGCGCCGCTCGGTTTTTATAAAGTATACATGACGGATACAGACATCCTGGCGGAAGTGACGGCGACGACGCGATGCGGGTTCCAGCGGTATACTTTTCCCGATGACAGGGACGGTCGCGTAATGATTGACCTGCATATTGAAGCCGAATACAATTATACGCTGGTGGACGTCGAAATAAATAAGGTGAGCGATTACCGGATTGAGGGGTACAGCCATCAGCTTACGCCCCGCGTCTGGAGTCGTGATGCAAATCAGGAATACACGATACATTTTGTAATCGAATTTGACCGGCCGATAATAAAGATGGGCGGATGGGTTGAGAAGGATGCTATTCAGGCGAACCGCATAACTGCAAAAAACATCAGGGAGGCAGGCGCGTATGTTGAATTTGATACAAAAAAAGCGAATGTTGTACAGGCACGGACAGGCATTTCATTGGTCAGCATACAAAATGCTTCGGAAAATTTGCAGGTGGAAATAACAAAACCGTTCAACTGGGATTTTCAGGCAGTTGTCGAAAATCAGAAGACGGTATGGAATGATATTTTTTCGCGTGTCGCTATCACTACGGACGACCGGTTAGAGAAACTCCGTTTCTATACAAACATGTATCGCGCGCTTTGCCGGAATACCTGGAGCGATGTAAATGGCGAATGGGTTTCTGCCGGAGGAAAGGTACAGCGGTTTACCAACCCGGACCATGTCGCGCTGGGATGCGATGCTTTCTGGAATACTTTTTGGAACCTGAATCAGTTCTGGAATCTGGTCACCCCCGAATGGTCTTCGCGATGGGCTAATTCCCAATTGGGCATGTATGACGCCGACGGCTGGCTTGCGAAAGGTCCTGCCGGCATGAATTATATCCCGGTTATGGTTGCGGAGCATGAAATACCGCTGATAGTCAGCGCCTATCAAATGGGAATCCGTGATTTTGACGCGGAGAAAGCGCTGCAGGCGGTGGTGAAAATGCAAACAACACCGGCTGCTTCTGTGGCTGGCGGATTTGCAGGAAACCGCGATCTGGTACATTATTTGAAATATAAATATGTACCGAATGATCTGGGAAGATTTTCCAATTCGCTTGAATATTCATACGACGACTGGACAGTCGGCCAGTTTGCAAAGGCGCTGGGAAATGACGGCCTGTACAAAACCTTCAATGATAGGGGATACTGGTGGAAAAATGCTATCAATCCGGCGAATGGTTACGCCCATCTGCGGGGTAGCGACGGGAATTTCATGGAAGACTTTGACCCGTTCAAGTCGGGCGCCAACCGGCAGTATGTTGAAGGTAATGCCTGGCAGCTAAGTTATTTTGTTCCCCAGGACATCCCTGCCCTGATTGATATACTGGGAGAAAAAGCGTTTGTGGAACGCTTAGACTGGGGATTCACAGCCAGCGAGCCATGGCGGTATAATGCGCCCAATGACCAGTATTGGGATTACCCTGTTGTTCAGGGCAACCAGCAATCCATGCACTTTGCGTTCCTGTTCAACTGGGCAGGTCACCCCTGGCTAACACAGCGGTGGAGCCGCTCGATTATTGACAACTACTATGGATACGGGATAGCCAATGCCTATTTAGGCGACGAAGACCAGGGACAGATGAGCGCTTGGTTAGTGATGGCTTCCTTAGGATTATTTCAGACCGACGGAGGCTGCAACGCTTCCCCGATCTATGAAATTGCAAGTCCGCTCTATGAAAAAGTTGTCATCAACCTGGGCCGCAGGTACGGCAGAGGCGATACGTTTACAATCGCAGCCAAAGATGCTTCAAGGAAGAATAAATACATACAAAACGCAACCCTCAACGGCAGGGAACTCAAGACCTTTTGGTTTCCGGCATCCGAACTGCTGAAAGGTGGAGAATTAGTTCTTCAGATGGGAGATCAGCCCAATAAGGCATGGGGAATAGGTAATCCGACTATTAACAAGTAATTACGAATTCGACAGAACGAGGACTTTTTTCGGCGCTTTTTTTATGGCGTCGTAATGGCACTCATCTATACACAGTCCGCATTGGACGCATTTTTCAACGTCAATGGTATGTATTTCGTATGGCGTGTAGGGGATGGCGTCCACCGGACAGGCTTTGGCGCATTTGGTACAGCCGGTGCACCGGTCGGTGACGATGTATTTGACCACGTCTTTGCATGTGCCTGTTTTGCAGGCGCCGTTCACGTGTTCTTCGTATTCATCGCGGAAATAGGCGAGCGTAGTCAGTACCGGATTCGGCGCTGTTTTCCCTAATCCGCAAAGGGATGATTTCTTTACGTTTATCGCTAATTCTTCAAGTTTGTCAATATCTCCTGAAACGGCTTTTCCGCTGCATATCTTTTCCAATAAATCCAGCATCCGCCTTATTCCGACGCGACAAAACGTGCATTTGCCACACGACTGATCACAGGTAAAGCTAAGGAAATACCGTGCCACGTCGACCATGCAGTCGTCTTCGCTCAACACGACCAAGCCGCCGGAGCCCATCATGGCGCCCATTTGATTGAAAGCGTCGAAATCGACCTGCACATCGCACAGGCGGGCCGGGATACAGCCTCCCGAAGGTCCGCCTATTTGTACGGCTTTCAGTTGGCGACCGCCCTCAACGCCGCCGCCGATGTTGTCGATAATCTGGTTCAGGGTAATGCCCATGGGTACTTCGATCAGTCCTCCATGGCGTATCTTGCCGGCTAAGGCAAATACTTTTGTGCCTTTGCTGCCCGGTGTACCAATGTCGCGGTAACCGGTCGTGTTTTTAATAATAAACGGTATCTGGCTTAACGTTTCTACATTATTTACCAGTGTAGGACGTCCGTTCAATCCTTCAACGGCGGGGTAGGGGGGGCGCTGTTTTGGGAATCCGCGCTCGCCCTCGATAGAGGCGATCAGGGCTGTTTCTTCACCGCAAACGAATGCGCCGGCGCCCTCGAAAATCGAAATGTCGAATGAAAAGTCGCTTTCTGCTATGTTACTGCCAATCAGGTTCCGTTCACGGCAAAGCTCAATCGCATGGCGAACACGCGAGACGGCAAGCGGGTATTCGGCGCGGATGTAAAAAATGCCTTTGTCGGCTCCCACCGCGTATCCGGCAATCATCATTCCCTCAATGACCCGAAAGGGATATGATTCGAGCATCATACGATCCATGAAGGCGCCCGGATCGCCTTCATCGCCGTTACATATTACATATTTTTCCCTGCTGTCGGAAGATGAAACGATTTGCCACTTTTTTCCCGACAGAAACCCGCCTCCTCCGCGTCCGCGTATTTCACTGACAAGAATCGATTGAATAACTTCCTCGCGCTTTTTAGACGATAATACGTTTTTCAGGGCATTAAAACCGTTTGATGCCATGTATTCGTCGAGATTGAGCGGGGCTAATATACCGCAGCCTTCGATAGAAATATGTTTTTGTCCCGACAGGAAACTGTCAATTACGCCTGTCCGCTCCATTTCGGATTTCCAGATTACATTGTCCCATGTCGCGTCGGTATGGAATATATCGATATGATTAAACAGATTGTTTTTCATTCGTTTAAAATATCCAACCGGTTTGAAGTGGCGGTGCAGGATTTCTTTTATTTCTATTGCTTTCACATTTGGGTAGCGTGTGATGGCGCCATCGGGTTGAACTACGTCGATCAACGGAACTTTGTTGCATACGCCCACACAGCCTACCGGTTTGATTTTCACCTCAATGCCCAACTCGCCGGATGCGCTTTTCAATTCCTTATAGATGTCCGTCGATCCGCTTGCCTGGCAGCATGATCCCATACCCAGCCGTATTTCTCCGACTGACGGTCGGCGCGTTTTTTTTATATCTTCCTTTTCCTTTACTTCCTGTTGCGTTAAAAAATCGTTTACGACTTCGTTTACTTTGCCCGGCATGACATGGCCGTATATTTTTTCGTCAATCTGTACGACGGGCGCCAGCGTGCAGCAGCCCAGACAGGCGATTTTTTCGATAGAAAAAAGCCGGTCGGACGTGGTGATTTCATCGTTTCCCATTTTCAATTCCCGCCGGAACGAATCATATACATTGCCTGCCCCTTTCACATGGCACGCTGTACCGGTACAGACTTTTATCAGGTGTTTACCGTAGGGGATATGCCGGAATTGCGAATAGAATGTAGAAACGCTGATGAGTTGCGCGCGGTCGATGTCTGTCTTTTCATAGACCCGTGCGAGCGCGTCCGACGGCAGATAGCTAAATTTTTCCTGCAATGCCTGAAGCAGTGGAATGATTTGTTGACGCGATGTTCCGGTACGTTTGATGATGGCATCCGTTTCGGCGATCATATCCACCCTTGTTTCGAGGTTGTTGTCAGTACAATTGCATGTCATGGTTCGGCTTACTTGTTTGCTACGCAATAAATACTTTTTTCCGTTCGTATGACAATGCTGCCATCGGTAAAGGCCGGTGTGGCGAAAGTGTTTTCGCCTGTTGCGAAAGAAGTTATAAGGCGAAACTCATCATCGGCGGAGAAAATACATATTCGCCCTTCAATACTGATCATATAGATTTTCCCATCGGCAATCATCGGAGATGCGTAAAAACTTGTTTCAAGATCGTGTTCTTTTCGCAATTCTCCCGTTTGAGCATCGAATGATGCAACGACGCCGTAAGTTGTAGCGATATACACATTGTTTCCGATGGCGACAGGGCTTGCCACCTCAGGCAGAAACTCATTGCTTTCCCATAACAAACTGCCGTCAGTTCCGTTGATAGCCACCATTTTGGCATGATCGCTTGCTCCAAATACGATACCATTCGCGTAACAGGCACTTGCCGCAATTTCTGCGCCCGGCATACATTCCAGTCGCCATATTTGCTCGCCATTGTTCGGGTTGTATGCCGTAATGCCGGGCGTTCCCATTAATATCAGTTGCGGGACATTGTTTATGGATGCAATGATCGGCGTACTCCAGGTGCCATACTTATCTACCCTGTTTTTGTTCCATCGTTCTGCTCCCGTAGCAACGTCGAGCGCCAGCGCTTTAGCCGTCTTTGACTGGTCGTACTGCACGAACACAAGATTACCGTAAATCAACAATGACGATGAATATCCGTAATTAATTTCGGGTACGCCGAGATTTTTCGCCCAAATCTGTTTCCCGTTCATGTCAGCGCAAACGATGTCGCCGGTAGCGAAGATGGCGCAAACATGCGTTCCGTCGGTAGCCACCGACGATGCGGCTAATCCTGTATCGTCAGTAGTATCCGGCAATTTCAATGGCGAACCCGGAATGTTGACGGCGGCAAGCGACCAGATGGGTTCGCCGGTTGTCAGGTCGTAACAGAAAAGTTCTCGTGCTTCGTCGTCGGCGCCAGTAAAGAACACCTTATTGCCATTGATAACGGGGGAGTTATAACCTTTTCGCGGAATGTCGCGCTTCCATACAATATTAACGCCGCTACTCAAATCCCACTGGACGGGTAGGTTTTTCGCTAATGACAGGCCGGTTGCATTATTTCCGCGAAAAGCGTTGTGGGTCACTTTGGAGGCAACCGACTGCGCAGGCGCTGCGGCAGTCTTCGCTTCCGCATCGTTTATTTCTTCGGTATTGGCTATTGCGTCGGGTTGTTTCACAGTTTCTGCCACTGTTCCCGGTATGACGTCGTCGTATATTTCAATCAAATCGTCAATAATTTCGGGCGTTGCTTTATCAACTGTTTCCTGTATACCGGTTTTTGCCTGTCGTACTTCACGTTTCAAATAAGGAGTACTTAAAAAGACAAAGACCAAAGCGCTGACTGCTGCGCCGGACGCTATCCAGACAACATACTTGCGTGCTTTCGATTTGATGGCCCATTCATCTATCGGAGCAATATCCCTGTCGGGAATATGCTTCTCTTTTGCGAAATAAAGTCGCGTACATATAATAAATATAGCCAGCATAACCAGCAGGATATATACGCCGTTCATCAAATGATTCATACGTCCAAAATACGCTTTCCGCGCCAGCAAATCCAACTGACGTATTTGTTCTTGTAACGCCGGATTGTTTACATTCTGATCGTTTATCTCTTTTAACGTCTCCACTACTTCGGCTTGGAGCGGCGTCGTACCTCTTACCTGAAAATAATTGGTAATAAGCATGATAGAAAAAGTCGCGATAAAGACAGCCGATACGACTGCAATGTTTCTGAGGATTTTCTGCTTCATTTGTTCATTTTAAAACGCAAAGATACTAAAAACTCTTGAAAACCAAATTATTTTTTTCATCTACTTTCATTTCATTTCGGCAAAGCCCATTTTTTCTTCCTGCCGATGAGCATGACGCTGAGCAGGATGATGATCAATCCTGCAATTTGTATCTGGGTAACGTTTTCGTGACCGAACACTGTTCCGAAAAATACGGCAATAAACGGGTTGACATAGGCATGGGTGGCTACTTCGGTGGCCGGACGGACTTTTAGCAGCCATACATAAGCGGAATAGGCCAGTAGGGAGCCGAAGATAACTAAATAGAGCAACGAATACCATGCAGAGGCAGGAACAGCTGCGAAATCTGTTTTTGCGAGGTCGCCGCGTACAAGCGCAAATAACCAGAACATGGCGGCGGCGAAAAGCATTTGCCACGCAGACCCTGCAAAGGCATTGACTTCCTCTTCGTGCGACGAACGGTATTTGGCGTATAAAGTGCCTAACGCCCAAGATAAACACCCGAACATGAGGATTAACACGCCATATGTCCGGTTTTCGGTCGCCGAATCTGTCAGGTACTGTTCCAAATAAAGCATCAGGACGCCAAGGAAACCGATTACTATGCCGATAATTACAGCCGGACTGCGGAAATTCGTCTTCCACATGGGGACGTCGAATGCCATAATCCAGATGGCAACCGAAGCGGCTATGATAGCAACTAAGCTGCTGCTTACATATTGCTGCGCCAGCATGACGACCGCCATGTCAATAAAAAGCAGGACAATGCCGCTCACAGCAGATTTTTTGATCAGATTTTTTTTGAAAACCGGTTCACCCCGTATCACGCAAATGCCAAGCAAGATCACTCCGGCCATCGTGAAACGAAGCGCGCCCAGCAGAAATGGAGGGAACCCTTTCAGGGCTACTCCAATGAAATAATAAGTAGAACCCCAAACAACATAGATTAGAAAATATGCAAACAGAATGCTTATTTTCTTACGGTTCATAAGGAATAATTCATAATTAAACGAAGTTTTTCGATCCCTGTAATAAGCAATTGCCGTGGGCAGGCGATGTTCAGACGAATAAAACCTTCTCCATTATCGCCGTACATTGTCCCTTCGTTGATCCACAAATTTTCATATCTCAGCAGATGTTCAGCGATAATGCGTGAAAATTGTCCGGATGCAGAAACATCTATCCATGCAAGGTAAGTTGCTTCGAGGGGCAATACTTTGATGGAAGGCAGCTGTAAGTCTAAAAACGATTTCAGGCAGATGTAATTGGCATACAAGTATCTTTTCAGTTCTTCCAACCATTCTTCGCCCCTGTTATATGCGGCTATCAGCGCGTCGGCGGCAAAAGCATTAATATCACATACTTCGTTTATATTTAATGACTTATCGATTTTTTTACGTATTTTTTCATCTGCTACGATGATGTTGGCTACCTGCAGGCCTGCCATGTTGAAAGTCTTGCTTGGCGCCGTACAGGTTACGGTATTTTGCAGAAATTCCCGGTTGATGGACGCAAACGGTATATGTCGGTGTCCGTCAAAAACCAAATCACAATGTATTTCATCGGAAATCACGATGACATGGTTTCGCAAACAAATATCGCCAATGCGCATTAACTCATCCTTTGTCCATACTCTCCCCACGGGGTTGTGCGGGCTGCACAGTAACAGCGCTTTGGCTTTGGGGTGGGATGCTTTGCGTTCGAGATCGTCGAAGTCGATACTGTATGCGCCATCTTTGTATATCAGTTTGTTAGTAACCATTTCGCACTGGTTGTTACGTATTGACGAGAAAAAACAATGATAGACAGGCGTCTGAATAATCACCTGGTCGCCCGGAACCATTAATGCCTGTATAACAGCCGATACCGCCGGAACGACTCCCGTCGTATAGAGAATCCACTCTTTTTGGATCGTGAATTGATGCCGTCTTTCAAACCAGTTGATCACAGCATTATAATAAGCAACAGGAGTCCTGGAATACCCGAAGATGCCATGTTGCGCTCTTCGGACGATAGCGTCGGTAATCGCGGGTGCAGTCCTGAAATCCATGTCGGCTACCCACATGGGAATTACCTTATCATTTTCTGCAGCGTCCCATTTGAGGGAGTTAGTGTTCCTGCGCGGAACGGTTTCATCAAAATTGTACTTCATGGAGAATAATTATGAATTATGAATTATGAATTTACGTCATCCTGAACTTGATTCAGGAATGAATTACCGCTAACCACAATCTTGCAAGCTTCGGGGTTCCTGCAGTTTTTGTCATAGATAATCTCGCCGATACCTTTGACTTCGATATACCCCTCGCCCGGATTTTTGATGCTGATAACCGGACTGTTGATGACGGCATGCATCGTACTGTACTCGAAACACAAGTCGCAGTCGTCAGCCATCGTACAGTTTTCCAAAATCAGGTTGGTACAGTAGCATAAAGGTTGCGTTCCGGCTATCTTACAGTTTACCAGTCGCAGGTTTTTTGAGTACCAGCCCAAATATTCACCGATGATCTCGGAATCATAGACCGTCACATTTTCCGTTTTCCAGAAAGCGTCCTTCGAATCAAGGTACGCATTGCGGACAACCGTGTTTTTTGCATCCTGAAATGAATAGTTGCCCTGCAGTGTGAAACCGTCAACGTCGATCCCCACTCCGTTCATTAGAAAATAATCTCCGCCGCGCGCTTCGATATTCCTGAGTATTATATCCCGACAATTCCATAATGTTTCACCGGCGCTTGGAAATTTTACATTTTCAACGAATAGCCCATCCACTTCGCGGAACATTTTCGGCGCTTCCACTATACAGTTTTTCATCCGAATATTTTTCGAATACCAGATTGCGGCGCGACTGTAAACCGTAAAGCGACAATCTTTAATCAGCGTATTGTCGTTATGCCAGAAAGGATATTTACTCATAAACTCGCATTGACTGGCTTCTACGTTGGTACATTCTTTTACCGGCGATTCGCCCGGATAAAATTTCACATGTTCGATACGAATGTTGTTCAGTCCGAACAAAGGCCTTTCGCCTTCAAAAAATGTATTAGCGATTACTTCTTTCATCTTTCAATATGTTAGTTTCAATATTTTTCAACGATTATCAATTAATTTTTAATTTTAACATTTTTTGGTACGTCAGTATGCGCCATCCCCATTCCACCGGCCCGTAACGGAAATAGCGAAGCCAGCCATTACTGTATACTATCTGAACGAGAAAGACAGACAATGCAATCCATTCGATATGAATCAGGCCTATCTTTGCACCCATACCAAAACCAATGCCATAGAACAGGATGATACCAAAGACCGATTGCATCAGATAGTTGGTTAGCGCCATTTTCCCAGGCGCCGCTATACGGCTAAAAATACTTCTTTCTTTATTTTTGATGTAGTACAGGCAGCAAGTAGAAATATAGGCCAAACTGAATGGAAACACACTAACAGCATACAGTGTCGCCGTGACGGGCAAGCTGTATGGGTAACCGTTCATTGCGTTCCACGCATAAAGGACAGAGAGCGGGAAACCTGTCAAAAAGCAGCAATTCCGTATCTTGTGTAAAATTTTTTTTTGTTCATTAAGCGTAGAATAAAGCCTGTTTTTCCCGATGTAGTATCCGAATACAAACAATCCCATGACCTTGAAAGCCCTGTTTCCTTCAATAAATTCCTGCATTCGAATACAAGAGCCGGCAACATTGAATTTGAGTACCTCAGCATAACTCGTTGCCTCTGCAAGCCATACAGGAAAAGTATCGTCCGTAATACCGAACCGGTCGTGCAAATGTTTTGTTGCTTTGATTACAGGCGCAGATAAATTCCAGTCAAAAAGAGTGATACATGAATCCACCAGAATTGGGAATAATAACAGGATGGCTGTTGAAACCAACAATTTTTTATTGGACAAGTTACGGAATAATGGAAGAAAAAAACCCAGAAACGCATACAGGATAAGGATGTCGCCTGCCCAGAGGAAGATCAAATGAAAAAGTCCGATGAAAAACAGCAACGCCATGCGGCGGTAAAATATCAGGAGTCCGTTTTTCCTGTTTTTCGACGCATTGGAAAGAATAATGGAAAATCCGATGCCAAACAGCAGTGAAAATATCGTATAGAACTTACCGTCAACTAAAATATATTGTAAATATTTCACAACCGTATCAATTCCGGCGGTAGGCATAGCGGCAACTGTATCAGAAGACTGAAAAGTGTACAATGCAAATTCGGGGAAATTGGCCAGACAGATACCCAACAAGGCAATTCCCCGCAACAAATCCAAAATGATAAACCTTTCTTTTGTATCGCCCATGCTGTCCTTGTCAATTTTTCGGTGCAAAGTTAGTGTTTTTTTCTGAAAAATTGGATGTAAAAAAATAGAGATCATCATATTTTTTACCAATAATAATGAACCCCATTGATAATGCTTCTTTTGTTTTCGTAGAAAAAAGTGTATCTTTGTAACGTTTATCCGTTGAAAAAAATGTAAATTAACGCTTCATATTAGATGAAAAGCCCAATTATTATATTCATGTTATTCATCGCAGGAATATGTAAAGTTATGGCGCAGGAAAACGATACGGACTGGAGCAGTCCGTCAATTGATAGCTGCGTTCAATCTAAAACTTATTTTTATAACGCTCCTTATTCCGGTTTTGTCATTCCTGCCGTCTTTGTTTCTTACGGTTTACTGGCTCATAATCAAAAATGGATGCGGCAACCTGACGTTAAAATCGATAGGGAAGTAAGTCGGCATTTTACCCGAAAGATTCATGCGGATGATTACATTCAGTATGTTTCGGCAGTTGCCGTATTCGGAGTGGATTTGATGGGCGCAAAAGCGAAACATAATTTAAGAGACAGGGCTTTTTTGATGGCTTCATCCTACATCATATCGAGCGCGAGCACACATGCGATAAAAAGAATTTCCCATGTGCGGCGTCCGGATGAGTCGGATATACTGTCTTTTCCGTCGGGACATACCGCCACAGCCTTTGTTGGGGCGCATCTTTTATTTAAGGAATATAAAGACGTATCGCCATGGATAGGTATTGCCGGATATGCAGTTGCTTGCGGAACGGGTGCAATACGCATTTATAACAGGCGTCACTGGTTTAGCGATGTGGTTGCAGGCGCGGGATTCGGAATGTTAAGCGTTGAAATCAGTTATGTGATGCTGCCGGTTTTTCATCATCTGACTGGCGTCAATGACGACCGGACAAGTCTGGCGATCGTCCCTGTCATCGGAGTTAATAATTTTGGCGTAGGAATAGCCTGTACGTTTTGATATGAAGCGTTATTTATTATTGCATTTAGCAATCATACTGGCAGGTTTTACCGGTATTTTGGGGAAAGTGATTACGCTTAACGAAGGATTACTTGTATGGTACAGGGTATTGTTTGCTTCTGTGTTTCTTTTTTTTATTATCAAACTGTTTGTTAAAAATAGCCGCATCGGTTTCAAGGCGCAACGAGAAATTGTAAAAGTCGGTTTGCTGCTCACTGTTCACTGGATTTTCTTTTATGCAAGTATCAAATATTCAAATGTTTCGATTGGCGTTGTTTGCTATTGTCTGTCCGGTTTTTTCACTTCGATATTCAAGCCATTGATCGATAGGAAGAGGGTACGGCTGTCTGAACTGGCGCTAAGTATATTATCCGTATCAGGTATCGCTTTGATATTTCATTTTGATACTTCCTTCCGCACAGGTATCCTGTTAGGCGTGACCTCGGCAGCGCTTGGGGCGCTTTATACCATTTATAACGCGCGATTGGTAAAAAAATACAACAATCTGACCATCAATTTTTATCAGATGCTGGGTGGAACTGTCGGATTAGGTCTGTTATTGCCGGTATACCTCTATTTTTTTCCGGTCGAACGGTTTTTGCCCGATTTGAAAGATATGTTTTATTTGATTTTATTATCGTTGTTTTGTACCGTCGGGTTATATATCGCATTCGTTGAAGCTTTGAAAAAGATACCTGTATTTACGGTAAACCTGAGTTTTAACCTCGAACCCATCTATGCCATCCTGCTCGCATTTCTGTTTTTCAATGAAAGTAAAGAGGTAAATTTTTCGTTTTATATTGGACTGGGTATTATCATTGTTTCCGTTGTATTGCAGACCGTCATATCTACGGGGGACAGCTGATTCATACAAAATCAGGGTTATACCATGATCGTAATGAAATATTCAGCATTGCAGGAAGATTCGAAAAACGTCGCCCGGATTGGCAACCCATCTTTCGAGCGCCTGTTGTGCATCTTCCATCGGATAAACGGCAGTTATCATCCCATTGACAGGGCATGTGTCCTTTTTTAAGTATTCAATGACAGCCTTCATGTCTTGGGGCATGGCGTTGCGCGACCCCATGATTTGCAGTTCTTTTTTTACGAAGTATTGCGTATCAAATGGAATTTTATCCTTTGCGTACCCGATATACACGACGCGACCGGTAAAGGCGACTTCCGAAATGGCTGCGAGATAAGTCTCCTGCCTGCCAACCGCTTCAATAACCACATCGGCGCCACGATTATCCGTTATTTCCATGACACATTCGTGCAGGTTTTCTTTCAGGGTATTGATGGCAAAGTCAGCGCCTAACTGTTTAGCCAAAAGCAGTTTTTTATCATCCACATCCACAGCGATCACTTTTGCACCCCGAATTGCGGCGCTTACAATCGCTCCGACGCCAATCATCCCGCAACCCATCATTAAGACAGTGTCCATATCGGTGACCTCCGCCCTGTTTACAGCGTGAAAGCCAACGCTTAATGGTTCTACCAGTGCA
>Ga0082212_10002993_pt1 | contig 24169 bp, 20 predicted proteins | sample TergutNt197P3_FD_71548 | JGI IMG/M metagenome (GOLD analysis project Ga0082212, IMG submission 71548) | Neocapritermes taracua P3 segment gut microbial communities from Petit-Saut dam, French Guiana - Nt197 P3 | ecosystem: Host-associated > Arthropoda: Insects > Digestive system > Gut ... | reverse complement strand
CGCCCTGCTGTGATTCGGAAGTTTCTCTGGTCGGCTTTGATCCGCACAGGGACTTTACGATCATGCCGTGGGTGCTGCAAAAACTTCGCTCTCCCCTGCGCGACAACCAGATCATCGTGGGGGCCAAGGTCATCTCGGCTGTTGTCGCCACACCGGCCAAAGCCATCGGCCAGCGCCTGGTCTTTATGGGCAAGCCCTTCTCCGTGGGCATGATCCTGGAGCCTACCGGACTCGGCGCGGACTACACGGTCTTTCTCACCATGGATACGGCCTACCGGATGACCAAAGACTCGCCGCTCTATCCTCTGCCCATCGGAAGAGACAAGATTTCCACAATCCTGATACGGCTCGACGAGGGGGCGGATCAGGCAGCCACTGCCTTGGCTATTGAAGAACGCATTCCAGAAGTTCACGTGTTGACGGCTCAGCAGTTGATCAGTTCGTACGGCCGGCAACTGCACGGCCTTGTGAAAATCTTTTTCGTGGCTGGCGGGATTTTTTGCGTTCTGGCGGGCATTCTTGCGGGAAGTCTGTTCAGCTTGTCAGTGCGGCAGCGGATGCGGGAACTCGGCCTGTTCCTGGCAATGGGGGCCAGGCGGAGTTTTATCTTCCGGCTTATCGTCATGGAGGCGCTCTGCATCGCCGGAACCGGGGGGCTGCTGGGCGTTCTGCTTGGCTTTGCCGCCGTCTGGTTCGGCAGGGACAGGCTGGGGGCGCTGATAGGCAATCTCTACGTATGGGCGGACAATCCCTATTTTTTCCAGGCTGCCGGCCTGACGCTGCTCGCAGCCCTTGTCACGGGCGGCCTGGGCGGCCTGTACCCCGCCTGGCGTGTCAGCCGCCTGGAACCCTATGAGGCCATCAGAAGAGGAGATTAAGCGGCAATGTTTCTAGTAGAAGCGCTCAGCAAGCGCTACCAGGGAGCGGCAATCCTGGACGGGATTGACTGGCGCATTGGGCACGGCGAGTTCGTCATCCTCACGGGGCGCTCCGGGGGAGGCAAAACAACCCTGCTCAGTGTCATGGGCGGTCTGACCAAGCCGGACGAGGGACGTGTACTCCTTGATGACGTCGAACTCTGGAAGCTCACCGAACCGGAACTGGCCTCTGTGCGCAACAGCAAGCTCGGTTTCGTCTTCCAGTTTCCCAGTTTGCTGCCCGCTCTGAACATGCTGGACAATACCCTGTTGCCCATTGCCTTCAGCGGCCGCAGCCCCAACCGGGAGGACAGGGACTACGCCATCTCGTTGCTGGAAATGGTGGGCATAGGCGGCAAGGAAGACCAGTATCCTTCCCAGCTCTCCGGCGGACAGCAACGCAGGGCCGCCATCGCCAGGGCCCTGATCATGCGTCCGTCCATCCTGCTGGCGGACGAACCCACAGGCGATTTGGACGAAAAAACCGAAGCCGAAATCATGCATGTGTTTCAAGAGATTAACCGGCAGGGCACGACCCTGGTCATGGTGACGCATGCCCTGGATTATATCAGTTTCGGCAAGGCGTATACCTTGAAAGGCGGGCGACTGCTGCCCTACGACGGGGCCGAGCTGTCTTCCGCAGGCATGGCGCAGGGAGTGTAAGCACGATATGACGACAAGAAGAGCAATCCGGCTGGTTTTGGCGCTTGTCCTCACAGCGGCGGCCTGTGCCGGAATCCAGTATTATTATGACCATGTCAAGCTGCCGGATCTTTCCCCCCGGCAGGTGATCGAAGCGTATTTTGAGGCGGTGACGCGCAAGGACTATGAAGCGGCCTATGCCTTGGTGAGCCGTCAGCATTATCCCGATTCCTTCAACCAGTTCAAGGACAGGGTGGACATGTACTCGCCGGAGATGCGCCTGGAAATTGCGGGCGAAGGCATAGCGGACGGCAAGGCCTTCGTGGATGCCAGAATCTTCGTGCCCATGGCCTTCGGTCCGTATACGGCCGAGACGCGCATGAACCTGGTTCGGATGAAGCGGGAATGGAAAATTATCCATCCTTAAGTCAGTTGACGGCAAAATTATGAAGATAACAGTCCCTATCATCGTTATGGCGGTCCTGTTCCACATCGTTTTCCCCGCCAGGGCGGGGCAGGACGCCTGGCATAAAATCGCCCTGGACAAAACGCATATCGCGTTCCTGATCAGCGACCCGGCGCGCGCCTCCACCCTGTACGCCGCAAGTACGCTGGGCCTGCTGAAGAGCCTTGACAGCGGCGTCACCTGGGTCACGCTCGGCTCTGGCCTGCCTCAAGATATCCACCCCGGAGCTATCGCGATAAACCCCCATAACAGCAAGGAATTATATGTAGGTTACGATGGACGGGGACTTTTCAAAAGCGTGGACAGCGGGCAGAACTGGCAGGACATGAGCGCGGGCCTGCCCAATCTTGCTGTTCGCTGCATCACCATCAGTCCCAAGGATCCCAACCTCATCTATCTGGGCATTGCAGGCGGCGTGGCCATCAGCACCAACGGCGGCAAATTCTGGCATATGTCATCCGGCTTCAAGCGGGCGGTCAATGTCAACGCCATTGTCATCGACCCTAAAAACCCGCAGTATCTCTACGCGGGCACAGGCGGGGCCGGTGTTTTCAAAAGCGGCAACGGCGGAGTTTCCTGGAAGGATGTCAACGAGGGACTCAGCAGCCTGAGCATCCCGGCCCTGCACATTGATCCGGAAAATCCCGATATTCTGCTTGCCGGCGCTTACCATCCGGCCACTCCGACGGATGTGTACGTTGGAGACGCCAGCGGGGGCATATACCGTTCGCAGGACGGCGGAAGAAGCTGGCAGGGAAGTTCTCTGCTGAATATCCATATTTTTTCTCTTGCCTCGTGCGCGGACTATCCCGACGTGGTATACGCCGGCGCCTGGGGCGGCGTGTACCGGAGCACGGACAAGGGCCTGACCTGGACGGACATCAATGCCGGCCTGGACAATGCCTTCCCGCACACAGTCCGCGTGTTGCCCGGCGCCCCCCCGTCCCTGCTCGCCGGCACAACCTACGGGCTGCTTGCCTATACGGATGCCGCGCTGAATGTGCCGGCGAGGCGTGATGAGGGTATGGCAACGCTCATTGTATATGGGCTTGGCGGGGGCGCGGTTCTGATGCTGCTCGGCGGCTTCCTGTATGTGCGCCGGCGCGCAAAGCGCAAGGCGCAGGACAGTCAGCAGCCTGTCTGGTAGAGCCGTGTGCCGAGTATAAAAAACTCACGCTGGAACATCTCTCATAAGGCGAATGCAAGAAGATGCTGCAACTTGCGCTGAAAAATCTACAAGGCCGCAAGGCCTACAGCGCCATTATCATCGTCGCTGTCGCGGTGGCGGTCATCATGGCGCTCTTTACCCACTTCGTGACCAACAGCGTCCGGCAGGAACTGGAAGGCAAGCGCCGGATGCTCGGGCCGGATCTGGCCCTTGTTCCCAAGGGAAGCAAGGAAAGAGGACATATTTACCTGAGTAAAGGCCCGCCCGCCCACGGCGCGCTTCCGGCCGGAACTCTTGAACAGCTTGGGGCGTTTCCTGACGTGGATGCCGCTGTCCCGCAAAAACGCCTGGGCCTTGTCACTGCCGGAGGCGTCCAGGCGACCCTGATCGGCTTTGACCCGGCGGCGGACTTTGTCGTGTTGCCCTGGCTGGATCCACGAAGTGCAAAGAATTTTCCCGGTCGTGGGGGCCATGTGTTGGGCGCATTGGTGCCGGAAGCAGGCTTTGCACTGGCGGTGGACGGCCAACAGGGCGTCTTGGGCGGCCGTCTGCTGAAAACAGGCTCCTTCCTGGACACAACAATTTTTGTTCCCAAGCCGGCCGCTGAAATCGCGCGGGAACCCACCTGGATTCTTCTCAAGCTGCGCCAGGGGACTTTGCTTGATGCCGCAGCCAACAGGCTGGAGGTCAATATCCCTGGGATTGAGGTGCTCCCCCGCCCGGAAATGTTCAAAACCCTCAATGACCAACTCTACGGGCTTGCCGATGGGGGAGCTTTCGGCGCGGCGGCGCTTTTGGCGATCATCGGCACGCTTCTGGTGACAGGCGCCATGTTTGCCTTGATGGCCCATGAGCGTAAACGGGAATTCGGCCTGCTCAAAGCCATGGGGGCCAAAAACACCTGTGTTTTCAAATTGATCATGGCCGAAGCGGCCCTGCTCGGCAGCACCGGAGCAACGCTTGGCGCCGGCACGGCGGTCGTCTGCCTGCTTTGCGCCCGCCTTCTCTCCAGCGATCTTCCTTCTGTCCTGTCCTCAGGCGTGCTGCACATGCTCGCCGCCACGGCCCTGATCATGGTCGTGGCTGTCCTGACGGCGCTGTGGCCGGCGCTGGTCGCAACCCGAATGGAACCTTACGCCGCCATTCGCAGCGGCGAATAAGCCCAGAGACCTTCTGGTCGGGAGACGCCATGAAAAAACCCCTTGTCCTCTCTCTGGCTCTGTTCGTCCTGTGCTGCTGCGTCCGGCCTCCCGCATCCTCCCTGGCCGCTCAGCCGGCAGTTTTGCCGCAACACGATCCGCAAGCGTACACCAACAGCATCGGTATGGAGTTCGTGCGGATTCCCGCCGGGTCGTTCACGCGGACCTTCATGGCAACACATGAGACAAGCAACGACCAAACGCGGCAGAGCGCCTTTATCATCAGCAAAGCCTTTTACCTCGGCAAATACCAGGTGACCCAGGAACAGTGGGCAGCGGTGATGGGGACGAATCCCTCTTCTGACAAAGGCCAAACCAAGCCTGTGGAAACGATCTCCTGGAACGATGCGCATGAGTTCATCAAACGCTTGAACGCCAGAGAAGGACACCAACGCTACCGTCTGCCCACTGAGGCGGAATGGGAGCTTGCGGCCAGGGGCGGGACGGATGCGCCGCTTTTTTTCATGAAGGCTCCGATGACGCGGGAAGAAGCGGCCGACGCTCTGGAAGCCTATGCCTGGTTTGGCAAGAACTCAGGCGGCGCTAGCCACCCCGTAGGGCAAAAGAAGCCGAATCCGTATGGCCTGCACGATATGTACGGCAATGTCTGGGAGTGGGTGCAAGATTGGTATGTGGAGCTGCCGACGGATCGGGAGATCAAGGATTACTGCGCTTCGGCGGAAGACGCCTTGCATGTGCTTCGCGGCGGTTGTTGGGTTTGCGGGGTTGCACTCTTCCTATCTGGCAACCGGAACCACGGTTTGGCGGACAAGCGCAACAGCCACATAGGCTTTCGCGTTGCGTTTTCAATGGATTGATAGCTGTCTCTGTACCCGCAGTCTGTGCAAGAGCGTTGCGCGGAGGGAAAAAAACAGGCAAGCTTGACGCCATGTTGCATGCTTCCGCCTTCATTTCCGGATTACGCGCCACGGCGCGGGAACTGCCGCGCGGAGACGGCAGTCCCTGCCTGCGGATTGCGGAAGCCGACCTAGCGCGGCTTGCCGCAGACGCGGGGTTTGCCTTGCGCGAAGCGCAGGCAATAGCGTGTGATCAGGAAATCTGGCCCGAGCGCTACGTGCGCAATACCAGCCTGTTCAGCGCGGCGGAGCAGGCCCGCCTGCTCCGCGCCAGGGTGCTGCAGGTGGGCCTCGGCGGCCTGGGCGGACACCTGCTGGACATGCTGCTCCGGCTGGGCGTGGGACATATCGCCGGAGCGGACGGCGACATCTTTGAAGAATCCAATCTCAACCGCCAGCTCCTCGCGACCAGCGCCACTCTGGGCAAGGGCAAGGCCCTGGCCGCCGCTGAATACGCCGCCCAGGTCAACCCGGCGGTGGAATTTACGCCTATAGGGGCGTTCGTGCGCGGCGATGACCTGTTGACGGCGCTCCGCGGCAAGGACTTGGTGCTGGACGCCCTGGGGGGTCTGCAAGATCGCAAAGCCCTGCACGATGCCGCCGCGAAAATGCGGGTGCCCATGATCAGCGCGGGCATTGCGGGCTTTGTCGGCTGGATTGCCGTAGTCCGTCCCGGCGATCCCGGCCCGGCGGACTTTTTCGGACAGGGCAGGGGAGTGGAGGAAGGCCTGGGCAATCCCGCGCCCGTTGCAGCCTTTGCGGCGGCCCTGCAAGGCGCCGAGGCCGCGAAGCTCCTCGCGGGCCGGGACCATGCATCCGGCTTTGCCGTCTTTGACCTGACGGATCAGAGCCTCACCCGGCTCACCCTGACCCACGGGCGATGCTGAGAGAATGCCCCGGCAGCCGATGCCTACTGCGCCTTGGCTTCGCGCAGGCGCTCCACATCCTTGCGGGGCAGGCCGGTTACCGTGACGATATCGTCTATCGCCATACCCATGCCTATAAGCTTTTTGGCTATGTTCAGCGCGTCCGCCACCGGTTCGTTGCGCGCCAGTTGAGCATCCGCGACCCGCGCGACAGCCTTCTGGCTTTCCAGAAAAGCCGCGACGATTTTGGGATCGTAGCGTACGTCGGCATCGCGCTGTATGAGCCCGACAGCGCGTGTGTGGTCAATAGCTGCTGTCTGATACCGGCCGTAGCGTAGCGCATCATACATACTGGCAACAGCCAGGATGCGCCCCTCCAGAGGGATCTGTTCCGCTTTCAACGCGTTGGGGTAGCCGCTGCCGTTCCAGTTTTCGTGGTGGCTGCCGGCAAAGCGCCTGGCGTGGCTCCATAGCTCGTTTGCACCGGTTTTGCCGATGAGCGCGTCAATGATCTGTTCACCTGCGGAAGCGTGACCCCACAGGACGGCATACTCCTCCATGGTCAGCTTGTTGCCGTTCAGGATGGCTTCGGGAACCGCGATCTTGCCCACGTCATGCAACATGGCGGCGACGAGCACGGTATCCAGATCCCATGTCCGCAATTCCTCGGCGTACACCCCCTTCTCCAAGAGCGCGTCTATCATCAACTCGACATATGCCGCGACGCGCTCCACATGCCCGGCTGTTTGCACGTCCCGGCTTTCAATAAGGTCGGGCAGTACGGAAACAAGACCCTTGTGGACACGGTCCAGTTTCGCCACGTGTTTGGCAAGGACGTCCGTCTTCAGGCAATTCTCCACGCGCTTGAGCAACACCGGATCCGCAAACGGCTTATGCACGATATCAAAGGCCCCCAGTTCCAGACAGTGCGACATCATCAGGGGGTCTTCCCAACTCGTCATGAAGATAAAGGGAATGTCCTCCCAGGCGGGTTTTGCCTTGAGCTTGGGGATAGCCTCAATGCCGGACAAGTGCGGCATTTCGATATCCAGCAATATGAGGTCCGGGATGACCTTTTCCAGCAGCGCAAGCATCTTCAGCGCTGATGGGAGGGGAAAAACACGATAATGCCCCTCAAGGGCCTGTTTGGCCTGCGTCAGATTGGCATCGCTGTCGTCCACCACAAAGAGTGTTTTTGGCATCTTCCGTTCTCTCCTTCAAGGGATACGCATTGCGCAGGCAGGGCAGTCGGCCGTGTTGCGCTTGCGCGCTGTCATGTCGTTATTTTTCGCGCGATCTGGTCAAACTCGCCCGCCACGCTGCTAAAGGCGTCCACAAGCGCCGGGTCAAAAAATTTCCCGGCGCCGTCCTCAAGGATGCTTTTCGCCGTCTCGTGGGAAAAGGCCGGTTTATACGGGCGTACTGAAATCAGCGCGTCGTACACATCCGCGATTGCCATCAAGCGTCCTTCCAGAGGGATGTCCATGCCCGCAAGCCCGGCGGGATAGCCGCTGCCGTCCCATTTTTCGTGGTGGGTTCCCGCAAAGAGCAGGGCATAGCGTAAAAAAGCGTGTTCCGCCGTGGCGCTCATGATTTGTTGTATGGCAGTCACCCCCACCGTCACATGGGTTTTCATAATCTCAAATTCCTCCGGGGTGAGTTTGCCCGGCTTGTTCAAAACGCCGTCAGGGATGGCGATTTTCCCCACATCGTGAAGCTGCGCCGAGGGCAGGAAGAAATCCATGTTCCATTGTGCGGTCTCATCCGCATAGATGCCTGCCCGGCCAAGCTGGTCTATCAGTGACTTCAGGTACATCTGGGTACGGCTGATGTGCCCGCCGGTGCACTTGTCGCGAAACTCCACCAAATCGTTCACAGTGGCCAGGACAGCGTTTTGCAGGTTAAAGATCTCCCTGGTCTTCTCACGCACCTTGTCTTCAAGGTTGTTGGCATAGTCCTTCAGGGCCGCCCGGCTGGCCAGCAAATCCTTTTTCTGGCTGTCGAAGAGGAGTTGGCTTTCAATGCGTTTTAACAAGCGCGGCGCGGAAAAGGGCTTGGATATGTAATCCACCGCACCCAGGTCAAAACCCTCCAATTCACTGGATTCATCAAGTTTGGCGGTCAGGAAGATCACCGGGATGTCGGCCAAGCGCGGGTCGGCTTTTAACGTTTTCATGGCCGCGTAGCCGTCCAGCTCCGGCATTTCGATATCCAGCAAAATCATGTTTGGAATGATTTTTTGCAAGAGAGCAAACATCTTCGCCGCAGAGGGGATGGGGAAGACGCGATACTGCCCTTCCAGGGCCAGCCTGACCTTCGTCAGGTTGACGTCGCTGTCGTCCACCACAAAGATTGTGTGTTGCATACTCCGCGTGCCCCCTTTGCCCTATTCTGCGCGCATACTCTCCACATAATCCTTCGCCATGTCGGCGGCCTCATCCAAATCGCTGTGCAGCAAATGCTCGGTAACGGCGTTCAGGAGTTCTCTGGTCTTTCGCGACCATGTTTTTTGCCGCAATTCAGTCAGCACGTTTACGGCCGCACCGATGTCATACGCCGTACACATCGCTTGCAGGACGAACAATTTTTCCCGTAAGTGCGCCGGATCCTCATCCTGGATTTCACAGTGTTCATCCTCGTCCTTCGGCGTGACTTGTGCGATCAGCGCTCGCAACGCGTCCAGGAACTTCGGGGTTTCTGCAGATATGACGGCAAAGTCTTGCTCCCGTCCCGCCTGCTCCAGGCGGAGCGCGGAGTTGGAAAGCCCTTCTTCGCCAATGTTCGCAAGCGCGCTTTTCAGCGCGTGGGCAGTGATGGTATACAGGGAAGAGCTCTCACCCCCGCCGCTCGCCTCCTGCCCATATGCCGCTTCCAACACTGCGACGGCTTTTTCGGCGTCCCGTACGAAAGACGCCGCCAATTCCTGGTCCAGTTGCGGCCGCCCGGCGTGGTCGCCGGTGTCGGCAGGTGCGGAACCGGCAGCTTGCCGACGTGCGGCAGCAATGACTTCGGGCGCTTGCGTATCGCGTATCAGTGAGTTCAGCACAACGTTTAACTGGCGCAAATCTATCGGCTTGGAAATGAAACGGTCAAAGCCGTTCGCCAGAAACAGCGCCGCCTGGCCCATCACGGCGTTTGCTGTCAGCGCGACTATAGGGCGCGTATACCCAAGGTCACGGAGAATTCGTGTCGTTTCCATGCCATCCATGTTCGGCATCATGTGGTCCATGAATACAATGTCATACGTCTTGCCGCTCTTTATCATTTCAACCGCTTCGAATCCGCTCGATGCGGTGTCAACCTGCAGCAAATACGGCCTCATCAAGCCTTTTGAGACGTAGAGATTCGTTTCCACGTCGTCCACAATCAACACGCTGCCATAAGGCATCGGCTCGTACGCAATGTGCGCTTTATGCATGTGTTCCAAGCTATGCACGCGGAGCTGCCGCAGATTTTCCGCAACTTCCCGGCCCAGCACCTTGGGGCCGGCGTTCTCCTGCGGCAGGCGCAGGGTAAAGGTTGAACCCACGCCCAACTCGCTGTCCACCGAAAGTGTGCCGGACATTATGCGTACCAAGCTCTGCGCGATGTGCATCCCCAGTCCCGTACCCTCGGCCGTACGGTTGGCATCCATGTTGAAACGGGAATATTCGTCGCCAAGGTGGCTTATCTGCTCCTCGGTCATACCCTGGCCGGTATCGCTCACGCGGAATACGAGCGTTACCGTGGATTCCGCCCCGCTCTCCCTTTCAGCGGCAACCGACAGCTTGACCGTGCCTTTCGCAGTATACTTGAAGGCGTTGGAAAGCAGATTGTTCAAAATCTGCTTCACGCGAAGCATATCGCCCTCCACTTCCGCCGGCGTATTTTCATCCACGCGCAATTCAAATTCAAGCGGCTTGCTGCCGATCCGCATCACGTTCAACTGCGCGACATCGTAGATCAGGCTGGCAACATCGTACCTGGCCGGCATCAGCTCAAGCTTGCCCGCCTCTATTTTGGAGAAGTCGAGGATATTGTTGATAATGCCAAGCAGTAAATCGCCGGCCGTATAAATTTTATCCAGGCCTTCCAGCGTTTCCTGCGGCAGCGCTTCGTTGGCCATCAAAATTTCGGTAATGCCCAACACCGCATTCATAGGCGTGCGGATTTCGTGGCTCATGACGGCAAGGAATTCAGACTTGGATTTCGACGCCGCCTCCGCGACCAGCTTTTCCTGGCGCAGTTCTTCCTGGACTTTATGAGCGGTTTCATCCGTAAAAGCGGCGAACTGCACCAGGGAACCGTCCAGCCAGGGTATGATCGCCGCTTTGCTGCCGAGCCATTTGCCCAGTCTCTCTTCCCAAAAGGTGTCGCGCACATACGACCACCGGCCTACTTCCTTTTCGCCGAGTTTCGGCAACAGGCAATACGGGCAGGGCTGGTCCCGGAGCCACACAACGTCATAGCATTTCCGGTGCAAGCAGCTTTCTTTGTCCAGGCCAAAGGAGAGCGCCATTTTTTCGTTTATGTAGACAAGCTGATAGTCGGTATTGGCGATGCATATCATGGAATCCAGATGTTCCATGACGGTTATTGCTTTATTCATCTCCGCAATATTATCGATCATATCGCCTATATCGTGTGTAAGCATCCCCAATTCATCTTTGTAGTCGCTCCGAATCGGGTAGGCCAGGTTCCCCCTGGAAATTTCTACCAAAGCCTGCTGTATATGTGCGATCGATCTTCTCACCTTCTTCGTTATCAATAACGATAACACGACTGAAAAGGTGACGGTGCAAAAAATGATCACTATAACGAGATTCATCATTGCATCAAAGTGCAATGTGGCCTCATCTGATTTTTTCTTAAGTATAACAAGGGCATCATGGCGGAGCTTTTCTATGTTGCTCGCAATTTCGTTTTCTATTCTGGCGCCTTTCATTATCGCCATGCCGATTCTCTGTTCGTTATAGCCATTAGGGGTGTAAATAAATTTTTGGTATGGAATATACGTCTTTGTAAATCTGTCATACAGGTCTTGCCATATATCCAGACGTAATCGCTTTGCTTCTTCGGTCACCAGATCATCAGCTAGGACCCTGTCGCGATATGCGTTCATAATATTTTGAAATGATTCGATCAGTGCAGGAACTGTTTCCGTATCAACACCAGTTTCAAACAAAAATACATTATGTAAACGTATTTGCATTATATTCTCAATCGCTCTGTCCAAAAGGGTAAAGCGCTGGGCGGAGCTGGCGAGCAGGCGGTTGTATTCTTTGTTCACGCTGGTAAACTGCACTATGGCAAACAGATTCGAGAAAATCATCAGCGCTACGAGCGTCCCGAGCGCAAGAAAGAGCTTGGTCTGTATTTTTAAGTGGTGGAACCAGCGCATGCAGCATCACCCCTCATAAAAATTTTGCATAGGCTAGCATATCCCGATGCGGAAGCAAAGGGCCGGGAGCGCAGCCGGCATCTTTCTGTTGCGCCGTGCTTCCTTTTGGAGTAAATGTTTACTTCCTTTTTTTGGCTTCCTGCTGTCCATCTTTTCTCGTGCGGAGGGTTCATGTCAACTCTCATCCTTGCAAAGGAGCGCCTCATTCCCGGCAAAACCAGCAAGCTGGTGCTGGATGCTCCCCACATCGCCAGAAAGGCCCAGCCCGGACACTTTGTCATCCTGCGCATGTCCGAGCGGGGCGAACGCATTCCGCTGACCGTGGCTGACTGCGACCCGCTGAAGGGAACCATCACCATCGTCTACCTGGTCATGGGCAAGAGCACCGCGCTGCTGGAAAGCCTGGAAGAGGGCGACGGCATTCTGGATGTCTGCGGCCCACTGGGCAAACCCACGCATATCGAAAAACAGGGCGCCGTCGTCTGCGTTGGCGGCGGCACAGGCATTGCCGCCATGCACCACATTGCCAAGGGGCATCACCGCAAGGGCAACCATGTTGTGGCGGTGATAGGCGCGCGCAGCAAGGACCTCCTGCTTTTTGAAAAGGAACTGTCGTCCTTTGCCGACGAAATGCTCATTTCCACGGATGACGGCAGCTATGGCCGCAAGGGCTTGGTGACCGATCTGCTGCGTGAACGTCTGGAACGGGACACGAGCGTCGCCGAGGTGGTAGCCGTGGGCCCGGTGCCCATGATGGCCGCAGTGGCCGCCGCCACCAGGCCGTTCGGCGTCAAAACCACGGTCAGCTTGAATTCCATCATGGTTGACGGCATCGGCATGTGCGGCGCCTGCCGCGTGAGCGTGGGCGGGGAAACACGCTTCGCCTGTGTTGACGGGCCGGAATTTGACGGCCAGCTTGTGGATTTCGCGGAGTTGCGCCAGCGTCTCGGCGCCTATGCCGCACAGGAAAAACTCTCCCTCGACAGCTACAGGTGCGCGTGCCATGACAGAAGCCAAAAAAACTAAAAAGCCCCTGCTCCCCCGCGTGGACATGCCCTGCCAGGATCCGCTGGAGCGCCGCGGCAATTTCAAGGAAGTCGCCCTCGGCTACACCCGCGAAATGGCCATGCGGGAAGCCGCGCGCTGCTTGCAGTGCAAAAAGCCCAAGTGCATCGCCGGCTGCCCGGTCGAGGTGCCGATCAAGGACTTCATCGCGCAGGTCGCCAAGGGCAACATGGACGAAGCCTACCGCATCATCAAGACCACCAACAGTCTGCCCGCGGTGTGCGGCCGGGTCTGCCCGCAAGAAAGCCAGTGCGAAGGCGAATGCGTGTTGATCGCCAAGGGACAGCCTGTGTGCATAGGCCGTCTTGAACGCTACGTGGCTGACCAGTATATCGCGGCCAATCCCTGCGCCCTGGTGACCGGAGACAATGCCTGCGAAATGCGGCGCCCCGGCATGCGGGTCGCATGCATCGGCTCCGGCCCGGCGTCCATCACAGCAGCCGGATACCTGGCAGGCCACGGCGTCGCAGTGGATGTCTACGAGGCCCTGCATGAGCCGGGCGGGGTGCTCATTTACGGCATTCCGGCCTTCCGCCTGCCCAAGGAGATTGTCGCCGAGGAACTGAACGGCCTGCGCCAATTGGGCGTTACCTTCCTGACCAACTGGGTGGGCGGACGCACCGTGACCGTTGCCGATCTGCTGGAGCAGGGCTACCAGGCGGTGTTCATCGGCGTGGGCGCCGGTCTGCCCATGTTTCTCGGCATACCCGGCGAAAACCTGATCGGCGTCTTTTCCGCCAACGAGTACCTCACCCGGGTCAACCTGGGCCGGGCGTACGCCTTTCCCGACTATGACACGCCGGTCTTCCCGGGTAAAAACGTCACCGTCTTCGGCGCGGGCAACGTGGCCATGGACGCGGCCCGCACAGCCATGCGCCTGGGCGCGGAATCCGTACATATCGTCTACCGCCGCACACGGGAGGAAATGCCCGCCCGGCATGAAGAAATCGAGCATGCGGAAGAAGAGGGCATCCTTTTTGAACTGCTGGCAGCACCCCTCACATTCAACGGCAACGCCGAGATGCGGCTTGCATCCGTCAGCCTGCAGCGTATGCGCCTCGGCGAACCGGACGCATCCGGCCGCCGCAGGCCGGAACCCATTGCGGGCGCTTTTTACGAACTGAAGACCGATCTTGCCATTGTGGCCCTCGGCACCAACGCCAACCCCATCCTGTTGGAAGCCACGCCCGGCCTTGCGCGCAACAAGTGGGGCTATGTGACGGTGAACGAAGAAACGGGGGAAACATCCATCCCCAACGTCTTTGCCGGGGGCGATATCGTTACCGGCGCGGCCACGGTCATTCTGGCCATGGGTGCGGGACGGTGCGCGGCACAGGAAATCGCCCGCCGTCTCCTGAAACAATCGGGATGACAACATCCCACACCTGTATCGAGCACTGACATGAATATGCACGAAAAAGCCGCTCAGGCCTTTACGCGGGACAAGCTGGACGAACTTTTCCCGCCTGAACGTTCGGACGATTTTTTTGACGCCCTGTATGGCGATGCATCGGAAGGCGCGTATGACATCCGCCTTGTTTTCCGCGCGGCCGAAGCCAAAACCCTGCACTTCGCCTTTGAGCTGCACCAGCGGCCCGGCAAATGTCTGGCCTGCAACCTGACCTACGGACTGCCGCAGGTGTTCACGCGCCATCCGCTTATCAACCTCAAGGGGCTTAGCGGAGCACTGGGCGAGCTGGTGGGCTGGAGCGCGGATGCATTGCACTTCCAGCTCGGCAGAACGGAAGAGCTCTCTCCAGAGCTGCACTTGATCCCCCTGCGCATCCAGCACTGACGGAACTCGTATGCGCCCGATGAGTACCCGGATTTTTTGCGCCCTGGTCTTTTTGTGTTGGGCTGTCCTGTTGCACCCCTTCCCGGTGACGGCATTCATGGCCGTATGCCTGGCCTGTTTGTGCCTGCCCTGGTACCGCCGCCTTGCGCTTCGCATGCAGAGCCGCTACGCCATGTTTCTGGTGCTGCTCACCGCGACGCTGTCCATCCTGCTGCCCATCTCCCTGGTGGTGATCATGGTGTTGCCGCAGGCGGTCAACGGCATGAAGGTGCTGGATCAACTGCGCGAATCCGGCTGGCTGCAAGGCGCGGAGGCGCAACGTCTGCTTGACTCCATAGACTATTACCTGCGCATGGTGCCCGGCATGGAAGACGGTTTGCGCCAACTGACGCGCCAGGCGGCTGAGCTGGCCGGAACGCTTGTGCGCGCCGGCCTGGCTCGCGGCGTGGGCATTGCCACCAACTTTTTGAACCTGGCCTTCAATATTTTTCTCATGATGGCCCTGGCCATGGTAGCCATGCTGTATGCGCCCGCGCTGCACGAGTATGCGCGCATCATCACCCGCTGCCCGGCCGAAGCGCTTGACCGCTTTGTGGTCAGCATCCGCGCCGCCTTGCGCGCGGTGTTGACAGGGGTCGTCTTCGTGGCGGTGTTGCAGGGCACCTTGTGCGGCATCGCCTTCACCTTTACGGGTGTGCCGCAGGCGGCCTTCTGGGGCCTGCTGTCCACCTTTGTCGCTCCCATACCGCTTATCGGCACTGCCACGGTCTGGATACCCGCCTGCCTGTACCTGTGGTTTACCGGATCTTCGACGTCGGCTGTCGGCCTTGCGCTGTGGTGCATCATTGTGGTTGCCGGCGTGGACAACTTCATGCGTCCCTATTTCCTGCAGGGCGGCATTGACGCTCCCTTTGTCGTGGTGTTGCTTGCCGTACTCTGCGGTCTCATCGCCTTCGGCCCGGCGGGGCTTGTCGCCGGTCCCGTGCTCATGGCCTTTGCCCTGCAGGCCGCGCGTGAGGCAAAGTCTGCCGAAGAGTAAGCGAAATTCAGGCGGCGGGCACCAGATGCAAAAAGGCCTCAAAGTTGCCGAGCCTGCGGCTCAGGCAGTGGACATAGCAGGCGGCGTAGCGGGCAAAGCTCATGGAATGGCCATAGATGCCGTACAGCCGGTCAGCGCCGGCGAAGGGCAGGCCGAAGTGATCCCCCACCTGGGGATGTATGGGCAGCTCGAAATTCGGGTAGTCCGGGGTGAACGCGTTGCGGAGCGAGGCGGGCACCCGGTCCAGTCCCAGGCTTCCCAGCACGGCGTCGGCTACGGCGAGAAGCAGAGTCTTGCCCGGATGGTTCGGGGTAAGGAACAATTGCCGTGTGCGCCAGTGTTCCTCGATAAAGTCCGTCAGGGCAATGACGGATCCTTTTTCCTTCTGGCGTTCGCGGAAAAGGCTATCGCCCAGCAGGGCATTCAGGGTATATTTTTCCGCAAGCCTGCCGTGCAAATAGACATGCAGCGTTTCGGACTCCGTATAGCCCCTGGATACCAGCAGATCAAGCAGGATATCCCCGTAGTTCATGACGCTTTTGTTTGTCCACAGCGGCCAATAGCCCTTGAAGAGAGGATTGGGGATCTGCATCCGGCAGGCAACGGGATGCAGACGCGCCAGCAGTGAGTCCGAAGCCAGATCGTTCCAGCGTTCGCCCAGATGCTGATACAAAAAGACGCGGCAGCGGTCGAAATCCTGCTGCGGGATGGATTCTTTCAGGTAGTTTGTGTACTTGCGGATTTCAAAATAGCGCGCAAAGGCCGGCGTGGCGGCCAGAAGCGCATGCAGGGAATCTCCCTGGCAGTTGGCGTGAATAAGGCAGAGTTCGCGGCTCATGCTGTTCCCTGAGTCTGCGGATGTGCGACGGAAATTTCCGGACGGAAGCATCCTGAGAAAATATATGCACAGTCCGTGCCAGAAGGCTGCCGAGGATCAAGAGAGCGTAACAATCTGGAGAACGCATGATTTTACCCATAGGAGCGGTGATTAATGCCGGGGCGGTGGTGGCGGGCGGGTGCATAGGCATGCTCCTGGGCAACCGCCTGCCCGACAGGGTGCGCCTGATCGTGTTTCAGGGACTGGGCTTGTGCACCATGGCCATCGGCATACAGATGGCCTTCAAGACCGCCAATCCCCTGTACATGGTGGGCAGCGTTCTGCTGGGCGCCATCATTGGGGAGGCTCTGCGCCTGGAAGACGCCATCACCGGCGGCGCCGACCGGCTCAAACGGGCTTTGCGCTCCGGCAACGCGCGTTTCACCGAGGGTTTTGTCACAGCCACCCTGTTGTTCTGCATCGGCTCCATGGCGATTCTCGGCTCCCTGCAGGAAGGGGTCGGCGGGGACCGTACCATCGTGCTCACCAAAACCACCCTGGACTTCTTTGCTGCCATCGCCCTGGGTGCGGTATACGGATCCGGGGTCATATTCGCATCCCTGCCCATCCTGGCGTATCAGGGCGGCCTGACCCTGTTCGCCGAAGCGGTCAGTCCCTGGCTATCCGACCTCTTGCGCGGGGAACTGGAGGCCACAGGCGGGATTCTGGTGCTGGGCATCGGCGTCAATCTGCTGGAGATAAAAAGAATCCCCCTGTCCAACCTCCTGCCCGCACTGGTAGTGACGGTCGTTCTGTGCCTGCTGGTCGGCAAGATTCCGTAGCGCAAACCGCGCACGGGCGCATCATGGTAAAGAGGCAGAAGCGTCAGGCAGGCAGGTATGTATGCAGGGTTTCCAGCACCTCGTCGAAGTTGAGGGGCTTGCCGACATGGGCGTTCATGCCTGCGGCCAGACATTTTTCGACATCTTCGCGAAAAACGTTGGCGGTCATGGCCACTATGGGGATCTGCCCGGCCTGCGGGACATCCAGCGCGCGGATGCGCTGAGTGGCTTCATAACCGTCCATTTCCGGCATCTGCACATCCATGAAAATCATATCATAGCGATCCGGATCGGCGCTGAACATCCGCACCGCCACCGCGCCGTTTTCCGCGCAGTCCACGGTCAGTTCTGTAGGTTCAAGAAGCGTCAGGACGATTTCTCTGTTAAGCTCCACATCATCAACCAAGAGCACACGGCAGCCGGCGAAGGACACGCGTTCGGCCGGGCCGGCGCCCTCCGCATCCTTCAACGCCCGGATTCCGGCCGAGCGCGGACCTGATGCCGTGCCTTTGCGCGGAGTTTCCATGCCACGCTCAAGCCTAACGGTGAAGATGAAGGTCGATCCCTGGTCCAGCTCGGACTCCACCCAGATCTTCCCGCCCATCATTTCGATGATGCTCTTGGAAATGGCCAGGCCAAGGCCGGTGCCTCCGAACTTGCGCGTCGTCTTTGTTTCGGCCTGCTGGAAGGCTTGGAACAGGCGGGTTTGCTGCTCCGCGCTGATGCCAATGCCGGTGTCGCTCACTTCAATACGCAGGACGGCAAGACCGCCCTCCTCGCCTGCATACTGCGCGTTCAGGCGTATGGCGCCGCCTTCCGGAGTGAACTTGACGGCATTGGCAAGCAGATTGGTGATGACCTGGGACAGACGTTGATCATCGCCCACAAGCATATCAGGAATCCTTCCGTCAATATGCACACTGAAACGCTGACTTTTTTCCTCCATGCGGAAATTGAGGATATTGACGGCCCGCTGGAGCATCTTTTCAAAACTGAATTCCGCCAAGGACAGATCGAACTTGCCGACCTCGATTTTGGACATATCCAGAACATCGTTGACCACGCCCAGCAGATGGATGGAAGCGCCTTCGATTTTTTCAAAAGCGTAATTTTTCTTCTCCAGATCGGCGGCCGTTTTGCCGATAGCGGTCATGCCGATGATGGCGTTCATGGGCGTGCGTATTTCATGGCTCATATTGGCAAGAAAATCGCTTTTGGCGGAGTTGGCGCGCTGGGCCTCCTCTTTGGCATGAGACAAATCTTCTATTCTCTGCCGCAAGATTGCCCCCATGCTGTTCAGCGCTGAGGCAAGATCGCCCACTTCATCCTTGCCGGTGATGTGCAGGGTCTCATTCAGGCGTCCGGCGGCCAGGCTGGCCGCGAAGCCGACGCCTTGCTGCAGTGGCCTGGTGATGGAACGGGTGAGCAGGACGGCGAAGACCACCGCCAGGCACACGGCTGCCAGCAGGCCTATCTGCAGGTGCAGTGAAAGTTGCGAGATGACGCGTACGGCGTTGTCGGACAAGGTCATGGTCTTCTCTATGCCCAGAGCGGAAATACGGTAGGTTGCGCCGATGAGCGTGGTTTGCTGCATGGCGCGCTCGGCATCAACCCAGCGCCGCTCGCGCCACAGGCCTATATAGGCGTTGACATGTTCCGAAAATCTTCTGGTTTCGGCGGCTGCTTCGTTGACCAGCCCTGCCAGCGCCCTGTCCGTGACGTCCTCGGCCAGCTTTTCGGTCATGGAAATGACCATGGGAAAGTGCAGCATGGTTTTTTCCGCCATATCCGGTCTGTCCAGGGTCTGCGCCGTAATGAGTTGAAAGCGGAGTTCATCGTTCAGCATCATGACGTTGTAGCCCCGGTTGAACAGCTCGAGCATAAGCTTGAAGTCGCTTTGCTGTCGCTCAGGAGCGGTCATCACCATGTATCCCTTCTCGCTGGTAAAGATGCTCAGCATGCTGTTGAAGCCGCCGGCCGCTTTTTCCGCGCGGCCTATGGCGCTGGACATCTTTTCCGTGATCTCACGCGTTTTGTGACAGGTCCGTATGTAGGCGGCCAGGGCGGATTCGGCAGCAACAAAGCTTTGCACGAGTTCGGCGGACATCTCGGCGCTGGTTGCGGAATTGGATGCCTTATTGAGATGGGCGGTGGCCCGCTGCAGTTTGCCCCATACCCCGTCCCACTGCGTACTGTCACGGGAGCCGATATACTGGTTCATTTCGTTTATGGCGGCGAGAACCATGCGTTCAATGCCGACAACATTCTGCACTTCAGGCATGTAGAATTCGGCGATGGTTTCGCTGCCGCTTCTTACGCCCAGCAGTCCGAACATGACATACAGGGACAATACGAGCATAATGGCGATGACCAGCCCGAAACTTGCGCCAAGTTTTGCCCACAGCTTCATGTATGCTCCCACTCACTCGATGTATGGCCGGACTATGTTCCGGCATACGCGCGTCAACCCCGTTCCTTTCGGCCAAGCATGTAAGCTATCAGGACTTCACCTAATGGTCCAGATCCCCCATATCATCACATGCTATCTCGCAGAATTTCCTTGACAAAAGCCGCAAAACCGTATTGTGATGACACTGTCAGGCGAAAATCGACCTGTATTCCACGCCTGTAATTTTTTTATCTCTGGAGGGCATATGCGCTTGCGTAACCTGTCCGTTAGCCTTGCCGCCTGTGTCTTTGCTGCGGCACTCCTGCTCACCCAAAGCGTTATGGCGGTCGAGCCGGGTCCCATCACGCCGGAGGAGGCAAACGTGTTGATTCAGCGGAACACGAACCTGGTCATCCTAGATGTGCGCAATCCCAATGAATATGTTGTCGCACATTACCCCAAGGCGCTGAATATCCCGGTCAATGAACTGGAGACGCGTCTTGCCGAAGTGCCGACCGGCCGGCCTGTCCTGGTGCATTGCGGCATGGGCATGCGGGCTGCGCGCGGCTGTGAGATCTTGAAAGAAAAGCGCCCGGATATCAAGGAGCTTTATTATATCAAGGGGAATGTCATCTTTCAGTAAGGATGCACAGGTACAATACCGGCGCAGCCTGACGTGTTTTCGATAAGGAGCGCAAGAGGCAGGCCCGGCAGAGTGACGGCCGCCTTGCCATACGCGCGAAAACCCAGATCCCGACCTCCAGCGGCGATGCTGGAAACGGGGGGGTGCCCCTACACTATTGGACTATGGGCATACATTCACAATGAATGAAGTTGAAAAAATTTCTTGGGTGAAGCCCTGCGAATGCAAGTTTGATGCTGTTCAGATCATGTTCCAGCACGATGTCGCGGTTTTCTGCGAAAGATCTTTTCGCCAGTTTTTTCGCAGCCCTATCTATGATGTTGCATTCTTCGTATGTCAGTATCATGCGTTTTTTCCTCATCGGACCCTGATGGCAGGGAACTATCCGTGCTGTTGCCTCCGCCCATGGCGCTTCCTCACTATAAATACAAGATGGAAAAAGTTTCCCGGAAGCACTTTTGGCAAACATGTTAAGCAACTTCCATTCCAGAAAGAGCCATGCGGTCTGGGACGATATGTTTACGCCGAGGCGTAGAATGCAGCTATTTTGTGCGTTGCTTTTGTATTGCCCAACGCGTTGACACCCCCCCAAAGTCTTTTCCGCCTAGCGGTGTGCTCTTAGCCAAGAGCACCGCCAGGCAAGACCGTTCTCGGATGCCCTCAATTTTTTCACGCATAAGGCGAGATCACGGGGTTGGCAGGGCTTTCGCGCGACTTGGGGCGAATGTGGGCAAAAAGCAAGCCCCTCGGGGAGAGGGGCTGAAAGACACCGCGAGGGATTGCAATCTCACACTCACGGCGGCCCTGCGGACGAACCCCAGGGACTCCGGCATCGCCTGGCCGGGCGATGCAAACAACTTAATTATGCTTGTCTGCAACAGTTTTGTCAATCTCAATTCGAAACAGCCCGAATGCCACACAGGCAGCGATGCTCCAGAAATCCTCATGGTTTACCGTTTTAATGTCATAGATTCTTTTCCCGTTCACATCCTTGCCGAGATACGGCAGGTCGAGACGGTCAAAGGATACAGTGTTCACCATATCCCCTTTCACCCAGTGTTCTTGTGCATCAAAAGGTGTCGGCAACGGTTCAGGGGTGCGCAGCAGATGATGCCACTTTTCCAGCGGATAAGGCTTTTTTGTGCTCAAAGAAACAACGACGCACAGCCTGTTGGAAACGGAAGAAAGCACGACAACAGGGCGTCTTTTGTTCATCTCTGGCGGAATGCTGCCATGAAAATCGCAAAGCAAGATAGTGCCGGGTTTCGGGCGAAATTTGATTGCCATAGTGCGCCGAAGAAGCCACAGGCCCGGTCATTTGTCAAGGATGCATGGCAAGGCGGCCGTCACTCTGCCGGGCCTGCCTCCTACCGGCGAAGCGCGGGGGCGCGTGGACATCCATACAGGTGAACAGGGCGGCAAAGGCGGCTTGAGGCATTGCAGGAGATAGGACTGTTTGGTGGAAAAATGGTGGAAAAAAGGAAAAGGCGCTTACTACAATTTGTTCGTAAACGCCTGAAATTCTTGGTGGGTCGTGCGGGGATCGAACCTGCGACTCTCTGCTTAAAAGGCAGATACTCTACCTACTGAGTTAACGACCCGGTGCGAAAGGCTTTGTAGCGGGGGAGGCTGTTCTTGTCAAGCACGGTGAGGCTCAGCCGTTGCCTGCCGCGTACGCCTCATGTTGCGGCGCGCTGCTGTTTCGCCCAGGGGTCTTTCAGCGTCACGGTGCGGTTGAATACCAGCCTGCCGGGCGCGCTGTCCTCATCCACGCAGAAATACCCGATGCGTTCAAACTGCACGCGGTCGCCCGCTTTCAGGTCGGCCAGGGCGGGTTCCAGCATGGCGGTCGCCGTGCGCAGCGAATCCGGGTTCAGGCAGGCCAGGAAATCTTCTTCCGCGCCGGGGTTTTCCAGCGCGAAAAGGTGTTCGTACAGCCGCACTTCCGCAGGCAGGGCGCTTTTCGCAGCCACCCAGTGCAGGGTGCCCTTCACCTTGCGTCCGTCCGGGCTGGCGCCGCCGCGCGAGGCCGGATCATACTCGCAGCGCAGTTCCGTGACCTTTCCCGCCGCGTCATGCAGCACCTCCTTGCAGGTGATGAAATATGCGTAGCGCAGCCGCACCTCACGGCCAGGGGCGAGGCGATGGAATTTGGGTGGAGGCGCTTCGGAAAAATCCTCGCGTTCAATGTACAGTTCCCGCGCGAAGGGCGCCTGGCGTGCGCCGAAGCTCGGATCTTCGGGATGGAAGGGCATCTCGAACATTTCCACCTGCCCTTCCGGGTAGTTTTCGATGCACACCCTGATCGGGTCCAGTACGGCCATGGCGCGGGGCGTGGCGGCGTTCAGCCATTCGCGCATGCAAAATTCCAGCAGGCTGTAGTCCACGGTGGAATCGGCCCTGGCCACCCCGATGCGCGCGCAGAACTCGCGCAGCGCCTCCGGCGGGCATCCGCGCCTGCGCAGGCCGCACAGGGTGGGCATGCGCGGGTCGTCCCAGCCGCGCACGTGCCCGCCCTGCACAAGCTGGATGAGCTTGCGCTTGGAGAGCACGGTATGGGTCAGGTTCAGGCGCGCGAATTCTATCTGTTGCGGATGATGCAGGTTCAGCGCGTCCAGCACCCAGTCGTACAACTCGCGGTTGTTTTCAAACTCCAGCGTGCAGACGGAGTGCGTGATGCGCTCCAGCGAGTCGGAGACGCAATGGGCATAGTCATACATGGGATAGATGCACCAAGCGTCGCCCGTGCGGTGATGGCGCGCATGGCGGATGCGGTACAAAGCCGGATCGCGCATGATCACGTTGGGCGCGGCCATGTTGATTCTGGCGCGCAGCACGTGTTCGCCGTCCTTGAATTCCCCGGCCCGCATGCGGCGGAACAGGTCCAGATTCTCCTCGATCGAGCGGTTCCGGAACGGACTTTCCGTGCCGGGCTGGGTCAGCGTGCCCCGGTACTCGCGGATTTCGTCAGCGCTCAGGCTGTCCACATAGGCCTTTCCCGCCAGGATGAGCTGTTCCGCAAAGAGGTAAAGCCGCTCAAAATAGTCGGAGGCGTAAAACTCCCGATCTTCCCAGTCGCCGCCCAGCCAGCGCGTGTCCCTGCGGATGGCGTCGACGTATTCCTGTTCTTCCTTGGTGGGGTTGGTATCGTCAAAGCGCAGGTTGGCCTTGCCGTGAAATTCATGCGCCAGGCCGAAGTTCAGGCAGATGGACTTGGCATGCCCGATATGCAGATAGCCGTTCGGCTCGGGCGGAAAGCGCGTGTGCACCCTGCCTCCGTAGCGCCCGGAGGCGTTGTCGGCCTTGATGCGCGCACGGACAAAGTCCTGGGAGGCAAAGCTCTGTGTTTCCGTCATGCTACTCCTGAAAAAGCCGGGGGCTAGCCTGGAAAAGTACGCAACAACTCCTTGTTCCGTCGCGGCAGGATGATGAAGCTGTAGATCAGGCCGGAGACGATGTAGCCTGCCATGATCACGAAGCCGAGCAGGCGCGGCTGGGAGGCGATCAGGCTGAAGAGCAGCAGCACGGTGACAAAGGAACTGAAGGGGTGGGCGCGTACAAAGCCGTATTCCTTGAAAGAGGCGTAGCGTATCCTGCTGACCATGAGCATACCCAGCACAAGCGCCAGCAGAAGCGCGGCGGGCGGCAGCAGCCCACGCATGAACGCGGGCAGGTGTTCCTGGAAGAGGATGCAGGTGGCGACCGTGCAGCCGGCGGCCGGAATAGGCAGGCCGGTGAAGAATTTTTTGTTTGCTGCCGTCAGATTGGCTGCGACATTGAAGCGCGCGAGGCGCAAAGCGCCGCAGGCGACGTACACAAAGGCCGCCGCCATGCCCAAACGGCCGAAGGCGTGCAGATGCCACTGCCAGAGCACAATAGCCGGAGCAACGCCGAAAGCCGCCAAATCGGCCAGGCTGTCGTATTGCACGCCGAACTCGCTGGCCGTATTGGTCAGGCGCGCCACCTTGCCGTCCAGGCCGTCCATGAGCGCGGCGAAAAGGATGGCCATGGCGGCGGCGTCAAAGCTGCCTTCCAGCGCCCAAATCATTGCGAGAAAACCGGAAAAGAGGCTTGCGGTGGTCAG
>Ga0082212_10002992_pt1 | contig 24173 bp, 25 predicted proteins | sample TergutNt197P3_FD_71548 | JGI IMG/M metagenome (GOLD analysis project Ga0082212, IMG submission 71548) | Neocapritermes taracua P3 segment gut microbial communities from Petit-Saut dam, French Guiana - Nt197 P3 | ecosystem: Host-associated > Arthropoda: Insects > Digestive system > Gut ... | reverse complement strand
TGTTGATCTCCGGCGGTGTCGATTCCACCGTTGTCGGCGCGCTGCTCCTAAAAACACTGGATGTCGAACAGGTACACCTCATGTACATGAATACCGGCCTGATGCGCAAGAATGAGACAGAAATGGTAAAAGCCAATCTGGAAAAAATGGGAGCAAAACATCTGCACATTATCCATTGTGAAGATGAATTTCTTTCGGCGCTTAAGGGCATAAGCGATCCGGAGACAAAGCGTAAAGTAATCGGCGATCTGTTCATCACGATTCAGGAACGGGAAGTAGCGCGGCTGGGGCTGCCGGAACATTACTTCCTCGCACAGGGAACCATATACCCTGACATTATTGAAAGCGGCAAGGAGACTGGCAAAGCACATGTAATCAAGAGCCATCACAATGTTGGCAGCCCGCTGGTTGATGCGAAACGTACAGCGGGCAAAGTTATCGAGCCTCTGGATAGATTGTATAAAGACGATGTTCGCAAGCTGGGACGTTTTCTTGGCGTAGATGATGAAGTTATCAGCCGCCACCCATTTCCTGGTCCGGGGCTTGCCGTGCGCATCCTCGGCGAGGTAACAAAGGAAAGGTGCGACATACTGCGCGAAGCAGACGCCATCTACATCGAAGAACTCAAGCGGCGGCAAAGTCCTGCGGGGCGCAGCCTGTACGACGAAATCTGGCAGGCATTCGCCGTGTTGCTGCCCGTCCGCTCGGTCGGCGTTGCCGGCGATGTCCGCAGGTACGGCTCGGTGCTTGCCCTGCGCGCCATAAACAGCACCGACGCCATGACTGCCAGCGTATACCCCTTCAGGACAGAAGACCTTCTGGAAATATCCGCCCGCATCACCGACTCTGTGCCGGAGATCGGTCGGGTCGTATACGACATTTCCGGCAAGCCCCCGGCTACGATTGAGTGGGAGTGATTATACTGTAGCCCGATCAGTCAAAGGCTGCGAAGCGTTTTCAGTTTTGTTCGGCGATGTAATTTTACTATTTTTTATTTGCTTCGCCGTTGCTATTGATCGCCCTTGCCATATTCCCCGAAATTGGGATCAAGTACTGCCCATGTAATTAAACCACCAACAAGAAGTACGGTAGCAGTAATGAGCAGAACCGTATCCCTTTTTTTTCTCGAATCAAGTGTCTGCTTCATAACTTCTGCATCGTTAAATCTTTCCCATTTACCACCATGAGTATTACTCGCCCTGTATATCCCCGCTTGCCTACCCGTGGCAGCATAGGCCCCTTCAAAACCGTTTCCAATTGCGTTGCTCCCAAGATGCACATTCGCCCCAATCCTAACATCCGTGACCAGCCAATGATCTTGAGTATAATAACTATTGCTTGATGAGCTGTAATGACTGGTTGTCCAGTGACTGGCAAAGGCATCCTGTCCAATTGAAGTAACGCTGGATGGAATGGTAACACTGGTCAACCCATAATGGCGAGTCACGGAAGAACCGTCTGATTGTCTATCAGTGATTGCCCATTGGTTATTGGCAAACGCCCGATCACCAATGGTAGTAACTCCTTCAGGTATGGTAATGCTGGTCAATTGATTGTTACAAAAAGCTTCACTGGGGATAGTAGTAATGCTATTGGGAATGCTTACACTGGATAATTGATTGTCTTTAAACGCCCCAGTACCAATGGAAGTAACGCCATTGCCAATTATTACGCTGGTCAATTTATTATTCCTAAACGCTTCATTGGGGATAGTAGGAATACTGCCAGGGATGGTTACTCTTGTTAATCCGATGTTCTTAAACCCATCACCGATCCAAACAACCGGATCACCCCAAATAGTATCCGGAACAACTAATTCTCCTGCATTGTTCGTATAATTCGAAAAACCTTGTATTACCCCTTTTGAAAACCTGAATCGGTCATTTGCAGCAAATTCGTTGTTGTTACTTGCCCGTATTTGCAGGACTCCATTTCGGGCCGCAGCTTCGGCGTCCACCCCGTTTATCGTTGCAACCCGTATGGTCATGCGGTCGGTTATATCGTTAGCGTTAACACTTTGGAAATTCAGGGTTTTCCTTTCATCAGCATTAACATTGATTGTGGGGCGGCCGCTCCAGTTTAATTCCCAGGAGCCTCCTGTTTGTAATGTCTGCCTGCCGATTACTTTATTCTGGTTGTTCAAAAGCTCAAAAACAATCAAAAAGTTCCCGCCCCGCCTTGTGAAAGCGTTTAAATTGGTTACGCCCTGCCGTGGCCAGCTTGCCAGCCCCCACTCATTTTTTCTTTTGGTAGCATCCAGGCCGTCATACACCGCCTGTAACGCTCGTTCTATCGAAACCGTCCAAATGCCGCTGCCGTGGAGATGTGTCCCTATGCTCAGGGCTACCGTTTCGTTCTGGTAATTAACCGTTCCCTGTTTAATTTCGCTCGTATAAAACAGGGTATAGGGCATGGACTCGTTTCTATTGAAAGTATCAAAATACTGCTCGGTTTCCGTAAGCCGTGCCACCCAGTCCCTGCGCCACTGTATGTCGTTGCGTACGTTATCGCCGATGTTCCCGCTGGTAATATTGGCGTTCAGTATGGATGAGCGGTTTGCCGCTTCCATCAGGGAGGGGTCATAAGAGGCAGCCTGAAAATAATAGCTCAATGCGGCGACTTCGGTTCCCTGCCTCTGGGCGGTTATGCCCTGGGCAAGCGCGGTTTGGGCGTTTACCTGGTTTCCCGTCGCTGCTCTGGTAAGTTCTTCCCGCCCCTGTGCCGTTAATGTCACGCCCATTTTTTGGAGCAGATCAAGCGAAGCCCGCCGCACGCCGGTCAGGTTGTCTAATTCGGCAATCGAAACAGTTCCTGAATATGCGGCTACGGTCGTTTTATCACTATTTTTATTAACAACTAATTGCAGCGCATAGCCGGTAGATGTTCTTGTTATGTTTCCCAGCATCATATAGTCGGTGGATACCAGATGTCCAAGGTCCAGACCATGTTTGTCGTCATCGGCATAATAGCCTGACAGGAGTTCGTCGTATTGCCGTTGGTTGTTTACCCGGTCAAACAAGGTCATAGCGGAAAAACCGCTGAAATTGCTTACCAGTTCATTCGCCACTAAATCAGGTAAATACGCCTGATTTTCCGCAAGGCCAGAACCCCTGGGCGGAAGAATGGTAATGCTCTTGCCCCTGCCGCCGTCTCCGGTCCAGTTCTGTGAGGTCTGCTGCTGTACCTGCTGTTGCTGAACCTGTTGCGGCTGCGGCCGAGTCTGTTGTTGCCGGGACTGCATCTGCCGCAGATGAATCTGTTGAAACTGTTGTATCTTTCTTACAGGCGCCGGGACAAAGGCCTCCCGTGGTATTGCCACGCTGGCACAACTTGTACAGCTGAAAACGAATAATAACAATGAAGCGATCGCGGTGGTAAAATGTCTGTTCGTCCTGTTTTTCATGCTAACTCCCTTGTTTTGTTTCAATGTTGCCATCTGCAAAAAACGGCACGGATCACCCAATATTTAACCTGTTTTGGCTATTCGCACACAGAGTATAACAATATTTTGATTATTTGCATATACCGTTTGTTAAATGTATTTATATACAACTAGCATATAAAACATGGAAATGATGAAGGTTTTTATCTTCAACATGAAAAAATACCGTAAAAAAAGGCGAATTTCACAGATGAAACTGGCGGAAATGCTCAATACTTCGACCAGCTATATAGGAGAAATTGAAATAAACAGCAGGGTCCCGTCTATGGATATGGTTGAAAGGATAGCAAAGGCCCTCAATGTAGAACCTTTTCGGCTTTTTGTAGATGATACAAGCCGTACAGGGCTGGATACGCAGGAAACGGAGAATTACCTCGAGTACTTATCTACTACAGAAAGGCAAGACCTGGCACAACAAATTAAAAACCGCATTTCAAACGAAGTGGATCAAATTTTACACCCTGAAAATCAGGAATAACGCCTTTTTCCAACCGCTTCTGCAAGATAAAAAGGTGATTGACATATGATAGCATTTTATGCTATCATATAAATATGAACAATAAGCAGCGAAAAACGCTCTCCGCTGTCTTTGCCTACCCCGCAATCGGAGTAATTGAATGGAGAGAAATAGAATCGCTGCTTGTTGCAGTGGGCGCTAAAACCATAGAAGGACGCGGTTCCCGGGTACGTTTTGTTTATGGTGAGACTGTGGCGACTTTCCATCGTCCACACCCTGAAAAAGATGCAAAACCATATCAAATTCGTGACGCGCGGGCTTTTTTGGAAACAATAGGAGTAAGACCATGAAAACCATGCAATACAAAGGTTATGCGGCTCGTATTGAATATAGCGATGAAGACAAATGCTTTGTCGGTCACATCGCCGGCATTCGCGATATTGTGGGCTTCCACGGAAAAAGTGTTAAATCACTGTGTATCGCCTTTGAAGAGGCTGTTGACGATTATCTGGAAACCTGCAAGCGGACGAATATATCGCCCCAACGCCCTTATTCCGGTAAGGTGATGCTCCGAATTTCACCTGAAATGCATGCCGAAATTGCCATGAGAGCACAGGCTCATGGCAAATCCCTGAACCAATGGGCTGCAGAAGCTCTGGCCTTCGCTGAATGACGAACCCCGTCGCAGAGCGGACGGGGTATCGTCGTTCTCCCGAGGAAATGGTCTCGGGTTCATTCCCCCATCATCTCCAGTAATTTCCTGCTGGTATTCCAGTTGCGTATCGTCATATTCTGATACATCGGCAGTTGGTTGATCTTCGACAACCGGCTTTTTCCCGTTTGGCTTGTCAGCCGTTTCGTGAATATGGCGCCCTTTCCCGCATATACCAGGTCTACCCCTTCCCTGGGGTTCAAATTGCGTATAACCTCGGCGGCGTTTAAGCCCTCCATCAAAAACCACACATCACAGCGGTACTTTTCTGGCTCATCACCGAAACCGGCGGGGGCGCCTTCGATAATTTTCCTGTACTCTGCAAGGTTTAGCAGCAGAACCCTTGCTTCGTAACCGAATTTTTGTGAAAGGTTTTTTTCGATTTTCTTCGTGAGTTTTATTTTATCCGCTTCGCCGGCGTAAAAAATAACGTTTCCGCTCTGGATATACGTCTTTACCCGGGTAAACCCCATTTCCTCAAAAGCCGCTTTAAGGGCGTCCATTTTGATGAGGTTTTTTCCGCCGACGTTTATTCCCCGCAGCAGGGCGAGCCGAGGTTGAGCGGACATTGTTTTAGTCTGCTTTTTCTTCGCTCTTTGCCGACTCTTCCTTTTTTGCCTCGGCGCGGTCTTTCATGTCGGCTATACCGATAAACACCGCAATGATACCGATGAGTATTGCAAATACCGGCAGCCCGCCGCGCAGAAAGACAAGCACATCTTCCCCCCAGCCAAGTCCGAAGCCGGCTGTCTCCGGCGAGAGCACCGCAAATACCGCCGCAGCAAGAATTACAATGCCGATAATCAGGGATTTCATGGGTTCCTCCGTTCATTATGTTGACGATATTGCCGAATAACCATTACCAGGAACGCGGCGATATAAAAAATCATGCGCAAAGCGGGCAGCAGTATCGCAGGCAGAGAGACAGAACCGACAAACAGGACATTTCCCGCCGCAATGCCCACAAGCTCCAGTATGGAATAGACAACTTCGCCATACATGATTATGGCTCCAATGGTCATAAGCATCCATGCGGCATCACGGGTTTTTGACCATAATGCAATGGCAAAAAAAGCAGTTAATGCCCCCAATATCAGGCGGCTGTACACAAAAACGACCTGTCCGGTATCCATAACTACAGTATGCCACTTTTATGGTTTTTATGGAATATCAGGCAAAAAAATGGTATATTGTATAAAAGGATAAATATGAAAAACCGGAAGACTGCCTTCTTGCTGCTGTCATTTTCAATACTGCTGTTTGTACTGGTATCCTGCGATCTTCTGAATAATTTTCACCTGACACCCGATGATGACTATCTCGGTCCTCTTGGTGAAGGCCAGTTTTATGCCCAGAACACGGCAACCGGGAAGTACTATATAGTAGATGCAGAGAAGTTATATACAGGTAAAACATGTGTGATATGGGCCGAAATTGGATGCGGCGTGACAAAGGAGCTGGCAAAAGAAATTGCCCGTGAATACGACACGGTTATCCGTCCAGCGACTGTGGAAATGTTCAGCATGAAAGAGCTTTCTGTTTACTCCAGGGGTAGTGTTTATTATTTTGATGATGTGCTGGGATGTGCCAATTGGCTGACTGGAGGCGATGGTGATACCGGAAAGCTGACTATTTTGCTGCTGGATATAAAGGACGGCTATAAAAACCCGGAAACCGATCCTTATATCGCCGGGTATTTTTTCCTTGGTAATTTTTTTGAAAAAGGGAAAATAAAAAATGGTCTCCACACGCACTACTCCAACGGGAAAGACATGATATATGTGGATACCTTTCCCGGACTAAATCCGGGACAACAGGAGCAGGCATTCACGACATTAGCCCACGAACTGCAGCATTTGATCAACTATGTTACCAGTGTCCTTGTCAGAACAAACCAATGGAATGAACTGTCCCTGATGGATACCTGGATTGACGAGGGGCTTTCTTCCCAGGCGGAGTATTTTTACCTTGGAAAAAATCCGGAAAACAGGTATTTGTGGTTTAGCGCAGACCAGAATGAATCCATTGCGAAGGGCAACAATTTTTTTGTCTGGGGCAACCATCAAAATGAGCCCATGGCAATTCTTGATGATTATGCCACTGTGTATCTGTTTTTCCGATGGCTGTACCTGCAGACAGGTGAAGCCCCCTCATTTTTTCTTGACATTGAACTTTCAGAGTACCCCGATTACCGTGCCATTACCAAAACGGCGAGGGACGATTGGGAAATTCTGCTTACGAGATGGCTTGCAGCCAATTATTACCCCAAAAATCCTGGTTATGGATACACAGGAGACAGCGAGCTGCTAAATACTGTCAAGGTAGATACGATGACGGTCCCGTCAATTGTATTGTACCCGGGCGAAGGCGTATACAGTATTATAGACGGTGATGATTTTGTCCCCGGCAGCGGAGGGGGGAGAAACATTCGCTACGCTGGGCTTACCGCCAATTCATCTGTTATCACAACTTCTTCCCCATACACTGGAGATATTTTGCTTACCTTTAACGCCAACACCAACAATAAAGGGCCGCGCGAAACTGGTTTGCTTACCGGCGCTCGTCCCTCTCCTTCGCCTGCCCGCTCGATTGCGGGAAATATGCGGACCATGCAGCTTGGCCCCTATGTCCTTGATGCAGGAGATGCCATGAGAAGGAACTGGCCGAAAGATTTGCCCGGCGGCAATGACAGGCCGCACATGCAATTGGTTCCCGAATGAAAAAAATCGCCATAGCCGTGCTGTTATTTGCTGTACTGTGCGCCGCGCTTGGCGCTATGGGAAGAAGGGAACCGGATGGAACAAGGCCGCGAAAAGTAGAGGTGAGCGGGACGGTTCGCCGTGTGGGAAACGAGCCCTTTTCATACATAGTTATTACAGGAGAGGAACACGAATGGATTATTAACGAAAATGAGCAGGACAAACTAAACCACCTGCAACACGGGACGGTGACCGTTAGGGGAAAAGAGACCTATGCGGATCGGGTGACTAGTAAAGGCGTGTTTATCCGAAGGGAGTATTTCCTGAGAAACATTACCATTATCAGCCCACAGGGAGGGGGGCAGTACGGTACCGGGCTGCGAAATGTAAGGGTCAGCGGGACGGTTGGCCGTGTGGGAAACGAGCCTTTTTCACGGCTGGTTATTATCGGGAAAGATCGTGAATGGTATATTGACGCGAAGGAGAATAGTAAGTTAATACACCTGGAAAACGGAACGGTAATCGTCAGGGCGAAAGAATATAATGACAGAGGCAGCTATTACCTGAAAGACATTACCGTTATCAGTTCAAGGGGAGGAGAACTGGTCGGGCCTGAAGCGCGGGATGTAGAGGTGAGCGGGACGGTTCGCCGTGTGGGAAACGAACCTTTTTCATACATGGTTATCAGCGCAGATGAGCGCGAATGGATTATTGAACCTGACGAAAAAGACAAACTGATGCACCTGCAGCAAGAGACAGTGATCGTTAGGGCAAAAGAGTATTATCAGTATCAGATCAATATGAACATGGGGATGGTCAGTTTTCGTTATTACCTGAAAGACATTACTGTTATCAGTCCGCGGCGTTAGGTACTGAACAGGAGCGTGTGTGAAAACCCGAAAATATCTGCCTTCGATAATTCTGTTGACAGCCATGTTTACTGTACTGTGCGCCGCGCTTGGCGCTATGGGCAGAAGGGAACCGGATGGAACAAGGCCGCGAAAAGTGGAGGTGAGCGGAACAGTTCGCCGTGTGGGAAACGAGCCCTTTTCCTCGCTGGTTATTACCGGCGAAGAGCGCGAGTGGTTTGTTGAGCCGGAGGAGCAGGACAAGATAATACACTTGCAGCAGCAGCAGGTGACCGTTAAGGCGAAAGAGTATTATCAGGACAGAGTTTTTGCCAATGGTATGTCTGCCGGAAGGTATTATTATCTAAAAGACATAATCGTTATCAATCCGAAACGTTAGGCCTGAAAATTCCTTCAAGCCCCTTTGTGATTTGTACACTGTCGTCATCAAAAATAAATATCGCTTCCGCGCCGTCAATTGAATCAATCAGGGCTTTTCCCTGTTCAAAACCCAGCGTAAATACCGCCGTTGAAAGGGCATCGGCATCAGTCGAACTTTCCGTCACAATGGTAACGGACAGCAAACCGTTTTCCGCCGGGTAGCCATCTGTCGTGGAAAGCAGATGATGGTAGCGTTTCCCGTTCGATTCAAAATACCGCTCGTATACTCCGCTGGTAACGACACTGGCGTCATGCACCGGCACAATACCGATGTATTCGCCGCGTCCGCTGCGCGGGTTCTGAACCCCGATGCGCCAGGGGAGCATTTCTTTGCCGTTTTTTCCGCGCCAGCCCAGTACGGCGATATTTCCCCCAAAATCAAAAATGGCGCGCTTTGCATTGCCCTCTCTGGCTATCCTTGCCGCTTCGTCTGCGGCGTATCCCTTGGCAATGGCCCCAAGGTCCAGCACCATGCCTTCATGCCGCAGAAAAACAGTTCCCTCTTCCCTGTTGATGATCAGATTGCGCCAGTCAACCAGCGCCAGTGCAGCGGCAATCTCGTCATCTGTGGGAATGCGCTGCGAATCGGTTCCTATACCCCACAGTTTGACCAACGGCCCTACGGTGGGATCAAAAGAACCTCCGCTTAACTCGGCGTAATACAGCGCCTTTTCCAGCAGATCGATTAAATCGGCGCGTACCTTGACCGGTTCAATGCCGGCCTGCCTGTTAATCGATACTACGCCCGATGTCAGCGTATCGGCCGCGCGCCGGTACGCCGCCGCAGTCCTGCTGTCCGGATCGTAGCTTCCTTCGCTGCCTACCAGATCCTGAAAATCACCGTCAAAGGCGGTCATCGTCCGGTTCACTTCCCTGACCCGTGAGAAGATGCGGGAGTAAAGCTGGTTGTTTCCGCTTTCGTACAGATTCACCTGGCAGAGTGTTCCCAGCACAAATTCCATCTGCGCCGGCGCGGGTTTTGAACATGCGGACAGCAGGATAAACAATAAATACAGAACAGGTATTGGTTTAATATCCATCGGACATTGCGCGGTTCAGATCGCGCTGGTAGAGTTCCTGGTACACATAGCTTCGGTTGCGCAGCCTTTCCTTGACTTCCTTTGAGAATGGCATGAAACGCCAGAAAGCCCCGCGAATTTCCTTGTCGAGTTTTTGTATGCCTTCGGCTTCCTTGGTCATCCAGATAATGTAATCCTGAATAAAAAATTCTTTTACGTCCCCCCTGAGTTTCTGGGCGGCGAACCACTGGTAATAGTTCCCCGTAAGACCTTCTTCCATCCAGTAATAAGACGCTTTTTCCTTTGCAACCTGCCAGCGAAGATCGGCGATGGCGCAGAGAATGGCATAATAGAGATTTTTCGGGTACATGGGAATGACGATGCGCCCGCGGCTGGTAGCCCTGTTATGCTTGTCAAACGGTTCCCAGCAGATTCCCGTATCGCCGTAAGTGGGGAGCAGTACAACATAGGGGACAATTCGGTTCAGGCGGTTTTTATGGTGGCGGCAAAAGGCTTCGGGATCAATGCTTTCGATACGCGCCAGCATACTGATAACATTTTCGCGGAATCCCACGTCATTTGGGCCGCAGTGAAAATATTCGCCCACAAGGACCGGGAAATGATTGCCCTGTCTGCCGACAGTCATTTTTGCCGCCTGTCTTATGGTGATATATTCCGATTCGACAGCCTGCAGATCGAGAATCTCCTCGGTTCCTCCGAGCGCAATCTTGTCCTGCAGGGTGCGTACATCCGTTTCGGCCTGGTAGTAGTCCCTGATTAATGTGCCAAGTTCACGGTCACTCCTTGCAATGTTTTTCAGCATTTCCTGAATATCGCCGATAGCCCTCTTTTGGGATTCACTGTAACAGGCATTAACACCGTCAATGCCGTCCAGGGGAAAGTGCTCGGTAATAACATTGAAACGGGACTGAAGGGCGCTTTCCTGATCAAGACGCTCCGAATCTTTGCCTCTTAACAGCGTTCTTGCGCCGTCAAGTTTACCCTGGGCTTTTTCCAGAAGCGCCTGCAGTTTCATTTGGGCATTCCCGCGGGCGATATTAACTTCGTCAGTGGTTGAGGCACGTATTATGCCGGTTCCCACCGCCTTAAACCATTCGTCAAGATAGTACACGGGCTGATTAAGCTCGTTTTCCATCACCAGTTTTGCAAAGAAATTCTTTGCCTCGGAATCGATGAAATTGGGGTGCAGAAGGTTGAAGCGGAGCGAGAATCTTTTTGGTTCGTTGAGCCTGCCGGGCGCTTTTCTGGCCATGCCCCGGATTAATTCCCAATAGGCGCTGATAAGCTGGGGACGGAAGACGCTGCGGTCCTTTGGGTCTTTGGCGTTAAGGTACTTCTGCAGAAGCGTATGTACTCTCTTTGCAATATCACCCTCGTTTGAAAGCGCAGTTTTGTAATATTCCGGATCGGTGAAGAATTTATGGGGGATTGGCTCAAATCGCTTGGTAACTTCGGGAAATCCCTCGGCGCTGAGATCCACCTCATGGCTATCGGCCTCTATATATTGAGAACCGCCGGTATCAAAATCATCATCCTGGCCCGGCAAAGCTTCCAATTCATCAACCGAGGTCTCATCGAAGATATTTTCAGTCAACTTGCTAAAAAACCTGTCCTGTGCCATTACTCAACCAAATCCCCTTGTTCAATACTACAGTTTATTAAGGGTATTCCAAAATGTCAATGTATAATTTACTATAGGGCATGACCATACAGGAACTTATTGCGGCAGCGCGGAAAATTGTTTTTAAGTTCGGATCGAATACCCTTGCCGGGAACGAGGGCAGAATAAACACCGTCTTTCTGGAAGAATTTGCCGGCCAGGCGGCGGCACTGATTTCCGGGGGAAAGCACGTCATTATTGTCTCGTCCGGGGCGCAGGTTGCGGGGCTTTCAACCCTGGACAGATGGACCCGTAAAAGGGACATCCATTACCGGCAGGCCCTCTGCGCCGTGGGGCAGGTGCAGCTTATGCAGGCATGGCAGCGGGCTTTTGAGCCGCACGGCTGCCACATTGCCCAAATTTTGCTGACCCAGGACGATTTTAGCGACCCCATCCGAACCCTCAACATGAGGAATACCCTGTTTACCCTGGTCGATGAGGGCATTATCCCGATAATCAACGAAAATGATACGGTATCGGTCGAGGAGATAAAAATCGGCGATAATGATACCCTGGCGGCACAGTCGGCAATTCTCTGGAGCGCCGATCTTCTGGTGCTGTTTAGCGATATTGACGGGCTGTACAATAAAAGTCCCAAGGAATTTTCCGATGCCTGCCTGGTGGAAGAAGTGCGGGATATTGACGCCGCCCGAAAAAATGTCAGTATTGGAGCGCTCAGCAGCTTTGGCACCGGCGGGATTGCGACCAAGCTAGATGCGGCGCAGCGCGCCCTTTCCTATGGCATCCCCACGATACTTGCCCACGGCGGCAGACCCCACTGTCTGGAAGCCCTTGCCGCAGGCAGGCAAAAGGGAACGGTGTTCTTCGCTTAGGAGATAAAATGGCAGTTTTGACAATTCCTGCGGCGGCGGGGACAGTTCATGATTTTCTTGCATTGGGGGCGTTGGTAACCCGGCTCGATCCGGGCGTCGTTCCTTTCGCAGAGGCAGACGAATACCGGCTCCATGTGGCAGGCGGCGAGTACAATGTAGCCGCAAATTTATCAACCTGTTTTGGGATGAAGACCGCCGTTGCCAGCGCGATGGTTGATTATCCCATCGGGCGCAAAATTGAGTTTGCCGTGCAGAAGGCCGGGGTAACGCCCTACTACCGGCGCTTCAGGCACGACGGGGTGCGGGGGCCGAATATGGCAACCGTGTGGAGCGACCGGGGGCAGGGTATGCGCGCCCCGGTGGTGTTTTACAACCGATCCAACGAAGCGGCGCAGCAGCTTGCGCCGGGAAGTTTCGACTGGGATGCGATTTTTGGAACAGGTTCGCCGCGCATCCGCTGGTTCCATTCCGGCGGGATTTTCTGCTCGCTTTCGCCCAGTACGCCGGAACTGGTGATCGAGGCGATGCAGGCTGCCAAAAAAGCCGGCGCAGTAGTTTCCTTTGATTTGAACTACCGGGCAAAACTCTGGGCGGCCGCCGCAGCGGAGCGGGGGCTGAGTACGGATCAGGCCAGTGAAAGTGCCGCCACAATTCTGCGCAGAATAGCCGGCCATGTTGATGTACTGGTAGGCAACGAGGAAGATCTGCAAAAGGGGCTTGGCTTTTCGGGGCAAAATGCCGAGGCAAGCGCGCTTGATCCGGCGGCTTTTTTCGGCATGATTGAAAATGTGGCAAAAGATTTTCCCAACATTAAAGCAGTGGCGACCACCCTGCGCGAGGTACATTCCACCAACCGCCATTCATGGAGCGCTGTGCTGTGGATGGACGGCAAGAGCTGGCAGGCCCCAACCGCCGAATTGGACATATACGACCGTGTCGGCGGCGGCGACGGTTTTGCTTCGGGCCTGTTTTACGGCCTGTTGTCCGGCCTTGGCCCCGAGGAATCCCTGCGGCTTGGCTGGGCGCACGGGGCGTTGTTGACCACCACTCCGGGCGATACTTCGATGGTCAGCCTTGATCAGGTGGAAGCTTTTGCCGCCGGCGGTTCGGCGAGAATTCAGCGATAACTGCACTTTTCCAATACGGAGGCTGTCATGACAGAAAAAGAACTGCATAAAATTTTCAGCGCGAATATCAGAAAATACCGCAAGTCTCTTGGCTTGTCTCAGGTGCAGCTGGCAAAAAAAACAGGAGTCTCCGTTAATTTCATAAATGACCTGGAAGCGGGTAAAAAGTGGGCCTCTCCTGCGACAATGATAAAACTTGCAAATCTGTATAAAATTGAAACCTACGAGCTTCTTAAGCCGCCCGGCCTGATGCCCGACAATTTTGGAAGCATACTGAAAAAATATGCCGATGATATTCATGCCGCCGTTGATGAAGCCCGCCTGACAATCCTGAAAACCTGATAAACCTGTACAAAAACGGATAATAGTCCCTTGACTCCGTTCCCCCAAAATGATAGGCTCTCTTTGTATACTTCAAAGGAAGTGGGGTGCAAATCCCCCGCTAACCCGTAACTGTAATTGGGAAGATTCCATCAATTACGGCCACTGTCTGACCACTTGAATCAAGTGGCAGATGGGAAGGCCGATGGAAGAATTGCCCGCAAGCCAGGAGACTTTGGTATACGCGAATTCCGTATGGTTTCGCGATCTTTTTTCACGCTTCGAGGATAGAGCCGTGATAAAAAACACCAAATCCTGATCTGGTATTTTTTCTCATTACAAAGGGACAATGCGGGTATAAAACCGTTCGTCCCGGGCTTCCTTTTCTCGGGAAAGGAGTTTGTATGTTTTTGCGAAAGAGGGCCTTCTTGAAAAGGGCGGTTATGGCTGGTCGGTATTCCTGTCTCTTCGCCTGCAGGTTTGGCAAAAATATGAGCCGCATAAAAAGCATCTTTTTAATATTTTTTACCGCCTCCCTCCTGTTCTGGTCATGTGATTACGGGCAGCTTGGCGGCGCGGATAAGACTAACACATATTATTCCGGGGATACGCTTTTTGAAGAACGAATGAGTTTTCTTGCTGGACTCTGGTATTCCCGTGACCCCGGAATCGGGCTGCTTGACAGTTACCGTATTCGCAAGTGGAGCGATATTACCGCCGCAGACAAGACAAAGGCGCAGGCTCTGTTTTCCGGTACCGGTTTTGATGTCAATAATCCCCAGACTTATTGTGAACAGGATTTTCCGCAAGACAGCGACTACGTTCTCCTTTTTGACGACACGGTCTATGGGCAGGAATACGACGATTCCGGTGCTGGTGAAAACTGGGGCTTTTGCTATATGGGTCTGGTTCGGGCGATCAATATTTTTAACGGCGATAAAAAAAGGGGAGCAATAATCATTGAATACTTTGAAGGGGCAGATCCTTTTTGGCTTGCATGGGAAGGCTTGTTGCCGGGCGAAAAACCCTTCTACGGTATCTACTACAAGGTAATTGATCCGGACACCGTTCAAATGGCAAACGCCATAGATCAAGTCGCGTTAAATGAGGGAAGGTCTTACCACCTTGAACAAAGAACACTCAATGAAGCAGCCACAAAGTTTGATGCGGAAAATGAGGCGGAGTTTATCATTTGGGGTGTGGTCTTTCCGTATGCCAGGGTGAAATAATGAAAAAAACCGCCGGGACTGTCATCACCGTTTTGTTTTTTTTGGCGTCCCTTTTTCCCCTTGCTGCACAGGAAGAATATGACGATGAAGATGATTTTCTTGATTTTGGCGATGCTCCCAGAGACATCTCAATTACCGGAACTCCCGAAACAACCCAGCAGATGACAGTTATCGATAAAGAAACCATCGAAAAAAGCGGAGCCCGTGATTTAGCCGCTCTTCTTGAAGAAGAAATCGACATGAGCGTTGTCCGCCGCGGCGGGTACGGCAATCAAGCCGGAATGAACCTGCGGGGCTTCGACACCGAGCGTATCGCAATTCTGATTGACGGTGTACCTGCCAATTCTCCCCGTTCCGGCGGGTTTGACATAAATCAGATTGACCTTAACAATGTTGAGCGCATCGAAGTGATATACGGCGGCTCGGACACCAAATACAATGTATCGGGAGCTTTGGGCGGTGTTATCAATATCATTACCATCAAGAAACAAAAACCCGGCTTTAATTTCGGTTTTGCCATTTCCAATACCAGCTATTTGCCCGGAAGATACAACAAACGCCATGCAGATGGAGGAATCGGCGAGCCTGAATGTATTGACCTTCTTGACACGCAGACCATCAGTTTTTTTGCAGGTTACGGATCCGAACAATTTTCCTGGAGGGCGTCCCTTTTTGGCGACAGGGCGGGGAATCATTACCTGTATGAAGACGACTACGGCTTTGCCAGGCGCAAGATCAGCAACGAAGTGCTTGACGGCGGGGGAAATGTACAGCTTATGTTTGCCCTGCCGAAAGACGCGACGCTCCTTTCCGATACCAAAGGATACTACGCGCACCGGAATTTTCCGATAACGATGAATTCCACCGGTACTGTCCTTGCCACGGATTTGATAATAACCGAGAATGTCATGTTCGCCGCTCCCGTCATTTTCCGGGACGATCTCGCAACCGAAGCATCCCTTACCTATCAGACATCGTACAACGAGTATGGCGTCACTATTTCGAGTTACGATCACTATCTTATGGCCATAAACCGGTGGAGCTGGTACCCGACAGATAAACTCACCCTCCGTTCGGGAGCTGACTGGCGTTTTTTGTATGTAAACACGGACAGCCCCACCGAGCTCCAGCCGGTTAAAACAGGCAATCAGGGAGGGCTGTACCTTACCGGCGAGTATAAGATCCTGAAAAATCTGCTCCTTATCGCTTCGGTAAAAGGCGTTACCGATACAAAACAGGCAGGCGCCGTTCCAAAGCTGGGATTGAGCTGGCAGGTGCATCCGCGTTTTACCCTGAAAAACAACTACTTTCGTAGTTTTAAATTTCCGAATTTTGATGATCTGTATTACCACAGCCCGGATTACACATTTTCGGGCAACCCTCAGCTCAAACCCGAAGACGGCTGGGGTGCAGACCTTATCGGAGAGCTGACGCTTGAAAAACATTTTTCGTTAACTTCCACGGCGTTTTGGCAGTATACAACCGACTCAATACATTGGGTTAAGACCCCTGGGGGCAGCTGGCGTCCCGAAAATGTGAAAAAGGCGAGCTTTACCGGCGCGGATTTTCGTCCGGTGTTCACAATACCCCTCAATAAATGGAATTTTACCTCTTTTAAAATCGGGATTAATTATCAATTTCAATACAGTTGGCTTTTAAGCGGCGATCTTGATTATGGAAACAGTTTTCGTATTCCCTATATGCCCATGCATATCATAGGCAGTTTGGTCGACCTTGCGTGGAAGACCGGTTCTCTTATGGTCTCGGCGCACTACGAGGGTACGCGCTATGCCGACACAATGAACGAAATAGTTCTTGACCCGCATTGCATTGTCCACGCGACACTCAACCAGAAGGCGGGAAAAAACCTTACGTTTTTTGCTTCCCTGCGGAATATCCTTAATGTACAATACGAATCTTTTGCCAGTTACTATATGCCAGGGATTTCTTTGGTCTGCGGCCTTCGGGCCAGGTTCGAGATTGACGCAAGCAGGAGTGAGTAAATTGCGAAGCAGAAATGTATGTCCGGAACAAACAACAGGAAAACACCCTAATAGATTTACTTTGGGGCCTGGCAGAGACCAAAAGCGCCACGCTCGCATGGCACTCTTGCCTCTGCCACCCAATGTTACCTATACTGGGGTGTTTTCCTGTCAATATACAAAAAGACATACATTTCTGATAATCATATTTATACTGGCACTGTCAGCGTCAGGGTGTAGAGGCGAAAAAGGCCATGAGGTAATCGACCGGTCGGGCAGGGCGGTGATTGTTAAAGGCCCGGTTAAAAGGGTTGTGTCTACCGCGCCGTCAAATACCGAAATTATCGCCGACCTCGGCATGGCGCATACGCTGGTCGCCATCGACCGCCACTCCGCCAATGTCGGTGGGCTTCCCGGCAATCTGCCTCTTTTGGATTTCTTCTACCCCGATGCCGAGGTGATCATCGGCCTTGAGCCGGATATAATCATCGCAAGCGGGCATAACCCCACCGGCACGGGCGAAGACCCCTTCCGGCTGCTGCGCGAAACGGGAATCGCCGTGGTGTATATCCCCATGAGCAGGAGTATTGACGACATTTACCGGGACATCGACTTTATCGCCGGTCTTTTACAGGCGCGGGAAAACGGGGAGAAACTTGTCGAATCAATGAAAGCAGAGATTGCCGAAATAACACAATATGTCCCGCTGCTCGAAACCAGAAAATCGGTTTATTTTGAAGTGTCAGCCGCGCCGGACATGATCACCTTTGGCAAAGAAAGTTTTATCGGCGACATGATTTCCGTTATCGGGGCGCGCAACATTTTTGAAAACGACAACTGGATTGTCACTCCCGGCGCAGAATCAATTATAGACCGCAACCCCGATATTATCCTTACCAATGTCAATTACATTGATGATCCCATTGGCGAAATAAAGACCAGGCCGGGCTTTAATCACATTAGCGCCGTTATCAATAACCGCGTGTACCAGATCGACACCGATTCCTCGGTACGCCCCTCGGCGCGCATCGTTCTTGCCCTGCGGCAGATGTCCCATGCCGTGTACCCTGAGCTGTATGCACAGCCGTAAATCCATCGCCGCCGGGGTGATAATATCCCTGGTGATAATCGCCGCCGCCGCTTCGCTGGGCAGTTCCGGCATCTCGGCGGGCGATACGTTTTTTGTACTGTTGCACAAGCTCTTCCGCCTGCCGCTTAAGGCAGGCATCGACCCCCGAAGCGTTTCAATTGTGTGGCTTTTGCGGCTGCCCCGCGTACTGCTGGCATTTACCGCCGGAGGCTGCCTTGCGATCAGCGGCGCGGTCTGTCAGTCGATTCTGCGCAACCCCCTTGCATCGCCGTATATTCTCGGCGTTTCCTCCGGCGCATCCCTCGGCGCGGCCCTGGTCATCATCAGCGGCCTTTCCCTTCCATTGCTCGGCGGCTTTACCCTGCCCCTCGCCGGTTTCCTCTGCGGCCTTGCGGCGGTTTTCTTTGTCGCCGCCTTCTCCTCCCGCATCGACAAGTCAATGTCGAATAACACGATCATTCTCTGCGGCATGGTGTTTTCGCTTTTTTTGAACGCCCTTTTAACTACGTTAAGCGCGGTTTTTTCTGACGACCTCAGGCGCATCGTTCTCTGGCAGATGGGGAGTTTTGCCATGCGGGGCTGGGAATCTGTCCGGCTCCTGCTGCCGTTTTGCGTTATTGGGACGGCGGGGATTTTCCGCTATGCAGGGGAAATGGACATTCTTACCTTTGGTGACGAGCAGGCACAATCGGCGGGCGTGGAAACCGGCGCATTGCGGAAAAAACTTTTGATGTTTACGGCAGTGCTCACCGGCGCGGCGGTTGCGTTAAGCGGCGTTATCGGCTTTGTCGACCTTATCGCCCCGCACGCCGCACGGAAGATAACCGGATCGCGTCACCGGCATTTGCTGCCCATGTCGTTTTTGCTCGGCGGTTCGTTGATGGTGGTAACGGACTTGATTGCCCGTACGGTTATTTCGCCGTCGGAGCTGCCCGTGGGGGCTTTGACCGCCCTTATAGGCGCGCCGTTCTTCGCGTGGGTATATTTCAGGCGGCGGAGATGAGGGCGCGGTATGATTGAAGTAAGCAATGTAAGCGCCGGTTACGGCAGCGTTACAGCCAAAGGCTATATTGACGTTATACGCAACATCAGCTTCAGGGCGGGCAGGGGGGAGAGCCTCTGTGTGCTGGGGCCGAACGGCTGCGGCAAAAGCACTTTGCTCAGATCAATCGCCCGCATCATTAACTACCGGGGGACCATTACCCTGGACGGACAAAATGCCGCATCTTTTCCCCGCAGGGAACTGGCAAAAAAAATCGCCCTTTTGGGTCAGAGTGCGCAGGTCTTTTTCCCCTACAGCGTGTACGATACCGTTTCCATGGGGCGCTATGCCCATTCCCGCGGCTTTCTGAAAAACCTGTCCGCCGAAGACACGGAAATTATTGAAAATATTATTGACAAACTTGGCATCGCCGGTATTCAGGATCGCATGATCGACGAGCTTTCCGGCGGCCAGCTGCAGCGGGTATTTCTCGCAAAGACTCTGGCGCAGACCCCCGATGTGATATTGCTGGACGAGCCGACCAACCACCTCGATCTGAAATACCAGTTGGAACTCCTTGCGTTTCTGAAATCGTGGGTGAGTGAAAACGGCAAGACCCTCATCGGCGTGTTTCACGACCTCAACCTGGCGCGGCGTTTCGGCGATACGGCGATTCTTATGCAGAACGGCGAAATTGCCGCCGCCGGAACCATTGAGGAAACGCTGAACAGCGAAACCCTGCACGCAGTTTACGGCATAGACATTCGCGGCTTCATGCTGGAGTCGCTGGAAAGGTGGCGGGCTATTTCACCGTAACCAACTCGTATTCGCCGCTGCCCAGACCGATTTTTTCTGCATGGGAAATCATGCTGCGCCAGTCGGTCGAGGGGTGGATGTCGGTGAAGTGGTCCTCGTTGCCGGCAGCGTCATGGTGGCTGTGCTTGCGATCACCGAGGATGCTGGTCTGGATGCCGGGTGCGGCGTTTACCGCGTCAATGCATGCCTTGTCCAGAGCCACCGGATCGAAGCCTGCAAAAATGCCGATGTCGGGGATAACTGCGGCGTCGCTTTCGCTGTGGCAGTCGCAGTAGGGCGAAACCTGGTTCACCACGTTAATGTGAAAATGGGAACGCCCGTCGAGTACCGCCTTCGCATATTCAGCGACCTTGCAGTTCAACGCCTCGGGACTTGAACTCCACCGGTGTCCGATGGCGTTTTTACTGCACCCGCCGATGCAGCGTCCGCAGCCGGCGCATTTGCCTTCGTTAATCGAAGCCTTGCCGCCGTCAAAACTGATTGCATTGTGCGCGCAGAAGCGGGCGCAGATTTCGCAGCCTATACAGACATTTTTGCTGATTATGGGCTTGCCATCGTTGTGCATCACCATTTTACCGGCGCGGCTGCCCGAACCCATGCCGACATTTTTCAGCGCGCCGCCAAAGCCGCAGGCTTCATGTCCCTTGAAGTGGTTCAGCGAAACAACAATATCGGCGTCCATTATCGCCCTGCCGATGTGCGCGACCTTGCAGTACTTTCCTCCTCTGACCGGCACATCCACCTCATCGGTACCGCGGATGCCGTCGGCGATAATGTTCTGGCAGTGGGTGGACATGGGGTAGTAGCCGTTCTCGTTGGCGGCGTCTAGGTGGTTCAGTCCCTGGTTGCGCCGCCCCACATACAATGTGTTGCAGTCGGTAAGGAAGGGCATTCCGCCCAGCGATATGATCCGGTCAACCACTACCCTGGCAAAATTGGGGCGGAGGAAGGCCAGGTTCCCCGGTTCACCAAAGTGAATTTTTACCGCCACATATTTCTGGTTAAAATCTATTGCATCAATACCCGCTTTTTTTATAAGCCTATCCAATTTGATCAACAGGCTCTCGTCGGCTTTTGTTCTCATATCGGTAAAAAATACTTTTGATTTTTCCATAATACCCCCGTTTCTATCATGGTAAAAACAGCTTGGATAAATGTCAAGGTTGTATTATAATCGGGTATGCCTTTCCTTTTCCTGTGCGCCGCCCTCCTGTTGTCCTGTGCCAAACAGCCCGCTTCGTTTTCGTCCAATCAGTATACCGCAGCGGAAACAGTGCAAATCGACCAGGGCGACGAGAAAATTCTGCAAATAGCGGAAGATGCCCGCAGAACCCTGCCGGTATTTTTCCGGCATGTAACCAGAGCCGAGGCGGGCGAAGACCATTTTTGCATCAAACATCCATTCAGGGCGGACGATGATTCAGGTATCGGTATGGAGCAGATTTGGCTTACCGGCATACAATTCAGAAACGGGGAATATTACGGGATTCTTGCAAGTGATCCTGTCCATATAAACGGTATGAAAAAAGGCGACGTTGTGGCTTTCGACGTGGAGGAGATCACCGACTGGATGTATGTGCGTGACGGCAAGATCACCGGAGGCCGTTCAATCAGGTACCTGCTGGAAAATATTCCCGAAAGCCGGCGCACCGAGGGACAGCGGCAAACGCTGCAGATGTTTGATGATTAAGGTAACTGACGCTTAGGGCAGGTATGTACATTCAGTTATGCGAAGTACAACCCATTCACAACTTGAATTTATGAATAATAATATATTTAGCAATAGCATATCCAGCACTGCCTGTATGTGCGTAATAACCTATAACAAGTCCCCCCATTGATATAAAACCTATAGCGATAGCGCCCATTGCCAAACCGCCAAGTGCAATTGTACCGCCTGCAATAAGCCCAATCGCAAACACGCTAAACGATAACAAACCCAAAGATACAATGCCAAAACTTATCAAACCAACACTGAATAAACCTATGCTGATAAGCCCTTTTGCATTATTCCCAATTGCAATAACACCCCTTGCCTTTGCGTTTATTGTTTCTATATGTTTACCAATATGGATATGTATATACGGCAAATCCTTCCTTGTTTTTTTGTCAGAAATGAATTCATATTCTTCGGGAGTTTCGATTGCCATCCCTGTCAGTCCAAAAATATTTGCTTCTCTTGGTTTAGGATCATCTTTTTTGGCTTTTATGTCCGTCAATAGTTCATCGCAGGTTACTCCTAAAGCCTGCGCCAAAAGCGGCAGCAAAGTAATGTCAGGATTTGCCTCGTATGTTTCCCATTTGCTGACGGCTTTATTGCTTACGCCGACCAATTTGCCAAGTTCATCCTGAGACAGGCCTTTTGCTTTCCTTAACTGATAAATGGTTTCTCCTAACATTTTTTTGTACATTTTCAACCTCCAATTATAATCTTTGTAAGGTTATAAATCAAGAATGAGCGTTCTGTTTCCTGATATATAGCCGGATGGATTTGATTTACCGCCATTGCTGGATTCAAAATCGGTATATACAGTACCTTCTTCAAAAACATGGAATAATTTTGAATTCCATGCGTGTATTCTGCCGTTGTAAAGTTCATTGGTATCTGTCCATATCCTGCCGACAAAATCTCTGTTTGTGTTGTTGGTGATTATGACGGTTCCGCCTTCCCCGTCCGATGCGCAAGCCGCCATAAATAGGGCAAATAGAATTGCCAAAACGAGCAAAAAACACCTATTGTTTTTCATAAAATCCTCCAGCCAAAATCATAATTAACCTGTGCTTATGCCATGTTTTTTTAATTTCTATCGCCTTGAGGAGGTAAAAGCAATAGAATTTAGTCGAACAATGGTAGAATTTCAGTTTTTTACATCTTGCAAATGATTCAAAATCTATCACTTGAAAAACTTAATCGTGATCTTTATCCATGGGTCTCATATAACCATAAGATAAAGTTCCTCATTCACCACTATATGCACCACCTTGAGTAACTGGTATTCCAAAATCATCAATTACGTCATTTACCCATAGGCCAATATATTTCCCTAACGGACTCATTTCGGTCTTTTTATACTTCAAATGATTTATCAAAAAAGAATTTGCGATCCTTAATTACAATAACTGTAGCGACAATTATTAAAATAACAGTATGAATAACCTTGCTGTCTGGATGAGTGTGAAATAATTCCATAGAATAACCGAATACTAAATGCTGGCATACCTGCAAAAACATATTCCGTTTAGTTTTGTAATAAGTCCAATTATCAATGATTAGGTAAGGAATAAGGCTCACAAGAAAATTAATTGAATAGATGATGCCTGTTTCCATTACAACACTTTGATAATAATCTTTAACAGTGGAAAGAGGCATATGCCACATACCCCAAATAATTCCAAAAATAAAGCAAGTGGTAAAAAGGTTAAAGCGACGGCGGACACAATGTATACCGTAAGTATGCCAACCGAATTCCTCAATAACGGGAGCAATTGCCAATAAAAACCAAGCGGGAAAAATTCCTGCACTAAAGGAGAAATTTTCCACAAATTTGAATTGTTCCGTACTATGCCCAAAGAGTAGCGATATTGCCTGTGCCAAAAGTATTACCGCAAACGGAAAAAGGAAAACCAATGCATACCAGCCAAAATGGATTCCTTTGAAACTGCTGGTACAGGCGGCCTTAAGTTCATCCCGCATTTCTTTATCGGGAAGTATGAGGATCATAGCCACCGCCAAGGGCGCACATAGCCCTATAATTCCAAGTATGCTACCAAAAATAAACCAAAACCGATTGTCCCATAGGGGGGAGTGTGAAATTGCCCCAAGGGTGAACCAAAGTGCCCAGGGAACAATAACTGCAACACCATAGAATATAAAGGGATGACGATATTTTTCCAGTTTCATTATAACTCCACAAATTTTTAAAAAATGGTCTTATATCATTATCATATTTTTTTATCATGATTTATATCAACTTAAATAATTTTACTTCATCCCGGTAATTGCAATTCCCTTGATAAACTGTTTCTGGAATACAAAGAATACGATTGCAACCGGGAGCATGACCAAAGCGGCTGCCGCCATTATGGCACCGATGTCGGTGGTGCGCTGTGTTGAAAAGAACGAGATAGCCAGGGATAGGGTCATATTCCCGATCTTGTTGAGGTAGAGCAGGGGAAGCATATATTCGTTCCAGAAAAGCAGAAATGTAAAAATCGTTAGCGCCCCGATAGCCGGACGTATCAGGGGGATGATTATCCGGAAGTAAATATAAAAAGGCCCCGCCCCGTCAATTATCGCAGCCTCGCAGAGGCTGTTCGGAATATCTTCGATGAACTGTCTGCAAAGAAAGATTCCGAAACCGCCGACCATTCCCGGAAGCACCAGGGCCGGCAATTTATCATAAAGACCTAGTTTGTTTATAAGCAGAAACGACGGTACCATTGTAGTTTGAGGCGGCACCATCATGGTTGCCAAAATGAACCAGAAAATTATAT
>Ga0082212_10002990_pt1 | contig 24177 bp, 23 predicted proteins | sample TergutNt197P3_FD_71548 | JGI IMG/M metagenome (GOLD analysis project Ga0082212, IMG submission 71548) | Neocapritermes taracua P3 segment gut microbial communities from Petit-Saut dam, French Guiana - Nt197 P3 | ecosystem: Host-associated > Arthropoda: Insects > Digestive system > Gut ... | reverse complement strand
TCGGATATGTGTTTGTCGTATGCCTTAAAAATATCTTCATTTTTTTGTTGCACTACATAATAGGTTTTGCTGTAAATGCTGTCAACCTCACCTTGCACCTCTGCTACGCACCTTTTTTGCAATTTTAACAGGCTCAACTGTTGCTCGTTCATCGTCTTTAACTGGCTTTCGGTATCGGTCATAAAAGCTGTCAAGACTTCGCATATCTGATTCATTAGTGCAAACAGCAGGGTCGCTTGGTTCTTGTTCTCTAAATCCTGTATGTTGCGTTCCTGTATTGATAGAATTAGTTTCCAAATTCTGTCCAATTCCTCTTTCGGAATATACTCCCATTTTTGCGGGTTCAGCGGTTCTTCGAGTAGTTCCGTTTGCGTGGGTGTGATTTTGATTTCTTCGCCCACTCTCGGTAGTTCTTTCGGTATCTCTCTCGGCGGTTTTCTTTGTAAACTCATAATTGATTCCTTTCACGGTGAACATATCACCTAACTTGCTCCCACGAACGGAAACAAGGTTATTATTTTTATCCCGATATTCGGGGTGTCGGTAGGATATTGTGTTACCCTTAACACGGGTTTCAACGCCGTAATTTTTCAGCAGGGATTTTACAACATCATCAAGGGTTTTGTTAGCGGGGTTTTGTATTTCCTCTCTGATTACTTCCCTTAATTCTTCCTTAAAGGTTTCAGCAGGAACTTGTTCCTGCAAGCCCCTTTCGGTCATTTTCTTTTCAGCAAAGGTAACTTTATCCCGCATTGTTTCTTTGTCCTTGTAGAAGTCCTCACGGACGGAATTTTCTAAACCTTGCTCCTTGCATTGTTCGCCGAAAAATTCTGACATATCGTATAAATCTTTCTTGTTTCGGCGGTATGATTTGCCTGTGTTCACATTGCAATTACTGACTAAAAAATGAACGTGTATATGCTCTTGGTCTTTGTGTACCGCAAATAATACCTCGTGTCCTTTTTCGTGCATAAATTTCTCGGCGAATTGGTTCGCTATTTCAAAAGCCATACGGTAATTTAGTTTGTGGTTATCTTCGGGGTGAAATGAAATAGACAGCTTATGAGCCAGTATATTATTCTCTTTCATTTTTGAATAACTTTTACCGTGAAGTTTTCGGGTTACAAGGACGTTATTTGAAAAATTATCACGCTCACAACCGAGAGCCATATATAAATCGGGAGCAGTCTTAACCACTCCCGATTTAATTTGCTCTTTTGTCTTACCGAGCATATATTTTTCTGCGGATTTTAATTGACCTACTGACTTACAGGGTTTATAGTCAACATTGACATTTCCGAACGGCATTACGGCTCACCGCTTTCAATAATTCGGGCATTGATTAACGGACGGTCAAGGAAATTTTTCAAGCGTTCCATAACATCAGAATAAAGAGTATAAATATTCTTTATTTCCTGTTCAGCTTGCGGGAAATATCCGCTATTAGCATAAGCGGCGATTTGGTTCAGATTAACCCCGATTTTGCGTAAATCTTTGTGAAGTTCTGCGATTACCTCGCTGAAACCTGCTAATGGTTGTCAACCCCTTTTTCTGAAAAAAAATAAAAATATTTTTCAGCTCAAGCAGTTCATAGCAATGCAGACCGTTGCAAAATTAACAACAGCCAAAAGTGAAAAAATCACAGGGCATTAAATTGACGAATACAACTTGACAGCATGAACCGATGACTGCACTTTTACGGAAGACGCACCCCCACCACCCAAAACAATGTGATTTTATTTATCGAAAACAGTGTAAACAAAATGCAGATTTATTCAGCAATAAAGGGGTCGTTTGGGTAGTGTGGGTACGTTTCATTATGGCACAGCCAAGCCTGCTGTAAAGACATATTAGCAAATGAAAGCCGCTCAGATTTTTTCATATACTTCACTCACACGGGCGAAATAAATACGCAAAAACTTGTTGAATCCTGCAACTAAAGCTTGTTTGTACTTTTTGCCCTCGCCGCGTTTTTTCTGAATAAACTGCAAAACAGGGTCGTCGGCGAGCAATCTTTGGTGCTTGATTATTGAATCCATAATTTCATATCCGATTTTGCGGAGGTACTTGTTGCCACGCTTTGAAATGTGCCGTTCGGTTGCAGTGAATTTGCCGGATTGATACGGCGGAACGTCAATCCCCGCATACGCAATCAATGAGTTGCGACTCTTAAACCGCCGTATATCGCCGATTTCACCAATCAATCGAGGAGTTAAAATTTCGCCGACACCGCCCATTTCACGCACGACAGAATATTCGGGCAAAGCCTTGACAAGCTCGGTCATTTGTGCTAAAATTGATTTACGGGATTTTTCAGTTTCAAGAAGAACCCGCACAGTTTCAAGCACCACCAGTTTAGTCACGGGGGTGTTCGGGATGACAGGGATAGCCTCTTGAGCTGAGGCGAATATTGCTTTCGCCTTACGCTCGTTCATGTGGTATCCCTGTTTTTTTGCCCATTTGCAATAGTCGGACATAAATCGCCGTTCACCCATTTCGAGAATATTGTCAAAATGATAATAACGCTCCACAAACAACGAAAGTTTGCAGTTTCCCTTTGAATCCACAAGCAAAGTTTTGATTCCGGGCATTACTTGGTCAAGCAAGTTGGACAAATTAACCCTTGATTTCACCAAAATAGAAACGATTTGGTGATACTGCCGCGATAATATCCGCAGTTGCGAATAGGTTTCATCGGCGGGCGAAAAAGCCATGAGTTCTCCCCAATATGCGATTCCGTATGCGGCGATTTTGAGCGCGTCTTTCTTGTCGGTTTTCGCTCTGCGTAAATCCTGCGAACAGAATTTGTTCATTCGCAAAGCGTTCACTACGCAGACGAATATTCCCTTTTCTGTGAGAAACTTCACAACAGGAAGATTATAATTTCCCGTTGCTTCCAATACAACCCGCACTTCTTCATCGAAAGACGAAAGTCTGTCAACAAGCTGCGACAGCGATTCCCGCGTGTGCTGTACGTCAAACGGCGAAACAACAACCTCTCCGCCCGGTTTCATAATCGCCACGGTACTTTTGCCCTTGGATACGTCGATTCCTACACTAATCATCTTTTACCTCGTTTCAAATTTAATTGCAACGGCGACCGCTTTTAACTCATTACGACTCATTTTGGCTCGTGATACGAACGCTGTTTGCCGAAGCAAACAGGGACAACCTGCTTAATCGAGTCTTTATAACAAGAAGGCGGCTGACGGTTTCAGCCACGAACGCGAAGTTCTAAAAAGAAAACGCCACACCATTACCTTCTCATTATAACAAAAATAAGCACAGTTCAATTTTCGGTTTTGTATCGAAAATGAATGTGCTTTAATTATACCAAAAAATAAACCTTGATTACGGAAGATTTCAACATACGAATAAAGTAATCCGTTTTGCCCAGTTTGCTTGCCTTATGTTTCCTCAACCATAAGGCATATTCGCCGTCAGTTAGGCGAACGGAAAAGGGGCGATTTCGTGTACGATTAGTCATAGAAATTGTTCCTTTCTCTTGGGGATTTTCAAGGGGTCGCAACCCCTTGAAGCGGGGGTTTTGGGGGCGGCAGCCCCTAAACAGGTTTACAGGTGGCTTGCCACCTGTACTACCTGCCTATCCTAAATACAAGCTGCGATAAGGCTTGAATTTAGGATTCGTCCCCCTGCGTGGTGAGTGGCTCTGTTTCAAAATCGCCGTCCGATTTAGGCGATTTTGCAGAGCGTGAAGTAGCGGGTTGCGGTGATAATATTTCGCCGATAATGCGTTTGGTTTGCTCGGTAAACAAAACCTTATCAGCGAACATATTAAACTGCTCATCTGTGAATGTCGCAAGGTCGGGAAGTTGCTTTTCGACAATGCAACCCCACTTGTAAAGGCGGTTCTTTTTTGCCGTTTCTTTTTCTTCCCGCTCCTGTTGTTGAAGCTGTTTGATTTGGGTTTCGATTTGTTTCTTTTTTTCCAGTTCGGACTGGATTTTTTCTGCTGTGGTTTTTTTCATTTGGATTTACCTACTTTCTTGATTTTTAATATGAAAAAGCACCTCTATAAAATAGAAGTGCGTTTTCTCAAAATTTTGCTTGACTGTCGGGCTTATAAATGTTATAATTGTTCTTGTGTTAAATCATTTTTCATAAGCCTTAAAACTTTACTGTAAAGGGTTTCTTGATTAGCGTTACTGTGATAGACTGATACATCATACGTTGTTTTGCCTATCGTCTTTGAAAACATAATTGATTCCGTGTTTTCGGTTTCGTGGTTTTTATTATTTTCTTGCATAGGTTTTTCCTTTCATAAAAATAAGAGCCATAAGAATTAATTCTTAAAGCCCTTATATGGGTTGTGATTATATTTTATGCCGATATTTCGGAAGTTTGCGGGATAGTAAAATCACCTATATAGTTAAGGTGGATTTCCACTTTTTGACGGCGGTTTATTCCTCTGCCGTCACCCTCTCTTTCGTGAACAATTACTTTCTCGATAAACTCATTCAACATAGGGGTTGTTAGTTCTGAAAAGTCCGAATACTTGTCAACCAGTTCTACAAATTTATCAGCGCGAACGCTATCATCTTTGAATGTGTCAACTTGCTTTTGTAATTCTTCGATTTTAGGTTCAATGCTTGTTAGTTCTTTGTCATATTCCGCAAGCAGTTTTTCAAAATGTTTTTCGGGGATTTTATCGGCGGCGAACGATTCATACAACTTTTTGATTAAGCGGTCAAGTTCATTTTGCCGCCGTGAAAATTTAACAAGTTTGCTTTTGTTTTGCTCAATTTCTGATACCGCTTGATTTTCAGACATTGCCTTAACTTCGGCAATAAATCGTTCACGATTATTACGAACATATTCGCTTATGTTTTTGATTGATTCAAAGACGAGTTCTTCCACTACTTCGGTGCGTATATAGTGATTGGTGCAATCTCTTGTTCTCGCCCTATAACTTGAACAAAGATAATTATTTTGTGGTTTGTTTCTTCTTTTATCAAACGCACGATTATTTCTCATTTTCAAGCCGCAATCTTTGCAAAATAAAAGCCCTGTCAATCGGTTTGGCGGTTCACCAGATTTTGCATAACGGCGAGGTGTTTTCTTTAACCGTTGGGCAGTATCATAAGTTTCTTGGTCGATAATTGCGGGGATTGCTCCGTCAAAAATAAGCCAATCTTCTTTCGGAGCGGGTATGCGTTTTCGGTCTTTATAATTGGGTTTTACGCCTTTACGAAGAATTTTCTTTCCTGTGTATTCTTCACGGTCAATAATAAGTGCAATACTGCGTGAACGCCATAAATATTGATTGTCGGTTATGGGTGTTCCCGAAGATGTCATAATACCTAACGCTTTCCAATGACAATGCGGTGTGAGAATTTTATCTTTCTCTAAAATTCTTGCGATTTTAGAAGTGCCGTGTCCCTCAATTACAAGCTGAAAAATACGTCTGACAACTTTCGCCGCTTCTTCGTCAATGAGCCACTTTTGGCGGTCGCTTGGGTCGTGAATATAGCCATAAGGGATTGAGCCTGTACAATGTAGTCCTTGCTCGGTTCGGTTTTTGAAAATTGCCCGTATCTTGCGTGAAGTGTCCCTTGCGTGCCATTCTGCAAAAATATCACGAAAAGGGAGTAAATCATCTTCACCGTTTTCAGAATCAAAACCGTCTGCAACGGTGATTAATCTCACACCTTTTTCACGGAACATTTCACGGTATAACCCCATACGGATATAGTCCCGTCCTATTCTCGACATATCCTTACTGCAAATAATACCCACGTTCCCCGCTTCAACTTCGGCAATGAGTTCATTCCAACCGGGGCGGGTCGTAAATGTTGAGCCGCTGTAACCGTCATCTACGATATGACGGCAGTTAGTAAAACCGTTTTTCTTTGCGTGGTTTTCTAAAAACGCTTTTTGGTTTATAATACTTCCGCTTTGTCCGTCTTGCTCATCGTCACGAGATAAACGTGAGTACAGAATTGTTTGTTTGTTGCTCATAATTTGTTGAACCTCCTATATTTGGCTTTAATAGACAGTTTTTCCAACTATCCTTATAAGTATACACCGAAAGGGACGTTCCCTAATACTACATCAAAATAATTATCGGGGAAACTTGCTTCTTCAAAGCCGGTAATTTTAATATCGGCATCGGGATATAACTGCTTTGCGATTCTGCCTGTTAAATCGTCAAGTTCAACACCGTATAAATCCGCGTTTCTCATGCTGTCGGGGAGTAAGCCGAAAAAATTGCCCACGCCCATTGCCGGTTCAAGTATTTTTGAATTGCTTGTAACGCCCATGCTTTCAATCGCGGTATACATGGCTTCTATCACTTCGGGTGAGGTGTAATGCGCGTTTAAAACGCTTGCTTGCGCTTTTCTGTACTCATCTTCGGTAAGCAGTTCTTTAAGCTCCGCGTATTCCTGATTCCAATCGGATTTGTTTTTGTCAAATACCTCAGGAATACCGCCCCACCCGACATACCACGCTAATACATCCTTTTCATCGGGAGTGGCGAACTGGGGGCGGCTTCCGCCTCTGCTTTCTGATTCAAGGGTTTTCAATAATTTAATCGCGGCAATATTGTTTTTGTACTTCGTTTTCTGCCCGCCCGCGCCTAAATTACTATCGGTTATTTTATAATTATCCGCTTTAGGTTTAAGCGGTTCTGTAATTGTATTATTTATTTCAAAAGCGGATTCTTCGGGAATTATATCTACATCATCACCGAATAACGTGAGCTGTTCATTTTGAGGTTCGATTTTTTCTTTTTCAGAATGTGTTTCAATATTACCGGGCAAAGAAATACCGCCGTTATGATTAACGGCGGCTGTGTTTTGTTCTACGCTGTCCGGAGCTGAAGCACTACGTCCCTCATCACTTCGCTGTTCAGGTAGAAGTCCATTGTTTCGTTGTATTTGCTCATTTCCGCGAAATTGTTCCCGTGCAGGAACGGATTCTGTTTCTGATACTGCTCTTTCATCAGGAAGTACATGTCCCACGCTTCCTTGTCGATTTTCCGCGCTATGATTTCCCACCGGCAGTTGATTTTCATCATTTCCGCTTCCGCGCTGTGGTTCTCCTGCATGTGTTTCATCCACGCCTTGCCGTATTTCCCGAGCGGTTGTTCCAACAACTCCTGTTCCTTCGGGTCTGTCGTGTAGGTCAGCTGTTGCTGATAGGTCATTGTTTCGGGGTCGAGCAGGCAGACGATTCCCTTCTCGTCCGTATACTGCACCGGTAGCCACTTCTCGTTCTCCGCGTCCCACCGGCACTCCTGCCCGTCCACTGTTCTGAGTTCCTTGTCTGTCATGTGAATCACTCCTCTCACGCTTAACTGTGTTTATTTTGGTTATGGTTTTTTCAATTTCCCGCAGGGTTTCCCGTGCGGCTTCGCTTGCAAGCTGTAAAACAGGTAAAAATAAATTATTACTATCTTTAGTTAATAACTTAAAAGCGGATAAATTAATAACGCCTTTATATTTATAACTGCCGTTATACGCACACCGCGCACCGACAATCTGTAACGCGATACTGTCAATTGAACTGATAACGGTTTTAAAATCCTGCCGGGAAAGCGAAATTTCACTTTCGCTGAAAAAAGAATCAATTCTTTTACTTACATTTTCTCTTGTTAATGATTCAATGCACCTTGTAAAACTTTTAAAAGCACGTCCGTTTTTATTGAAAGAATCAACAACTTCCCCTGCTGTTTCTTTATCAACACCCCATTGATAAGGTCTTTTTTCACCGCTTGTTTGTGAAAGAGCAAATAAATGCCTTGTTTTCCCGCCGGTGGTAACAGCAATTCCTTTTTCGCCCCTCTGCACCTGTCTGCCGTATTTCTGCCACGTATGATAATCGGCAAGCATTTCCGCGTTTTTATTTTGGCTGTAAATCCCGATAACTTCAGCAGTACCGAGTTTATAAAACCGTCCGTACAGGTTCAGGAATTCTGTAAGCGATTCCTGATTACTTTCGATTTCCGTTAATCCGTCGATGTAGTGCTGAAACCATTTCTCGTTCTTAAAGTAGGACATATTTTTTACTTCCCCTTTCATTATACCACTTTAAAGCAATAAAGTCAAGTGGTTTTTTAAAAAGGTAATAAAAAAACGTAAACACAGGTGATAACTGCGTTTAACGCTTTTAAAGTTGCAGTTGATTTTACACAGAATCCCCGTTGTCACTTGTAGCATTTGCTACTGACAACGGGGATAATTAATAGTTTATTATATTCATCTGCGCTTTTTCGGTAGCGCGGGATTCTGTGACGGGTTTGACGGATTATCCGGTACAGTATCCGTCTGATACACCGGCGGCTTATCTGCATGTCCGTTAATAAACTGCTCGTGAAGCTGCCTATACATCGCAAGGGAGCTTACCATTGAACGTGTAAAAAGTTCCGTCATTCGCTCATAATTATCCGGTTTTTCAAATGCGGCATAATAAAGCGGACGTTCCGCAAATTTTACGTCAATCGGCAGATAGCCGTGTTTCACCAATTCAAAGTTCACAAGCAACCGCCCGGTACGTCCGTTTCCGTCAAGAAAAGGGTGAATATATTCAAAGCACATATGAAAACCTGCAAGAAGCGCGATTTTATTTATATCCTTATCTTCCGATAAATCGTTATAAAACTCAATCAGCCCGTCTAAATTATCATGTAAAGCAAGCGGATTGATTCCCCGATGATATACTTTTCCCGAAAGCGTATCCCTTACACCCACATCTTCGCCGAAACCGCGAAATCGTCCTGCAATCGGGTCATTTTCTTCGAGAATCATCTTATGAGTAGTCAGCATTAACTCTTTTGAAAGCGGCAGTTTTTTGCTTGTCGCAACTTCAATAAGATAATCAAAGGCTTTTGCATGTCCGACGATTTCCATTTGGTCTTTGAGCGATTTACCGGATACAGTTACATTTTTCCGTAAAATCTCGTAGGTTTCGGGTAATGTTACCCTATTCCCCTCAATCGCATTGCTGTTATATGAAAATTCTTCGCGGAAGTTTTTATAGAACAATTGCCTTGACTGGCTCATTGCAATAATTTCCGTGTTTTCTTCTTCAATCAGCGGTATGTTTACAGAAGCAAATCGATTCTCGCACGCTTCACGAATTTTATTTTCTTTTAGCACATAACTCATGGTTATACCTCTTTTTTATTTATTAAATAGTAAAGAAAATATTTATAAATTCACTTCAATTCTTTTCTTACAAACATAGGAATATCTTTTGTATAAATTACTCCCCAAAATCCTGCGAGCAAAGGAAAGAAGCCCCAATTTAATGAATCTAAATCTGTTATATAATTATTAAGTAAACCGAAAATTATAAATGTCAGAATAATTCCGCCAATAATTGCAGATAAACCAAAAATCCAACTAAGAATCAAGTTAATTTTTCTTTCATCCCGTATTGAAAAACTTAATACCCTGACGTCACAAAACATCTTTATTACAGGTGTTTTTAATGTTTCAAATTTACGATAAAGTTTTTGCGGTTTCCAATATTCGATTTCTAACGCTTCTTTAATAATTGTTTTAGGACAATTTGTTAATCCGCTTTTTAATAATACGCTTTCATTCATTTGCGGAGCAACACTTATGCAGAATTGTACAGAGCTTTTTGGCGGCAAATCATCTATTATTAATGTTATTTCGTTTCCTGATATTATTGCATTATATGAAAAACCGGAATATTCTACTTTCATAGGTTTTACTACGGTTACAACATCGAAAATAACGTTTTCCGTTGCACGAATAACAAGCCCGCGACCGTTATATGTATATGTCGAAACTTTACGAAAATAATCTTCGCTAAAAAATGTTACCTTTATACATTCATCATATACAACATAAGCTCCGACGCTCTTTCTCGTTAATTTAAAGAAAATATAAATTAACAATGGTGCAAGCAGTGCAGCCATTGTTGTAACTAATAATACCTCCGGAAACTCCATGCCTATACTCCTTGCTATTATTACCCCTATTGCCGCTGTGATACTAATTTGATACATTTTTTTCATCTTTTTCAACTCCATTATATCATAAATTTTATTAAAAAGCAAGAAAATACCGTTGTCATTTGTGACAACGCTCTACTTCCTCTCCGGAAACATCATTATATACGCAACCCTCACTTTCTCGTCTTTCCCCGTCCACTCTCCGAGTGAAATAAAAGCGTCATAAGTGTTTCCTGTCTTTTCTGAAAAAAGCCCTTTCACAAGAACTTTATCTTTTAATAATAAATCTTTCACGATTTTTGCCGTCAGCTTCTTTTTGCGCTTCAGCCAAAAATCATCTTCTTTCCACATAATAAATCCGCAGTCATTGCTGTTATGACAGGAAAAACTCTTTTGCCGTTCGGTGACGTTTCCGCCGCATTTCGGGCATAATCCTAAAACTTCAGCTTGGTTTTGCTGTAACGCTGAGAATTTTTCATGGACTTTTCCGCTTTCGGAATGAATTACACGGGTAATAAGCTCCATAATTGTGACTAAAGCACTCCCCGGTAATACAGCACCGCTTTCTATACCCGCAAGTATTTCTTCCATATCAGCGGTCAGCTCCGCGCTTTTGACTTCTTCCGGAAGTAAATCAATAAAAATCCTGCCTGTATCGGTAGAAACAATATTCTTCTTTTCACGCTTAATATATCCCATTTTAATGACCCGCTCAATAATCGCGGCTCTTGTTGCCGGAGTACCAAGTCCGCGCTTTTTGACATACTGCTTTTTATCCTTATCCTCAATTCGCCTGTCAATGTTCTCCATCGCAGACAAAAGACTGCTTTCCGTAAACGGTTTTAAAGGTACGGTTTCTTTTTCCTCAAGGATTATATCGTGAATAAAATAACTGTCGCCTACGTTATACACCTGTGCGTCTTCAACGCTTTCATCATCTTCATCCTCGCGGTGATATTGCTTGAATCCGAGAGAAACAGGCGTTTTTTCGAGCAATCTGAAATAATGCCCTTCAACCTCAAATATACTTTCGGATTCGTTATAGATATACGGACGGTCAAGTGCGGTTAAGAAGCGGCGGATAACCATGTCTGTTATGATTTTCTCGTCCGGTGTTAAATTCATTGAAGACATTTTTGTTATTTCCTCTGTAGGAATAATCGCATGATGGTCGCTGACCTTGTCATTATTGACAACGCGCTTGTCAAGATTCAATCCCTGCCGAAACAGCTTACCTACCTGTTCTCCCGAATGAAACGCTAACAACTCTGCAATTTGGGTAACAGAGTTTTGCATATCTTCGGTAATATGATTGCTGTCGGTTCGCGGGTATGTAAGGAGCTTCTTCTCGTATAAATCCTGCGCGGTGACAAGGGTACGCGCCGCCGAGAAGCCGTGCTTTTCATTCGCTTCTTTTTGGAGCGATGTAAGAGAGTATAAAAGCGGTCGGTTTTGGCTTTTCTCTTTAGTTTCGGAGAAAGTTACAACCGCGTTTTTATTAAGGCATACAGCCTTAACACGTTCCACATTTTCTTTTTCAGCAAAGGTATTCCCGTTATTTTCGCCGTCTTTGGTGTAATACGCCGCGCCGTTTTCAAGCATAAGTGTAAAATAAGGTTTCTTGACGAACCCTGCTATTTCTCTGTCCCTCTGCACAATCATATAAACGGTGGGGGTCTGTACTCTGCCTACAGATAAGGTTTGATTATACAAAATCGAATAAAACCGCGATAAATTTAAACCCCAAAGCCAATCTATACGGTTTCGGGCATAACCCGCTTCATACAGCTTATACTTTTCCTGTCCAGAGAGCAGATTATTCATGCCATTCCTAATACTTTCATCTGTAAGACTGCTGACCCAAAGCCGTTCATACGGCTTTCTACAGCCTACATAATCATAAATATATCGGAATATGACTTCCCCTTCACGCTCCGCGTCTGTGGCACAGATAATGCTGTCTACTTCACGGCTGTTCATCAGCTCACGTAGAGAATGTAGTAGCCCTATACAATCACTGTTTGCTTTTAAAGTCCAGTTTAAGGGGCAAATCGGAAGCACCTCAAGCCGCCACGGTTTCCCCCACGCGGGATTATACTCGTCAGGCTCGGAAAGCCCCGCAAGGTGTCCTCTTGCGCTCGTAACGATATATTGGCTGTTCTTGAAGTATATTAAATCGTTTAGTCTGCATTTCTCAGAAACACCGATAACACGCGATATATCACGCGCAACGCTCGGTTTCTCAGCTAATATCAGCTTCATTTTTCAATTCCTCCGGCTCTGATTTTCTAAATTGATGTAAATATGCTTTCACAAGCGTATCATATTCGCATGGGGGAATATTATTTTGTTTCAAGGTTACAAGTAATTCTTTCACTTCGGCTTCTTCAAGGGCTTTTTTCTGCACAGATATGAATGATTTATACGCCTTGATTCGCTCCTTGATTTTGTTCATTTTTTCGGTTTCTTTTTGAACCGCTCTTTCTTTAAGCGCGATTAAATCCTTGATTTCTTTCTTGGTCATGGTGGTTTCCTCCGTGAATTATTATTTTAATTTTTGATTTATATATTGACATTGTAGATATATTGTGTTACAATGTATATACTAAATTAAAAAAGGAGTGAAATGTATGGCACAGGCTGTTTTGAATGTCCGCATGGATGAAGATGTAAAAAAAGCACTTGAAGAATTCTGCTCTGATGTCGGCATGAATGTTTCCGTTGCCGTTAATTTATTTGCAAAAGCTGTTATAAGGGAACAGCGGCTTCCGTTTGAAATTTCAGCTTCAAAGCCCCGTAAATTAAACGCAACCACAACAGCTTCTATTGAGGAAATAGAAGCGGGTATCGGTTTGTACAGTGCTAAAAACACCAAAGAACTATTTGCAGAGTTGGAGGCAGATTAAATGCTTGACGACATTAAGTGGAACAGACACTTCAAGCGTGATTATAAGCTGATGAAAAAGCAAAATCGGGATATTTCATTATTACTGTCGGTTATTGATGACTTATTTAATGAAAACCCTTTACCGCCGAATTACAAAGACCATAATTTAATTGGTAATTATATCGGTTATCGGGAGTGCCATATTGCGGGAGCGGGTGACTGGCTGTTGATTTATAAAATTAAAGACAAAGTGCTTTTATTGGCTCGTACAGGTACTCATTCGGAATTATTTGAATGAAATAAGATACCGCCTCGCTTTATAAGCACGGCGGTTAATTCACCATTACATTTATTATTAAAAAGAGGAATATAAAAGGCGGTGGCGTATGAAATTTGACAGTGCATATTATAACGGCAATTTTCAACGAGATTACACCTTGACAGAGCTTGAAAACTTAAAAGAAAATAATTGGCAAGATTTTGAAAATATTCGGAATCATTTATACTGTCCTGAATGTAGGCGAGCGGGAATAAAAGCTGTTTGCGATAACCCTTTTTATCTTAGTTCAAAACCTGTTATAAAAAATAATTTACCGCATACATCAAAATGTTCTCATCGTTATGAAGCTGTTACATCACTTCAGTATAATAAATATTCCGAAAACTTACCAAACGCAACGACTATTAACCGCAGACTTAAAAATCTTATTCGTAATGCTTTCTTTAATGAGCAGATAAATCATACCGATTTTTTACTTAGTGTTTCAAAAAATAATAAAAACGAAATTGAAGAATATGATAAACAACGTCCTAACGCTTCACGCTCTATTCCGCGTAAAATGATTACCGAGCGTTTTTACGATGAGGATTATAATTGCTATAAAATGTTTTATGGAGAAGTGTTGTTGGATTGGAAAAACGATTATAAAGATAAGGCTGAGGTTGTGTTATTAAAACTCGATAAAAAATATATCTGTTCTTTGACTATGTCAGTATCATATATTAAAAATAAAATTGATGTGCAGTTTATAAAAAACAGACAAGTAAAAATTGCTTTCAACAGTAAAATCGTTTGGAAACACTATATAACAAAAGAAGGTGAAAAAAAGAAAATCCGTAATTCTCACATAGAAAATCCGTTGCATATTTTCTTTTTAGATTAACCCCATTTTTCAAATGGCGTCATTAGTTCTCCATAACCATCTCTTTTAGAAAACGAATTTTGCCAAATTTTTACTCTCGGATTTCCGTTATCCCAAAGCAGTTTATCTATAACTTTTTGCGGTAGTAAATAGTAATCGGATTTTTTGAAATAATCGTTTACATTCATTGCGATTTCCGCATAACAATATTCTAAATTATCCACAATGATTTTTTCATTGTCGCAAAGCTCATTAAATATGCAGTATTTACGGCATATATTACTTCTCCAAGCCCCGTTTCGGACAAGTTCGGCGGTATAGCAAATGTTGTTATCATACTCATCTAACATATTATAGTCTAAATCCATAATTATAAATATTCCTTTCTGTAAGTGTACATATTATTATTTTCGTTTATTTACTTCATTTTATTTTTAATACGAATAATCATAAACGTAATAACTACAACAGCGGTAACTGCTAATGAAATAGCGTTGTCTTTTAAAACATCAAGAATCATAATTCCTCCGCTTGGCTTAAATTAACGGTGTAATATCGGGATTTATTTCAAAATCGCGTATAATCCATTCTACCCATTGCTTATCGGCTTCCGTGAATTCTAAAGCGTCCATAAGCGAATCTCGGGAAGAAAACTGCACTTCAATTTGGTGTAGTGTATGTGAACCGTAACAGTGAGGTACATGGTCAACGCCCGGAGGCGGTCCGGGATAATATACAGGTCTTGTTGTACAGGTCGGGGGACAGGTTGCTCCGTAAACTTCAGTTTTAGTAAACTCCGCGCAGGTTTCAAAGATTTGATTTAAAACCGCTTGATTGTATACTACAAGGTAAACCTCGCCGACTGTACCCCTCCCAAGATTAGCTTCCTTTTGAAGCAATATATACGCAATCGCCATAAGCTCATTTTGCGTAAACGGGAAATGCTCCCATATATCTTTTAAACTTTCTACATGTTCTTCGGAAGCGTATGCTGTTCCGTAATCAACCACGCTATCCTCGGTTGTGATAACTCCGTTTACGAACGATATATTTCTGTCCTCTAATGTGATTTTTAAGCTGATTAAATCACAGGCGGTCATATCAGAAGGGTCGTAATGAAAATATCCGAAAAGAGAATCATACCTTTCCTTCATGTCGTCAATAGAGATTTCTTTATATTCTGTTCCCTTGTTATATGTTTCTACAAATTCATTGCCGGAATCAAACGAACCCATCCCGTAATTACGGGTAAACCCGATTTTAAATAAAAGAACAGGTGCTGAAAGAATAACCGTAAAAAATACAGCAATAAAAATAACGATAAATACAGGTATTGCAAGTTTAGCAATAATGAATTTAAAGCCGCCGAGAATCATATTAACAACGCTTTTACCGGCTTTATGGAAAGTGGCAGAAATTTTATTTCCTAATACCTTACCCGTACCCTTAACACCAAGCTGATTAACCGTCCTGATTGCGCTGACCGTGCCTTTCACCGTCCTGATTGAGCCTTTCGTTGCCGTTTTAATGCCCCTGCTCGCGGTTTTAATTCCGCCGCTTGTTGTTTTAATTGCACTTGCCGATGATTGAAGTCCTCTAATCCCTGTATTTAATGCCTGAACGCCCATATCGTCAGAACCGCCGAGCATATTCCCGAAAGAACCGACAGCTACGCTGCCGGTCCTTGCTGATAATGATAACGCGCCTTGGGTTACGTTGGTTGCCTTTGTTATGCTCTTTTTTAATAGTCTTATCGTACCGCCCGTTTGATGAACGCTTTTTACAGGGTTTACGCTTCGGCTTTTAATTTGCTTTATCTTTTTTATTTTATCCTTAGAAACTCTATGCTTAATTGCCTTGTTTAAATCGCCCTTTGCATTAGGCGAATAGGTTTTGATTCCGTTGTCATTTGTGACAACATAGCGGGGCTTGTTATAATTGGCATGAACCGTTCCTGTTCTGATATGCGAAGATTGATTAGACTTTGCTCTTGTATGTTCAGCTTTTACCGCTCCTGTGCGGATATTTTCGTTTTCTTTCCCGCGAAACAGCTTCCTTACATTTGAACTAATATTCTGCACCGCTTCACCGGGACGTTTCATTGCCGATATGACAGTAGGGGAAGCCGTTTGCACTGATTTGTAAACTTTCAATAGCATATCGCCGCCCGTTAATCCAACGCCGATTGCAGAAGAACCGTTATCGCTGTGGCTTTTGATATAGTTATCGGAAGTGCTTTTGATTTGCCCGAAAACCCTGCCGCCTATGGTTAATTGTACAGAGCTGATTATACCGGTTTTATCAACCATATGTGACCTGTCAAGTTTATCAAGCATAAAAATATCTACCCCATTCTATTGACTTAAAACGCTTTTGGATGTATAATAAAACCATTATTTTACAATATTACAAGTATTATAAATAAAACTAAAAAGAGTATAAATGAATAAAATGATATTTTATAAAATAAAAAAGCCCATGGAATCTTACCATCAGGTCGTTTTTCTGATAAACGTCTATCAAGTAATTGCTTTTTCCAACAATAACCCCATGTTTGTTATATACTGAAAAAGAAGTAGTTTCAACTACTATCAAATAAATGCAGTCAATCCGCTTGCAAATAGGGTTTATGGCATTTCAATACAACAGGAGGTGCAAATATTTAAAATTGAATGGAGTGTTATTTTTTAGCACTCCATTTTTATATGCCATATAAACTATAGTATCATATTCAACTCCAAAAGTCAATTATTCCCCCCGCCCGCGCTTGACCATATTATCAACAACATTCTGCTGTTCAGCGAGCCAAGACGTAAACTCCGACAGCTTCATTTTTTTAGCTTTCACTGCGGTTTTGTGTTTGATTGCTTCCTCGCGGAATGTTTCAAACGCTTTCGTAAACTCGTCTATTTTCTTCTGCGGAGCGTTGTTATTCTTCAATCTTCTAAGTCGATTATACCAGTATTGATAGTTATTCTCATAAATCTGCTCTGCCTTATCGTTTTTGTTTCTCTCATCAAACTGCTGTTTGGCTTCTATTGCCGTAACTTTCCTACACTCATCACCGCATAATTCAAAGTGTTTGCTTGTAGTTAAGAAGTTGTTGCCGCATACCTTGCAGTTTTGGAATTTCAAGCCCCAATCCTCAATCTTATTGAGATAATAGAAAATCATCGGCAGAAGCGAGCAGAATGTAACAACACATTCGTAGGGGCGTTTACTGACCGGATACCATAATTCAACCTTGCTTTCCTCTGAGTTTATTACCGTTTCCAAAGCGCGGAAAGCACCAAGTTCCCACGGTTTATGATTGGCATACATAATAAATGGCTTGTATAGCGGTGTAACCTCGTCAATGAACAGTTCAGCACCGTGATTGCTGTTATAACATTTATTAAAGGATTCCCACGTCCTTATTGCAGCGAACATGGCTGACGGTTCACCGTTTTCGTATTTCCGGCGTAGAAAATCGGCATACGGTTTGACAGACTTCTCTCTCATGTACTTGTACGGCTGTATTTTCTTGTAATTCTCCCGAAGTTCCATTGCGTTTACGTTCCATTCCCTTTCGGGAGAGGATTCAAAACTAAATAAAAATGTACCGAGCCGAGATGTTTTGTCATAGAAAACATCGCCCGAATTGGTTTCAAGCTGTCGTTTTACTTCAAAAGGTTCTCCGATAATGACCCGTTCAGTCATATTTCTTTGATTGAGAATTAAAGCAAGTACAACCTTATCGGAACATTGCCGTTCTCTTTTAAACTCATATGTAATCATGGTTTTCTCCGTATGTAAGCTACAGGAATACTGTTTTAACGTCACAAAACAAACAGGAATGACGTTAAGGCGGTATTCTCATTTCCTATATTATAGCTGAAATTGCTTGATTTGTCAAGTACAAGTACGATATAATCAACGTAACAGCAATTATATGATTGTCGTATATCACAGTAAAGGTATATATCGCCCGGGCGATTCGGGAGGCGATTCAGAAAGTTCCCCGACACTAAACTTGCGGTGCAGATAAATGCAGGGCGATTCGGGAGTGCGATTTGTTCCAAACTCTGTTTGGAACGAAAGTATCCCGACACGAAACCTGTGGCATGGAAAACCGCAAGACGCAGGGGGCAGAACCTGCGGCAAGTCCGAATAAAATATTAAAAAGGAAAGGTGATTAAATGATTCAATTAAAAAGCAATGCTCAGTCCCCGCAAAACAATATCAGCTTCACAAGAAAAATAAAATCAACCGTTTATGAAGTTAATGTTTTTTTCAGCGATACGAGCAAAGAAACCATTAACGACAAGATTATACGGCTAATCAAAAGAGAGGTGGCAGGTTGAAAAAGTTGTTGACAAAAACTGCGATTATTGTTATAATAAAATTGCAAGCGGATTGGGTTGTCATGCACTTTAAAAAGTGCGAAAGGGGTTCATTATGAACAGACAGCACAATCAGAATACCAATAAAATCACAGCGTTATACGAACGCCTGTCCCGCGATGATGAGTTGCAGGGAGAGAGTAACTCTATTATCAACCAAAAATCTTTACTTGAAAATTATGCGGTCAAAAACGGCTTTTCAAATCCCGTTCACTTTTCTGATGACGGGGTTTCCGGCACTCGTTTTGACCGTCCCGCTTTTATGAAGATGATTGAGGAAGTGGAAGCGGGGAATGTAGCGGTATTAATCGTAAAAGACAGCAGTCGCTTAGGGCGTGATTATCTGCGCGTGGGGCTGTATCGGGAATTATTCCGTGAAAAAGAAGTAAGATTCATTTCCGTCAATGATAATTACGACAGCGACAAGGGTGAGGACGATTTTACACCGTTTCGTGAAATCATTTCAGAGTGGTATGCAAGGGACACAAGCAAAAAAATAAAATCCGTTTTACAGGCAAAAGGCAAGAGCGGGAAGCATATGACAAATGCCGCGATTTACGGATATATTAAAAATCCCGCTGATAAAAACCATTGGCTGATTGACGAGGAAGCGGCGGCGGTTGTAAGACGGATTTTCCGTATGACCATTGAGGGTAAAGGCGCGTACCAAATTGCACGGACATTGACAGATGAAAAGATTATTCGCCCGCAGGTGTATATTGCACTCCGTGACGGCGGAAAGTATACTCCGAAAAGCGCGAACGAACCCTATACATGGGGCGGTCGCTCCGTTCAGAATATTTTAGACAAACCCGAATACATGGGACATACGGCTAACTTCAAAACACAGAAAGACAGTTATAAGACAAGGCGCGGAAAGAACCGTCCCAAAGATGAATGGGTGATTTTTGAGAACACGCAAGAGCCGATTATCGACACCGAAACATGGCACTCGGCGCAGAAGTGCCGAAAGGTAAAAAGGCGCGGCGCAAACAAAGAACCTAATCCGCTGACGGGGCTGATGATTTGCGGAACTTGCGGCGGGCGAATGTACAACCACAGGGGAACGCTTGCCCACAAATACGATTCACAGGACAGCTACGCCTGTAACGGGTATACCAAGTACCCGCCGAAGTGTACCATGCACTATATCCGCACGTCAACAGCGCGTCAGCTTGCGCTTGAAGCCATCAAAACCGTAAGCGAATATGTGCGGGGAAATCAAGCGGAGTTTATCAAAATAATCCGCGAGGAAAACGAGAAAAGGCACGAGAATGATACCAAAACCCGAAAGAAACAGCTTGATAAAAATAAAAAGCGTTTTGAAGAATTGGATTTAATCATCAAGCGGTTATTTGAGGAAAGCGCAACGGGAAAAATCACCGAGAAACGCTTTGAAATTCTATTCCGTGATTATGAAAATGAACAGGAAGAATTAGAGCATAGCATAACCGAATTACAGGCGGGATTGGAGCAGTACCAAGCGGACGGCGAGAAAGCGGAAAGTTTTATTAAAATCGTGAAAAAATACACCGATTTTTCAGAACTCACGCCCGAAATGCTGAACGAGTTTATTGAAAAAATCGTTGTGCATGAAGCTGATAAAATCAACGGCAGAGTAAGAAAACAAAAGGTTGATATTCACCTGAACTTTATCGGGAAATTCGCGCTTCCGAATCAAGCAGAACCCGATGAAGAACCTTATGACCCTGTTGAAACACAACGAGCAAAATGGCGGGAGTATTATCACAAAGACCGTGAAAAAATACTTGCCAAAAAACGCGAAGCCACAGCTAAAAGAAAAGCAGAAAAACGCGCGGAGAAAACGGCATAATAACAAGTCTTATTAAGGCGATTATTCACTTAGAATAATCGCCTTTTTGTCATTCAAAACAAGAAAGGAACTTATAAAAATGAGAAAATCCACAAACGAAAAACTTCAAGCGGAGCTTGAAAAAAAGAAACAAATTGAGAACCACATTAAACAGCTTCAAAAACAGGAAAAAGAAGAAGAACGCAAAAAGAGAACAAAACGCTTGATTGAGCGCGGCGCAATCATTGAAAGTGTTTTTGAGAACCCTGCTGCTCTTACAAATGTACAGTTTCAATCAATCGTTATCGACGCGCTTCATCTTTACAAAAAGCAATTCCCCGCTAAAATCAAATTGCGTACTCCCGCCGACATAGCAGAGGGTGCGGTGGAAGCGCAGGGGTTATAGGCTTACTGCCTAATCCCGTAAGGGCGCACTTACATACCAAAATCAAAACTGCGGTTTTGTTTTTGGTATTCGTGCGCTCCTGCGGGAGATGGGTTTTGCACTTTGTAAACAAAGTACCGCGCACGGCGCGGGCTTTTCGGGGCTTAATGCCCCGTACCAACGGAAAAGGAGTTGATACATGGCACTTTATCACTTATCCTTGAAAATTATCAGCAGAGGGAAAGGCAAGTCCGCAGTCGCGGCGGCGGCTTATCGGAGCGGTGAGAAAATCACAAATCAGTATGACGGAGTTACACATGATTATTCAAGGAAGCGTGGGGTTGTGCATACTGAAATATTACTTCCCGATAACGCGCCGAAAGAATATGCAGACCGTTCTACCTTATGGAACGCTGTTGAAAAAATTGAGAAAGCGAGTAATTCAAGATTGGCAAGGGATATTGATGTTGCGTTGCCCGTAGAATTAAGCACGGAGCAACAGCAAGATTTAATCCGCGAGTATTGCCGGAAAGCGTTTGTACAGCATGGCATGGTTGCGGATATTTGTATACATGATAAAAATGATGGAAATCCCCACGCTCATATTATGTTGACTGTTCGACCATTCACGGAAGAAAAAACGTGGGGTGAAAAACAGAAAAAGGTATATCAACTTGACAGTAACGGCGAAAAGATTTATGACCCGAAAAAGAAACAGTATAAATGTAAAACTGTTAAGCTAACTGATTGGGATAACGGCGAAAAAGTTGAGGAATGGCGTAAGGCGTGGGCTGATAATTGTAACGAATATCTTTCAAGAAATAACACCGCCGAACGAATAGACCACAGAAGCTATAAACGGCAGGGTAAAACTGAACAGCCGACCATTCATTTAGGTGCGGCGGCTTATCAAATGGAAAAGCGGGGAATCAGAACCGAGCGCGGGGATATTAACCGTAACATTAAAATTAATAATCGTGAAATTAAAGAACTCAAAAAACAACTTTATCAGATTGATAAATGGCTCAAGGAACAGGAAGAAAACGCAGAACCTACGCTTGCGGAAACGATTAATAATGTTATGCAGAAAAGGCAATCAAAACAGCATAAACCTGCATTTTCGGAGCTTACAAAAGCAGCAAATCTGATTAATTTTATAACCAAAAATGACATTAACGATTATGAAAATTTGCACGAAAAAGTCAACCAAATGCACGAGCGGTTGTATACTGTCAGACAAACATTGAAATCAACGGAATCACGTTTGAAAGAGTTGAATGAAAATCTACAGCAAGCTGTTCATTATAGACAGAATAAGGCGGTTTTTGAAACGTATAATTCCATTCAAATCGGACGGATTGACAAGCTTTTAAAGCGCGACCCGAAAATGAATTTTTACGAAGCGAACAGGACAGAAATTGCTCTGTTCCAAATCGCAGAACGGTATTTGAAAAAATACTTGAAATCGGATGCGTTGCCAGTCAAGGCATGGAAGTTAGAAGTAGCGGAATTGACTGCTAAGAAAGATGAGCTTTACAAACAGTATTACAAGCTGAAAGATGATGTGAATGTCATAGATGATGTGAAGCGCGAGGTTGATGAGATTGTGAGGGTGGATATGGTTGAGAGGGTTAGTAAATTAGAAGAAAGGCAGTGGCGGGATAGAGGGGTGGAGCGGTGAAGGAACGGTGTATAATACCGTTCCTTCTTACTTTTTATTGAGAATTAATAATCTCACCATCAGATATTTCAATAATCCTTTTACATCTTTTAGCGATATTAGCATCATGGGAAACAATAATAATTGTTACACCATTATCATTTAGCTTCTCAATAATTGACATAATTTCATTTGCTGTTTTACTATCAAGTGCTCCTGTTGGCTCGTCTGCAAGGATTATTTCGGGATTGTTTACTAATGCACGAGCAATAGCAACTCTTTGCTTTTGACCGCCAGAAAGTTTTTTTACTTGTTTGTTAATAAGTTCAACCATACCTACAGTTTCTAAAGCAGATTTTGATTTTTTAAATTTGTTTTTTGATTTAGCAAAGTACAAAGGAATCATTACGTTTTGAAGAACTGTATAATCTTCAATTAATGCAAAATCTTGTTTTATTATTCCTATTTCTTTACATCTCAATTTTGAAAGTTGTCTATCAGAATACTTAGATATTAATTTCTCGTTTAAATAATAATCACCCTTTTCATACGAATCGACACAACCTAAAATATGTAAAAGTGTTGACTTACCCGACCCTGATTTCCCCATAATTGCGATTAATTCACCACGTTCTATTTCAAGAGAAATATTAACGAGAGCTTTACATTCATTACTTTTATTTCGATTATATGTTTTACAAAGGTTTGTAATTTTAATCATAATGACCTCCTCATTATTTCAATAGGTGTATTTTTTCTGTACAACATATAAGGGATTATCATCATACTTAAAAGAAGTACAAATATTGTTATAAATGTAATAATAATATTTCCTGCGCTTAAAGTGAACTTTACTCCACTTAAAACAGATAAGGAATCCCCCACCCAAAACGCTGTAACAGTTAATAAATAGCTTAAAATTAATATTATAGAAAGTTCACCGGCAAGAATTTTTAAGCTGCCATTTCGAGTATTTCCATACATAAAATATATACCATTATCACGTTGATTACTTTTAAAAATAATACAAGAAAAACTTATAATTCCTATAAGGACAATAATTCCTATACAAAATATTAAAGGAATAAATTTTTGTAAATCTTCATAAATCGAATATAGACTCTGTTCACGAATTTTTTCTCCACTTAAAAGATTTACATTTGCATTTATTAAATATTCTTCGTTATATTTCTTTTCTTCAGGAGATAGGTTATCAAATATTAATAATGAACCGCCGCTACGGATTAAGTTATTTATATTTTGGACTGCGCTTCGTCCGATAAAAATAAATGGTTCATCAGCCTTGTTTTTTATTTTATAAAAGTCAATACATGACATATCAGAACCCCAATACTCCATAGTAGGCAAATATGTATTATCTGTAAGAATTCCTTTTATATTAAAGCTGAAAGGAACGTTAGCTATATTTATATTTATATTTCCTTTTGAAAAATGATTTGAAGCTATCGCTCCGTTTGATATATCTTTTTTCGTAATCCAATTTCCCGCACTAAGAGGAAAATTCATTTTTAAAAATATATCATCATCGTATACATAAAGTATAATTGCTTCACCGCTTTGCGTAAACACAGGTATATGAAACACCTCAATTTCGCGGTAATTACCGATAAGTCCGGATAAAGCTTGTTCTTTGGATTCGTTTTCAGTAAGCCCTATGGGCATATCCTTAAAAATATTACTGTTATAAATATAAATACTGTCGTTATTTAAAAATTTTTCATATGGCTCAAATAAAACTTTTCTTTCGTCTACAGCACTTATAAGATAATTTATACCAAATAATAATGTAGCCGTTTCAATAATAATCATAAGTGAAGTAAAGAACCTTTTCGTAAAACTTAAAAAACTAAAATATAATATACTCATAAACCCTCCCTATGCGTTGAATTTATTGTTTTCAATACGACAGGTGAAATATAAAAATGTAACAACTTTCGAAAA
>Ga0082212_10002989_pt1 | contig 24184 bp, 13 predicted proteins | sample TergutNt197P3_FD_71548 | JGI IMG/M metagenome (GOLD analysis project Ga0082212, IMG submission 71548) | Neocapritermes taracua P3 segment gut microbial communities from Petit-Saut dam, French Guiana - Nt197 P3 | ecosystem: Host-associated > Arthropoda: Insects > Digestive system > Gut ... | reverse complement strand
TCCGGTGTATTCAAAGGCGTTTTTGCCGATGCTGGTTACACTGGAAGGGATGGCTACCGCTCTTAGTCTTCCGCAAAGGGCAAACGCTTCATCGCCAATGGTGGTTACGGTATTGGGAATTCTGATATTGGCAATTGTCCGGTTTTCCGCAAACGCCCGTTCACCGATTTCTTTTACCGGCATTTCATCTATTTGATAGGGAATCTGTACTGTAGCCAGTCTGCCGGTATACTTGGTGATAATGACGCCGTCTCCTGCGCTGTTCGGGATTACTCTGAAATCCGACGGACTCTGGCCGTATGCTGAGAAGGCCGTTATTAACGCCAAAAAAATTACTATACCGGTTTTTTTTTCAACAATTTTGGTATTCATTCGTTTTGCCTCTAGCCCCTAGGAGAATCGAACTCCTCTTTTAAGATTGAGAATCTCATGTCCTAACCGATAGACGAAGGGGCCTCGCGAAAGTCCAAAAACCGCAGGTTTTTGTTATTCCCCAGGGAGGATTTGAACCCCCACAAGCAGATCCAGAGTCTGCCGTGCTACCATTACACAACCGGGGAGTGTATTCCTAGTTTCCAAAATGAATCTACTCAAATCCACTTAATCTGTCAAGTCCGTCTTTGCTGCCGTTGGGATGGGAAATGTTGACAAATACGCTAAAGTAATGTTTACTACTTGTGACAGATTTTCGATAGCCGTAAAATTGCAGCCGTATTACAAAACAGGAATTGAGGAGCCATTATGAACAAGACAAAGCTATTGGGGCTGTTTGGCGCAATTCTTGTTATTTTGCTGAGTTTTATCGTTCCTGCAGGCGAAGCGCTGAGTCAGAAGGCAATCGCCAGTTTTGCCATTCTGTTGGCGGTGCTTGTTTTGCTGCTGACCGATGCCTTTCCTGTTGCGGTGTCTGTTCTGTTTGGACCGGCGATGCTCATTTTTCTGGGGGTTACGCCGCCGCAGGCTGCCTTTAGCGGTTTTACGAATCCAATCGTTTACTTTATTCTGGCATCGCTGGTTATTTCTCACGCCATTTCAAGCACAAACCTGTCCAAGCGGATGCTTGTCGCACTGCTGCGCAGGTTCGGGAAAAGTATCGAAGCCCTTGTTTTTGCCGTCATGATCTGTACGGCGGTTTTGTCTTCCGTTATGTCCAATGTGGCGGCCTGCGTTATTTTTATGACTGTCTGCCTGGATTTTATCAGCATCTATGATACCGAAGCGGAAAAAAGGCGAACCGCCAGAGCCTTTATGATCGCCCTGCCCGTTTCGAGCATGATCGGCGGCATGATAACGCCTGCCGGTTCTTCGTTGAACCTTATGGTCATTGGCCAGCTTGAAACCCTGATTGGCATTACCATCCCCTTTGTCAAATGGATGGCAATGGGGATTCCCCTTGTTGCGGTGATTCTTCCGGCCTGCTGTTTAATCGTCGTCAAAGTGAACAGGCCGGCGCCGGTATCAAGGGAAAAGATGGACGATTACATTCAAAAACTGCACATAGCCGAAAAATTCAGCTTCCCGGAAAAATATGTTACCGTTATTGTGTTTGCGATGCTTACCTGCTGGATTTTGGGTTCCTGGCCGCAATATTTCCCGTTTTTTAACATCACCGCAGTAGCCATCGCCGGCGTATTGTTTCTGTTTCTTCCCGGCCTGGAACTGTTCACCTGGAAAGAGGTGGAATCAAAAATAAGCTGGAGCGCCATTCTGCTGGTGGCTTCCTTTATCAGTTTGGGCAACGCTTTTGTCAGTACCGGTGCCGCCAAATGGCTTGCCGGTATTATCGTGCCTTCTTCGCTGAATCTTCCGGTTTTTCTGACAGCGTTTATCGTCGCCGTAATTGTATTCCTGATGCTGCTGATTATCCCCGTGGCACCGGCGCTGATTCCTATTTTGGCTGTTCCGCTTGTCTCTCTGGCGGAAGTGGTGGGCATAAGTTCCATCCTGCCCATGATGGTACTGGGGTTCACCGTGTGTAACTGTTTTCTGCTGCCCTTCGATACGGTGCCGGTTATCACCTATATGACCGGGTTCTACACGAAGGCCGATCTGGCAAGAACTGCGGTTGTGATACAGTTGGTCATTGCCGCTGTTGTAGCGGTGTGGGTTCCCCTTATTACGGGCGTTCTTAAACTGTAACGGGGAAACAGGGAAAGGAGATGAAGGTGAAAATTGCATTGGCCGGCCCTGGAGCTTTCGGTGTCAAACATCTGGACGCACTGATGCAGATTGAAAATGCGGAGCTGACTGCGCTGGTTGGAACCAAACCGGACAAAACCCGCGAAGCCGCGGAAAAATACAGGATTCCCCATGCCTTTACCGATCTGAATGAAGCTCTGGCTTTGCAGGAAGTGGAGGCCGTCATACTGTGCACACCCACGCACCTTCATGCAAAACAGGGAATCGCCTGCCTCAGGGCAGGCAAGCATGTGCAGATAGAGATTCCCGTTTGCGATTCGCTTGAGGAGGGGGAGCAGCTTCTTGCCCTCCAGAAGGCTGCCGGACTGGTGGCAATGGCCGGGCACACCCGCCGTTTTAATCCCAGCCACCAGTTTGTGCATAACGCCGTTGTAAATGGCGATCTGCAGGTGCTGCAGATGAATGTGCAGACCTATTTTTTCAGGCGTACCAATAGTAACGCCCTTGGGCAGCCCCGTTCCTGGACGGACAGCCTTTTGTGGCACCATTCCGCCCATACCATCGATCTGTTTACTTACCAGACGCAGAGCAGGATTGTCGATGCCCGCGCCATGCAGGGGCCGATGCATCCCGAGCTGAAGATACCGATGGATATGGGCATCCAGCTTAAGGCCGAAAACGGCGCCATCTGCACCCTGTCGCTGTCCTTTAACAACGACGGCCCCCTTGGCACTGTTTTCCGGTATATCTGCGACAACAGTACCTATATTGCCAGTTATGACGGCCTGACCGACGGCAAAGGCGCACCGATCGACCTGTCTGCCCTGGCGCCGGGCATGAGCGGCATAGAACTGCAAGACAGGGAGTTTATCTCGGCCATTCTGGAAAACAGGAACCCCCTAGCCTGTATACGCTCCGTATTTCCGTGTTACCGGATAATTGATATGCTGGAGAAACAGCTTTTGTCGGGTCAGGGTTCCAATAGTGCATTTTTTGAAAATTCGCAGTTGGCGGATTTCTGAAATAAGTATGCTGCATTCAGGGAGGTTGTTATGCGAAAAGAGATATTCGGCACCACCATTTTTGATGGTTCTGTGGCGTCGAAAGGGTATGCGCTCAACAAGATGTGCATGTCGTTTAATTCCAAAGCGTGCCGGGACGAGTTTCTCAAAAATGAGGGAGCATACTGCGACAAGTATGATCTGAATGACGAACAAAGAAAGGCGATAATGGAAAGAAATATTCTGGGAATACTGGAGGCGGGCGGTAATGCCTATTTTATGGCAAAGTTCGCCGTGGGAATATTGGGTTTGGATATACAGGATCTTGGCGCTCTGCAGACCGGTATGACCAAAGAAGAATTCCAGAAAAAATTAATGAATTCGGGGAGGTTGTAGATGGCCAAAATTGTAGGTGTAATGGATGTTTCGCACATTCCGGCTATTGCCAATGCCATCAACAAAAAAAAGCAGCACGAGCCTTATTGGAAACTCTGGTTTGACGCGTTTCCTCCCGTCCACGACTGGCTGGCAAAAGTAAAACCCACCACCGCGGTAGTATTTTTTAATGATCACGGCCTTAACTTCTTCCTGGACAAAATGCCCACATTCGCCATCGGCGTTGCTCCCCGGTACGAGCCGGCAGACGAAGGATGGGGCATCCCGACTTTTTCGAAATACAGGGGCAACGAAGAACTTTCCTGGGCGATTCGGGAGGCCCTGCATGAGGCGGAAATTGACATGGTGGTCTGCCAGGAAATGGTGATGGATCATGGCATTACCATCCCGTTTGAGCTGTTCTGGCCCAACCAGGAATGTCCGGTAAAGATCGTCCCGATTAGCATAAACACCATTCTGTTCCCGACTCCTACCCCTTCCCGCTGTGAAAAGCTGGGAAGGGCTGCCGGTGCCGCCATTGAAAAATGGGACTCGGACGAAAGAGTCGTCATTATCGGCACGGGCGGACTGTCTCACCAGCTCGAAGGCAAACGCGCCGGTTTTATCAACAAGAGGTTTGATCTTGATTGTATGGCGAACCTGGTTAACAATGTTGAGTGGTTCAGGCAGTTTAGCTGCGAGGATTGTGTGGAACTTGCCGGTACCCAGGGTCTGGAACTCCTCAACTGGATCGCCTCCCGCAGTGCCTATAGCGGCAAAATGAAGGAAGTGTATAAATGTCTGCACATTCCAATTTCCAATACTGCCGCCGCCATTTTCATACTTGAACCGGCCTAAGTTCAGAGCAGCAATCTTTTACATTCGCCGGACAGCCTTGTACAGGGCTTCGCGGCTGATCTCAGTCCACACCGGCCGTCCGTGGGGGCAGTGCGGATCAGGCAGGGCAAAGGCTTCCCGCGCCAGGGCAAGGGAGGCATCGTCGTCAAGGTAGTCGCCGTCCCGCAGCGCCTGATGGCAGCAAAGGGTAGCAGCCCAGCGCCCTGCAATGTTCTCTTTGGCGTTACGCAGATTGAGTATCTCTCGTACCGTTTCCCCGTCGCCCAGCCGCCAGCCGGCGGGAAGCGCGTCGATACGCCATCCGTTTCCGTCGCGTTCAATCAATACCGCGAGGGCGGCAAGCTCTTCCCGCTTTGCCTCAAGGAAACGGTCGTCTTCGGGGCTTTCGGCGTTAAAAATAATGGGAACCAGCAGTTCCTGTGTGGGAATTTGCCCGGCAATAAATTGGTTGTAGAGGATTCTTTCATGGGCGGCGTGCTGATCGATAATGTAGAGTCTGTCGCCCTGTTCTATCAAAATGAAAATTCCGAAAGCCCTGCCGGCGAATCGAATTTCTCCGTAAGCGGGAGGATCGCTAACCGAATCTTTCACAAAATGTGAAAGATTATTAATGGCTTCATCGTAAGAATAATGGTTGTCTGATGGGCTTGTCGGTCTGTCAAAAAACGTTTCCATCGCCAGCGTATCGTCCGTAAGCGCGGCGGAATGAGCGCTTTGCGCCGTCGGTGAACCTTCTTTAATGCTGTGCCGCCGGCAAAAATCCCTCAGAGTCGAAGTGACCGCATGGTGGATTGCGCCGGGATCCCTGAAGCGGGCTTCCCTTTTTGCCGGGTGTATGTTGAAATCGGCAAGCGCCGGATCGATGTCGATAAAGAGCGCGCCAAGGGGGTGAGTGCCGTTGGGGAACCATCCCTGCGTGCCGTATTCGAGGGCAAGTAAAAGGGAATAGTCCTGAATCCGCCGCCCGTTGGCAAAGATGTACATCATGCGCCGGTCGCTGCGGGAAAGCTCCGGGCCGCCGATGACCAGGTCTGCACAAAAGCCTTCGCCGGGAATGTGAATCTCGTGAAGGAATGGCCATTCCCGCCGATCCACCAGCGCGGCGGCAAACCGTTCCTTTTTGGACGGTACTGCGGTGCCGCTGGGGCCGGGAAGAAAATCTTTAGGACGCCCGTCCTGGGTAAAACGAAAACTGATACCGGGAAAGGCGAGGGCTTTCTCGATAAATACCTGGCGGCACTGTGCCGCTTCGCTTCCCTCGCGTTTCAGAAAATGCTTGCGCGCGGGGATCGTGTCGTACAGGTTGAGGGCGCGGACGGTGCTGCCCTTGGTTCTGCTGGTCTGTTCCAGGCGTGGGGGATTGGCCTCGCCGGGGCCCACCTCAAGCCGCCATGCCTCGGCGCCGGTGCTGCTGACAATTTCAAGGCGCGCGACAGCCGCCGCCGCCGCAAGCGCCTCGCCGCGGAAGCCCAAGGTTTCGGCGGTATGCAGATCATCAAGCGAGCGGATTTTGCTGGTCGCGTGGGCAAGCCAGCAGATTTCAAGGTCTTCTTTTGTCATGCCGCCGCCGTCGTCGGAAACCTCGGCCTTTGTGATGCCGCCATTTTCAATTGCGACTTCAATGGCGGCGGCTCCCGCGTCGATGGCGTTGTCAAGGAATTCGCGGATCAGCGCGGCGGGGCGGTCAATCACTTCCCCGGCGGCGATTTTACGCGCTTCCTGCGGCGGCAGAACGCGGATATGGCGGTTGTCTGCCACCTAATCCTCTTCTTCAAAAAGCTCCAGTTCGGGAGATTCGTCCATCGGAGCATCTGCGCCGTTCATCAGTATTTCAATGCGGCTGTCGATTTTTTCCAGGTCTTTTTCGAGTGTTTTTGCCAGCTTGATGCCTTCCTCGAAGGCGCTTAACGCCTCGTCAAGGGGAATGTCGGTTTTGCGGATTTGCTCGCCCAGAAATTCCAGCCGCTCCAGCCGCTGTTCAAAATTTTTCATGCTGCCGCCGCTGCTTTTGGCGCTGCCGCTTTTGGCGGCGTTTTTGCTGGTTTTTTTCATACCAAAATTTCCTCCGTGATTGCGGTAATTGTTCCCTTGAGCGGGCGGATCGCCAGGCGATCGCCGGCTTTGGCATCTTCGGCGCGACGGATAACCCTGCCCGTTCTGCGGTTAACGACTACCGAGAAACCTCGTTCCATAACCGCGTGGGGGCTGCCCGCCTCAAGGACGGCAAGCGCCAGTTCCATCCGCGAGCGTAAACCGCTGATGCGGTCAGAAAGATTATCAACAAGAGCTTCCTTGGCGTCGTCAAACCGAATAAGGCGCGGCTGCAGAATTGCCCGGAAACGGTATTCAAGGTCTTTTATGGAAAACGGATGCAGCAGGAACCTCGCCCGCTCAATTTTGCTTCGCATAATGGATGCGGAGCTTTCAATCAAATGTTGTATGGTTTCGAATGTAGCAGCCCGTTCCTCGCTGACTAGTTCCGCCGCCGCCGACGGGGTAGGAGCGCGCAGATCCGCCGCGAAGTCGCAGAGCGCCCAGTCTATCTCATGGCCGACCGCGCTTACCACGGGTATTGCCGAGGCCGCCACTGCGCGAACCACCATTTCCTCGGAAAAGGGCAAAAGATCTTCCAGCGAGCCGCCGCCGCGCCCGACAATCAGCACGTCGGCGAGGTTCCACTGGTTCGCCTGTGCTATCCGGCGGGCGATAAGCGGCGCGGCAGTCGTCCCCTGCACCGGCGCGGGCAGGATGATCACCTTTATTCCGGCGGCCCGCCGTCCCAGTATGTTCAGAATGTCCCTCAGCGCCGCGCCCGTGGGCGAACTGACCACCCCAACAGCCGCGGGAAAGCGGGGCAGGGGCCTTTTGCGGCTTTCGTCAAACAGTCCCTCGGCGGATAGCCTGCGCTTGCGCTCTTCCAGCATGGCGAGTATATCTCCGCTGCCGGCAATCTCCATTTGTTCGCAGACAATCGAATAACTGCCCCTGGGCGGATACACCGAAAGGCTTCCCCGCACCCGCAGCAGCATCCCGTCCTTCGGCTCGAAATGCAGCGAGCGCAGGCGGTTTTTGAACATTACCGCGTCAATCTTGGCCCCCGCGTCCTTCAGGGAAAAGTACAGGTGTCCCGACGAGGCTGGCCGGCAGTTGGACATCTCGCCTTCTACCACCACAAGGGAAAAGTCTTCCTCAAGGCGGCTGCGGATACGTTCGGTCAGTTCGGAAACGGTCAGTTTGGGCGAGGAATCCATCATAGACAGTATAAGAGGAGGGAGGGGTGTATGCAAGAAGGTTTGCCTTGTACGGTAAATAGTGGTATCTTATGATTATATGGAGAACCAACCAATGAAATCCAATTTTTTTACGATAGCTGCTGTTTTTTTAGTGCTAACTTGCATATCGTGCGACAAGGAGAAAGAAACCGTCTGGGAACCTGGTATGCCCATGCCGAAAGAAAAAATCCAGATAGGGGTAGTGCATATTACCGACCCTTTCTCGGAAAATTCGGGTTACTCTTACGCCCATCAAACAGGCATAGAGGAGATGCAGCAAGCCCTGGATCTTACAGATAGTCAGATACTCTACAAAGTTCATGTTGATGATTCGGTCAGTCTGCACGTTGAAAACGCCATGCGGGAACTTCTCGCACAGGAGGTCAATGTTATTTTCGCGACAAGCTGGGGCTACATGGATACCTGCGAAAAACTTGCCGGGGAATACCCGTCGGTAATTTTTGCCCACGCCTCGGGCCATAAATACAACGATACCAATTTCACCAACTATTTCGGCAAGGTTTGCCAGGCGCGTTACCTTTCCGGTATTGCAGCGGGCATGAAAACCAGGTCGAACAAAATTGGCTATGTAGCCGCCTGGGGAACAGAGAACAGTGAAGTTACCGGCGGACTAAACGCCTTTGCCCTGGGAGTGGAAAAGGTAAACCCCAGCGCGAGAATCTACGTCAAGGTGACCCATAGCTGGTATGACCCGATGGGAGAGGCCATGGCGGCACGCGCCCTCATTGGAGAAGGCTGCGATGTTATCGCCCAGCACTGCGACACGCCCACCCCCCAGCTTGAAGTGGAAAAAGCCGTGGCGCAGGGACTTACCGTGTGGGGTATCGGGTATAATACCGATATGAGCGCCGACGCTCCGGCAACGGTGCTTACTTCGGTAATCTGGCGCTGGGGGGTGTACTATACCGGACTTGTACAGGACGTCATAAACGGCACGTTTAGCACCGCGCCTTATTTTGGGACGCTGAAAGACGGCATCGTGGACATCACTCCCCTGAACGAAAACATCGGTTGGGATACTGACCAGATCAGTATGCTTGAACAGGAACGCCGGCTCATTGAATCCGGCACGTTTGAGGTGTTCAGCGGAGTAATGGAAACCAACAACGGAGAGCGCATCGGCACAGAAGGGGAAAATATTCCCGACGATGTATTGCGCAACGGTTTTGATTGGTACTACCGCACAGTAGTGGGAAACTAAAGAGGAACAGACAATGAAATCCTATGGTATTATGACTATCACTCTTATCATTGCCCTGGCTTTCCCCTCCTGTAAAAAAGAAACCGCCTGGAAGCCGGGGATGCCCCTGCCTAAAGAAAAAATAAAAATAGCCGTTATTCTTCCCCACGCCATCGACAGCTATTCCTTTTACAATTACGCCCATTATGCGGGGACTCTGGAAATGGAACAGAACGTTGGCCTGGCAGATACGCAGATTGTCCGTAAGGTAAATGTCTTTGAGGGTGATCCGGTAGTAGCGGAAGAGGTTATGCGGGACTGTATCGCCGAAGGGGCCAATATCATCATTGCCACCAGCATTGGCTACATGGATGTATGCGAAAAACTGGCGGCGGAATTCCCGTCGGTAATTTTCGCCCAATCCATGGGCTACAAATACAATGCCCCAAACTTTACCAATTACACGATACGGCTGTACGAGGCACAGTACCTTTCCGGTATCGCCGCCGGTATGCAAACGCAATCAGGGCTTATCGGTTATGTAGCGGCCATGGGCTGCGACAACAGTGAAGTAACCGGGGGAATAAACGCTTTTGCCATTGGCGTGCGGGAGGTAAACCCCGAAGCCCGGGTTTATGTGCGGATAACCTGCAGTTGGTTTGATCCAATGGGTGAAACCGACGCGGCCAACACCCTTATCGCCGCCGGCTGTGATGTTATCGCGGCGCATTGTGATACACCGTCATCCCAGACAGCGGCGCAGCGGGCCGGCGTGTGGGCTGTTGGTTTTAACAGCGACATGAGTGTCCATGCGCCGGACGCGGTGATTACTTCGGTTGTTCCCTATTGGGGCGCGCTGTATACCCTGCTCGCGGAAAGCGTCATAAACGCGACTTTCAATCCCGCCCCGCATTTCTACGGCCTCAAAGAAGGGGTTGTTAACGTTACGGACATAAACGAAAAACTTGCGGCTCCGGAAATTGAAGCGGCGGTGGAAGCGGCACGACAGCGTATTATCCGCGGCGGCTTTAATGTATTCGACGGCATACTGGAAACAAATGACGGAACAATTGTCGGAGAGGCCGGAAAAACCCTTTCCGACGATATCATTCTGAGCAGCATCAACTGGTATTACCGGAACGTCGTGATAATGGAATAAAAGGCCATGGCAAAAAAAATCAGGGTCGGTACATTACTGCGTCATAATTACCGCGAAATGCTGTTTGTAGCTGCGGCTTTTACGCTGATGGTATTGGCGGCCTATTTTTTTATCGGCCGTATTCTCAGGGGCCGGCTGTTGGACAGAGCGGAAGAAGTGATGTACACCGCCGCGGCGAATGTCAGGGCAAGTTTGTCGGAAGCGGAAGCCACCCTGCTTACCTCCTACCATGTTGTGCAGGATATGCTGGAGCGAAACGCCCCCGCAGAGGATATTTTTGATTACCTTCTTGGTACTACCGAGTGGATGCGCCAGCGGGATCAGGGGCTGCTTGTCTTTTATGGCATTTACGGATACATAAACGGAGAATTTTTTGACAGCATGGGGTTAAATCCCAACGATTCTTTTGTTCCGCAAACAAGCCCCTGGTATCAGGCGGCGGTACGGAGCGGGAATACCGTGGCATATACCGCGCCCTATATAGACTGGCGAACCGGTGACCCCATTGTGTCTGCAGTGCATAACATCGACCTGGCGGACGGCGACATAGCGGGAATTCTCGTCGTAGACTTTAACATTAACCGCCTGGCGGAATACATAGGCTCTCTGACTTTGGCCGCCAGGGGCTACGGGATGCTCATAAATCAGAATATGACCCTGATTGCACACCCCGACAGCATATTTGCCGGCCACCAGCTTCAGGACCTTGGCGGCTCGTATTCGGAAATTGCCAGGATACTGCGCAGCGGGGAGGATGTGTTCGCCCGCCGGATAACCGATACAGACGGGTTTTCCGTCATTGTCTTTTTTAACCGTATTTTTAACGGCTGGTATGTGGGAATTGTAACCCATTATTACGAATTTTACCGCGACCTGAACGTCGCCGCCGCAATACTTGTTTTTTTGGGGATTGTCCTTTCCCTGTTGCTCTGTTTTATCCTGCTGCGCATCTCCCATGCAAAAATGCGCGCCGATCAGGATAACCTGGCCAAATCGTCGTTTCTTGCCAGCATGAGCCACGAGATACGGACGCCGATGAACGCCATTACCGGTATGGCGGAACTGCTTTTGCGGGGAGATCTTCCCGATGAAGCGCGCGGTTATGCGCAGGACATCCAGCATGCAGGGAATAATCTCATTTCCATCATCAACGACATTTTGGATTTTTCCAAAATCGAAGCAGGCAAACTGGATATTACCCCTGCCAAATATCTGCTTTCATCTCTGGTTAACGATACGGTCAACATTGTTCGCATGCGGCTGGCGGAAAAACCGGTGCGTTTTTATACGAATGTCGACGGGAACATTCCCAACAGCCTCATAGGGGACGAGCTGCGGCTAAGGCAGATTCTCCTTAACCTGCTTTCCAACGCGGTAAAGTACACGGACAAAGGTTATATCGGTTTGTCCTTTTCCGAGGGAAAGAGAGAGAACGGACAGGTCTGGCTCAAGGTTACCGTTACCGACACCGGCAAAGGCATTAAACCGGAGGATCAGAAAAAGCTCTTTCATGATTTTGTTCAGTTGGATGAGACAAAGAACCGTGGTATTGAGGGAACGGGACTGGGCCTTGCGATAACCAGACGGCTGTGTTTCATCATGGGCGGCGACATTACCATGGAAAGCGAATACGGAAAAGGCAGCGCGTTCACGGTTGTCATTCCCCAGGGCATTGAGTCGGATGCTCCTTTTGCCGTGGTGGAGAAAGCAATTGAAAAGAAAGTGGTGGTGTACGAGCGCCGAAGCGTTTGCGCCCAATCGGTGTGCTGGGCACTGGAAAATCTTGGCGTTCCCCATATTCTGGCAAGAACCCCGGATGATTTTGCCAGCGTGCTTCGGGGAGAATATTTCTTTGTGTTTTGCGGTTACGGCCTTTACGAAGAGATACGGCCAATAATGGAACAGGGCGAAGCCTTTTTCCCCGGCGGAAAAAAACCGCAGCTTGCCCTGATGGTGGAATGGAGTACGGAAGTCTCTGTCAGCAATGCGCGCTTTTTGTATCTGCCGATACAGTCCCTGTCCATCGCCAACGTCCTCAACGGCAGGACGGACAGCAAGGGCTACGAAAGTTCAGGCACCGCCGCCGTTACCCGCTTCACCATTCCCGAAGCGCGGATATTGGTGGTTGACGATATAGCCACCAACCTGAAAGTGGCCGAAGGCCTGCTTGCTCCCTATGGCGCTGTGGTGGATACCTGCCTGAGCGGAACCGAAGCCATAGAACTGGTACAGCGGCATAATTACGATCTTGTTTTTATGGATCACATGATGCCCGGTATGGACGGCATTGAGGCGGCAGCGATTATTCGGGCATGGGAAAAGGGATGTGGAGAAAAAAACGCGGAGTTTCCGCAGGAAACGCCCATAATAGCATTAACCGCCAATGCCGTTTTGGGCATGCGGGAGATGTTTTTTGAAAACGGTTTTAACGATTTTCTCGCAAAACCCATTGAAGTTGCAAAACTGGACGAAATACTGGCCCACTGGATACCAAAAGAGAAAAGGAAACAGAAAACAGGCAGCGATGAGCAGGGTTCTGAAGCGAACCATGTTGGCATAGCGCCCGGACAACAGGAACCTGCTCTGTTGCCGGATAACAGTTCATTGGCAATTCCTCCGGCCATTCCCGGCCTGGATATGCAGCGGGGAATTGCCATGACCGGCGGCACAGTGGCGCTATACCGGCAGGTACTGACCATGTTCCGCAGGGACGTGCAGGAACGGCTGCCTTTCCTTACAATGGCGCCGGATGAAAAAACCCTGTCCATGCTTGTTACCCAGATTCACGCCCTGAAAAGTGCGTCCGCATCCATCGGCGCCGAAGAAATTTCCACCCAGGCCGCCGCGCTTGAGGCGGCGGGGAAGGGCGGGGATATGGCGTTTATACAGAAACAATTGCCTGCTTTTACCGGCCGGCTTGCGGAACTTGCGGAAGGAATTCGGGTATGGGAAGCCGCCGGAAGAAACGGGTATTCAAAGAATGAAAAAACGCAGGGGGGAGAATCGGGTTTCGAGGCGGCGCTGCCCTTCCTGCAGGAACTTGCCGCGGCGCTGCAATCGGAAAACGCCGCAGAAATTGATCGTATCCTGGAACAACTGGAAAAACAGACGCCGGACGCAGCGCGGAACAGCGGCATGAATGAGGCGCTTGAGCAAATATCCGATGAAGTGCTGATGGCGGAATACTCCAAAGCCGGTGAAATACTTGAAAAATTCCTTGCAAGCACAAATTGAGTACAGAGAGATGGTATAAATGAATATTCGAAAGCTGTTTCAGTTTGGCAGCGTTGAAACCATATTAGAACAAGCGGATGAAAACAAGGGCAGAGTCTTGCGTGTCCGGCTCCTGGCCTTTCTTGTCGTGCTTGTAATCACTATGGTATTGGGCGTTGGCGCAATACTTTTAGCAACAGACTCGACGCATCTTATCCTTGTTTGCACGGCGCTGCTTTTTCTGGGGCTTTTTGTTTCTTTTTTCATCAGCAAAATGTATATAGATCAGATTACAATGGTTTTTTCCGCTGTAACGGAAGCCAGGCGGGCAGCCGAAGCGGCAACACGGACAAAAAGCGAGTTTCTGGCAAAAATGAGCCACGAGATTCGTACACCTATGAATGCAATTACCGGTATGGCGGAACTTGCCCTTCGCGAAGATATGCCGGATACCGTCCGCGAGCATATCCTTACGATTAAGCAGGCCGGCGCCAATCTTTTGTCAATCATAAACGATATTCTTGATTTTTCAAAAATTGAGAGCGGTAAACTGGAAATTGTTCCGACGGAATATTCATTCTCGTTTTTGATAAACGATGTAATCAGCATAATCAGGACAAGGGTTATTGATTTACAGATTCGATTTGTAGCATATATTGACTGCAATATTCCCGACGCGCTTTTTGGAGACGAGATTCGTGTCCGTCAGATATTCCTTAACATTTTGAGCAACGCCGTCAAATATACCGAAAAAGGCTTTGTATCCCTTGCTGTTACCGGAGAAATCAGCGGAGAAACTGTTAATCTTGTCATAGAGGTTGCCGACTCAGGCAGGGGAATACAGCAGAAAAATATGGAAAAACTGTTCAGCGAGTTTGTGCAGTTTGATCTGGGCAGCAACAAGGGTATTGAGGGAACAGGACTGGGACTTGCCATTACGCGGAATCTTATTAACGCAATGAACGGGGATATCTCGGTTGTTTCGGAATACGGCAGGGGAAGTACATTTACCGTGACCCTGCCCCAGGAAATTCATTCTCCCGAAAAACTTGCATTGGTTGAAAACCCCGCCGGCAAAAATGTACTCCTTTTTGAACGGCGCGAAATATATGTCGATTCCATTCTCCGCGCACTGGATAATCTGGGCGTACACTGCACCCATGTCTGCAGCAATGAAGAATTCGGCGAAAAAATGGAAAGCGGAACATGGCCTTTTGTTTTTATCGCATTTGGCCTGTTTGAAAGCGTGTCGGATATACTTGAAAAGCACGATTCGCAGATAAAAATTGTGCTGCTTGCGAAATTTGGCGAGGTGCTTGCCGATAAAAACCTGCAAATTCTTACAATGCCTGCGTATTCCGTCTCGATAGCCAATGCCTTAAACGGGATCAATACCGGTTTTGTATCCGGCACATACACGGAAGCCGTCCTGGGCTTTATCGCGCCGGAAGCCCGAATTCTTGTCGTTGACGACATTGATACGAATCTGAAAGTGGCGGAAGGTTTGCTGCTGCCGTACAAAATGCAGGTTGAACTCTGCAGCAGCGGTTTGAAGGCAATCGAGGCAGTAAAACAACGGGATTATGATATCGTGTTTATGGATCACATGATGCCCGAAATGGACGGTATACAGGCAACGGCGGCAATCAGGGCATGGGAAAGGGAAGATCAGCAGAATAATACCGGAAATGTGTGCAGGCGTATGCCAATTATTGCTCTTACCGCAAACGCCGTATCGGGAATGAAGGAAATGTTTGTCAAGAACGGTTTCAACGACTTTCTCGCGAAGCCGATAGATGTTACCAGGCTTGAAGAACTGATTGACCGCTGGATACCGAAGGAAAAAAAGCAAAGGGTAGATACCAGGGAAAGGGTAACCGATACCTGTTCACTGTTGATTCCCGCAGCTATCCCCGGCATTGATATGCATCATGGCGTTAAAATGACCGGCGGCAAAGTGGCAGGCTACCGCGGCGTGTTGTCCGTTTTTTACAAAGACACGCTGGAACGGCTGCCTGTTTTGCAGACCACGCCGGCGGCAGATGCGCTTGACGAGTTTGTTATTCATGTACACGCACTGAAAAGCGCCTCCGCTTCAATCGGCGCAGAAAAAATTTCCAACGAAGCCGCGGCGCTTGAATCAGCGGGAAAGACCGGAAATTTGGCGGAGCTGGATAAACAATTGCCCGTTTTTGCCGAAAACCTTGCGGAACTGGTAAAAAATATCGGCAAGGCCCTGGGGATAAGTGACGATATGGGGCAAAGGGAAATTGCGCCGCCGGTAATACCTGCAGCTACTGCCCCAAATCTTGTTCCGCTGCTGCACGAACTTGTTGCCGCGCTGAAATCGCGCAAAGTGCATGAGATAGATCTGATTATCAGACAGTTGCACGAATTGCCGCTGGATACCGGAAAGGAAAGCGGCGTAATAACAAAACTGGTAGAAATTTCTGACTATGTATTGATGGCGGAATTTGAAAGCGCCGCTGAAGCTGTACAAACATTACTTGAAGGAGCTTTCCATGGCAATTAAAGTCGCTTCAACACCGGATTGTGACACCGGGAAAATTATCGCTGAAATTGCCCAACCTCATGTTAAAGCGGTAATTTATTTCTTCTCACCCGCCTTTGAAGAGCAGCAGCCCCAGGCAGCATTTGCGCGGGCATTTCCGAACGCCGTATGCGTCGGTTCTTCCATGATCGGCGGCTGGTCTGCCGACGGCGCCGGCGGCGGGGGCGCCATTGAAACCGGCGTTACCGCCATGTCTTTTTCATCGGATGAAGTAGACGATGTTTATGTGTCCTTTCAGGAAGGGGTCAAGGAGGATCCGATTCGGGCGGCAGATGCAGCCATTGCCGAATTAAAACAGAAAACTGCGGGAAAAAACATTAACCCCGATGAATACCTGGGACTTATCTTTTTTGACGGCCTCTGTCTGGGAGAACTGATCATGAAAGAGTTTTCCATGGAACAGGACCTTAACATGGCATTCATAGGCGGAGCCGCCGCGGATATACTTACCTTCACAAAAACCCTGGTAGGTATCGGCGGGAAGCTTTCCGGCGACGGACTTATTGCCGTGATCATGAAAATGAAAATCCCGTTCTTTTTTGATCACTATGTACACTACCTGCCCACCGACACTTCTTTTTCCATTACCCGTGTGGAAACCATGAAGCGGGTCGCCTGGGAGATAGACGGAGAGCCGGCGGCGCTTTTCTACGCCCGGCAGATCGGCATTGACGATGTAAGCAGGCTGGATGCCGCCGTCTTTGCAAAAAACCCCGTTGGGCTTAAATTCGGGGACAGTATTTATGTCCGCAGTCCCAATGCGGTTATCGATGGTGTCGGTCTGCAGTTTTACTGTTACATCGAAGCGGGTACAAAGGTATATTTGCTTAAACAGGGGGACATTATAGCCCATGCGGAAAACAGCCTTGCCGCCGCGGCACAGTTTCTTCCCGGCATACAGGGCTGCCTCCTTTTTAACTGCGTGCTGCGCTATCTTGAACTGAAAGAGTTGGACAAACTCAGGGCTTTTAACAATGTATTCAGCCAGTTTCCGATGATTGGTTTTAACACATACGGAGAAGAACTTTTTACCCATCATAACCAGACATTAACGGCGGTGTTTTTCGGAACTTCGCCGGAGGAAGGTACAACCGACCCTTACAAGGCCAAACGCCTGTTTCATTATACCGACAGCAAACTGAAAGCCCTGGTCTTCGACATTGTCAGCCGCAGCGAACTTCTGAATATTACCATCTCCTATCTCAAGGGAAGCATGGATGCCCAATCCGCAGATGCAAAGTCCGGCGAGAAAGCCCTTGCCAACTACGAGGCGATAAGAAAAAGCCTGGGGGCGATGATAGAGCAGTCGAATGTCTCAAAAGAAGATATAGAGAGAATGCTTGTTGTTTACCAGAACAATGTGGAAAAAACCGGAGAATATGTTTTTAACATTGTTGATGAAATCAGAACGCAAAATCGCCGTTTGGCGGAACTCAGGGAAGAAGCGGAAATGGCTAACCGTACCAAAAGCAATTTCCTTGCCAGCATGAGTCACGAAATTCGCACTCCCATGAACGCCATTACCGGTATGGCGGAACTGCTGCTTCGGGGAGAACTGTCGGACGATTCCCGCGGTTATGTACAGGATATCAAGCAGGCTGCGGCCAATCTCCTGTCGATCATCAACGATCTTCTGGATTTCTCCAAAATAGAAGCCGGTAAACTGGAGATTATTCCCGAAAAGTACCTGCTTGCGTCGTTGATTAACGATTCGGTAAGCATAATAAGGACGCGGATTATGGAAAAACCCATCCGCTTCTTTACCAATATCGACTGCAATATTCCCAACAGCCTTGTCGGCGACGAAATACGGCTGCGCCAGATACTCCTTAACCTCCTGTCCAACGCCGTGAAATATACAAGAAAAGGCCATATCGGCGTTACCATTACCCAGGTAAAGCGGGAAACGGATAGGGTCTGGCTCAAGATCACCGTGACCGATACGGGACACGGCATCAAGCCGGAGGATCAGGGAAAACTTTTCGGAGACTTTGTACAGGTAGATACCAAAAAGAACCGCGCCATTGAAGGAACCGGCCTTGGTCTTGCCATCACCAAAAAACTCTGTCTTGCAATGGGCGGGGACATCACTGTGGAAAGCGAATACGGCAAAGGAAGTTCCTTTACGGCTCTTATCCCGCAGGAAATTGACTCGCCGGAACCTTTTGCGGCGGTTGAAGAACCTGCACAAAAGAAGGTGCTGCTGTATGAACGCCGCAGTGTTTACGCGCAATCGCTGTGCAGGTCTCTGGAAAATATGAAAGTGCCGTATTTTTTGGCAAACGACAAGGACGCTTTTACCGAAGCCTTGTTTCGGGAAGAGTGGTACTACATTTTCTCCGGTTACGGCCATTACGATGGAATAAGGCAGGTAATGGAGCAGCCGGATTCGGTTTTCCCCGGAGGAAGAAAACCATTCCTTGCCCTCATGGTAGAATGGGGCATTGAAGCCTATATACCCAATGTACGCTTCGTGTCCATACCGGTGCAGGCGCTGTCCATCGCCAATGTATTGAACGGGAAAACCGACAGCAGAGACTTCTTTGAAAATCCCCAAAAAGCCGGCACTGCAAGGATAACTTTTCCCGGCGCGCGAATTTTGGTTGTGGACGACATTCCAACCAACCTCAAAGTTGCCGAGGGACTGCTTTCCCCTTACAAAGCTGTCGTGGACACCTGTCTTAACGGAGCCGAAGCCATAGAACTGATAAAACGGCATGAGTATGATATCGTATTGATGGATCACATGATGCCCGATATGGATGGTATTGAGGCAACCGAAGCCGTAAGGGCATGGGAAAAAGAAGATCAGCATAATACGACCGGAAATGTGTGCAGGCGTGTGCCAATAATAGCGCTTACCGCCAATGCTGTGTCGGGAATGAGGGAAGTATTCATCGAAAAGGGTTTTAACGATTTTCTTACCAAACCGGTTGATGTTTCCAAACTTGAGGAAATGCTTGAACGCTGGATACCAAAGGAAAAGGCAAGAAATGGAGGACAGGTATCAACTCTGGTATCTGAATCCCGGACATTGACCATTCCCGGTGTAAACGTGCAGCGCGGCATAAAAATGACCGGCGGCAATGAAGCGGGTTATCGCGGCGTATTATCCCTGTTCAGGAAAGACGCACAAGAGCGTCTGCCCCTGCTGCAAAGCGCGCCGGCAGCAAACGGTCTGCATGCGTTTATTACCCAGGTACATGCGCTCAAAAGCGCCTGTGCAAGTCTGGGCGCGGCGGAGACTTCCGCGCTGGCTGCGGAGCTGGAGGCTGCGGGTAATTCCGGGGATTTGGCGCTGATAGAGCAAAAACTGCCGGTTTTTGCGGAACACCTTACGGAACTTCTCCGAAACATCGGCGCGGCTTTGGGAGCGAATACTGCAGCAGTGCATAGCGAAAATGTACCCTCTGTTTCTGCCGCTCTTCTGCGCGAACTTGAGGAGGCGCTGGCAGCGGGAAACGCCCAGGACATCGACAGCATTTTGAAGGAACTGGACGCGCAGCCGCTGGGTGACGAAATAAAAACAGCGCTGGAACAAATATCCGATGAAGTGCTCATGGCGGAATACGCCAAAGCCGCAAATATTCTGAACAGTATGGGGGTTCTATATGGAAAACGATAAACAGCTTATCATACTCACCGACGACAATCCGGCGAATCTGCGAATAGGCAAAAACGTATTGGCAGAAAAATACTCGATCGCGACCGCACCTTCGGCGGCAAAGATGTTCAGCCTTTTGGAAAACAACAATCCCGATATGATTCTTCTGGATGTTGATATGCCCGATATGAACGGTTATGAGGCGTTAAATATTCTTAAATCAAATCCGGATACAAAAGATATTCCGGTTATTTTTCTTACCGCCCGTACCGATTCAAACGATGAACTGGAGGGTCTGTCCCTGGGCGCCATCGACTACATCACCAAACCATTCCAGCCGCCCCTTTTGCTCAAGCGTATTGAGGTGCACCTTTTGGTGGAAGTCCAAAAGAGAACCCTGGGAAAACAGGCAGCGGAACTGAAATACTTTAATGATAATTTGAAGAAAATGGTTGAAGAGAAAACACAAAATGTACTGGACCTGCAGGATGCGCTGTTAAATACCGTGGCGGAAATGGTTGAATGCCGTGACGATATTACCGGAGGCCACATTGAACGGACAAAGCGGGGGACAGGGATTCTGCTGGAGGAAATAGAAAAAAGCGGCCTTTACCGTGAAGAAACAAAGGGCTGGGATACCGGCCTCCTGCTCCAGTCCTGTCAGCTCCACGATGTGGGAAAAATATCAATCGACGACAATATCCTTAAAAAACCCGGCAAACTCAACAACGAAGAATTTGAGGCAATGAAGAAGCATGCCCTTTTTGGCGAGCAGATAATTGCACGAATCGAATCGCTGGCAAAGGAAAGCGATTTTCTGAAATACGCCAAAATCTTTGCAGCCAGTCACCACGAAAGATGGGACGGTACAGGCTATCCGCGAAAACTAATGGGCGGGGATATACCGCTCCTGGGAAGGATAATGGCAATTTCCGATGTATACGACGCGCTTATTTCGATAAGGCCCTACAAGAAGGCTTTTCCCCACACGGAGGCGGTACGGATCATCCGCGAAGGCAGCGAAACCCAGTTCGATCCGGCGCTGGTTGATGTGTTTTTCAGGGTATCTGAAAAGTTCGCAGAACAGGGTTAAGCTCTCCGGAAAAACGGACAGCTTCGCGATAAAAGCTCTTGACCTCGGCAATTTTTGTAATTACATTATATTTAGCGGGTTATTTTTCGGTGTCGAAAATTTTTTATACAGAGTGAGCAGGCCGATGATCCAGTGGTTCATATCAAAAAAACGTCAGGCAAGCAAGATTGCCACTCGCACCAGTTTTGCGAATATGGTTTTGCTTGTCCTGGTACTTGTCCTGTTTGTGGCAATAGCGATTCTTTTTGCTTCAAGCATCAGCAGCAATGCTTCGAGAAACCTCGCACTTTCCTATTCAATAGAAGCGGCCGAAAAATTTCATCTGTTCATAGTCCGCGATCTGGTTTTGGTGCAAAAGGCCGCCCGATCCTCGGCTCTTACCAATTGGTTTACCAACGAAGATAATTCTGCAGCAAAAACTGCGGCTTTCCACGAAATTATGGACTATATCAAGGTCTTTGACACTGCCCACCTGTATTTTGGAATCGATAACAGCCTGGATGAATATTCCATAACAGACGGAACGACGTTTGAACAATTCGTTCCTTTCGACCGGCTTAGTCCTTCGCATCCCTTTGATATATGGTATTTTGACTGCATCAATGCCGCAAGCGATTATGTCCTGAAAATCGGCACCGACAAGGACACTCAGGATAAATGGCAGCTATGGATACATCACAAGGTAATGACTGACCAGGATGTGCTGGGTGCTTTCGGTTCCGGACTGCCAATTCAAACCATTATCGATCAAATGTTCGCGCACCACGACGATAAGGATCTCCTGGGATATGTCGTGGACAAAAACGGCCATATTCTGATGGACAATATTTATGCCGGTCTTTACGGCGAAGAAAACAGAATGCACATACACGATGTTGATGACGATCCCGCGCTGGTTAAGGCATTGGGCGAATACCTAAGGGATATTGACGGCCATTTTGATGATCATTCCGGCAGCGGCTCAATGGCAAAGGTAGTTAAGCTGACAAGGGGGGTATATGAACACGCGGCCATTGCGCCGATTACCCATTCTGACTGGTCGGTTGTAATATTTTACAACAACAGACTGCTAAACGGCGCGACGGATATTGTTAATCTTTTGCCGCTTATGTTCTTCATGCTGCTGGCGCTGCTTTTATATGTGGTAGGCGGAAATATTCTGATGCGGAAGCTTATTTTTACGCCGCTTTCCAGACTGACCAAAAGCGTTTCAGAATCCAAAATAGAGCAGCAGGATATTTTTGGCAGCGATCGCGATGATGAAATCGGCGAACTGGCGCGAACGATACAAATTGCACGAAATACGCTCGGCGAATACATTGTGACACTGCGCGAGACTACGGAAGAGCAGCGCCGTCTGGAAGACTTCCTGAATACGGTGAACCATACAGCCGGCATTTTGCTCCGGTCGGAAACCGGTGATTTTGACGCGGATCTGCATCGCTGTATGGGCATGATCGCAGAAATGGCGGCCGCCGATCGTGTATATATTTACCGGAACAATACCGTTGACGGAAAGATCTACTGCAATAAGGTAAAAGAATGGACAGGCAGCGCCGATCCGTACGGGGGCAAGGGTCTTACGTTTTTTTCGTATGCAGAAAGCAGTTCGGGCTGGAAGGATCAGCTGTCGCAGGGAAAATGCATCAACAGCCTGGTACGCGATCTGTCTATCCATGAGCAGGCGCATCTTATTCCCCTTGGCATATTGTCTATATTTGTAATGCCGGTTTTCGTGCAGGATCAGTTTTGGGGTTTCGTCGGCTATGACAATCGCCGCAGCGAGCGGGTGTTTTCGGAAAGCGAACAGGCCATTCTGCGCTCCGGCGGAATTATAATGGTTAATGCCATGCTGCGTCAGGAAATGATGATGCATCTCCAGTCTACCGCGATTGAGCTGGAATCGGCCCTTGCAAGGGCAAGAGACGCGAGCCGGGCCAAAAGCAGCTTCCTGGCAAACACCAGCCACGAAATGCGTACTCCGCTTAATGCGATTATCGGTCTGTCCGAACTGACCCTTGAAACGGGCAGGATAAGCGACGATGCCCATGAAAACCTCGAAAAGATATACAACGCCGGTACAACCCTGCTGTCTACGGTTAATGACATTTTGGATATTTCCAGAATTGAAGCGGACAAACTTGAACTTGTGGCGGTTGAATATGAAACTTCCAGCCTGATAAACGATACCATAACCCAGAGCATTATGCGTATTGGGGGGAAGCCCATTGAATTTATTCTGAACATTGATGAAAATCTTCCCGCACGTCTGTATGGTGATGATTTACGGGTTAAGCAGATGATCAGTAATCTCTTGTCCAACGCTTTTAAGTATACCCGGGAAGGAGAAGTAGAACTTGCTTTACGCTGCACTCCCTACAGCGCATCTTCCCAAACAAAAGAAGGAAATGTTTGGGTGGAAGTTGATGTCCGTGATACCGGCATTGGAATAAGAAAGGAAGATATTGAGGCACTGTTTGTTGAATATACCAAAATGGATACCGGAGCCAACCGCACCATAGAGGGGACAGGACTCGGTCTGCCCATCACCAGGAAACTGGCCGAGTTTATGGGCGGCTCTCTCTCGGTTGAAAGCGAATACGGAAGGGGCAGCGTTTTCTCGATCAGGTTCCTGCAAAAACTCGTCGGCGATACGGTAATCGGGGAGAATACGGTAAGTAACCTGAAGAATTTCCGGCACATGGAAAACAGGCGCGAACAAAGCGCACGGCTGGGCAGGATTAGGATACCCTACGCGCGGGTACTGGTAGTGGATGATGTCGTGACCAACCTTGATGTGGCGAAGGGGCTGCTGCAGCTTTACGGAATGCAGGTGGACTGCGTCTTAAGCGGGCAGGAAGCTGTTGACGCGATTAAGTCGGAAGATGTCCGCTACGACGCGATCTTTATGGATCACATGATGCCCAAGATGGATGGCATAGAAACGACTGAAAATATACGGAAAATCGGCACCGATTATGCCCAAAAAATCCCGGTAATTGCCCTGACTGCCAATGCCATCGTAGGAACCGAGGAAATGTTTTTAAGCAAAGGTTTTCAGGCGTTTATTTCCAAACCCATTCAAATGGAACGGCTCGATGCCGTTATTCGGGAATGGGTGCAGGACGAAGAGCAGGATAAGCTGCTGCTTGAAAAAAACAACGCCGGCAAGGACAAAAGACCGTATACGGGTACCCGCAGCGGCCAGGACCGGCGTTCTTTTTCGGACAGGCGGGAAGGAATCGACCGGCGAACCTTTGGCAAGGATATCTCCGGGCTGGATATGGGCAGGGGAATCAACCGTTTTGAAAGTGAAGAAACATACCTGAAAATATTACAGACATACGCATCGAACACCCTGTCTCTTCTTGATATTATCAGGGAAGTAAACACCGCCAATCTGGCCGATTATGCCGTTACCGTTCACGGGATAAAAGGTTCCAGCCGGGGCGTATACGCGACCGTTGTCGGCAACAAGGCGGAAGAACTGGAAAAAGCGGCCAAGGCAGGGGATCTGGACTTTGTAAAAACCAATAACCCCTCATTTTTGGGAATGGTCGAAAAGCTTGTTGCGGATATTGAAGAAGCGATTGAACAGGCAAACAAAATAAACGGCAAGCAAAAAAAAGACCGGGTAGACAGGAAACTGCTGTCCATGCTGCTTGCCGGCTGCAATGAATATGACATCGACAAGATT
>Ga0082212_10002988_pt1 | contig 24184 bp, 36 predicted proteins | sample TergutNt197P3_FD_71548 | JGI IMG/M metagenome (GOLD analysis project Ga0082212, IMG submission 71548) | Neocapritermes taracua P3 segment gut microbial communities from Petit-Saut dam, French Guiana - Nt197 P3 | ecosystem: Host-associated > Arthropoda: Insects > Digestive system > Gut ... | reverse complement strand
TGTCCCAGGGGAAAGTTTACAAGGACAAAACGAAGGACAAACCTAATTTTTAACGTTTGTCCCTATTAAAAAAGAGAGGGACAAAAACAGGGACAAACGTTAAAATCAACGTTTGTCCCTGGGGAAAATTTGAGAAGATGGGAAAAAGCCAAAACCCTTCTAGCTGGCGTTTCGCCCGGACAAGCCTTCGAAGCCCAAAACCTTCCTAGCTGGGCTTTAACAGGGAGGACAAACACTATATATTTCATATATAGTGGTGTGTCCCTGACAAGTCATGGTGACAGGGATAGGGGGAACAGGGGGCTCTGAACTCGCCCCTGTCCCCTATTCCTATCACCTGACCCCATGACAAAAAAATGTCCGACCGTTTTTGGCAGAATTAAAGAAATATTCCAAAAATTGAGGAGGTTTTCAAATGGCAAGAAGAACAATAGACAAGAGACTTTTGATAGCAAAAAACATGCCTCCTTTGCAGCATAGTTTTCCTGGTCAAAAGTTTGTAATTGGTCAAAGTAAGATAATAAAATGGCTAATATCTCAGCCGGAAATATTGCAATATCTTTTTGATCTAATAGCATGCAAACAGTTGATTAAATATGATCCAGATGATGGTGTATGGCAAGGGGTGGGTTACGATGGTTGAACTGCGATTTTTTTGCCCTATGGTACCACCGACTGAAACTCATCAGGAGAAAAAGGTAAAAGTGGTAAATGGTAAGCCGGTGTTCTATGAGCCTCAGGAGCTAAAAGAAGCCAGGGCAAAGCTTATGGCCCACTTGGCGCCACATAAGCCGGAAACCCGTTTTAATGGTTGTCTGAGGCTTATGGTCAAATGGTGCTTCCCGCTGATCGGGATCAGGGAGGATGGCGAATATAGAAATACTAAGCCAGATTTGGACAACCTGCAAAAACTACTGCAAGATGTTATGACTGACTTGGGTTTTTGGGTGGACGATGCCAAAATAGTCAGCCTGGTTGTTGAAAAGTTTTGGGCAAAAGCGCCAGGAATATTTATTGCCCTCCACGAGGTACACAGAAGAGGCGAAAGGAGAAACTAATGTTTGATATTATCGACAGAGAGCGAAAAGGCGGGGATCAGTGTTTGAGTTGTGCAAGCAGCAAGGAATCAAAGGAATACCGCATCAGGCTTACTGAAAACGGCGGATATGCTTTCTGTTTATGTGATAGCTGTGCTAAAGCGTTTGCGGCAGAAGTAGCTTTGACAATAAAGCCTGATTGGTTATAAAAAAGAGGAGCAAGGCAATGGATCAAAAAACACGCATAGAACTATTGGAGTGGGCACTCCGACATAGCTATGATTCTTGTTGTTATTGCACACATAACCCTGATGGAGATTTATCTGGGTGTTTTCGGGATGAATGCTTTTGGAAGTTTGACTACAAAAGATTAGCGAAAATGAAAAAGAACGAGGAGGAGGAGAAACAATGGCAAATGAAAACGGAACAATGAACACAATTAACACAATGAACACAATGGAGTATCAGGTCTGCCGGGAATATCGTCAGTCGAAAAACCGGAAACAGCAAATAGGCATACTTGCTGATCTGTATGAAACCACTCCCGAGGCCATAAAGGCCATTCTGATCAGATATGAGCTATTGGATGATTCTGGAAAGGCTAAAAATGTTACCAAAAAGGTCAAAAGTGTTGTTGATAATGGCAATACCAATAAGAGCAGGAAGTTTCAGTATACTCCGGAGATTGATGCTGACATACAGCAGATGAAGGCTGCAGGTAAAACAATCAAAGAAATTGCAGCAAAATATGGTGTATCGGTTGGCGCAATCAGCGGAAAGCTGAATAGATTGACGTCTTCCCCCATGGCGGCCGTCGTTGATGAATGTGTGAATGCCAAAGAGGAGCCGGAGGAAAGCGTAAACTATTCCCCTATGGGCGAATTATTAGCTCACCTGGCAAAAAATATGGATAAGATTGGCCCTATTAATTTTACATTGATCGACAATCGAATAATTATCAATAATGCGGGGCAGATATTGCGATTTTTGGTCGGTCTCGAAAATGTGTTTGATTTTAAAATGCATGTAAACAAAGGCTTGATCTTGGAATTTTAGGAGGGGGCGCTAAATTTGTGTCGGTACTCAATGAACTAAAAGCCTACCGCGCAACCGGCCTAAGCCCAGAACGCGCTGCCGAGCTTGCGGAGGCTGACAGGGAAGGGCAGCTAGCGGTGCTGCCGTGTAAGCTTGGGGATACGGTATATTGGATAAGCATTTTAAATGAAAGCATACTCCAAGGCAAAGTGCACTCAATGAAATTAAGCAATTTTGGTATTGATTTTGAAATATTATTAGAGCGCAATTTAGTTGGACGTGAGTGTGCGAGAGTATTCCTAACCCGCAAAGAAGCTGAGGCCGCTCTGGCCCAGCAGAAAGCAGGTGACAAATGGGACTCTTGATGGAAGAAAGTGTATACGCAGAAAATAAAAACGCACCAATCCCTGTTATCGTTGACCTTGGTTATATTTCAGATGCGGCAACGAGAGGACGTCATGGCTTAATATTGGCTTATGGCATATCCCATAAGAATTTCTCACAGGAGCGATTGAGAAAGACAGGTGACACCAAATGAACCAACAAGAACTACAAGCCATCCGGGAGCGGTACGAAGCGGCCACGCCGGGAGAATGGGTTATTCCACCATCATTTAGTGGTATTACATCAAGGAGTGGAGATGTGCTCTTTGGCTGGCCATGGAACGCAAATACAATAAATGATTTTCGTTACATCGTTGCAACCCGCCAGGATATCCCCGCACTGCTGGAATATGCAGAGGCATTAGAACATGCCCTGAAACAGGCAGATTTCGATTGTTGTTTTTGTAATTACAATGACGGGGATTTCGAGAAAGATCCTTGTGGTGATTGCAAGGATAACAAGTACTACGAGTTTAACTTTGGGCCTAAGGAGACTACAAAATAACATGCCGGAGCTAATTGCCAAAAAACGCCTTCAGAGGTACAAATACCTAAAAAGAGAGCTGGAAAACCAACAGGATCGGCTTGCTAAAATGCGCTCTGCTTTAGAATCGGCTCCCAAGCTTCCTGATGGTATGCCGCGCTCTAATTACGCTGTAGACAGGATGGCAGAAGGTGTGGTTCGGGTTAACGCTTATGAGCGCAAGGTTAAAGCCAGCATAAAAAGGCTGGAAAAAGAAACAATGTTGATCGAAGATGCAATCCAGCGGCTGAAGGATCCCCAGGAGCGGGAAATATTGAGATTGAGGTACTTGGAAGCTTTAGATTGGTGGGAAGTTGCGGAAAAGGTTAGCTATAGTATCAGTTGGATATATACACTTCACGGAAAGGCGCTTTTGCATCTAAAACAACAAAAGACCTGCTAAAAAAAGTAGTAAAAAGTAGTAAAATCCATGTTATACTGTAAGCAGCAAAAGACCGCCCAGGGGATGGGTGGTCTTTTTATGAGGTGGTGATTATGACAAGGCTTACTGATAAGCAAAAGCGATTTGTCTTGGAATATCTGGTCGATCTCAATGCGACTCAGGCGGCGATCCGGGCCGGGTATAGTGCGAAGACTGCAAATCGCATGGGAAGCGAAAACCTGTCGAAACCTGATATTCAGGTTGCCTTGCAAGTCCGACAGGCAAAACTGCAGAGTAAGCTGGAAATTACCCAAGAGCGGGTGCTGATGGAGCTGGCTGCTATCGCTTTTGCTAACTCCTCCGATTTTGTCCGGGTGATAACTGAGGAGCTGCCTGTTAGGGTTCTTGATCCAGAGACTGCAGAGATGGTTTATATGATGCGAAAAGTACAACATGTGGAGATAGGCGACACTACCAGTTTACCGGCAGAGAAGTTGGCTGCTTTAGCCGGTATTAAACAAGGCGCTAATGGCATAGAAATCAAACTTCACGACAAGCCAAAGGCGTTAGAGATGTTGAGTCGGTATTTGGGCCTGTTTAAAGACAAAATTGAGCTTACTGGTGAAATCAATAACCCGTTTGCCGGTCTTACCACGGATCAACTACGCAAGTTAGCCGGTGATTGCGGTGATTAGCGATACGATCCGTCAAGGCGCCCGGCTGGAATTGGCCCGAAGGGATTTCTTTGAATATTGTCGCTTGAAGGCCCCGGACTTTTACAAAAGAGAGCGGGGCTTTTTGGTTCAGTTTTGCCAGGAACTGCAGGGGTTTTATGAATCGGAAGACGAGGTTTTGATTGTCAACATGCCACCCCGGCACGGTAAGAGTCGCACAGTAGGCTGCTTTGTGGAGTGGGTTTTAGGCCGAAATCAGAAGAAGAAGATCATGACTGGATCATACAACGAAACGTTGTCGACCTCTTTCGCCAAGGCTGTGAGAAATACGATAGCTGAATTGAAGGCTGATGCCGATCGCGCTGTTTACAGTGATGTTTTTCCCGGTGTGCGTATCCGGCAAGGCGATTCTGCCATGAATCTTTGGAGTTTAGAAGAAGGGTATCAAAACTATTTAGCAACGTCTCCTACCGGCACGTCTACTGGGTTCGGTGCTGACCTCCTGATCCTTGATGACTTGATCAAACTTGCAATCGAGGCTAACAATTCTGATGTCTTAGAAAAACTTTGGCTTTGGTATACAAACACGATGATAGCCCGTCTCGAAGAAGGGGCCAAGGTCATTTTTATTATGACCCGATGGCATACGCAAGATCCCGCTGGCCGGGCTTTGGCATACTATCAGGAGGCCGGAACCAGAATCCGGCACATCTCCTATAAGGCTTTGCAGAATGATGGAACGATGCTTTGTCCGGAAATACTGTCACGGGCAAGCTACGAGAAGAAGACAAGGGCCATGGGGGCGGATATAGCCGCCGCAAACTATCAGCAGGAGCCGATTGACATAAAAGGCCGGCTTTATAGCAAGTTCAAAACTTATGACAAGCTGCCGCCGCATTTTACGGAGATACGAAATTACACAGACACCGCCGACACCGGGGATGATTACCTCTGTAGTATTGACTACGGAGTTTATAACGGCGAAGCCTATGCTTTAAATGTTTTGTACACAAAGGCGCCAATGGAAAAAACCGAGCCGGCTACTGCCCAAATGCTTCACGAGGATGGAGTGAATGTGGCTGATATTGAGAGTAACAGCGGCGGCCGGGGGTTTGCCCGGGCGGTTGAGCGTACCCTAAGAGAAGAGTATAGGAGCAACCATACCAAGATTAAGCCATTCCATCAGAGCAAAAATAAGCAGGCAAGAATCATATCCAATGCCACATGGGTAATGGAGCATTTTTATTTTCCGGCAAATTGGCGGGACCGTTGGCCGGAATATTATCAGGCTATGACTACATATCAGAGGGAAGGTAAAAACAAGCACGACGATGCGCCCGATTGCACAACCGGCATTGCAGAGAAGACCGGCCGGGGCTCATTGCTTAGCTTTCAGTGAGGTTAAAAATGATAACAGCAACAGACATGATTACCGCCGTGATCAAGCGGGGTGCCATGACGCAAAATCAATTTTTTGAAGCTGAAATTGCTAAATGGAAAGCTTCCGAAGCCCGCAAAAGCCAAATCATCGGAGAGCGGTACTATAAGGGTGAACAGGAAATACTGGAACGCCCCCGGCAGGCTATTGACGAATGCGGAAAACTGCAAACTGTAGATAACCTGCCAAATAATCATGTTGTTGATAACCAATACGCTAATATGGTCGACCAAAAGACTAATTACTTGTTAGGGCAGCCATTGACTATAAGCGTAGGCGACAAAACCAAGGAAAATGAAGCAGACAAAACATACGAGACAGAGCTGCAAAGCATCCTCAATAAGCGATTCCATCGGACGCTCAACAATCTGGGCATGGATAGCCTGAACGGGGCAGTAGGTTGGCTGCATCCGTATTACGATAAGAGTTTAGAGCTACGATTTAAGCGGTTTGCGCCTTACGAGTGCTTGCCCTTCTGGAGGGATTCCGAACATAGCGAATTGGATTGCCTTTTGCGTCACTATGAGGTTCAGGGGTGGGAAGGGAACTCAGAAATCACAGTAGAGAAAGTGGAGATCTACTGGCCTGATCGGGTTGATCGTTTTGAAGTAAATAATGGCGTACTTAGCCAGGATCCAGACAATCCTTCCGGCCCCCATGTAACCCTACAGGGGGAAGATGGGGAGCAAGGGTATGGCTGGGGCAGGGTTCCGATCATCGCCTGGAAGTATAATTCCAAGGAGATCCCGTTGATTAACAAAGTTAAGTGTCTACAGGATGCAATTAACCTGATGCTGTCCGATATCCTTAATGCAATGCAAGAAGACCCCGGCAACGCTATCCTTGTGATCCGAAATTATGACGGGGAAGATCTTGGCCAATTCCGCCGCAATTTAACAGCATACCGGGCAGTTAAAGTCAGTAGCCAGGACGGTGTAGAAGGTGGAGTTGAAACACTAAGCATAGCAGTCAATGCCCAGAATTATGAGCTGATTCTGAAACTGCTTAAGCGGGCTTTAGTAGAAAACGCAAAGGGGTATGATGCCAAAGATGACCGTCTTGGCGGAAATCCTAACCAAATGAACCTACAGAGCATGTATAACGACATAGACCTGGATGCAAACAAAATGGAAACGGAGTTTCAAGCGAGCTTCGAGGAATTGCTGTGGTTTATTAATATTCACTTGCAAAACGTCGGCAAAGGCGATTTCAGCAGTATTGAAGTTGAGATCATATTCAACCGCGACATGCTGATGAACGAATCGGAAATCATGAAGATGCTACAAGGGAGCGGAGTAAGAATCTCCAATGAAACGCTGATCGCCCAAGTACCTTTTATCAGCGACATCAGAGGAGAGCTAGATAGACTAGAAGCAGAAGATAAAGCTGCCAGTGAGAATTATTCGGGAGCCTTTGGGCAGAAAGGAGATGGCGAAGGTGGAAACATTTGACCATTGTGGTATCAAAGTGATTCAAAAGTCTATAACAAAAGACGGTAGGCGCTACAGCTGTGGAGTGGCCCAAGATAATAACGGCTTCTATGCTGCAACGCATAGGGCTAGAAGCAAGTCTTACCCAAGTAAAAAAGATATACCGCACAGCGTTTTGAAGTTCATAGCGAGTACAGGATAGTAGGAGGATTGAGCAATGCAGATACCGGACAAAGTTAAAATTGGCGGGCAAACATATTCGGTAAAAGTAACCGAAAATATTTCGCTTGGGCAGGATTATTTAGGCGAAACCAACTATAGGCAGCAAAAAATTCAAATCCGGCCTTCTGCCAAAGAGTGCCAAGAAAGAGTATTCCTGCATGAACTTGTTCACGCCATTTATTTCCATTTGGGATATAATGATCACGATGAGAAAAAGACAGATGAATTGGCAGGAGCACTTCATGCAGTGCTTGTTGATAATCCGGGCATATTTAACAATTGCCTCGAATCGGTCTGCGATGGAATATATAATCGTTATCGGCAATCAACTACAGGTGAAAAGGGGCACTTTCCCGTATACGTTGGCAGGGAAGGGCATCCTGATCCGCCGGGACCCCAAGGTAAGAAAGGCCCAATCGGGATTAACTTTTGCCCAAATTGTGGGGGAAAAGAAATCGAATGGGCAGAGGACTTAGACTACAACTGGTGCAGAGCTTGCGGGTGGAGTGATAAGGACAAATGAAAAGCAGCGATTACTGGCGCGGCCGGGCGCTACTGTTGGAGCAAGCCACCCACGCCAAAAGCGAGGAATACATAAAAAGCCTGAATCGTGAATATGCGGCGGCCACCAAGCGCATAGAAGCGGAAATAGCCGTCTGGTACCAGAGGCTTGCGGTTAATAATGAGATTACCTTAACTGAGGCAAAACAGTGGCTTAAAGCCGGCGAATTGAAAGAGCTGAAATGGACGGTCGAGGAATACATAAAAGCCGGCCAGGAGAATAATCTTGATGGGCGCTGGATAAAGCAGCTGGAGAATGCCAGCGCCAGAGTACATATAAGCCGCTTAGACAGTTTAAAACTCCAAATGCAGCAAAATGTTGAAATGGTAATGGCCAAACATCACGATGGTGTTACTCAGCTGGGTAGAGATATTTTTGACAACAGTTATTTACACACAGCCTTTGATACCCAAAAAGGCTTTGGCTATGGCCGGGAGATCCAACAGATTAATTTTGATAAAGTCGATCGGATACTATCAAAGCCTTGGGCGGCGGACGGGCGGAACTTCTCAGACCGGATCTGGACAGAGCGGGATAAACTGGTCAATACCTTACAAACTGAGTTGACCCAAGGGCTAATTCGGGGTGACGGGCCCAAAGAAATTGCCAGTAGGATAGCGGAGAGGATGGGCGTATCTCAAAGCCAAGCAGAGCGCTTAGTAAGGACAGAGAGCGCCTTTTTTGCAGCCAGCGCCGATCTGGCAAGCTATAAGGAAATGGGGGTTAAAGAGTATGAAATTGTAGCTACATTGGATAATAGGACAAGTGCTATTTGCCAGAGCTGGGATGGGGAGCATTTACCCTTGTCGCAATTTGAACCCGGAGTAACTGCCCCTCCATTCCACGTTTATTGCCGGTCGACTACAGCCCCCTATTTTGAGGATTTGGGAGGGGAGCGGGCAGCCAGAGCTGAGGACAAAAGTTATTATACTGTGCCGGCAAATATGAAATATCCTGAATGGAAAGAGAAATTTGTTAAAGGTGCCCCCAAGGCAATAGCGGATCCAAAGATAATTAAGCTGCTTAATGCACCTGGGATACTTATTGCAAGCAAAACGGATGCCATAAAAGGGTTTGAAGAATTCAAAGCCCATGCGGAAAACATGCAAGAACCCTATAAAAACATTTACACCTATTATGCAAATAATACTGAATTGGTAAATGATCCGCTGCAAATGGGCGGCTTCGGGTATGATCCGGACAGGGATGCAATGATCTTCAACGAAAAATTCCTGAAGCTTCCCAAATATCAGCAAACCGCTAACATGGTTTACAGCCATGAGTTGGCGCACAGGTATGATGTTCTTGTCGTAAAGTCATGGGAGAATACAGGATTTACAGATGCCATAAGCGCTGCGTCTAAAAGGATTTCAGGCAAGCTTGTTGAATATAATAAGTTGTATGCTTCTTTGGGTGATGTGAACCCGGCCTTCCAGGATATATTGTCAGCCTTGTCTAACAACAAAATAGAAGTACAAATAGGTCATCCAAACTGGACGGAACGTTTAAAATCTCTGGAGATTTTTGCTAACTTGAGTTATCTCAATGCAAACATGATAGAGATTCCGGAGTTTGATGGCTTATTAACTGAAATTATCCGGGAATTTGATAAGATGTTTGGGGGTTTGGTATAGATGCTTGGGATGAAAGTAGAAAGCGTTGAATGGTATGACCAGGCTTATGTGCAGGATTACGGAAAAGAAAAGATCAGAGGCGATCTGATAAAGTACAATAAGCTGATAAACGGGGACTGGAACGATGTGTATTTGGGCTTGTTAGAGAAAAACCCCGATTACAGTTTCCAAGAGTTTCACAAAGAAGTTGTGCTTAAGAAATTAACCCAAAAATAATTATTATCAAACCACCTTTCACCGGGTGGTTTTTTCATACCCAAAAAAATTACCGCCAGGCTGGGCGGACAAGAAGTACAGCGCCGCAATACCGGGACTTGCCGGACTAAAAAGGATAGCGGTTGAAAGGAGCATAAGATGTTGGATTGGTTGAAAGAAATTATTGGCGAAAGCTACACTGAAGAAATAGACGGCAAGGTTGCCGTGGAGCTTGGTAAGCAGTTTGTGGCCAGGAATGATTTTAATACTCAAGGAACTGCATTAAAGCAAGCCAAGGACGATTTGGCAGATCGTGACAAGCAACTGGAAGATCTGAAAAAATCAAGCGGAGATGCTGAAGCCCTGAAGAAGCAAATTGAAACCTTGCAAAACGACAATAAGGCGCAAAGTGAAAAACATGCGGGTGAGCTGACCGCACTGAGGCTCGAAAACGCAGTAGATCGGGCATTAGCTGGGGCTAAGGCACGAGACGCAAGAGCTGTAAGGCCGTTTTTGGTCGAATTCTTAGAAAATGCCAAAGTCGGCGAAGATGGCACGGTAAAAGGATTGACTGAGGAAATAACAAGACTGGCAGGAGATAAATCTACTGCCTTTTTGTTTGGGACTGAGCAGGCGATAAAATTAGCCGGCATGGTACCCGGAGAAAGCAGCAAGAAGGATCCTCCCGGCGGCGATGCTATGACCAAGGAAAAGTTTCTAGGCCTTGGCACGGAAGAGCAGCAAAAGTATATCAAAGACAACCCAAACTGGAGAACAGAACTAAAATAACAAACACAAGGAGGTAAGTTATATGCCTAATTATCTTGGATACCCATTTGACCCTGAACTTTTCAACTATAATTGGGAGAATGCAAAAGACCCGACTCTGACCGCAATGATTGAAAGCGGGGCGGTCGTTGACAATGCCGAATTGCGGCAACTAATATCAAACGGATCAGATTTTTACACACTGCCGTTTTATCACGTCATTGGAGGGGAGCCCTCAAACTACGATGGTCAAACAGACATACCCTCTGATTACACGGAAGGCGGATCTCAACAAGGGATTGTCTATGGACGCAGCCGGGGCTGGATAGCGCGGGACTTCACTTTTGATTATAATAGCGGGGCTGATCCCATGCAACAAATTACCAGCCAGGTTGTAAAATACTGGCAAAAACATAGACAGGTCAGAATGCTGCAGATTATCAATGCTATTTTTGATATTGTGGGTACCGGTGCTTTTGCCGATTGGGCAAACCATATCACAGATATAAGCAGCTCAACCACAACTGTTACTGATGCTAATAAGGTCGGAGAAACCACTATTGGCGATGCATCACAAAAAGCTGTTGGTGATGCTGCTGATCAGATTAGGCTAGTTTTTGCTCACTCTAAGGTTGCTACTCGCTGGGCAAATCTGCAATTACTTGGATTCCGTCGGTATACGGATAGCCGGGGTATTGAGCGCCAGTTGCGTATTGGTGACATTAACGGTCGAGTCGCAATAATTGATGACGGAGCGCCATACATCCCCGCTACAACAACAGAAGCTGAAAAGTATGTCACCTATCTTCTTGGGATCGGTGCAATACAGTTTGCGCCGGCATCTGTAAAAACGCCCTCAGAGGTGGAAAGGGATGCAAAAACAAAGGGTGGTATTGACACACTGTATACCCGTATTAGGGAAACCATCCATCCCAACGGCTTCAGTTTTGCAAAACCCGTTGGCTATACTGCATCTCCCACAAATGCCCAACTTGCTAACACCGCTAACTGGAGCATTATCGCAGACCCGAAGACGATTCCCCTCGCCAAAATTATTTCTAACGGCTGATCGGAGGTAATGACATGTACTATATTTCTGACGGCAAGATCTACATGAAAGAAGGCAAGGGCTTTCAAGAAGTATCTATTATCGCCAAAAACAAGGTTATCGTAACGCAGGAGCTTGAAAGCGTAACGGTAACCTCTAGCAAGGTCAAAGTAAAAACTCTTAAAAACCCTCAATCGGCAACCTTAGAAGAGATAATCGCGAAATTTAATCTCTCTGAAGATAATTCAATAATGGGAGAGGAGGTAGTAGTATGATTTATGACAGAAAAAGACCAGATATGGTTAATGATAAACTCATGTGCCATTTCTATATGACAAATCTATCTGATATGCCAGATTTGCCGGGGCCTATTAAGATAGCATTCGGTAGTGATGTTGTATGCCTTGAGGACGGAAATACATATGTTCTTGATGCAGAAGTACAGGACTGGATAAAAAAAAAGAATAACACCACCCCTATCACCCCTCCCCTAACCGGTTACGAGAACGTAGAAATCCCGGAAATGCTGCGGGCGGGTACTCTGAATCCGTTCATGAGCAGCAAGGGGGAGATGTTTTTTGGAAACTCCGGCAGTAATACGGGGATTTGGTGGCTGGATAAGGATACCAAAGATGTAGTACAGGTTATTGCGACCGGAACCAACTGGCTTTTTTTTGAGGGTCCGGATGGAGAGGTATTCGCGTCTTGCAACAGTGGTAATGCAGCTGGTATTTGGATATGGAGCAAAAATACTTTTGAGCAAATTCCCGGAACAGCAGGTATTGCCTGGTATAGGCCCAGCATTACCGCAGCGGGGCTTTTTGTTGTTTCTAATACTAGCTCATCATTAGGGATTAAACGCTGGAATGCGCTTGCACAATCTTGGGATGAAGTTTGGGGTGCAGGTTACAACTACCGAATTTTAGAAGTAGGAAACAAGATATTTGCATGCTCCGCTACGGCTAGCGTTACGGGGCTATTAGAGTGGGATAGCACCGTAAACGCATTTGTGCAGCTGCTAAGTACCGGATATAATTATGCAAATATTATAGCCGATAATGCCGGTAATGATTTTATTGCCAGCGACACTAATGGGACTGACCAAGTTGGCATTTGGATGCGAAATGAAACAGCCATTACAAGGGTATTTCCTACAGGGTACTCTTGGCGCTTCTTTAAAACCTCAACCGGTAAGTTATTTGCCTGGACGACGAATAACTCAAATCTGGGGATTTTGCAGTGGGATCCCGTCATGGAGATTTTTGATTCTGTTTGGAGTACCGGATATAATTTTGCTCTCTTCGAAAGCAGCGCAGGCCGATTGGTAGCCTACGGCCCAAGCAGTAGTTTTTATGGTATCCTGGAGTATGACCAGGGTGTCTCTGTTTTTAATTTAACCTACGCCTACAGCTATAACTGGAAGGTTGCAGAGGACCTTGCGGGCAATATTTACGCAAGCGCAATCTCTATTACGTCAGGTGGGTCACCTGGGATATTAAGAGTCAATCCTGGTGGCGGCATATCTCAGCTATATCCATTAAGCTATGGATGGAGTTTGGAGTTTGAAGAAAACGGTATTCTCTTCTTTAGTAGTTACCTGGATCCCGGAATAATACGTATTGATACTGCTGGCGGAGCCGGCAAGGCATCCTATGCTGCTGGCCGCTCATGGGCTCACTGGTCCACTGCCGGCGGAAAGATTACAGTTTCAAATAATGCTCTCGGCGGCATCCTCGAATACAACCCCGACACTCAAACCTTTGAGGTATCAGTCGCCGACTTCACAGGTAAACCCTTCGCCGATGGCTTTACTTTCTTTTCGGATCTCAATACCAACGGGAGATTGTACAAAGACGGCAAGGCGGCTGTACTGCCGGCTGCCTACAGCGAGCAGGTTACTACTGAGAATGGCAAGTGGGGCTATGCGCTGGCGGCAGACAAGTCGCAAATACTATATAATGCTGCGTAGATCGCTTGTTTTGAGGCTGTTTGTGAAATACTTGGGAGGTGAAGTCATTTGAAGATGAAAACCGATGTGATTCAGCGCCTGGCCACCTTTGGCAATATCGCTACTCCTGAGGATGACTTTGCCTTGGGATTTTTAATTGATAAGGTAGTCAACCATGTCAGAACCTTTTGTCATATCCCAGCCTGCAAGGAAATTCCCAAAGAACTGCATCAGGTCATGATTGACATGGTTGTTGGTGAATTCCTACAAGCCAAAAAGGCTCAAGGCGATCTTGATTTGGATGTTTTAGCTGAAAACGCAGCAATAAAACAAATAAAAATCGGCGATACATCGGTAGAATCGGCTGATGAGCAATCTTTTTCGACTCAGCTGGACAAGATTTTTGCTAAGATGGCTGCGGGCAGCACATCCAGTTCTTTAGTGAGCTTTCGGAGGATGCGATGGTAATTAATTATGCGAGGCACAGAGCGGCCATAGAGCGCCTTTACGAGGGTGTTTGCGATATTTACGGCTACACCAGTAGCATAAACCCTGATAACGGTGAAAATGAGCTGGAAGAGGTGTTACTTTATGTAGCCCAACCTTGTCGCCTGTCCTATGAGACCCAAAGGAATCAAGCACAGCAGACTAATACCGGGGCAATAATAGACCAACAAATTAAGTTGTTTATTTCTCCGGAATTAGTTATTCCGCCGGGCTGCAAAATTATTGTTACTCAAAATTGTATGCCAGCCACCTATAAAAACAGCGGACAACCTGCCAAATATGGCAGCCATCAAGAAATCAGCTTGGAACTTTGGGAGGAATATGCATGATGAGGTGGGGGAGTGTTGATTTTAGCCAGCTGAAAAACTTGCAAAAGCAATTGGAATCCTTGGACGGCAAGGTTATATGCGAGGCGGCGCTCAATGAGGGCGCCGGACGATTGCTGGCTAAAGTAAGAAAAAGAACTCCTGTTGATACTGGAAATTTACGCAGAAATTGGAGGATTGGCAAACTCAGATCAGCAGCCGGCGAGCCGGAGGTAAATATTAATAATCACACTAAATACGCTGACTATGTTGAGTACGGTCACCGGCAAACCCCCGGCCGGTTCGTACCGGCGATCAGGAAGCGGCTTAAAAAATCATGGGTACCCGGTAGATTTATGTTAACTAAGAGTATGGCCGAAATGGAGGGGCAGCTGGAAAAGATTGTTGAACGCAGGTTGATGGAGGCATTAAGAAAAGGGGGCGGGATAAATTGATCGGCATGGTGGCAGAAGGCATTAGCCTTGCCATAAGAAAGGCTTTCGGGTCTGCTGTAGGGATAAGCCACGAAGAACTACCGCAAGACCTTAAAGGGCCTTATTTTTTTATCCTGCCTTTGATGGCTCTCGAAGAGCCGCATCCTTGCGCCCGATCGCTATACCAGTATTCCTTCGATGTGCATTATTTCCCACTGCAAGGGCTACATAAAAACAAGGACATGTTGGCTGTAGCAGAAAAACTCAGAGACGTTTTGAGGGTGATACAGCTTTCGGACGGCCCGGTACGCGGGATTAATTTGCAGTATGAGATCATTGATAATGTGCTGCATTTTCTTGTAACCTATAAAATTTTTGTGACCGAAAGGATGTGAAGGAATGCCGTCAACTAGAAAAAAAATGAGAGGTAAGGATGCAGTATTTGCGTCTTTAGCAGACTTTTATGTGACGCTTAATGGCAACCGGTACAATGTGATGCAGGCCATCAATTTTGAATCCCGGCTGGCTATCAATAACCGGGAAGTTCCTGTATTGGGATTTACGATACTGCAACATAAGGCCGGCGTATCGAAGGGAACCTGGAGTGCTACCGTGTACTACAACACATCTATTTTTAGAGCATGGCTTTTGCACTTCAAGGACACCGGAGAACTTATCCCCTTTGAGTGTGAAGCAGTCAATGAGGATCCGTCATCCGATGCCGGCAGCCAAAAAATCACCCACACCGGCTGCCTGATCGACAACGCAACCTTAGCAAAAATGATTGCCGGGGAAGACATTCTTACCGAAGATCTTAGCGGCACCTTTGATGATTGGGACATGCCGCAAGAATTCGATTTGCTGCCCGGCATGACAAGTACTCCATAAAAAGAAAGGATAAATGATATGCAAAGTTTTGGTGGTTTTTTGAAAGAAAACGCATTGCCGGTTGAAAATATCAAATATGTGGCATCCAAGCGCTTTGTTGATCCTGAAGGTAAACCTCTGGAATGGGAGATTTGCGCAATTACCCTCGATGAAGATGAGGACATCAGAAAAACATGCACTGATCCCACAACAAAAGTCTTGAATGCCGATAAGTACAATGCAAGTTTCGCAGCTCGTTGCACGGTTTTCCCCAATCTCAACAGCGCCGAGTTGCAAGATAGTTATGGCGTCAAGGGGGCTGATAAGCTTTTGAGGGCCATGCTGATAATTCCTGGTGAATACATTAAATATCTTGCCAAGGTCCAAGAAGCAAACGGTATTAATAACTTTGGCAGCCTGGTAGAACAGGCAAAAAACTAATAGATGAGGGCGGCCCGGAGATCAATATAATAGACTTTTGTCTGTTTGAGTTGCACTGGGAGCCCTCAAAATATTTTAGCTTACCACGTAAGGAGCAGGCTGCTATTGTTGCTTTGATGCTGAAGAGGTCAGAAAAACAACAAGAGGACGAAAAACAGCGTAAGCGGGAAGAACAGGAAAAAGCCCTGTTTGGCAAGTAACAGGGCTTTGATGGAGGCAATATGGGCACTTTAAGCGCAACCCTAAAAATAAATGATGCAATGACCGCACCGATCAAGAACATAATCACGGCCATGAACATCATGAATAATGCTTTCGAAGCGGCCCAAACCCATTCTAAAGCTATTTTTGACCGGAGCAGCTTGCAGGATGCTCGTGAGCAATTAGCTCAAGCCAGCGTGGCCATGGATAAGCTTAACGGGAATGCAGAAGCAGTTAAAAATACTTTAAACCAGGCTGGTAGTAGTCAGAATGAGTTGAACCAAAAAATCAGAGACGGGGCATCGGCGGCAGGGAGCTTGGACAGCAAACTTATGGGGATCGTAAAGACCGTAGCCAGTATTGCTGCCATAAAGAAGGGCATTAACTGGATTGGTGATCTAATTTCTGCTAATGACGAAACGACAAGAATAAACTATCAGCTCAAAACAGTATTGGCCAATATGGGCAGCGGTCGTGCTGCTTATGAAATGCTTGCGAAAGAGGCGGAAAAATACCGGATGTTTTCCCGCGATACCATGATGGCGGGAGCCATGGAACTTGCTACATACTTCCAAGACCCCGAGGCGACCCGCAAATTGATGGCTACGCTCACGAACTATGCCGTTGGTATGGAGGGGACGGATATTGACCCCCGCAAGATGACCGACTTGGCAACCGGCATTGGTAAGGCCACTGTCGGTGCTTATGACGCCCTGAAGAAAAAAGGCTTCGAAGTTACTGAAATGCAAAAGGAAATCCTTAATACTGGTACCGACATGCAAAAAGCCCTTGTTATAGATGAAATAGTTACCGATAGCTGGGGGCAATTATATGATGTGATGTCCGAAACCCATCGAGGGGCAGTATTAGCCTTAAAAAATGATATTGCTGATATGAAAACAAAAGTAGCTGATCAACTCTATCCTAAGGTGCTTGAAGGCGTAGAAAAAATCAGGAATGCCCTACCTCAGATTGAGAAATTGATTTACAGTATTGGGAATGTTGCCGAAAGTGTACTAAACGCTGGGATATGGGGGATGGAAAAGCTTAATACCACGGTAGAGTGGGGGCAAGATAATTGGAGTAAGCTGGGGCCTATTATTAAGGGAGTGGGGGTTGCTATCGGCCTTTATATTGTATCAACAAAAGGCGCAGCAATTGCAACAGGGTTGCTGACCGCATCCCTAAACCCAGTTGCATGGGTTGCAGTGGCTACAGGGATCCTCTTTGCGGCTGATGGAATCGCAAAAACAAGTAAGGCATCAGAAGAACTTTATATTCGGGTACAAGCCAATAATCAAGTGATGCAAGAATCGCAAACAGTTATAACTAATTGGAGTGGAGCACACAATACAGCTATGAATAATGCCGCCGCTGGAATGCTTAACTATAGCGAGGTAGCCCGTGGCGCTTTGGCAAGCGTCGAAGATGCCCTGGCAAGCCTCTATAAGAAATTACAGGGCGTGTCTGATTTTTTTGCTGATGCCTTAGACTTTTTCGCTACCGGGCTGCTTGGATTGGATGTTCGAACCACTATAGATGAGAAAATTAATAAACAAGCTAATCAAATAAGAGCAAATAATGCGCTAAGTGGCTTAATACCTGGTCGTAACGAAATGCTAGGCAATATAAGCGCTCAGGTAGCCAGCGCTTTAGAAGTAAAAAATAAAAAACCGGATCCTTTTGATTGGGATAGATTTAACTCTGACGAAATATCAAGCGGAATATCAAGCCTTGGAAATATAGACAAGAACACTTCCAAAATAGTTCAAACCCTTGAGGAAGACTTGCGCTATTTAGTAGATATTTCTGAGCGCAAGGCAATAGATCGGGTAGCTAATACCCGGATCCAGATTGATATAGGTGGCATAAGCAACACATTTAATGATTCTTCTGATCTAAGCATGGTCGGAGATTTCATAACAGAACAGCTGAGGATGTCCGTAGAAGCTGGGGCAGGGGGAGTTTAATGGCTTATTATGTATATTTTCAAAACTTACCAACTACTAAGCCTGGATTTCCGTCCCAAATTGAACTTCCCTTGGGGTTGTCCGGTTTTCGCTGGAGTATAAAAAATCAGAACCGGACAGTTATATTAATAAACGAAAGTGAAATCAATATTCCTAAGTTAGCAGGGTTGAGTAGTTATTACCTGGAGTTCATTATTCCGCAGGTGAAGCACCATTTTCAGCTATCTTACTTGCCCTCTCAACCGGCAGCCTACTACTTTAATATTTTTGACGAAATAAAGGAAAGCGCTAAGCCGTTTACATTTACATTAGCCAGACATAAGCCTACTGGTGATGCCTTAATGAATACTGGTGGTGGGGATTCTGGCTGGGTAACGCTGGAAACATTTAGTGCAAATGAAAGCCCGGAAGATCTATTTGATTTCCGGGTAAGTATGGAGCTGAAACGGTGGAAGGCATACGGTCCGAAAACCTTAACGCCCCTTCCGGATGGCTCATTCGCAATAAGTGAAATAAGGGAGCTTTTAACTGCCCCGTCAACTGAATTCTACACGACCATAGAAGGTGATACACTTTGGTCAATTGCCAAGCTGCTACTTGGTGACGGCGAACGTTGGCAGGATATATTAGAGTTAAATAGCGACAGAATAATTGACCCGGTTAATTTAGAGCCGGGTATTGTTTTAGTGCTGCCCGGGGCGGTGATGTAGATGGCAATGGAGCTAATGATAACCAATTATCCTGGCGCTGACCCGATCGTAGACCCCTTCTGGCCGCCGGTTGTTGACGGGGTGACAGTTGAGTTATTCCGCAAGCTCACACCCGGGAAAATGACATTTACTGTCCTTAAAACAGCGGTGTATCCTTTTTATGAAGGGAATTGGGCTCAGCTGATATGGAATGGGCAAAATGTTTTTTTAGGTCGAGTTTTTACCAAGACCAGGGATCGGATGCGACATATCAAAACGGTATGTTATGACCAATTAAGATACTTGTCTGGCCCCAACAATAAAATGAATTTAGAATATAAAAATAGATCTGCAGGAAGCCTTCTAAAAGAAATTGCAGACTTATACGAGCTTAGATGGGGACTTGTGGATGATACCGGCTACAAGGTGCCAAAAAGAAAAGAGGTTGGAGTAAACCCAATTGATATAATCCAAAACAACATTAATGAGACGCTAACCGCAACAGGAGAGCTGTATGTTTTTTATGATAATTATGGCCATCTGGATCTAAGGAATATCAAGGATATGCAGCTAAATATCCTGTTGGATGATGAAACTGCAGAAAACTACGATTACACAAGCAGCATTGATAAGCAAACCTATAATGTAATCAAGATAGCCCGCGACAATGAAGCTACTGGCAGAAAAGATGTTTTTATATCCCAAAGCAGCTATGATATAGCCAATTGGGGCAAGTTGCAATATTTTGAAGACAGCACTACAAGCACAGATCCGGCCACAAAAGCCGGGCAGTTGTTGGCTTTATACAACGAGAAGACCAGAGAACTAAACATAAAGAATATGTTCGGCGATGCACGGGTCAGGCCAGGCTGCTCTCTTTTTGTCAGTTTGGTACTTGGTGATGTGATAATCAATCACTACATGATGGTAGATCAAGTTACTCATCGCTTTACGCTCAGTGAGCATACCATGGACTTGCGGCTTGTCGGCGGCACATTTGTTACCTAGGAGGGATCTTGTGGGCGGATTAGATGAAGCAACAGTATATATACGGCAGATAGCACTAGCGGCGGTGTCTGCAATCCAACCGGCAGATTTTTTATATGGTACCGTTACAAATTTAAGCCCGCTGGCGGTAACGGTAACTTATGATGCTGGCAATACTGATACCATCTCCGCTGATTTTTTGGTATTAAGCCGCCTGGTCAGGGGCTTCAGTTATTCGGAAACCGATACTATAAGCGGATCTACAGGCAATACAAGTGGCGGCAGCGGAACCGGCGCCTTTGATAGCCACAGCCATACAATTAATATAACCCGGACCCGGACGGTTACAATCCCGTTCGGGCTGGCAGTAAACGATAAGGTTATCCTGCTGAAAAAAGCAGGGGGGCAGCAATATCTTATACTGGACAAGCTGTAGGAGGGCAACAATGGAGAGGTACGGCAACTATAAAATTGGGCGTATGTCCAGCAAGACACAAAGAATAAGCTGGCGAAAAAAGTGCCTTGCAGACAACATAGACGGCTTAGAGGCTTGCGCTCAGGCGGCTCATATGATCCTCAGTACAGAACGCTATAAGTATCTGATATACAGTTGGAACTATGGGGTAGAACTGGAAAGCTTGGAGGGCCAGCCTATTCCCCTGATATTGGCTGATTTGCCCCGGCGAATTACCGAAGCGCTCCTTGCTGATGATCGCTTTTTGGAAGTTAGCCAATTTGAGCTTGAAGAGAAAAAGAAAAAAGTGTCAGTCAAGGCGCAAGCCAAGACAGTTTATGGCTGGCTGGAAATAAAGAAAGAGGTGGCTACGTGATATGGAAAGTAATACTTCCGAGGCTATTATGGCCCGGCTGCTTAGCCGGATCCCGAACGATGAAGACAAGAGGGAAAGCAGTATTGCCTATAATGCTTTGGCTTCTGCTGCTATCGAACTGGCTCAAGTATATGCCGCCTTAGCAGCGAAAGGGGGCGGTACAAATTAGCAAACAATTGATAAGTTACTTGCCGGAGCATTTACAAGGTATATATGAGTACAAGCTGGTTTGCGGAGCATTGCAGCCGGAATTTGAGGCAATTTGGGCTATTATAAGGGGGACAGGCTAATGATAAAACCATATGAAATTACATTGAAGTTATACCAAGCTATTCCGCCGAAACCGCCGGCAATAATGCCCACCCAGATATGTTATACCCAGGGGGATATTAATTCATATCCATTGACCCTTCATCTTGTGGACAAGAATAGCCAACCATTTACTATTCCTGCCGGTGCAGTATTGGCTATTAATTTCAGCATGTTTGGGCATAAAGGACACCGAACTACTATCCAGGGGCGACCGGTAACTGTGGATGGCGAAGACGGTACCATCATTTATAAATTCCGGGGGCATGAGTTGTTGTTTCCCGGAACGATCACGGCCAGTGTGGAAATCACTACTTCGATAGGATTATTGACTTTTGACAGATTTAGTTTTTTTGTTGTCGAGTCTCTATCCAATCAAATTCAATTCCCGCCGCCTCCGTACATACCCAATGATCTGTTTTTTTTAGACAAAAGTGAGCGCGATGTTTTCTTCGCCCTAAATCCCAAACGCCTAATCAACAACATTACATTTATAGTAGTAGCAGGGGTGATGTGGCAATATTTTAAAGGAGCCTGGCGGGATGTAACAGCTGTGCTTTATGGCAATACGGGAGAGCAAGGTCTCAAAGGTGATACTGGTCCAGAAGGTCCAGAAGGTCCGGAAGGCCCTCGGGGGTTGCAAGGTTTGCAGGGAATCCAAGGTGAACCTGGCTTGCAGGGTGAGCAAGGCTCACAGGGAGAAGCTGGCCCCCGAGGCATCCAAGGAGAGCCTGGAGCTGATGGGGCAAAAGGTGACGTTGGTCCCGAAGGCCCACAGGGAATACAAGGCTTACAAGGCCTACAAGGCAATGACGGTCCGGAGGGGCCGCAAGGAGCACAAGGCATACAGGGGCCAAAAGGGGAGGATGGCGTCGGAATCAATATTAAGGACAATGTTCCGACATGGGCTGATCTTCCTTCTATTGCCTCCCCGGGTGATGCTTATGTGGTCGATGCTGATGGTTTACTATATATATTCAGCGGCATAACTAATACCTTTCCCGCTGAGGGGAAAGGTATTCTTTTTAGAGGTGAGGAAGGCCCGATGGGGCCCCAAGGCATACAAGGCCCCCAAGGGGAAGAAGGTTCTCCCGGCCCTCAAGGTTTGCAGGGGATACAGGGAACACCCGGCGTAACTGGGCCAGAAGGGCCACAAGGAATTCAGGGGGATCCTGGGCCGCAAGGTGATCCAGGGCCACAAGGCCTGCAAGGTAATGTAGGACCGAAAGGAGACACGGGACAACAAGGACCGGAGGGACCTGTCGGTTCCCAGGGGCCAATAGGCCTAACAGGATCTCAGGGTGTCCCCGGTGTATCTGCACCTCTACCATTTGTAGCTTTGAATAAGGCAGCTGCTCAGATCTATAGTGCTGCTAATCCAACAACACCGACCTATTTTCCGAGGGTATAAATTATGGGCATATTTCATGATGGAGAACTAATTTCCGAAACAATAATAGGTGGCGTATTTTTGGCAGGAGAGCTTATTGCAGAAGAGGTAAAGCCCTCAAATGACCTTGCTCTTGTGTCTAATACTGTAGCAGGTATCGGAAATAGCTATATCCCTAATATTGGTAACATCGCCGGGCACAATGTTGCGATCAGGGTAGTAGTTAAATGGTATAACGATACAATGGGCGACTACACTGAGCTTTTCGGTCACGGTTCTCAGAAAGTTATCAAACGATCATCGGATAATATTCTTGGAATTGTTAATTTCCTGGGTTCTCTTTATTATTCAGAGACACCAAATCCTGGTGATTGGTGCCAGATTGAGTATATCTCCATGGAGGTATCCCCAACGGACAGCAAGCGTTATCTATTGCTAAATGGCAACATAATAGTCGAGCTTACTGTACCTACAATCAATGCTTTTTCAGGAAATTTTGGGGTTTTTACTAATTCAGCAGCTAATAATAGAGTAGCAGCTGGTGAAATCAGATCATTTCAAGTTTTTGCATCAGATCCGATTACAAATAACCCCTTTCACTCTCTAATTTTTGATGGGGCGCCTTATGATGATGGGGGAACTGTCAAAATGCGTAATAAGCTCAACGGTGCTGTTTTTGCTCCCAGCGGTGCTGCCTTCCCCAGAGTCTACTTGCCCGACTCTGATGGATTTGGCGGTTGTTTTCTTGATAATCAAATAGTTATTGAAGTTCCTAACAGAGGGCGTTTATCAGAAGTTAGCTATCGGAACTTTTATCCCGATGCTGATTATACAGGCAAATTTAGCTTAGAGAATCACGGTGCCGAGTTCAACGTCCAATCAGCAGAAGCTCTTGGTTTAAATAGACCCGGTTTTATCAGCAATGGTTTTAAGATTGGCAATCCTATTAGCGGTAACTATATAGCTAATAATAGTATTATTATTCTTGACGGCTCTGATCTTGTTCTGTATCCCAATTGGATTCCTGATTAGAAGTTGCTAAAGGAAAGAGGTGGAGATTTTGCATGAAGTACATTGGGGGATAGCCTTTTTTTGTATGGGGCTATTTCTTTTGACTGTCCCCGGAGCGTACCTGATAACGAAGAATCAGAAGTACGCAGGGAGAAGCTGGATTTTGGCCGATCTTTGGGTCGTAACAACCATTTACATAATTTTAGCAGATGGTGAATTTGCAAAAACAGTGGCCGCAATAACAACGGTGGCGACCGCTGGAATAATTTCTTCCGTTTTTATTCTCTCGGGTAACCTAAAGGTAAGGGCCTTCGGGGCCGAGGTGGAAATCGCCAGCAGCAGAAAGGAGAGACATGAGCAAAATAGTAATTGACTGCAAAACATGCACACACGGCACAACAGCTTATCGGCGTGATAAAGAAGACAGATTTTCCGCATCTTACTCTCCGCTGGGCCTTGTTGTTTGTGCAAGACCGCGCCCAAGTGGACGGGCGTATCCCTGCAAGGACAGCAGAAAGAATTGTGCGTATTATGAGCAGAAAGAAAGGAGATCATAGTCATGCAAGAGTTTTTGACAACATTATTGGAGGCAGTAATAGCTGTTGTTGTACCGATCATTACTGCATTTGTTGTTCAGTTTTTGAAGGCAAAAGCTAACGAAGCAAGAGTGAATCTTGATTGTGAGCTGGCAGAAAGATACATATCAGAGGTGGAAGATGCTGTGACTACTGCTGTGTTGCACACATCCCAATCCTATGTTGATGCTCTTAGGGATAACGGTGGATGGAATAAGGAGTCACAGCAAGAAGCATTAAGGAAAGCACGAACAGAAGCTATGTCGCTATTGTCAACTAAGGCACTTGCATTTTTGACTATGGCACATGCCGACCTGTCGGAGTATTTAACATGCAAGATTGAGGCAGAAATTAAGCTTCAGAAATCGAAGGAAGGTGATTAGATGCCA
>Ga0082212_10002987_pt1 | contig 24184 bp, 22 predicted proteins | sample TergutNt197P3_FD_71548 | JGI IMG/M metagenome (GOLD analysis project Ga0082212, IMG submission 71548) | Neocapritermes taracua P3 segment gut microbial communities from Petit-Saut dam, French Guiana - Nt197 P3 | ecosystem: Host-associated > Arthropoda: Insects > Digestive system > Gut ... | reverse complement strand
CCCTCGAATGCGCATCCATGCGCATACTCGTGCGCTCCGGCATCCATGCCTCCGCTTTTCGGAACGTGATCGCAACGACCTCACCGAGGCACTGAATAGTAACGATACAACCTTTGCAACGCTGCGTTTCACACTAAAATGATGAATGCAAAGCATGATAGAATGATGTAGAATTACCAATAACGACATAACCGGAGGACATACATGCCCACATACGCACGAGAACTTAACAACCTGAGACTTGCGGTACTTATTGACGCGGAAAATGTACCGCGCAACAGCATAAAGAGCGTCATGGAGGAAATCGCCATCTACGGCACCCCCACTATAAAACGGATTTACGGCGACTGGACAAACCCTGTTACGTCGCGCTGGAAAGCCTCGCTCCTCGAAAACGCGATAACGCCTATCCAGCAGTACAGTTATACGATAGGGAAGAATTCAAGCGACTCAGCAATGATAATCGACGCAATGGACATACTATATACAGAGCGGACCGACGGGTTCGTAATTGTCTCCAGCGACAGCGACTTCACGCGCCTTGCCATACGCCTGCGCGAGGCGGGGCAGAGAGTTATCGGGATAGGGGAGAGGAAGACCCCGAGCGCTTTTATTGCGGCTTGTGATAAGTTCACATACATCGAGGTTATCCGGGCTCGGGCTGTGGAGCACAGGGGTGACGGAGAAGAGACAGGCCACGAAAGCGAGGACAGCAGCCGCGATATTGAAGACAGCGAAGACGGCAACCGCGTCAGCGAAGATACAGGCCGTAAAAGCGAAGATGCAGGACGCGACGGTAAAAGCCGGGGGCTCAGTATGAAGACCGGCGTCAAGGAAACGGCGGAAAACAGCCGGAGTATTGCGGAAAGCAACCAGAGCGGCACGGAAAGCAACCAGAGCGGCGCGGAGAGCAACCAGAGCGGTACGGAAAGCAGTCAGAGCGGAACGGAGAGCAACCAGGGCAGCGCGGAGAGCGGGCAAAAATCGCAGTCCCAGCACCGCGAGAAGCAGAATGCGCCGCAGCGTCCGAAAAACGTGAAGATCCCGAAGAAGATAATCCAGCTCATTGCGGACTCGGTCGCCGATCTGGCAGATGAGAGCGGCGTCGTGTTCATGGGCGAGCTGGGGAACCTTATCATGAAAAAGCAGCCGGACTTTGACAACAGAAACTACGGATACAAGAGCCTTTCAGCGATGATAAAGTCGATCGACAGGTTTGATATAGATTTCAGGCAGACGACAGACCCGAACATCAAGCACGTGTTTGTACGCGACAAGGAAGCAACCTGATGAGGCTCCGCAGGGTGCTGTTGCCTATTTTGCTGATACTCATACTGCTCACCGTGTTTTTACTGTACGACAGCTGCACCCGGATCGTAACGACAGAATACACGCTGCAGTACCCGAACCTTCCGGACTCATTCGACGGTTTCAGGATCGTCGTTTTGTCAGATGTTCACGCAGCGGTGTTCGGTGAGAACAACAGCAAGCTTATACCGCTCGTAGCTGACGCGGCTCCTGATATGATCGCCGTCATCGGCGACCTGATTGACAAGTATGAACCGGGCGCCGAGGGGCAGTTGAAAATTGCGCAGGAACTGGTTGTCGAACTGGTCAGGATCGCGCCGGTGTATTTTGTGACCGGAAACCACGAATGGGACAGCAAAGCGATAACGCCGCTCCTGTCAATGCTCAGGGAGAACGGCGTCACTGTCCTGCGAAACCAGTATGTAAAGCTTGAAGCGGGGAGCGGCGTCATTCTGCTTGCCGGAACAGACGACCCGAACGGCCCCGCCGATATGATCAAACCCGACGAGTTTGTCGGGAACATGTATGAAAAAGAGGGCAGACTGTTTACGGTCATGCTTGAACACAGGAACAATCATCTGGAAATGTACAACAGGCTCGGGGTCGACCTGGTGCTAAGCGGTCACGCGCACGGCGGGATAATAAGGCTGCCGTTCACGGACGGCCTCATAGGCCCGAACCGGGAGTTCCTGCCGTCGTATACGAACGGCATGTACGCGATGGGCGGCACGAACATGGTCGTTTCACGCGGAATTGGCAACCACACAGGCTGGCCCCGGTTCCTGAACAATCCGCACATTGTCGTCGCCGTGCTGAGAGCTGAGAGCTGAGAGTTGCGTATCGGGAACAGAGAGAGGAAACGCTTTGATAGAATTTGACGAATATAAACAGAAAATACTCGGGCTTAAGCCTGTCCTTGACGGGCTAAAGAGCGCGCTGAAACTTGATGAGGCGGAAGCGGAACTCAAGCGCCTCGAAGAGGAAAGCTCGGGCGAAGCGTTTTGGACTGATCTTGAGAACTCGCAAAAAGTGCTCCAGAGGATAAAGCAACTCAGGAGCAAGAACGAGAAATACGAAAAACTCGCGAAGGGCTGGAGCGATCTGCTGACGCTATGCCAGATGGCGATAGAAGAAGAGGATGAAAGCTTGCTGCCCGAAATTACCGATGAGTTCAGGCAGTACAGCGGCATATTGGAAACTTCGAGGCTGGAAACACTGCTTTCAGGCGAATATGACGATTGCGCGGCGATCCTCTCGTTTCACGCGGGCGCGGGCGGGACAGAGGCGCAGGACTGGGCGCAGATGCTGTACAGGATGTATACGCGCTGGGCTGAGAGGCACGGGATGAAGTATTCGCTGCTCGACTGGCTCGACGGAGAAGAAGCGGGTATCAAATCCGCGTCCATAGAGATCGAGGGGGAAAACGCATACGGTTATCTGAAAAGCGAGGGCGGTATCCACAGGCTTGTCAGGATATCTCCGTTTGACAACAGCGGGCGGCGGCATACGTCATTTGCAGCGGTGGAGGTAACGCCGCTTTTACCGGACAGCGTTGAAGTGGAGATAAGGACCGAAGACCTGAAAGTGGATACATACCGCTCGTCCGGAGCGGGTGGCCAGCATGTAAACAAAACGGAGAGCGCGATCAGGATAACTCATACTCCGACAGGCCTTGTCGTGGCGTGCCAGATGGAGAGAAGCCAGCACCAAAACCGTGAAGTCGCTATGCGCATGCTGCGCTCAAAGCTGCAGGAAATCAAAGAACGCGAACATCTTGACAAGATAAGCGACATTAAGGGCGAACAGATGAAGATAGAGTGGGGCAGCCAGATTCGCTCATATGTGTTCATGCCGTATACGCTCGTTAAAGACCACCGTACAAACTTCGAGATCGGGAACATAAACGCCGTCATGGACGGCGATATCGACGGGTTTATAAACGCGAGCCTCAGCAGTAACGCATAGGAAACTGTGGCTGCGGAGCGCAGGGAGTCAGGAGTCAGGAGTCAGGAGTCAGGAGTCAGAATCCGGACTGGAGTATGCAGTTTAGCGTTTTTGTTGCGTTGATATTTCCGTAAGCTACTGATCCGGCGTCTCCCACAGCTCTTTTTCTCTGCGGTAAAACTCTTCGAAGCGGTTCTCATCTATGGCCTCGCGTATGCGCGCCATGAGATTATTATAGAAGTACAGATTATGGAGCACCGCAAGCCTCATGGCAAGCATTTCCCCGGCCTTGTGAAGATGCCTGATGTAAGCGCGTGAGTAACTGCGGCACACCTGGCATCCGCATTCGTCGTCGACAGGGCCGCTGTCGTCTTTGTATCTCTCATTACTGATGTTTATACCGCCGCTGCGCGTGTACAGCCTGCCATGCCTCCCGTTCCTGGCGGGCAGCACACAGTCGAAGAAGTCGACGCCGCGCGCGACGGCTTCTATTATGTTCAGCGGAGTTCCCACACCCATAAGATAACGCGGACGATCCTGAGGCATATACTCTTCGACCGTTTCAATAATATCGTACATCTCATCAGCTGTCTCTCCGACTGCGAGACCGCCTATCGCGTAGCCGGGCAGTTCCAGCTCCGCGATTTGCTTCATATGGCTTATCCTCAGATCTTTACAGACTCCGCCCTGGTTTATCCCGAATAAGACCCGGCAGCAGTCTTCTGCCGAAACAGCCATGTTTTGCCGGATAAGTTCGTCCCTGCACCTCACAAGCCACCGATAGGTCCTGCCGCAGGACTGCTCGACATACTCGCGCGGCGATGGTATGCCGACACACTCGTCGAATGCCATTACTATGTCGGAACCAAGGTTCGCCTGTATGCGCATGCAGTCCTCCGGAGACATGAAAACCCTTCTCCCGTCGATGTGCGAGCTGAACTCCGCGCCTTCCTCGGTGATTTTGCGCAGTCCTGCAAGAGAGTATATCTGGAAGCCGCCGCTGTCTGTGAGTATCGGGCCGTCCCACGCCATGAAAGCATGCAGCCCTCCGAGACTGCGGATAAGTTCGTCGCCGGGGCGCAGGTGCAGGTGATATGTGTTTGACAGCGCGACCTGGCATCCGATCGTGGAAAGATCGGCGCCTGAAAGAGCGCCCTTGATAGCGCCCTGAGTGGCAACATTCATGAACACCGGCGTTTTGACAGCGCCGTGTTTTGTTGTGAACACGCCTGTTCGCGCGCGCCCTTGTTGTGTTTTTAGTGTGAACATACAGTATCTCCGTGCGATATAGTTTTTTCGCATGCGAATATTATTATTCGCTGGACAGTACCTGCGTATGAGAGTAATATGTACACAGCCGATACGCAGCCTTCCCGGCATATAATAAACCAGTTTGAGGAAGAGGTAGGATTTTGGACAGACAGAAGAAAAGGATACTGCTGACGATCATGGTGGTCGCGTTTATACAGATGCCGGGGCTTGCGCTGACGCCCGGAATCAATCAGATAAAGACGACAGCATTTTCGGAATACTCGCTGGGAGCAGTGCAGACTGCGCTTGCGTTTTCGGCTCTTGCGCAGCCCGTCGCGGCGTTTACTGCGGCGCTGCTGATTAACAGGAGGCTTGTGACAAAAAAGGCAGTCATTGTGTTTGGACTGTTTTTGCTTGCTGCGACAGGCCTGCTTGCCCTCGTTATGAACACTGAGTTCGTTCACCTGATAATGCTCAGCATTATGCTCGGTATTGCTACGGGGCTCTTTATATCGAACATGTTCGGACTGATTTTTGACAACTTTGACCCGGTAGAGCGGCAGTCTGTAGTCGGCTGGCAGACCTCTGTTATCAACGCCGGAGGTATTATTATGAGCCTGATGGGCGGGCTGCTTGCGAGATATATGTGGTACGGCGGATACATCATGCTGCTGGTAGGCTTACCGGCAGCGATCCTGGCGATCATCGCGGTGCCGGGTAAGCAGGAGCGGGCGCAGGAGACGCAAGCAGAGGCAAAGGCAGAGGTAGAGGCAGAGGCAGAGGCAGAGGCAAAGGCAGAGGCAAAGAAAAAAATGTCGGGCAGGACCGCGAAGGACAGGCTGAATCCCCGAATATTCTACTACTGCGGCGCAGCTTCGCTGTTCATGATGACATACTCTGTGTGCGGCAGCAACCTCTCGACGCATATCGCCGGTATTGGCGGAACCGCGACAGCAGGAATCGCAATCGCGATTCAAATGGGAGGAGGCGTCGTCTCAGGGCTGTTTTTCAGTAAACTGTCGAAAAGAGCGGGGGACTACTCGCTTTCGTTTGCGCTTTGCGCAGTGTTTGCGGGTTATATGCTGCTGAGCTTATTCGCTTCGTCGCTGGCTCTTGTTTTCATATCGGTCTTCATCGTCGGTATGGCGCTGAGTATCATGCTGCCGCGGTGCATTTTCATGGTGTCGACGCTTTCCGCGGACAAACCTGCAACGGCTACGGCGACCGCGCTCGTTTCGGTCGTGTCGCCCTCAGTAGGCATCTTCCTGTCGCCGATAATCATAACTAATCTGACGACGGCTCTTTTTGGGGAATCGACGTCAGCCCGTTACAGATTTACCGGCGTTTTGGTGCTTGCCGCAGCCATCATAATAGCTGCGACTACCGCATGGCGCGGAAGAGCATCGCAGCCTGTTGAAAGCGAGTGAATCGTTCAGAGGGATATCGTCAGCGCAGGGATATCGTCAGCGCATGGAATATCGTCAGCGCAGAGGGATATCGTCAGCGCGGAAGAGCATCGCAGCCTGTTGAAAGTGCCTAAATCGTTCAGAGAAAAGTATCTGACCCGGATGCTTCCGGTCTCCTGAAGACCAGCGCAAACTTATCTTTAACTTTCCGGAAAACATCCACGAGTACAGGATCAAAATGATTCCCTGAACCTTCTTCGATCATGGCGCACGCCTCCTCGTGAGAAAATGCCCTTTTATACGGGCGCACAGAGATAAGCGCGTCATATACGTCAGCGATTGCCATCAGCCGCCCTTCGATCGGGATATCCAGACCGCTCAGCCCTCCCGGGTAGCCGCTGCCGTTCCACTTTTCGTGATGAGTGCCTGTGACGAGCAGCGCGTGCTTCAGGAACGCATGCCCCTGCGTCTCGCTCATTATATGTTCGATAGCCTCCACGCCAACTGTGACGTGGGTTTTCATTATCTCGAATTCTTCGTCTGTGAGACGTCCGGGCTTATTGAGGATCAGGTCGGATATCGCTATCTTCCCGACGTCGTGGAGTTGGGCTGCGGGCAGGAAGAAGTCCATATCCCATTTTGTCACTTCATCAGAATACACTCCGGTCCTGATCATCTCATCAATGATCTCCTGAAGATAACTCTGTGTCCGGCTGATATGCCCTCCGGTCAGCTTGTCGCGGAACTCCACGAGATCGGCAACCGTGGAAAGAATAGCGTTTTGGAGATTGAAGACTTCTGCGGTTTTTTCCCTGACCTTGATCTCAAGGTTATCGGCGTAATCCTGAATAGCCTCGCGGCTCTTAATCAGTTCGTTTTTCTGCTGTACGATAAGCAGTTGGTTCCTGATTCGTTTGAGCAGAAGCGGCCCGGAAAACGGCTTTGTGACATAATCCACCGCGCCGAGGTCGAAACCTTCCATCTCGCTTGATTCATCGTCTTTTGACGTGAGGAAGATGACCGGAATATCGGCGTAGCGCGGGTTTGCCTTCAGCTTTCGCATGGCTTCGTACCCGTCCATCACAGGCATTTCGATGTCAAGCAGAATGAGATCGGGCAGCACATTCTCAAGGATCTCGAAAAGCTTCGCGCCTGATGGAGCCGGATATACTTCGAAGTACGGTTTAAGTATATTACGGCCCTGGTCGAGATTCGGAATTACATCGTCAACAAGTATTATTCTGCTGCGGTCACTCATCTCCGGCTCCTTCGCCCGTCAGCGGTGAGAGTCTGTCAACTATCTGCATAAAGTTCATCAGCTTGATATTATCTATCAGCCAGTCCGTGAGTCCTTCGTCCGCTGTGTACTCATATTTTTCCATTTCCGCCATTGCGTCGTCCACAACGTCCATGTTGTACTCCCGGCAGCCCCTGGCAAGGTTTGATAACGTAACAATGTCGGGAGACGCCTTTACCGGTTTTGAGACGCCTGTGTTGATGTTAGAGAGCATATCCTCAAGGTCAAAAATCAGCTTCCACGACGCGTCGATGAAAGTCTTGTTGTGGGTGCTGACGTACAGGAAATCCCCGTCCGTTGCCGCTTTCTCCAGCGAATCTGCAGCGTTGCTTATCATGTCGGCGTAGATCATCCGGCATGAGCCCTTGATGTTGCGCATGATTGACGCATACTCGTCAAGAGCGTCTTCCGAGACGGTGCTGATCGAGTCAAGAAGCGTTCTCGTGTGAATCATGTATGACTTGAGTATTCTGAAGTATATGTCCCTGTCACCGTTGTAGCGGTCAATACCCTTGTCGATATCAAGCCCGGTGAACCTCATCCGGACTTTTCTTCGGTCGATTCCGCTTCGGCGGTTTGAGACTGTCCGCCTTTCCTGATCGAACGGCGTTCCGGATATGTTAGCGTTATTATTGCTGACAGACATGAGTGTCACCTCGGTGGTATTGATAGTAGTATCTGTTAATAACTGTGCAACAGTTATTATATCATAAGCGCAGCGCATGATATAATGTGCCATGTGGCGCGTCCCGCGCCACGGCTAAAATCAAGCATATAATAACTGTGCAACAGTTATTATATCATATCCGCAAAGCGGAGATGATATAATGCGTCATCTTTCGCGGTTCTCGCGCAGCGAGGAGCGAAAGGACTGGGATAAAACATATAATAACTGTGCAACAGTTATTATATCATATCCGGCTTTTTTATTCAACATAACTTGTTTACACAAAATACAGTAGCCCTCTGAACTGTAACTCTGAACTGTCCCTCTGCTTTGTAAACTTTTTTCTTCAAAAAGCCCGGTGATTCTGATAAAATGTGCCTGTAACAACAGGCATGACAGGAGTTGATATTGTTGCATATAACATGGGATGAGCAAACAAGCGAACGTTTTATCGCCGCAAGCGAATATACCGGGTTTCACAAGGCTCTGGCAAAAAAGCTTGAGCAGTATCTGACGCGTGAGGATACGCTGTGCGACATCGGCTGCGGGCTCGGCAGGCTCGATATCGAACTAGCGCCTTTCGTGTCCGGAATACTTGCTGTCGACATCAGCGAAGAAGCGCTCAATACGCTCAGGCGCGACGCGGTGAAAGCGGGAGCGGATAATATTCGTATCCACAGAGGCGAAGCGGAGGATTTGGAAGGGAGCTTTGATGTAATCCTGATGAGCCTGTTCGGAGCGGCAGATACGTTGAAGATACTCAGCCACTGCAAGCGCCGGTTTATACGGATAGTGAGCGCGAGCAGAAAAAGCGGGTTGTACCCTGAACGCCACCGCCGGGAGACTAAGTACGCAGTCCCGATGGTGAGTGAGGAGCTTGAAGGGCTTGGAATCAAGTACAACATGGAGTACTGTTCGTTTGAGTTCGGGCAACCGCTAAAAACCCGGCGCGAAGCCGGGCTCTTTGTGCTGAGCAATGCTCCGGGAGCGGAGGAGGGGGAGATAGACGAATTCCTGGACGCGAACCTTCAGAGCACCGGACGCAGTGACTTTCCCCTCTATTTACCGTATCAAAAGGAACTGGGCGTCTTCGTTATCGACGTATAACTCAATCCTGACTATCTGAAGAACACCTTGCCAAGCCCTATGCGCTCTGAGATAAAATCGTATAACCGTTTTGCACTGTTCAAGCCGCGTGTTGCATGGGACGAATCAATTGAGACAGTGAAATCAGGGTACTTTATGTTCCAGAATATATCAAGGTAAGCGCAATGATCTTTCATACGCTTCCTGTCAAAGCTGTTGTCATATCCGGAACAGGTTCTACGAAGCGAATTCAGTACATGTATTTGAGCCGGAGTACCGCCTGCGTTTATTATATAGGCTTTCAGCATCTTCTCCGCGCATTGATGGCAGTGATGAAGGATTATCTCATATGGGCGTAGCCTTGGGTTACGAATCAACTCCATTTCACGTATGGCTACGTCAATATCGTTTCTTGCATATCCGATCCATGTCAGAACATCATTAGGCGGCATAAAGTAATACCCCATTCTCCCTGATCGACTTTTGGAATGAAGAGTTTACTGAAGCCTCTTCGAACGCGGTCTTTCGATTAACAGCAATATCCAGCGCCAAATCAGTATCAGTTAAGCCTCTTCTGATCTTGTAGGCGATCTTAAATGGATCCATATTATTCTCAACGATAACCATTAAGTCAATATCGCTTGTACTGTGCGGTTCCCCATAGGCGTACGATCCAAACAGGTATATTTGCAATACCCCTGATAATGAGGATATGAACGCTACATATTTCTCCAGTTCAGTTTTGATGGACTCATTCATAGTACAAAAGCCCCTTTTGATGTGTTGATGATGAATGATTACGCAGTAATCATTCATCATTGTACCATGAGCGCAGCAAAAATGCAAAATCCTGCGAGTATGATGTGCGAGTATGATCGAGCGTTTCAATCACAACGAGCGCAGCGCTCGTTGCGCAGGTCAGTCAAAGCAGGGGACGAACACCGGCACGTCGCCCCATGGGGCGTGCATTCTCTGCAACTCGACTGAAACTCCGTATATGTTCATTATCAAATCCGGGTCCAGAATCTTATCGGGCTCGCCGTATACCATGGCTTTTCCCTCTTTTAGCACCAACACCATATCGGCGTACAACAGCGCGTGTTCCGGGTTGTGTGTCGAGAGCACTACAAGGTAGCCGCTTTTTACAAGCTGCTTTACCTGGCGCATCACACGAAACTGATTCCCGTAATCAAGGTTTGCGGTGGGTTCGTCCATGATCAGAATGTGCGATTTCTGCGCAAGCGCTCTTGCTATCAGAGCAAGCTGGCGTTCGCCGCCCGAGAGCTCGGCGAAACCGCGGCCGGCAAGATGTGAGATGTTCATCAGCTCCAGCATCTGCCCTGTGGTCTCCCGCTCGCCGCGGCCAGGAGTGCCGAGCCCGTTTGTCAGCACATTCGTACCCATAAGCACAGTCTCGTGAACGGTATAATTGAAGACCGGCGTATGCGCCTGCGGAATGTAGGCGATTTTTTTCGCGATCTCACGCGCGGAAAGTTTCCCTGCGTTGATCCCGTCTATGCAGATTTCTCCGCGATAGCCACTAAGCAGCCCGAGCAGGCAGCGGAACAATGTCGTTTTTCCCGCGCCGTTTTCACCGAGCACGCAAACGCACTGCCCCGCGTTTGCGGAGAAGTCGACTCCTTTAAGTACAGGGTTGTTCTTATACGCGAACACCAGCCCTTTTACATCCAGCGTCACATCCTTCGCCCCCTGTCCATGATCAGATACAGGAAAAACGGAGCACCGACGAACGCCGTCAGTATTCCAAGCGGTATCTCCGCTGTCGCGACGGTACGGGCGAGGTTGTCTGTAAGAAGCATGAATGACGCGCCCATGAAGATAGAAACCGGCATCATTGCGCGGTAGTCGTAGCCGACCAGGAGCCGCGCGAAGTGCGGGATGACAAGCCCCACCCAGCCGATTAGGCCGCTGATGGCCACGCATGCTGATGTGATCAGCGTTGCGGCGGTCACAATCAGTATGCGCATCACTTTCGTGTTGACGCCCATGGATCGGGCTTCATCTTCGCCGGTAGTTAGTAGATTCAGCTTCCAGCGCAGTATGAACAGAACGATCATGCCGCCTATCGTCGGTATGGCAGCCCATACAAGCCTGTTCCCCCTTACCCCCGAAATGCTGCCCATGAGCCAGAATGTTATGGAAGGCAGGACATTATTCGGGTCTGCGATAAGTTTTATGAACGACGTCCCGGATGTGAACAGCGAGGAAATCATTATCCCCGACAGGACCATCGCAAGCGTCTGGCTGCGGCGCGCCCGGGTGCTAATAAGGTACGCTGCGCCCACAGCGGCTATCCCGCATACAAAGGCCGCCGCTGATACCATTGCGTAATTCAGCCCGAGAAAGATTGCGACAGCCGCGCCGAATCCCGCGCCGGCGGAAGCTCCCAGCACATCCGGCGATACGAGCGGATTTCTGAATAATCCCTGATATGCCGCACCCGCAGCTGATAAGCCGGCGCCGATCATAGCCCCGGCGAGAACGCGGGGCATGCGGATCCTGAAAATGACAAGTTCGACCTCGTTGCTCCAGGAGGGTTCGGCGCCTGTCAGCCTTACCGCCCTTGTCAGTTTGCCAAAGAAGACGCGCAGCAGTTCACCCGGCGAGACCGGGTATTTGCCGATCGCGAAACTCAGCACAAAGACGAGCACGAAAAGCGCCGCAAACGCCGCGACGTAATACTTTCCCTTTTTCTCCCTCTCAGTTATCATACAGGGTCCTCGATTCATACAGGATGTCAAGCGCAGAAAACCGGCGCGTTAACGGTTTGATGTTAACGGTTAACAGTTTACGGTTTGCCTGTCTTTTTTATCTGGAGCCGGCAAGCAGAAGCTCAGCCTGCGCGTCAGTTAAGACACAATGGTAGAAGAGTTTATAGAACTCTTTCGCCTCAGACATAATATCATATTTAAAATAATCAGGGTATAGCAGATTTGCAAGCCACTTTATGCCGATTATGCGGTTAACCGACGGAGGGCGCCCCATCCAGTTATATATCCCGAACGGTATTTTATAGTAACTGCCTGTTTTCACCGCGTTCAGACCTTGCCACTCGGCGACGCCCGCGACAGAGTCATAGATGCTCTCCGGAGCGAAGATGATGACGTCGGGGTTCCATAGTATGAGCTGTTCCATAGAGACTATAGACGCGCCGCCCCTGAGGGACTCCCCGACGTCCGCGACATTGAGCCCTCCCGTAATGTCTATAACGTCAGTGTGGACAGTGCCGCGCACCATCGCAGTGAGACCGTCGTCGCTTCCGTAGTATACGCTTTTACGCTCCGATTCGGGTATTGCATCCGTGATCCGCTTTGTTTCCGCGAGCGTATTATCAATGTAATCGATGATGTTGCGCGCCTGCTCAGTCTCGCCGGTGACGATTCCGAGAGCATCATACGCCTCATGCATGGAATCAAGCTCCATATGGATAAAGACAGCGGGGATCCCGGTTCTCTCTTCGATGCTCTTCATATCGTCTTCAATGTTCGGCTTGATTTCGCCGATATCGATAATCACCTGGGGTTTTGCCACCATGATGGATTCCAGATTTAAAGTATCGGCGTAGAGATTTCCGAATACCGGCAGCAAAGAGTACTTTTCGTCAATGTACCCGAACTGGTCTTCACTGAACGGAGTGGCGAGACCGACGAGTTTATCCGGACAGAGTGTGAAAAGGACGATCTGCGCTGTTGAGCCCGAAGGGGCCACGCGTTCGATGTTCCGCGGCAGCTCGACCTCGCGGCCCGCAGAGTCGGTGAAGATGTAAGTCGCGTTCATATCGTATTGTGTCGCGGAGTCAGCTTGCTGCGCGGATGGCGACTGCGCTGCACTTCCGGTTTGCGTTGCGGAGTCAGCTTGTGCTGCGGAACCCGCCTGCGTTGCGGATCCGGATTGCTGCGCGGATGGCGACTGCGCTGCGCTTCCGGTTTGCGCTGCGGACCCGGATTGTGATGCGGAGGGGGATTGCGCTGCGTCACCGGTTTGCGCGCAGCCGGCGGCTGCCGCAAGAATTATCAGCGCGCCAAGAAGTAGTGCTGTTAATTTTTTCGTGCTCATCTGTTTCTCCTCTTTTGTAGTTCATTTTTCTGCTGTGGTGATCCAACTCGCTTCGTAATGCGTTGTTTAGACGCATCTGAGATGGGAGACTTCTCCCGGGACTAGATTAAAACGCGGATCTCAAAATTTCGCTGCAAAAAGCAGCCCATGTTGAGATGAACAAAACGGGCTGCCGGTTGAAACTCAGCAGATGAACGCACAAAACCGGAGGCGCTCCCATTTGTTTCCTTCTCAAAATGTGAAGGCTGAGTTATTTCTAAATCAGCCCCGTGAGCATGAAACCCGCTCCGGCAGAACAATGAGTTTCGCAATACTATGTTCCCGGATTATGTTCCACACTCAGGCCAGGCGCCCATAGGAAATCCTTTAGGTCGCAAGGCTCGGAAACTTTTTATGCGCAGATGCTATCATGTATAAAAGCGTTTGTCAATATGAAAAATCAACACTTGAAAAATCAACACTGTCAGCGTGTTTTAACTGTTATCATCACGCGGATCAGGTAGTCTTTTTCTTCAAGCACGCTAAGCTCGTTGAGCGGATACTCCTCGTAAGCAGGGCCGCTTATCTCGTAGTCGTTTGCCTCTATATAGTCCAGGATGCGGTTGTACAAGTCCGGGCATTGACCGTAACCGCCGCGCGTGTACCCGATCGCATACAGCGCCGCGGGTCTGATATCGTGACCCTCGGAACTGTAGAAATAGTAGCGGTCCGGCCACACCCAGTCGCGGTTGCGGATGCGATCCGCTGAAAAATAGCCCCACACCGGATAATTCAGACTGACGTTGGGATACATCTCGCCGCATTTGTTGTAGAAACTGAACAGAGCGTCGTAATCGTCCCTGTCGCCTCCGTAGTCATTCTGCTCCCCGAGGATGATCGAGGCTTCAGGCTGGAACTGTATCGTGATCGCCGACTCGTCGATGTTCAAATGAGAATGTATCGGTGATTTGATGTAGTACAGCAGTTCCCGCGTGCGGACCAGCTCGTTTATCTCGCCGTTTATTTGGTTGATCTGGTTTTCCAGTACCGCGTCGACAAGGTCGGGCGTGCGCATGTTCTTCAGCCGCTTGATTTCGCTTAGGGGCATACCGAGAGTCTGCAGCGTGCGTATCAGGTTTATCGTACTAAGCTGAGCGTGGGAATAGTAGCGGTAGTTGTTGTCGCTTCGAATCGCGGGAGAGAGTAATCCGATTTTATCGTAGAAAATGAGCGTATCGCGGGTCGTGCGCGCGAATTTCGCAAAGTTGCTGACGGTGAGCATTTTGTTCTTTCTCATATTTTGAGCCCATCCTTTTTCTCAGTGATATTTTCTCAGATACGCTTTCCAGGTGATCGCCCATTTCTCAGGATCGTCCATCCCGCTCTCGTCGAGCCTGTGGCAAACGCTGTTGTACGGCGCGTTTTCGAACGCCTCAGGTTTCTCGTACGCCTCTTTGAGAACATGCGTCAGGACAGCGATATACTCGTCGAGGTCGGACATTGACGGCGTCTCCGTCGGTTCGAGAGTCATAGGCTCAGGCACATAGTACGGATGATGGCTCGTCCAGTAGTGCATGCCGAAATCCATCATCCGCCGCTGCACGTCTGCTGTTCCGATACCGGTATCGGCGAACAGTTTATCAAGAGTATACCTTGCCTGCTCGATTCGCTGCGTGCCCTCCGGGTACGGCACGCCGACACAGTCGAGTTCAAGAAGCTTTCTGTAGAGGTAGTTGTTGTTCAGCACCGCAACTTTCGCAGCTTCGTAAAGCCCCTGCGCTCCGAGCGCGCGTATCCACGCGTATGCTTTCAGCACGACTTGAGCGGCGCCCATGTATGAGCGCACCTTGCCGATTGAGTCAGGCAAATCGTATATGAGATCGTACCGCTCACCGTCGAAGCCGACGAGCGGAACCGGTAAAAACGGTTCAAGCATACTCGTAACGCCGAGCGCTCCGACAGCCGGCCCTCCGCAACCGTGGGGGGCGGAGAATGTTTTATGTATGTTAAAAAAGCACATGTCAAAACCGGCTTCGCGGGCGCGGGTCACGCCGAGCAGGCCGTTTGCGTTGGCCTGATCGTAGCAGCAAAGCGCGCCTGCTTCATGGCACAAGCGCGTGAAGTCGGAAATACGGTCGTTGTATATGCCGGTGTCTTCGGGGTTAGCTACAAAGAACGCGGCTGTACGCTCCGACAGGGCGTTTTTGAACTCGTCGGCGTCAGGACGGCCGTCCTTTCCTGCGTGTATGTATTTTATATCGTACCCGGCGACTGCAGGCCCCGCAGCGTCAGAAGGATGCGAGTACACTGTAGTTATCACTTCGCGTCTGGTTTCGTTATCGCCCCGCTTTGCGTGATACGCCCGAGCAACAGACGCCATCGCCAGGATCGCCTGACTTCCGCCGCCGGGCTGAAATGTGAACCTGTCCATGCCCGAGATCTCGCGCATATACAGGTCTGTCTCGTAAAGGATCTGTAAGATGCCCTGAACGCTTTCCGCAGGCTGAGCCGGATGCAGCTCTGTCATTTTCTCAAGACGCGCAAGTTGCTCGTTTACCTTTGGACTGTACTTTACTGTGCATGTGCCCTGCCCGATCTCAAGGTTGACGTCAGCACCAAGCGTCTCCTGTGAGAGCCGCGCGTAGTGCCTGAGTACATGATGCTGGGAGGCTTCAGGCAAGTTCAGACTGCTTGTGCGCAGCAGCGAGGGAGGAACCAGTTCTTCAGCCGCAACTGCAGAAAGCCCGGCTTCCGCGCGGGGAGGAATGACGCCGCGTTCACCCGGAGTCGAGTATTCAAAGATCACCGGTTCGTCCCATTTTGCCTGATGGAATCCGCGGACAGGTTTTCTTTCGATTCTGTTCATTTGACCACCGCCTCCTGAATAACCTGCGCGAGGAGGTCGATATCCGCCTTGGTGCGGACCTCAGTCACGCAGTACAGGGCTGACTGACCCAGTTCAGGGAAGCCGCCGGGAAGCGGTGCGTTACCTGAGAGGTCATGACCGCCGAAAATGCCGTGCTCAAGCAGCGCCTTGTTGATCTCCGCGACCGTCTTGCCCGTGTCGTTGAAATCGACGACGAACTCCTTGAAGCCGGGGAATCTGACCTTAACTCCCGGTATTGCAGCCAGGACCGAGCGTGCATACGCCGCCTTTTGCAGAATGGTTTCGCCGATCTCGCGCATACCATGGGGGCCCATCAATGAAAGATAGACGCCTGCAGTAATACCCCACAGCGCAGTCTGAGTTCCGACATACTCCTTCGCTTCATGCCTGTGATGCCCGAATGATGTGCGATCGTAAGCCACGTCGCCGAAAGCGTACTCGCCCGGTTCAGTGGTTGGGCATATCCCGAACAGCCTGGACGGATACTCCATGACATAGCGTTCCTCATCCCGCGTCGCGATAAAGCCGGACTGCCCGCCGCCGAAGTTCATATGGACGCCGAGCGGCTGGAGATCTCCGCAGACGATGTCTGCACCGTAATCAGGCGGAGGTGAGATGACGCCCAGAGAAATCGGGTCGACTCCGACTATAAGCTCGGCGCCCGCATTATGAGCAATGTCCGCTATCAGCCGCCCCTGCGTCTCAAACGAGCCGAGGAAAGACGGATTTTCAAAATAGACGCAGGCAGCGGCGCCGGATGACGGGCCATCCTGTTTGTAATGAGTCGCTGCGCCGGGCCGTGCGGAATTACATCCTCCGGCGGCAGCGCAGCCGGCTAGTTCGGAGCGCAGGTCGTCAAGTGTGATTTCACCTGAAACGCCGTCATACCCTAGCGTGACGATATGGATATCCGGCGAGCAGTAGTTGCGGATAATAGCAAGCCGCTCCGGAGCAATAGTACCCGCCAGGAGCGCTGTTTTCCGCTTTGTCATGCGTGAAGCCATCCGGATGCTTGTCGCGGCGGCCTGACCCCAGTCCATAGCCGGAACGTTGACTACTTCCATGCCCACAAGCTCCGCCATCAGGCTTTGATACTCAAAGAGCGCCTGAAAGCGTCCGAAATCATTATATGACTCGCCTCCGTACGCGGTGAGGAATTCTCCGCGCCCGTTTATCTCATCGCAGACTGCAGGCACGAAATGCTCGGCGCAGCCTCCGCCCAGAAAGCAGATATAGTCGCGAGTCGATATGTTCTTTGCGAGGATGCTCCCGACGTGCCGCCGCAGTTCATATTCGGAGACTATTGCCTCAGGCAGATCCATATGACGATCAAGCTTTAGCTCGCCCGGTATCTCCGAGTGCAGTTCATCAAGTGAACCAAGCCCCAGATATTCCAGCATCTGCCTGCGTATATCCGGGGCTGAGTTTGGTATGTAGGGGTGACTGTCCAACCCATTCATAGTTATCTTTTCACCTCCATAAGTTTGAATTAGTATACCGGGCTCTGTATGTATTTCTTCAGACGCCCTCTCAGTACCGGTGAGGAAGACGCCTTCTGAGCGCAAGGTCCTGAACAGTTATCTGCCGCTTTATCAAGCTATGCCGCCGCCGTCCACGACGATCGAGGCGCCGGTTATCCACTTCGACATATCACTTGCAAGAAACAGAACCGCACGCGCTATATCTTCGGGCGTCCCAAGCCTCTCGAGCGGGCGCCCCTTCGCTGAATCGATTAGGAACTGTTCCTCGTTTACGCCCAGCTGTCGCCCTTCGCTCCTCAGCATTGCAGTGTCGGTGTCGCCCGGGTTGATACTGTTGACCCTTATATTCTGTCTGCCGTGGTCTATTGCCATAGCGCGCGTCAGGTTAACAACGCCGCCTTTCGCCGCGCAGTATGCCGCGGCTTTATCGCCGCCTTTGAGGCCCCAGCCGGAACCGGTATTAATTATGCTGCCGCCTTGAGCTTTGCCGCCAAGACTGCCGCCTTGCGCAGCGCCCCCAAGACTGCCGCCTTGCGCCATGCCGCGCGCCATGATCGGCACGACATATCTGGAAACAAGAAATATGCCCTTGAGCGTGACGTCGATGACAAGGTCCCACTCGCGCTCATCGAGCTGTGTGACGTCTTTCCGGAAGGTGACGCCGGCATTATTGTGAAGTATATCAACACGCCCGAAATCACTATCGACCGCTGCGACAGCCGCCGCGCATTCTGCGTCGTTTGTAACGTCGCACCGGTAAAAACGTGCGATCCGCCCTTCGTTTCTGATGTTTCCGGCTTCAGCCTCTCCCCGCGTTTCATCGACGTCAAAAAGAGCAACAGAAGCCCCGTACGCGGACAAGATCTGCGCTGAAGCAAGTCCGATACCGCTTGACGCGCCTGTCACAACGGCGACTTTTCCGGTCAGATCCAGAAGGTCTGTTTTGTAGATCATGATGGTAGGCTCCTCATATATCAGGATATGTTCTGACCTAAGTTTAGAAACCTTGAGAGAAACTCTCTTAAGCGTTCACTTTTCGGCGCGGTGAAAATCTCCTCAGGCGTTCCCTGTTCAGAGATCACGCCTCCGTCCATAAATACAACGCGATCTGAGACGTCGCGCGCGAACGCCATTTCATGCGTCACAACGATCAAAGTCAATCCTGTGTGCGCGAGTCCGGATATAACGTTAAGGACGTCTCCGACCATCTCCGGATCAAGCGATGACGTCGGTTCATCGAACAGCAGCGCGTCAGGCTTCATACTCAGCGCCCTCGCGATAGCCACACGCTGCTGCTGACCGCCGGAAAGCTGGCGAGGTTTAGCGTTTATAAACTGGCTCATGCCGACTTTGTCCAGGCATTCCATAGCTATATCACGGGCTTCGTTCCTGTTTACCTTTCCGACCTGCACCTGCCCGACAGTGCAGTTTTGCAGGATATTCATGTTCTGGAACAGGTTGAACTGCTGGAACACCATGCCGACCTTTTCCCGGTATTCAGGTATTTTGAAGCCGCGCGCCGTAATGGATTCGCCTTTGAACAGTATCTCTCCGGACGTCGGCCATTCAAGCAGATTTATGCAGCGGAGGAACGTCGACTTGCCCGAACCGGACGAGCCTATGACTGTCAGGACCTCGCCCTGATCGACGGATAAATCGATACCCTTGAGTATTTCGTTCTCGCCGAAGTATTTGCAGAGATTATGCACCTCAATTACAGTTGGCACGTACGCACCCCCTTTTCCGCACCGGTAAACCCTATCTGTAAACCCTATCTGCTCCGCCTGCGCGATTTTCGCAGTGTCAGCATCTCCTCCGCGCCGGTTTCAGCAAGCGTGTACGCCTGCGGCCCGTCGAGATGCCTTTCGAGAAGGCGCAGCAGGCGCGACGAGACAAAGGTAAGGATAAGGTATATCGCCGCCGCAATAAGAAACGACGGGTATGTAGCCATATAAATCCCTCTGACGATCTTTGTGGCGTAAAAAAGCTCCCCGACCGTTATTACGTTCAGTACGGACGAGTCTTTGAGGTTGAGGACGAACTCGTTTCCTATAGCAGGCAGGATGTTTCGTATAGCCTGCGGCAGAATTATATGCACCATTGACTGCCAGTGCGTCATACCGATGGACATTGCCGCCTCGGTTTGCCCCGGATCGACGGAATGTATGCCGCCGCGCACTATTTCCGCCATATACGCGCCGGTGTTGATCGTTATGACGAGAAGCCCTGCGGGAAGCGCTGCGATGGATATCCCCGCGAACTCATCCAGCCCGTAGTATATGAGCATTGCCTGAACCATCATAGGCGTGCCGCGGAAAACCTCGGTGTACACCGCAAGGACGGCGTTAAGCGCCGACAGGCAGGCTGACCTGACGGAGAAGCCTTTTCTCCCGTTTGGGTTATTCGGAATTGTCCTGATTATTCCGATTATAAGACCGATAATAAAGCCGATGACCGTGCCGAATATAGCAAGGAATATCGTCATGTATGTTCCCTTGAGGAACTGCGGCCAATATTCCCTCAGCAGCTTTACTATCCAGTCAGCTACGCTCATGCTGCTCATTTATCCCTGCAGCGGCTGGCGTGAAACAGCCTCCTCCATGAGCTTCTGACGCTGCTGAACGGTTATCCCTGCAAGCACTTCGTTGATCTGCCGCTTCAGCTCATCCTCGTTCTGGCGCAGCCCGATGGAGACAGGCATTTCCTCTCCGAAACCATTGTCGCCCTCAAACTCGATGAAGGTCACTTTTGCATTCGCGACCTCCGCAGAAATGGCGGCGGGGCGCTCTGCGACATACCCGTCGATTTTTCCTGAAGACAGAGACATAAGCATTGTCGGGAAATCCGACATAGCCTGCTGTTTCTGCACGTCGGGTATCATGTCGACCAGGTCATAGTGCAGCGTGTCCATCTGCGCTGTTATCTTTGCTCCGGTAAAGTCCTTGAGGCTCACGGCGTCTGCGTACGGGCCATCCTTCATCACAACGATAACGAGATCTGACGACCAGTAGATGTCGGTGAAGTCTATTGCCATCCGGCGCTCTTCCGTGTCTGTCATGCCTGCGATTATAAGGTCTATTTTATTGGAGGTAAGACTCGGTGACAAACCGTCCCAGTCGATCTTTGCGACTTGCAGTTCCCACCCGAGTTTATCGGTAATTATCTTCGCGATTTGAACATCGTATCCGTCCGCGTATGTGCCGTCCGGCATGGCGACTGCGAAATCGGAGTCCTGGAGCTGTGTCCAGTTATGAGGCGGGAAATCGCACTCCATGCCCACGCGCAGCACTCTTGCAGGCGTAGTGCTTTCTCCCGCGGACGGCGGCGCCTCGCTCTGCTGAGTGCCTGCGCCGGGCGTGTCGTTCGCGGTTTTGCTGCTGCATCCGAAGAGTAAAGTGACAGCAAGCACAGAGCATAGTAATAATATAAATACCCGTATCTTCTTTTTCATTTCTGTCCTCCATATTATGGTTTCTGTGTTTCCGGGACGTCCCGGATATTGCGTTTCCATGAGTTAACATGGTCGCGGATCGCGAGGAAACTCTGCTCGGAAATGACATGTTCCATCCTGCAGGCGTCGTTTACGGCGGTTTTCCTGTCTACCCCAAGGTATATGAGCCAGTCGGATATCAGCAGATGTCTTTCATACATAGACTCCGCGATTCCCTTGCCGCTTTCCGTCAGAGAAATGTAACCGTCGCCGTCGATTTCAACGTACCCGTTTTCGCGCAGATTCTTCATCGCGACGCTCACGCTGGGCCTCGTATACTCAAGCTCATTGACGACGTCGATAGAGCGAACCGGCTCTCCGCCCTGGGCCAGCACATAAATCGTCTCCAGGTAATTCTCAGCCGACTCCTGTGCTTTCAAGACATCACCCCCTGACAGGAACAAATATAATTTACGGTAACATAACATGAAACAGAGGTAAAATCAAGATGATTTGCAGCCATTGGGGTTACAGCTCAGAGGGGTATCCGGGAGACTGCCTTTTTTGAGGCTGAACTTATAGCAGGAGGCGGTAGCCACTGCTCATATACCTCGGAACATTTGTAGAAGACTCAAAAAAGCATCTCCCGGATACCCCTCTGAGCTGTAACCCATTGGACAGCGCAGACATATAACCCTATTGACAAATGTGTTAGTCAGTGCTAACATGCAATGAAGTTAGCTGTAACTAACAAACACTATGCAAAACAGATCGCGCAGGGGAGGGGAGCTTTGTGACACTTAAAGACCTGAACGTCGGGTACAGCGGCCGCGTTACAGCAGTCAGCGGCGAAAAGGCGCTCAGGCGCCGGCTCCTTGAAATGGGAATAACCCCCGGTACGATCGTTACCGTGAAAAAGCTCGCCCCGCTGGGCGACCCTATTGAACTGCTGCTAAGAGGGTATGTTTTGTCGCTGCGTCTTGACGACGCGGAGAAAATCACAGTGGAGGAGGTGAATGCCGGGGCGCTTCCCGGCGATCTATGACATTTGCACTTGCCGGAAACCAGAACAGCGGGAAAACCACTCTGTTTAATCAGCTTACCGGTTCAAATCAGCATGTGGGCAACTTCCCGGGCGTGACCGTCGATCAGAAGGTCGGGAAGATCATCGGCCATGAGGATGTTTCCGTCGTCGACTTACCGGGCATTTACTCTCTTTCGCCTTATACCAGCGAAGAAATCGTAACTCGCGACTTTCTGCTTAAGCACAAGCCGGACGGTATCATAAACATTGCAGACGCAACGAACGTTGAGCGGAATCTTTACCTGACGCTGCAGCTTATAGAACTGCAGATACCGATGGTGCTGGCGCTGAACATGATGGACGAAGTACAGGCCAATGACTGGAGTATTGACATCCCTCGTATGAGCGAAGAACTCGGAATCGCTGTGGTGCCCATATCCGCTGTGAAAAAGCAGGGGCTGCAGGAGCTTGTTGATCAGGCGATCGACGCTGCGGACGAACGGAGACTGCCGGAGCGCATCGACTTTTGCACAGGAGCTGTGCACAGGGCTATTCATGCCATCTCGCATATGATAGAAGACCACGCGCAGAAGCAGGGTATTCCCGCGCGTTTCGCGGCGACAAAGCTTGTTGAGGGCGACGACCCCATACTCAAAAGTCTGCGGCTGACGGCAAACGAGAAAGATATGATCGAACACGCCGTGAAAGAAATGGAAACGGAGTCAGGCACGGACCGCGAAGCGGCTATGGCGGATATGCGCTATAGTTTCATCGAGGACGTATGCGCGCAAAGCGTCGTCAGGGCTCATGAGAGCCGCGAGTACCGGCGCAGCGTCAAACTGGATTCGGTGCTGACTCACAAACTGTGGGCGATACCCTCGTTTTTGGCGATTATGCTGGCGGTTTTCTGGCTGACGTTCGAGGTGATCGGAAGCAGGCTCAGTCATCTGCTGCTGCTGGGAATAGACGCCCTGAGCAGAGTTACGGACCGCGCCCTGACGTTGTACGGGCTTAATCAAGTCGTTCATTCCCTGATCATTGACGGTGTTTTCGCGGGGGTAGGGGCTGTTCTCAGCTTTATCCCTATCATTGTCACGTTGTTTTTCTTTATGTCAATTCTTGAAGACAGCGGCTATATGGCAAGAGTGGCTTTTGTTATGGACAAGCCTTTGAGGAAAATCGGGCTGTCAGGCCGAAGCTTCGTTCCCTTGCTTATGGGGTTCGGCTGCACCGTACCTGCCGTTATGGCGACGCGAACGCTCGCCAGCGAGCGCGACAGAAAGCTGACCATCCTGCTGACGCCGTTTATGAGCTGCAGCGCCAAGCTCCCGATATACGCACTGTTCACCGCAGCCTTTTTCCCGAAACATCAGGCGTTTGTAATGATAGGACTATATGTTGCGGGGGTGCTGTTTGGGATACTTTCCGGATTTATTATGAAGAAGACAATGTTCGCAGGCTCGCCGGTACCGTTTGTTATGGAACTGCCGAACTACAGGTTCCCGTCAGTGAAGACCGTGCTTATGCTGTTATGGGATAAAGCAAGGGACTTTATTCAGCGCGCGTTTACAATTATATTTGTTGCGACCATTGTGATTTGGTTTCTGCAGACATTCGATATACGGTTGAACCCCGTCACCGGCGGGAGCGCAATAGCCGGAGGCAGCGCGGCCGCAGCAGGCGCAAACGTCGCCGCAGCAGGCGCAAACGTCGCCGCAGCAGGGGGAAACATCGCCGGCAGCGCCTCCTTCGAAGGAGGCGCGGGGGGAAGCATGCTCGCGGGGATCGGGCGCTTTATCAGTGTTGTATTCGCGCCGCTCGGGTTTTCCGACTGGCGCGTCTCAACGGCTTTGATCGCCGGATTCACCGCGAAAGAAGCTGTGATCAGCACGCTGGCCGTCTTGACAGGCGCGAGCGTCGCTGAACTCGGCGGAACGCTTCAGTCCATGTTCTCAACAGCCGCGGCGCTCAGCATGCTTGTGTTTACCCTGCTGTACACGCCGTGTATGGCGGCTGTCGCCGCAGTGAGAAGGGAGTACGGGAGCATCAGGGGCGCATTGTTCGTAATATTCTTTCAAACAGGCGTAGCGTGGCTCGCCGCATTCGCAGTATATCAGATCATAAGGTTGATCACTTGAGATGTTTGCGCAGCGGAGGCCGCAATGACGAAGAGGTCGTGAACTGTAACTGAATAGTTACTATTCAGTGCCACCTTAGTTCGGCCGTTACATCACGTTCCTTTTCGCTCGAATGCGCATCCATGCGCATACTCACGCGCTCCGGCATCCATGCCTCCGCTTTTCGGAACGTGATCGCAACGACCTCACCGAGGCACTGAATAGTAACG
>Ga0082212_10002986_pt1 | contig 24204 bp, 37 predicted proteins | sample TergutNt197P3_FD_71548 | JGI IMG/M metagenome (GOLD analysis project Ga0082212, IMG submission 71548) | Neocapritermes taracua P3 segment gut microbial communities from Petit-Saut dam, French Guiana - Nt197 P3 | ecosystem: Host-associated > Arthropoda: Insects > Digestive system > Gut ... | reverse complement strand
ACTATGGAATACACAAGTAGCCGATCTCAAACATTTGCTTGGTTCCTAACATTAGTTTTCCGGTGGGGCTAAATATTGCAAAATTCTGTTGCGCTGGATTTATTAACTTTTTTTTGCTTTACTTATTCTTAAATTAACTTAGCTTTGCAACAATTTTTGTAATGACATAAAGAATGAAGCGTTTACACTTATATGTAATAAAATCGTTTATAGGGCCATTTATGATGACCTTCTTTATTGTTTTGTTCGTATTATTAATGCAGTTCTTATGGAAATATGTTGATGATTTGGTGGGTAAAGGCCTCGAATTAAAAGTATTGGGCGAAATGATGTTTTATGCTTCTTTTACATTGCTGCCTTTTGCTTTTCCGCTGGCAATGCTTCTTGCATCTATCATGACTTTTGGTTCGTTAGGCGAAAATTACGAACTGGTGGCCATGAAATCAGCAGGTATATCGCTTGTAAGAATTATGAAACCGCTCTTTGTCTTTTCAATCCTAATCACAATTGTTGCTTTTTATTTTGCCAACAATATTTTACCGGTAACTAATCTGAAGTTCACAACATTGTTATATAGTGTAAGACAACAACGGCCAGAACTGGTGCTGCAGGAAGGTGTATTTACCAACGAAATAGACGGCTACAGCATTAAGGTTGGCCAGAAAAACAAAAAAACAAACATTCTGTACGATTTATTAATATACGACCATACAAGCGGTATAAACGAAAGCGTAACTATTGCCGATTCAGGTTATATGGTAATTACAGAAGACAAAAAGTATATGGTACTTAATTTGTTTGATGGAGTGAATTATTCTGAAGAGCAGAGCAACCAGCAAGACCAGGCGAATTATCCATTCAAACGTAATAAATTTGAGGAAGAAACTATCCGTGTACAGGTACAAAATTTTGAGTTCTCACTCAGCGATGAAAGTTTCTTCAGAAATATCTCGCGAATGCTGAACGTAAATCAGCTGCTTGCTATGGAAGATTCAATGTACACCGACTATTCAGGACGAGTACGTAATTTTATTTCAGAAATTAAGCTAAATACCGATATTTCAAAAAAAATAAACAACCTTACTGCCCTGCACGATTCGCTGAGAACTAATATTGTAATTGCGGAGCCTGATACCATTATAAATTTCGATGAGTATTTTAATTCTCTCGATCAGCAGCTAAAAGTCAACGTTATAAATATGGCTATAATGAATACGCGTTCAAATTCTCAGAATATTAACATATTTCAGGATCAGTTGTACAGGCAGAAGAAAGAAATTAACAAGCATGCAATAGAACGGCACAAAAAATTCACCCTTTCCTTTGCTGTTCTTGTCTTTTTCTTTATAGGTGTGCCTCTCGGCGCTATTATTCGTAAAGGAGGACTGGGGATGCCGGTGGTTGTGTCAATTTTACTTTTTATTGCTCATTACATTGTATCGATGACCGGGGAAAAATCGGCCCGCGAAGATGTTTGGAGTATGTTTGGCGGAATGTGGTTTTCAACTTTTATATTTTTGCCTGTAGGAATTTGGCTTACGTATAAAGCAGCAACCGATGCACCGGTAATGAACGCCGAAACGTATATCAAACTTTTTCAAAAACTGGGGATTAACCGCCTTTTCAATAAAAATAAAGTACAGGATGAGGGTGTTGCAGATAATCAATAAAGCCTCGTGTTAAGTCGCCAAGCAATAAGAAAAATGGAACTGTAATTGAAATTGCATAACAGGTTTTTAATTTGATATTTTCCCTAATCAATTAACCGCCCTTCTTGTTGATATATTTTAAAATATTCTATAACAGCAACCCTCACTTCGTATTCGGTTGCTGTATATGGCAAAACTTCAAGCGAATTAAACCAGATTATATACGAATCGACTTGTTCATCTGTCATTCCGGTGAGCGACATAACCACTTCTCTATTATAATTTTTTGAATGCGCCTCCCAGTATTTTTCCTCAAACATTAATTTCCGCACCTCTCGTTTTTGCTTTTCCCGCTTGCTCAGATAGTACTGGCTGAATGAAATGGGGTTGAAAAGCGCGGCAAGTATCGGCGGTTTTTCATTAAAAGCGTCGCCGCGAAGCATAGGATGAATGTCGGTGGGTTTACCTGTGCCCAAACCAAGGTCAATGCTTGGCCTTTCACCCTTAATCTGAACTTCTCCAACCAAATAAACTTCAGGTTCCAGCATGAACGTCAATACGCTGTTTCCGTTATAATTGTGCGGTATTTTTATCACTGTTTTTTGAAAGCCCACCGATGAAACGACCAAACTGTCGATATTGAGTATTTCGAGCGAAAAAAAGCCATCGGGATTAGTAACCACTCCGCTACGGGTGCGATTCAGCACAACACTGGCATAAGGTACAGCCGAACTGTCGGCCGAACTGATTATCAGTGCCTGTAACCTGACAAGAATCGGATCAATTAAATCGTCATCCTGCCCAAAACATTGGATTGATAAGAGCAAAAATAATATTAGTATGATATTTTTAAATTTTCCCATTGCTGTTCCGAATGTCGGATTCAAAAATATTTCATTCGTACAAATTGACCGGAAAGATAACAATTTTTAACGTAAGTTTTAACATGATTTACCATACTGCCAATCGTTTTTTTCTGAAATGATTAAACAGCCATAAAATAACCTTAGCCTGTGCGTTTTTATTTATTTTTGAACCGTAAATTTTTAGATCATGCAGGATTTTTTTTGGGGGCATAAAAAAAGATACAACGATTTTCCTACGTTTTTCAGGAAAAATTTTTCGGAACGTGTTCAAAAGGTTTCCATCGATGCCGGTTTTACATGTCCCAACCGCGATGGCACAAAAGGGAAAGGCGGCTGCTCTTACTGCAACAACCTCACGTTTAACCCTTCGTACTGCAACCTTAAAACCGGCGTTACAAGTCAAATTGAAAAAGGGATTGATTTTTTTGGCAAAAAATACGATACCATGAAATTTTTGGCATATTTTCAGGCATACACAAACACGTATGCCCCGCTTGAAGACCTGAAACGCTTATACGAGGAGGCACTGCAACATCCGAAAATTATGGGACTGGTTATTTCAACCCGCCCTGATACGATTAGCGAAGAACTGCTTGAATATTTAGCTGAGCTGAGCAAAAAAACATACGTAATGGTGGAATTGGGGCTGGAATCACATCTCGACAGGTCGCTCGAACGCATTAATCGCGGCCACACATTTGCCGAATCAAAATGGGCGCTTCACCAAACTTCGATACGCGGCATAAACAACTGTGCCCACCTTATTTTGGGGCTTCCGGGCGAAACCCGCGCCGACTGGCTCGAACAGGCTAAAATCATTTCACAGCTTCCTGTAAACAACTTAAAACTTCATCAACTGCAAATACAAAAAGGAACAGTTATGGAAACGCAGTTTCAAAAAAATCCTGAACAGTTTCATCAATTTTCGATAGAAGAATACATCGAGCTTGTAGTTGATTATTTAGAACTGCTTAATCCTGCAATAGTGGTTGAGCGGTTTGTAAGCCAGTCGCCGCCCGAAATGCTGCTTGCGCCAAAATGGGGACTGAAAAATTTCGAGTTTGCGGCTAAAGTTGAGAAACGACTGAGAGAAAGAAATACATGGCAGGGAAGATTGTTTGACTGCGATTATACCATGTTATTGTAAATCATGTTTAATCAAAAACGCCATTCGTTGCTCGTATTCGAAGCTGGAGCTGTTGCCGGTGTTGTCGCCGGAGCAGTCGAATTATTGCTGTTTCCCCAAATGGCTTTATATAATTCCATTACTTCCGGCAATTCTTTTCGAATATCTTCAATACGGGTTCTGTCGGAAGGGTGTGTACTCATAAATTCAGGAACGGCACTTCCCTGCTGCGACATTCTTTCCCAAAAAGGAATAGCAGCTTCGGGATTATATCCGGCAATTCCCATGAACACAAGTCCCAAATAATCGGCTTCCAATTCCTGTTTGCGTCCATAAGGTAGCATAACTCCGTATTGAGCGCCTAAACCATATACCGTTTGCGAGATAGATTGAACAGAAGATGACGATTTGCTCAATATTGCACCCAAGCTGGCAGCACCGTATTGAGCAACCAGCTGCTGCGACATTCGTTCATTGGCATGCTTAGCTACTGCATGACCCACTTCGTGACCCAATACAACTGCTAAACTGGTTTCATCTCTGGTTATCGGCAAAATTCCGGAATAAACCACAATTTTTCCTCCGGGCATACAAAACGCATTCACCTGTGGGTCGTCTATCAGATTAAATTCCCATGAGTAATCGGCAAGCGCGGCTTCCATTCCATTGTATTTATAATACGTTTCTACCGCATCTGCAATTTTACGGCCTACATTTATTACCAACGCTGTTGCCGCCTGGTCGGTCGATTTTTTAGCTGTACTAATATAACTGTTGTATTCTTGTAAACTCAACGATAATACTTCATGGTCGGAGACCAAATTCAGTTGCGAACGACCGGTAATAGGCACACTGCCGCAACCGTAAATGCCCAAAAGGATACAGATAAAAATAGAGTTTAGTAATGTTAATCGTTTCATTTGTCAGCTATTTTATTTTTTTAAACCGCAATATACAAAGAAATAAATTACAAAATATAATTTTATTAAGAATTCCTAATCATTAGTGTTTCCTTTAATTATTTTGCAGTTCTTTTAAATCCTGATAGTCAGTTAGTTATAGTTAGTTTTCGAGAGGGACGATTTGAATTGATACATTTGCGAGATTGACATTATCTCGCTATGAATCAAGGCAAATACGTTTTTGCACAGATGGTTGAGTTTTTGGATCATCACAAGTTTGAAGATTTTGTAGCTAAGTACGGTGGCGACAAAGGCAACAGAGGTTTTACGTGTTGGAATCAACTGTCAATGATGCTCTTCGGGCAACTATCCAATCGTGATTCGCTTCGTGATTTAATGACTATCATAGAGGCACATAAATCCAAAGCATACCATCTTGGTTTTGGACGCTGTATTAACCTTTCCACTCTGTCTAAAGCCAATGTAAATTGCGATTACCGTATCTTCGAGGAGTTTGTAATGCACATGGTAAACTATGCCCGCCGATTAAGAGTTAATGCAGAGTTTGAAGTCAAAACCGAAGGAAATATCTACGCTTTTGATTCTTCAACCATATCACTTTACCCTGCGATAAAAAGAGCGTAAAATGAGACCAAATCGGAGTCTTTACCACAGGCAAATCGCCAGTTCACTATCCTGAAAAACTGCGCAAAGTACGTTATTATGACGAAGATACGAACAGAGAGTTTATTTTTCTGCCAAACAACTTTTCGCTATCGGCAAATGAAATAGCCTTGCTGTACAAAAACCGATGGCAGATAGAACTGTTTTTCAAATGGATAAAGCAACACCTGAAGGTCAAGTCGTTCTGGGGACATACAGAGAACGCTGTCAAAATCCAGTTGTACTGTGCAATTATTGTTTATTGTCTGGTGGCAATAGTAGCAAAAGAGTTGAAAATTGACAGGCATATCTACACAATTCTAAAGATTGTCGGGTTCTCTCTACACGATAAAATGCCTATAAAACAATTACTTACAACTAATGATTACAAAAATGTCAAAGAATCTGATTTTAACTTATTGCTATTCAATTAATTTAAAGGAAACACTAATGATTAGGAATTAACAATTAAGAATTAAGAGAAAATAGTTGGGAGTTAAGAGTTAGGAGCCCCGAAGGGTTAATAGTAAACGGTGAAAGGTAAACCATTAACCGTTGACCATTTACTAACTTATGATTTATAATTTCGTAATTCCTAATTATTCAGTTATTCGGTTACTCGGTTATTTTAAAAAGAGCGTTGGAAGATAATTTTTAGTAGGTTTGTACAAAATAAAATACTAAAACATGAGCGACGAGAAGATTATATTTTCCATGTATAAGGTGAGTAAAACTTACCCACCTAATAAAACAGTCATAAAAGACATTTCGCTTTCATTTTTTCTGGGCGCCAAAATCGGAATTATTGGATTGAACGGTTCGGGTAAATCAACACTGCTGCGCATTATAGCCGGACAGGATAAGGCCTTTAATGGCGAGCTGGTGTTTTCGCCCGAGCACTCGGTTGGGTTACTTGAACAGGAGCCGCAGTTGGACGAATCGAAAACCGTTATAGAAATCGTAAAAGAAGGAATGCAGGAAACGGTTGATGTTTTAAACCGTTTTGAGGAAATCAACCAGCTTTTCGGATTACCCGAAGTTTATGAAAATCCTGACGAAATGGATAAACTGATAGCCGAACAAGCCGAACTTCAGGAAAAAATTGATCAATTAGATGCATGGAATCTTGACAGTAAACTCGAACGTGCTATGGATGCTCTTCAGTGTCCGCCCGACGATCAGCCTGTGAGCGAACTCTCCGGAGGTGAACGTCGCAGGGTTGCTCTTTGCCGGTTATTGTTGAAAGAACCCGATGTGCTTTTACTTGACGAACCTACCAACCATCTTGATGCCGAAAGCATACAGTGGCTCGAAATGCACTTGGCGCAATACAAAGGAACGGTAATCTGTATTACCCACGACCGCTACTTCCTTGATAATGTTGCCGGCTGGATTCTCGAACTCGATCGCGGTCAGGGAATTCCATGGAAAGGGAATTACACTTCGTGGCTTGAACAAAAATCAAAGCGGCTTGAGCAGGAAGAAAAAGGCCTTTCGAAACGGCGAAAAACTCTTGAGCGCGAGCTGGAATGGGTACGTATGGCACCAAAAGCACGTCATGCCAAATCGAAAGCCCGTTTGAGCGCCTACGACAAAATGCTGAACGAAGATGTGAAACAGAAAGAAGAACGATTAGAAATATTTATCCCAAACGGGCCGCGTCTTGGCGACAAAGTGATAGAAGCAAAAGGTATTTCGAAAGGTTACAGCAACCGCGTACTTTTCAGCGATTTAAGTTTTAAACTTCCGCCGGCCGGTATTATTGGAGTTATCGGGCCGAACGGAGCCGGTAAAACCACGCTCTTTAAACTGATTATGAAACAGCTGGAAGCCGATTCAGGAAAAATAGAAATTGGCGAAACAGTAAAAATAAGTTACGTAGATCAAACCCACAAAGCAATAGATTCCGAGAAATCGGTATTTGAGGTGATTTCGGGCGGTACCGAAACCATGATGTTGGGCAACAGACAGGTAAATTCAAGGGCATATGTGGCGCGTTTCAATTTCACCGGCGCTGATCAGGAAAAAAAATGCGGAGCGCTTTCAGGCGGCGAACGCAACAGGTTGCATCTGGCATTAGCTTTGAAAGACGAAGGCAATGTACTGCTGTTGGACGAACCTACCAATGACATTGATGTTAATACGCTTCGGGCTTTAGAAGAAGGCCTTGAGAGTTTTGCCGGTTGTGCAGTGGTCATTTCTCATGATCGCTGGTTTCTTGACCGTATTGCCACACACATACTTGCTTTTGAAGGTGAGTCGAAGGCTCATTTCTTCGAAGGTTCGTTTACTGAATACGAGGAAAATCGCAAAAAACGCCTCGGCGATACTTTGCCTCAGCGCATTAAGTATAAAAAACTGAAAGAATAAAAATTCATATAGTTACGAGTTACAAGTTAAGAATAGTTATTAGTTTCACTATAAAATTTATTCGGTTATGAGCAACCAGCCGCTGGCAGAACGTTTACGCCCAAAAACACTTAACGATTATATCGGGCAGGAACATATAGTAGGCATGAATGCTGTTTTGCGGAAAATGATTGAATCGGGAAATATTTCGTCGCTCATTTTATGGGGGCCGCCCGGGGTTGGTAAAACTACGCTGGCCAAAATTATTGCCAACACTCTAGACAGGCCATTTTATACTCTAAGCGCAATAAATTCGGGAGTAAAAGATATACGCGATGTTATTGAAAAAGCGCAAAAACAGCATTTTTTTAATCGTCCGAGTCCCATTCTTTTCATTGACGAAATTCACCGGTTTAGTAAATCACAACAGGATTCGCTGCTTGGAGCAGTTGAAAACGGTACAATTGTCTTAATCGGCGCAACTACCGAAAATCCTTCGTTCGAAGTAATATCTCCTCTGCTTTCGCGCTGCCAGGTTTATGTGCTTAAACATTTAGACAAAAATGGGCTTTTACAAATCATTGATTTGGCTTTGAAAAAAGATACTCTCCTGAAACAAAAGAAAATAATTATAAAGGAAGATCAGGCAATGTTGCGTTTTTCGGGCGGCGATGCACGAAAACTGCTTAATGTTTTGGAGTTGGTTGTTTTGGCCGAAGAAAGTAACGAAATAGAAATTACCGATAAAAAGGTAATTAACCTGTTGCAAAAAAACATGGTCATTTACGACAAACAGGGTGAAATGCATTACGATATTATTTCGGCATTTATAAAAAGTATCCGCGGCAGCGATCCCAATGCGGCAGTTTACTGGCTTGCCAGAATGATTGAGGGTGGGGAAGATGTTAAATTTATTGCACGCCGTTTACTAATCCTTGCAGCCGAAGACGTCGGCCTTGCAAATCCCAATGCACTTTTGCTGGCCCAAAGCACTTTTGATGCCGTTCACCAAATTGGGTTGCCTGAATCACGGATAATTTTGTCGGAATGTACAATTTACCTTGCCACTTCACCCAAAAGCAATTCGGCATACGAAGCTATTGACTCGGCTATTTCGCTGGTTAAAAAAACAGGAAATTTGCCGGTACCTATGCATATTCGAAACGCACCAACAAAGTTGATGAAGGAAATTGGTTACGGCAAAAATTACAAATATGCGCATGCTTTTGAAGGCAATTTTGTAGAGCAGGATTTTCTTCCCGAAGAAATTAAAAAAGAGCGGATTTATCATCCCCAAAATAATCCAGTCGAAACAAAAATTCTGGAACGTTTAAAACAATGGTGGGGAGAAAAATTTTAAATCAAATAGGGCCAAAAAAAAAGCCGGTTATTACCGGCTCTTAAATTTTATAAGAAAATATTTATTCTTCTTTGTTTTCTTCTTCAGAAACAGTTTCAGGTACTTCAGGTGTTTCGGGGGCTTCAGATACTTCAGATACTTCAACTGCTGTATCAGCTATTTCTTCTACCTTTTCTTCTGCTTCTTCAATAGGTTTTACATCTTCAACAACTGTTACTTCTTTTTCAGCTTTTTTTGCTTTAGCTGTTATCGGTGCATCATCTTCCTTTTTAGCACTGCCACCACGGCGTGAACGGCGTTTTTTTGGTTTTGCTGCTTCTGCTTTTGCTGCCAGCATTGCTTCGTTGTAATCTACCAGTTCAATAATGCACATTTCGGCATTGTCGCCTAAACGGTTGCCTGTTTTCAGTATTCTTGTGTAACCACCCGGGCGGTCTGCAATTTTTTCAGCAATTTCTCTGAAAAGAATTGAAACGGCATTTTTATTCTGTAAGTAACTAAAAACTACTCTGCGCGAATGTGTTGTGTCGTTTTTAGCTTTTGTAATTAACGGTTCAACATATTTTCTTAATGCTTTAGCTTTGGCAACTGTGGTTGTAATTCTCTTTTTCTCAATCAGAGAACTGGCCATGTTCGAAAGCAAAGCCTTACGATGTTCGCTGGTACGTCCTAAATGATTAACTTTTTTATTGTGTCTCATTGTCTTTTACTCTTTGTCAAGTTTATACTTTGCTATATCTACTCCAAAATTTAGCCCCATATTATCTAAAAGGTCATCCAGTTCGGTTAACGATTTTTTCCCAAAGTTTCTTAATTTAAGCAAATCGTTACGATTGTACGAAACCAAATTGCCCAGTGTATCTACATCAGCAGCTTTTAAACAATTCAATGCACGCACTGATAAATCCATATCTACTAATTTTGTTTTCAAAAGCTGGCGCATGTGAAGCACTTCTTCGTCAAATTCTTCATTTGTAAATTTTTCGCCTGAATCGAGTGTAATCTTTTCATCAGAGAATAACATGAAATGATAAATCAGAATTTTTGCAGCTTCTTTCAGCGCGTCTTTCGGATGGATTGAACCATCGGTTGAAATATCGATTACCAGTTTTTCATAGTCGGTTTTCTGTTCAACACGATAGTTTTCAACAGCGTATTTTACATTTTTAATTGGAGTGAAAATAGAGTCGATTGGAATTAACCCAAATACGGGCTCTGCAGGTTCGTTTTCAACCGATGGGACATAGCCACGGCCTTTACCGATGGTAATTTCCATGCACAGTTTAACATCGGGCTCCATACGGCAAATGATTTGTTCGGGGTTTAACACCCTGAAATTAGTCATAGATTTATTAATGTCGCCTGCTGTAAACTCTTCCTGTCCTGTAATTTCAATAGTAACTTTCTCGCTGTCAAAATCCTCCACCTCGTTTTTGAATCTAACTTGTTTCAGATTAAGGATAATGTCTGTCACATCTTCTATAACCCCTTTGATCGTAGAAAATTCATGGTTAACACCTTCGATTTTCACAGTTGTGATCGCATACCCTTCGAGCGACGACAATAAAATCCGTCTCAAAGCATTACCGACTGTAATGCCATACCCGGGCTCCAACGGACGAAATTCGAATTTTCCAACTTTGTTGTCGGATTCTATCATTATCACCTTGTCAGGTTTTTGGAATGCTAATATTGCCATAATAACCTAAGTAAATTTTATTTTGAATACAACTCTACAATAAGTTGTTCTTCTATATTTTCAGATATTTCTTCGCGTTTCGGGCGATTCAGGAATTTTCCGGCCATCTGGTCTTTGTCCCATTCCAGCCATTCGTACCTTGAACTCCGGCGCGAAAGCAATGAGTCGGTAATTTCTTCCAATGATTTTGATTTTTCTCTGACCCCGATAACATCGCCGGGCTCAACCAAATACGAAGGAATATTTACTATTTTTCCATTAACAACAATATGTCTGTGACTCACAAACTGACGGGCAGCTGCTCGCGTTTTGGCAATGCCTAAACGGAAAACAACATTATCAAGCCGTGATTCTAACAACTGCAGCAACACTTCGCCGGTAATTCCCTTTGAAGCCTGTGCTTTTTTAAACAAACTGCGAAATTGTCTTTCCAATACCCCATAGGTATATTTTGCTTTTTGTTTTTCTCTTAACTGAAGTCCATATTCCGACTTCTTCCTCCTCTTCGAAGACAAACCATGCATTCCCGGAGGATAATTTTTATGTTCGAAAGCTTTGTCCGGGCCAAAAATTGGTTCGCCAAACTTGCGGGCTATTTTAGACTGTGGTCCTCTGTATCTTGCCATTACCTTTTCGTTTTAAATTATACACGTCTTCTTTTGGGAGGCCTGCAGCCGTTGTGCGGCAACGGGGTAACATCGAAAATTTCAGATACCTGGATACCTATACTTGCGATAGCCCTTATTGCCGATTCACGACCGTTACCTGGCCCTTTTACAAATACTTTTACTTTACGAAGTCCAAGATCGTAAGCAACTTTAGCGCACTCTTCAGATGCTACCTGTGCAGCATACGGAGTGTTCTTTTTTGACCCACGAAATCCTTTCTTTCCAGCTGACGACCAAGAAATTACTTCACCGTTCATGTTCGTCAGCGTAACGATGATATTGTTAAAAGACGAGTGTACGTGAGCCATACCACTGGCTTCAACAACAACAACTCTCTTTTTACTGCTTGTTCCTGTTTTTTTTGCCATAACTTAAATTTCTTATTTAGTGGCCATTTTTTTATTAGCAACAGTTTTACGTTTCCCTTTACGGGTACGGGCGTTGTTTTTTGTACTTTGCCCGCGTACCGGCAGCCCAATACGGTGGCGAATACCACGATAACAGCCTATATCCATTAAACGCTTAATGTTCATTTGCACTTCAGAACGAAGTTCGCCTTCTACCTTAAAACTTTCGTTGATAACTTTACGAATCGCACCAAACTGTTCATCATTCCAGTCCTGCACTTTCAAATCTTTATCAACGCCGGCTTTTTCTAAAATAGTGTTTGCCCTGCTACGACCAATACCATAAATATACGTGAGAGCTATTTCTCCTCTCTTGTTATTTGGAACATCAACTCCAACAATACGTGCCATAAATTTTTAATTTTTATAGATTAATGTTATCCCTGACGTTGTTTAAACTTGGGGTTCTTTTTATTAATCACATACAAACGGCCCTTCCTGCGAATAATTTTGCAGTCGTTGCTACGTTTTTTAATTGAAACACGAGTTTTCATTATTACTGTTTTTTAATTTTTGTGTCGAAATGAAATTCTACCTTTTGTTAAATCATACGGCGACATTTCCACTTTAACTTTATCTCCGGGCAAAATCTTAATATAGTGCATCCGCATTTTACCTGAAATATGAGCTGTTATTACATGCCCGTTTTCAAGCTCAACACGAAACATTGCATTCGATAATGCTTCTATAATTTTTCCATCCTGTTCAATAGAAGGCTGTTTTGCCATAAAAAATAATTTTCAAAATCTTTTTTCAAAAAAAGTGGACATTTCATCGGCTTTTTCCTTATTTACTTTTATAAAGCAGATAAGATCCTGTCGATTAATTATATCGCCCATCCTTGTTGCATTTAAAATGCATCTGTTAAATCAATATTTTGAATGAACGTTTTGCCAATTTTTCTCGTATCAATTTACGTTCTCCCTTTCGAAAAAGGTTGACTATAAACTTTATTACATCATCCCCGGCCGGCCTTTAATACGGCCCGATTTCATCAAACCGTCGTAATGGCGCATTAAGAGATGACTCTCAATCTGCTGTAAAGTGTCTAACACAACACCGACCAGAATCAGCAACGATGTTCCACCATAAAAGTAGGCGAACGACTGGTTAATTCCTATCATCATGGCAAAAGCCGGAAGAATAGTAACCATACCAAGGAAAATCGATCCGGGCAGGGTAATTCTCGACATTACAGCATCCAGAAATTCAACTGTTTTTTTACCCGGTTTAACACCCGGTATAAAACCGCCGTTCTTTTTCATGTCTTCTGCCATTTGTGTTGGGTTGACAGTTATTGCCGTATAAAAATAAGTAAAGGCAACAACCAGCAAAAACTGTGTGCAATTATACCAAAATCCTGTGATGTTTGATAATGCAGCCGCAACACCACGCATATTTTCGGAATTAGCAAGACCAACAATTGTTATTGGCACCATCATAATTGCCTGAGCAAAAATAATTGGCATAACACCTGCAGCGTTCACTTTCAGAGGTATGTACTGACGTACGCCTCCGTATTGTTTGTTGCCCACAATTCGTTTTGCATACTGCACCGGTATTCTTCTTGTTCCCTGAACTAAAAGAATTGACAGCATAAATACAATGAAAAGTATAACAAACTCAATAAGGAACATTACGAGCCCACCGCCGGCCTGATTAATTCGGGAAGCAAATTCCTGAACAATTGCCTGCGGCAAACGGGCAATGATACCAATCATAATGATAAGAGAAACTCCGTTACCAATGCCCTTATCGGTAATTCTTTCTCCCAGCCACAGTACGAACATCGACCCGGCGGTGAGAATAATTATCGAGGGAACGTTAAACATCATACCCGATACGCCAAAGGCTGATGCCGGTAACTGTATATGTAGATTGGTCAGATACGCCGATGCTTGAGGCATCAAGATTAACACAGTTAAATACCGCGTAATCTGATTTATTTTTCTCCTCCCTGATTCTCCCTCTTTCTGCAACCTCTGAAAATAAGGGACAAAAATACCAAGTAATTGAATTACAATCGAGGCAGAAATATACGGCATAATACCCAAAGCAAATATTGAAGCCTGGGCAAATGCTCCTCCTGAAAACATGTTTATCAGTCCGAGCAATCCGTCAGAGGTTTGACTCTGGAGATTTCCCAGCTGGGCAGGGTCAATTCCGGGCAACGAAACATAAGATCCTAAGCGGTAAATCAACAAAAAGAACAGTGTTGTCCCGATTCGGAACCTAAGGTCTTCGATTTTATAAATATTCTTTAAGGTTTCAATAAATCTTTTCATTACTGCTTAAAGTATTTCGGTGATTCCTTGTAATTTTTCAATTGCTTCTTTGGCGCTTTTTGAAAAAGCATGTGCTTTTACGTTAATCTTAGCGCTTAAGGTACCGCCTCCAAGAATTTTTATCTTATCGTTTTTTGAAGCAATACCTGCCTCAACCAACGTGCTTAAATCGATGGTAGTAACCTTCTTTTTATCGGTCAATTGTTGTAATACATCCAGGTTAATCGCTTTATATTCTACCCTGTTAATATTTTTAAATCCTGATTTAGGAACTACGCGCTGCAAAGGCATCTGCCCGCCTTCGAAACCTATTTTTTGGGAGTACCCCGATCTGGATTTTGCCCCTTTGTGGCCACGGGTAGATGTACCTCCACGTCCTGATCCTTGTCCACGCCCAATACGTTTTTCAGATTTTGTAGAACCCGGTGCCGCTTGCAAATTACTCAAATTCATAATTTCAGTTATTTGAATATTATTTTACTTCTTCAACGTTTAATAAATGCCTCATTTTATTGACCATGCCAATAATTTGAGGTGTAGTTTCATGTTCAACAGTTTGGTGCATTTTTTTTAAACCTAACGCTTCCATAGTTGCCTTTTGACTTTTTGTTGAACCAATAAGGCTTTTTACTTGTGTGATTTTAATTTTAGCCATATACTGCTGAATTATCCTTTAAAAACTTTTTCTATTGAAATGCCTCTGTACCGAGCCACTGTATATGCATCTCTCAGTTCGAGCAATGCCGCCATTGTTGCCTTAACCAAGTTGTGAGGGTTGGATGAACCTTTCGACTTGGCAAGAATATCGTGAATACCAACGCTTTCCAAAACGGCGCGCATAGCTCCCCCTGCCTTAACTCCTGTTCCGGATCTTGCAGGTTTTAGCAATACATTAGCTCCTCCAAATTTTGCGGTTTGCTCGTGAGGGATAGTCCCGTTAATAACCGGTATTTTCACCAGATTTTTCTTTGCTGCTTCAACTCCTTTAGTTACGGCAGTTGTTACCTCGCTTGCTTTTCCAAGACCCCAGCCAACAACTCCGTTCTCGTCACCTACAACAACAATTGCCGAGAAACTGAATGTACGTCCCCCTTTGGTAACTTTAGTTACACGGTTAACAGCTACTAACCTGTCCTTTAATTCGAGGTCACTTGTTTTAACTTTTTTGATATTTGCTGTCATAATATATTAGAATTTAAGACCACCTTCTCTGGCAGCATCAGCTAACTGTTTAACTCTGCCATGATATAAATATCCGCCCCTGTCGAAAACCACTTCGGTAATGCCTGCTGCTGAAGCTTTTTCAGCAATTAATTTGCCTACCATAGCAGCTTTTTCAGTTTTGTTACCTTCGCTTTTTTCTATTTCTTTTACTTTTGACGAAGCGTTGGCTAAAGTAGTTCCCTGCATATCGTCAATAATCTGAGCGTATATTTGTTTATTACTCCTGAAAACACTCAAACGAGGGCGATCGGCTGTTCCTGATATTATTTTACGAACACGATTCTTAATCCTTGTACGTCTTTCTATTTTAGTTAGTGCCATAATAATTAATTAATTTAAAAATTATTTTGAAGCGACTTTACCGGCTTTACGCCTTAACGTTTCACCAACAAACTTAATACCTTTTCCTTTATAAGGTTCTGGTTTACGGAATGATCTGATTTTAGCAGCAACCTGCCCGATTAACTGTTTATCGTTACTCTTGAGCGTAATAATCGGGTTACTTCTTTTATCGGAAGTAGCTTCCATGCTTATTTCAGGAGGAAGTTGAATGTAAATATGGTGCGCGTAACCCAAAACAAGGTCGAGTACGTTGTCGGGCAATGCTTCAGCCCTGTATCCTACTCCCACAAGTTCCAGTTTTACTTCGTAGCCTTTCGACACTCCAACTACCATATTGTTCACCAACGACCTGTAAAGCCCGTGCATTGATTTCTGGCGTTTCAATTCGCTGTTCCTTTTGAAGATAATTTGATTGTCTTCAACGGTTACCTCAATCTCAGGATTTACTTTTTGTGATAATTCACCAAGCGGGCCTTTAATAGTTACTAAGTTTTCCTCGTCAACGTTAATCTGCACGCCACTTGGGATTTCGATGGGTAATTTACCTATTCTTGACATGACTTTCCTCCTTTTAATAAACGTAACATAAAACTTCCCCACCAATATTAAGCTCGCGGGCTTCCTTATCGGTAATTATACCTTTCGAGGTTGAAAGTATTGCTATACAAAGCCCGTTTAATACACGCGGTATGTTGTCGGCATTGCAATACTGGCGTAACCCCGGCTTACTTACACGTTTTAACGCTTTAATTGCAGAGATCTTAGTTTCAGGATCATATTTTAAAGCAATTTTAATATTGCCCTGGTAACCAACTTCTTCTTCAATTTTATAATTCAGGATATATCCTTTTTCTTTTAAACACCTGGTTATTTCCTTTTTGATATTTGACGCAGGTATGTCAACCACACGGTGTTTTGCCTTGATTGCATTTCTTAGCCTTGTCAAATAATCTGCTATTGGATCTGTTATTTTACTCATTTTATAAGTTTTATTTTACAATTACCAACTTGCCTTTTTAACACCCGGAATTAAGCCGGTTGAAGCCATTTCCCTGAAATTAATCCTGCTAATACCAAACTGGCGCATATAACCCTTAGGTCTTCCTGTAAGTTTACAGCGATTGTGTAAACGTATTTTCGAAGAATTTTTGGGCAGTTTCTGCAAACCAACCCAATCGCCTTCGGCTTTAAGTGCAGCTCTTTTGGCGGCATATCTCTCAACTAATTTTGCACGTTTTACTTCGCGTGCTTTCATTGATTCTTTGGCCATTTCTTAGTTCTTTTTAACGTTTTTAAATGGTAAACCTAATTCTTTCAACAGGGCAAAACCTTCTTCGTCGGTTTTCGCAGAAGTAACAAAGGTAATGTTCATTCCGTTGATTTTACTTACTTTATCAAGTACAATCTCAGGGAAAATAATCTGCTCCGAAACGCCTAAAGTGTAGTTCCCGCTTCCGTCCATTTTACTTTCAATACCGCGGAAATCGCGAATTCGCGGAAGAGCCACCGAAATCAAACGATCGAGAAATTCATACATTTGATCGCGGCGCAGTGTAACACGCACACCGATTGGCATTTTTTTCCTTAACTTGAAATTAGAGATGTCCTTTTTCGACATGGTTTGCACGGCTTTTTGGCCGGCTATCATGGTCATTTCGGTAGTTGCAACTTCGATAAGTTTTTTATCGGCAATTGCTGATCCTACTCCCTGATTAAGAACTATTTTCTCTAACCTCGGCACCTGCATTACAGAACTGTAATCAAGTTCTTTCTTTAATGCCGGAACAATTTCTTCCTTATATTTCTTTTTAAGAGTCGGTACGTAAGCCATTATTTAATCTCCTCTCCAGATTTTTTGGAAAAACGAATTAATTTTCCCTTGTCGTTTAATCTTCTACCAACACGGGTTGGACCTGCATTGGGGTCAACCAGCATAAGGTTCGAAACATGAACAGGTGCTTCTTTTTCAACAATACCACCCTGCGGATGTGTCGCATTTGGCTTAGTATGTTTTTTAATCATGTTAACACCTTCTACAATTGCTCTGTCGGTTTTTTTTCTGATAATTTCAAGCACGCGGCCTTTTTGGCCTTTATCATCGCCTGAAAGTACTATCACTGTATCACCTTTCTTTATGTGTAACTTTTTCTGCATTTTACAAACTTTTATTATTTTACAGAACTTCTGGTGCAAGTGAAATAATTTTCATATTCATTTCACGCAATTCGCGTGCAACAGGCCCAAAAATACGGGTACCGCGTATTTCGCCGGCATTATTGAGCAGCACTACTGCATTGTCGTTAAAACGGATATAAGAACCGTCGCCACGACGTACTTCTTTTTTTGTACGCACAACAATAGCTTTTGAAACCGTGCCTTTTTTAACGTCACTTCCGGGTATTGCACTTTTAACTGTAACCACAATTACATCGCCTAAAGAGGCATAGCGTTTTCTTGTTCCGCCCAAAACACGGATACAGAGAACTTCTTTGGCGCCGCTGTTATCGGCCACTGAACATCTTGATTCTTGCTGTATCATGATTACTTAGCTCTTTCAATTATTTCAACTAATCTCCAACATTTATTTTTACTGAGCGGACGAGTTTCCATAATCCTCACAGTATCGCCAATATTGCAGGTATTGCTCTCATCGTGAACATGAAACTTGGTTGTTTTATTCACAAATTTGCCATAAATCGGATGTTTCGCTTTACGTTTTTCAGCAACAACAATGGTTTTTTGCATTTTATTACTCACAACCACCCCGATTCTTTCTTTTCTGAGATTTCTAACTAAATTTTCCATTACTGAATTAATTCTGTTTTTCGTTTAATTCCCTGCTGCGAAGAATTGTTTTTAACCTTGCAATGTTTCTTCTGCTTTTTTGCAGCTTCGTTGAGTTTTCCAACGGCGAAACTGCATGGTTTAGCTTAAGGCGAACCAAGCTTTCTTCTTCTGTCTGTATCCTTTCGACAATTTCTTTTGTCGATAATTCCTTGATTTCAGATGTTTTCATAATTCACCTTAATTTTATTCTTCAACATAATCGCGTCTAACAACAAACTTTGTCGCAATCGGTAATTTCTGGGCTGCCAGTCTTAAAGCCTCTTTTGCCGTTTCGAATGAAACGCCTTCGGCTTCAATAATTATACGGCCCGGAGTAACGGGTGCAACAAATGCTTCAGGAGCACCTTTACCTTTACCCATACGAACTTCGGCTGGTTTTTTGGTAATAGGTTTATCGGGGAATATGCGTATCCATATCTGGCCTTGACGCTGCATGTAGCGGGTTACTGCAACCCTTGCTGCCTCTATCTGCCGACCGGTAATCCATGCTTCTTCCAACGACTTTATTCCAAACGATCCGAATGCCAATTGGTTGCCTCTTTGGGCATTGCCTTTCATTCGGCCTTTTTGTTCTCTTCTAAATTTTACTTTTTTTGGCTGTAACATCCTTGTAATTTTCTGAGTGTTAAACCACTATTTTTTTCTTCTACCGCGCGGACCTCCGCCGTTGGCACCGGGCTTGCCCTGTGGCCTTCCGCTGGGTTTTTGTCCAACGTTTGGCGATAAATCACGGTTTCCATATACCATACCTTTACAAATCCAGACTTTCACACCGAGAAGTCCTGTTTTCGTTAGCGCTTCAGCCAGTGCGTAGTCGATATCGGCACGCAAAGTATGCAGCGGTGTACGGCCATCTTTATACATTTCGGAACGTGCCATTTCTGCTCCGTTTAGCCTTCCTGAAATCATAACTTTGATTCCTTCGGCTCCCATTCGCATGGTTGAAGCAATGGCCATTTTCACTGCCCTGCGGTAAGCAATTTTACCCTCAATTTGTCGTGCAATGTTGGTTGCAACGATTTTTGCATCAAGTTCAGGACGTTTAATCTCAAAAATGTTAATTTGAACTTCCTTATTGGTAATTTTTTTCAATTCTTCTTTCAGTTTGTCAACCTCCTGACCTTCTTTACCAATAATAATACCAGGGCGTGATGAGTGTACCATGATAGTAACTAATTTCAAAGTTCGTTCAATAACGATTTTTGAAATACTCGCTTTGGCCAAACGGGCATTTAGATATTCCCTTATTTTTTGGTCTTCAACAAGTTTATCACCGTAATTATCACCACCGAACCAGTTTGAGTCCCACCCTTTAATGAATCCCAAACGATTTGCAATCGGATTTACTTTTTGTCCCATGTACTATTAATTAAGGTTTTCTTCAACAACACTTTCTTTTTTGTCAACGTAAATGGTAACATGGTTTGAGCGTTTCTTGATTCGGTGTGCGCGGCCTTGCGGAGCCGGGCGAAAACGTTTCAAGATTCGGCCTGAATCAACCATAATTGTTTTTACGTACAGATCGTTTTCTTCCAAACGAACTCCTTCGTTTTTTGCCTGCCAATTGGCAACGGCAGAAAGAAGTAATTTTTCCACCCTGTTTGATGCTTCTTTTGAAGAGTATTTTAATACATCTAATGCTTTATTCACCTCCATGCCGCGGATTAAGTCGGCTATAAGCCTCATCTTCCTTGGAGATGTCGGGCAGTTTTTCAAAACAGCAAAATATTGATGTTTTTTTTCTTCTTTTCTCTTTTCAGCTGATAGTCTTTTTCTGGCACCCATTGTCTTTTTTTTTTAATGTTACTGTGCAATTATGCCTTATCTTTTGTTACCAGCGTGTCCCCTGAATATACGCGTAGGTGCAAATTCGCCTAAACGGTGCCCAACCATGTTCTCGGTAATATATACCGGAATGAATTTGTTACCGTTATGAACAGCAATAGTATGACCTACAAAATCAGGAGAAATTACTGATGCTCTGGCCCAGGTCTTTACTACCGATTTTTTTCCTGATTCATTCATAACCAGAACTTTTCTTTCAAGATTAAAATCGATAAATGGGCCTTTTTTTAATGAACGACTCATAATTTATTCCTCTTTACTATTTTTTCCTACGTTCTACAATATACTTGTTGGACGCCTTTTTCTTTGAACGGGTTTTATACCCTTTGGCAAGCAAGCCTTTGCGCGACCTTGGGTGTCCTCCTGAAGCGCGGCCTTCTCCACCACCCATAGGGTGATCTACCGGATTCATTACAACACCACGAACGCGTGGCCTTTTTCCCAACCAACGTGAACGACCGGCTTTACCCGATTTTTCGAGGTTGTGTTCGGTGTTTCCAACTGTACCTACTGTAGCCCTGCAAGTTGTAAGTACCATACGAGATTCGCCTGAAGGCAATTTTAAAATTGCATATTTGCCTTCACGAGAGGTCAATTGCGCATATGTGCCTGCACTACGTGCCATAACTCCACCCTGGCCGGGATAAAGTTCAATGTTGTGTACCAATGTACCCAGAGGTATTTCTGAAAGTGGTAGTGTGTTCCCTATTTCAGGTTCCACACCGTTTCCGCTCTTTATCGTTTGCCCAACTTGCAACCCGTAGGGTGCCACGATATATCGCTTTTCACCGTCTTCGTATTGAAGAAGCGCGATGCGAGCTGTACGATTTGGATCGTACTGAACGGAATCGACAACAGCTGCAACACCGTCTTTATCGCGTTTAAAGTCGATTATACGGTATTTGCGTTTGTGTCCCCCACCTATATGCCTCATTGTCATGCGTCCCTGGTTATTTCGGCCGCCAGATCTACGCACGGGCTCCAACAATGATTTTTCAGGTGTAGATGCAGTAATGGTATCAAAGGCGCCAATTATTTTATGCCTCTGACCCGGAGTTACTGGTTTTAATTTCCTTACTGCCATTTTTATTATTATATATTACTGTAAAAGTCAATACTGTCTCCTTTTACCAAAGTAACAAAAGCTGTTTTGTAAGAAGCTGTTTTACCGGTTATTACACCGCCTTTGGTATACCTCGACTTCGCTTTACGTGCATTAATCAGGGTATTTACGCTTTCAACCGACACATTATAATGGCTTTCAACAGCTTTTTTAATTTGCGGCTTGGTTGCCTTGCGATTGACGACAAAACCATAACGGTTTAATTTTTCCGTCTGTATAGTCATCTTTTCTGTTACTAATGGTTTTATTAATATATCCATGTTTTTACCCTCTTATAGTTTAAATGCCTCTTCAATTTTAGCGATAGAACCCTCAACCAGAATAATGGTTTTTGCGTTTAAAATCTGATAAGTATTTAATTCTGAAGCAGTTGCAATCGAAACATCCTTCAAATTTCTGGAGGACAAATATATATTATTATTTTCGACTGGTAAAACGAAAAGTGACTTTTTATCAGCAATTTGCAGATTATTGCTTATTGCCGCAAATTCTTTCGTTTTGGGTGCTGTCAAATTAAAATCTTCAACTACCATTATGCTTTGTTCACCTGCCTTATAAGTCAGTGCAGATTTTCTGGCTAATTGTTTTACTTTCTTGTTCAGTTTAAATTCGTAATTACGCGGACGTGGGCCAAATATTCTTCCGCCGCCTCGAATTGTTCCTGACTTAATACTGCCCGCACGAGCCCCGCCGGTACCTTTTTGTTTTTTCAGTTTACGGGTGCTTCCTGCTATTTCGCCGCGTTCTTTCGATTTGTGAGTCCCCTGACGCTGATTTGCCAAATATTGTTTTACATCGAGATAAATGGCATGGTCGTTGGGCTCAACACCAAAAATCTGGTCGTTTAAAGTAACCTTTCTTCCGGTGTCTTTTCCTTCAATATTCAGTACGCTTAATTCCATTGTTTCCTAATTATTATGTATGAACCTTTGGCGCCAGGTACTGAGCCTTTCACCACTAACAAATTCTTCTCAGGAATGATTTTAATCACCAAAAGGTTTTCAACGGTTATAGTTTCCCCGCCATCTCTGCCGGCCATGCGCATGCCTTTAAAAACGCGCGATGGCCACGAAGATGCTCCCACCGAACCCGGCGCTCTCAAACGGTTATGCTGCCCGTGAGTGGCATCGTTTACTCCGCGGAAATTGTGCCTTTTTACTACACCCTGGAACCCTTTTCCTTTTGAAACGCCGATTATATCAACATAATCGTTTTCGTGAAAAATGGAAACGTTAACTTCCTGTCCAAGTTCAAATTCTTCCTGGTAAGTGTTTTTAAACTCTACTACTTTGCTTTTCGGAGTAGTACCGGCTTTTTTAAAGTGGCCAAACTCGGCTTTAGTGGCGTGCTTTTCCTTTTTTTCGCCATAAGCCAGCTGAAGCGCTTCGTAGCCGTCGGTTTCTTCGGTCTTAACTTGTGTTATCACACAAGGACCGGCTTCAATGACAGTGCATGGGATATTTTTCCCCTCAACACTGAATACGGATGTCATTCCGATTTTTTTTCCAATAATACCAGCCATTTTTAGACTACTTTTTAAATTATCAAACTTTAATTTCTACTTCTACGCCACTGGGTAATTCCAGCTTCATTAAGGCGTCGATTGTTTTTGCGGTTGAGCTGTAAATATCAATCAAACGTTTGTACGACGAAAGCTGAAACTGTTCTCTCGATTTTTTATTTACGAAAGTTGAACGCAAAACGGTAAAAACTCTACGGTGGGTTGGCAGCGGAATCGGGCCACTTACAACTGCTCCTGTGGTTTTAACAGTTTTAACGATCTTTTCAGCCGATTTGTCAACAAGGTTGTGATCGTACGATTTTAGCTTAATCCTGATCTTCTGACTCATAATGAGAATATTGTTATTTTAATAAATCAACTCTTCCTTTTACTGTTTCTAATACTTTTTCTGCAAGGTTACGCGGAACTTCCTCGTAATAGCTGAATTCCATTGAAGAAGTGGCGCGTCCTGAAGATAAAGTACGCAACGTAGTTACATAACCGAACTGTTCGGCAAGCGGTACTTTTGCATTAATTACCTTTGCATCGCTTTTTGTTTCCATACCGGCAATATCGCCCCTTCTCCGGTTCAAATCGCCAATAATATCGCCCATATATTCTTCAGGAGTAACTATTTCCAGTTTCATAATGGGTTCAAGAAGTTTTGGGCCGGCTTTTGAAACAGCGCTTTTAAAAGCCTGTTTTGCACAAATTTCGAACGACAGCTGATCTGAATCAACCGCGTGGAACGAACCATCGAGCAGGGTAACTTTCAGGTTGTCGACCGGATAGCCGGCGAGTGGGCCATTTGACAATGCTTCTCTAAACCCTTTTTCGACAGACGGGATATACTCTCGCGGTATCCTTCCCCCTTTAACTTCATCAATAAACTGAAGTCCTGCAACGCCTTGATCGGCCGGTTCAACCCTCACGACAATGTCGGCAAATTTGCCGCGGCCTCCGGTTTGCTTTTTAAATATTTCGCGCAATTCAACCGACTGGCTGATAGCTTCCTTATATGCAACCTGAGGTTCGCCCTGATTACATTCTACCTTAAACTCGCGCCTTAACCTGTCAATAATAATATCGAGGTGAAGCTCGCCCATTCCGCGGATAACGGTTTGTCCAGAATCCGGATCTACGTTTACTTTGAAAGTTGGATCCTCTTCGGCAAGTTTTGATAATCCGTTCGAAAGTTTATCAATATCTTCCTGCGATTTCGGTTCAACGGCAATACCAATAACAGGTTCCGGAAAGTCAATGCTTTCAAGAACAATCGGATGTTTGACATCGCAAATGGTATCTCCGGTTCTAATATCTTTAAAACCGACTGCTGCGCATATGTCGC
>Ga0082212_10002985_pt1 | contig 24204 bp, 17 predicted proteins | sample TergutNt197P3_FD_71548 | JGI IMG/M metagenome (GOLD analysis project Ga0082212, IMG submission 71548) | Neocapritermes taracua P3 segment gut microbial communities from Petit-Saut dam, French Guiana - Nt197 P3 | ecosystem: Host-associated > Arthropoda: Insects > Digestive system > Gut ... | reverse complement strand
AGGAAGAGAGAAAGAGAGAGAGAGAGAGAGAGAGAGAGAGAGAGAGAGAGAGCAAAGAACAAGCCACGCGCGCATCCGTCATGACACACTCTCGGCGTTACAATGTTCTGGAATTTTCCGGGCCGGCATCTCCCTCGCAACGTCACCGACGGTTTGCGCCAAAGGCGACGGCTTCACCCTAGCCTTCGGCCACGCACATATCAATACCCCCGGCAACAATTCTTGCGATCGGCTCCGGGCAAGCGCGTTTTTTACGCCGAGGGTCCGGCCGGCATCGCTCTAAAATATCATTCTGACCTGTTCTTCATTCTTATCGTGGCGCCGTTCGATCGAGCCGATGATCCAGGCATCGATCTGCATGGCGGCCAAACGTCCCACAATTTCCTCGGCGGTTTCCGGCGCGGCGATCAGGATAAAGCCGATGCCGCAGTTGAAAACCTGCAGCATTTCAGCCCAGCTCAGGCCGTCCTGTTCGCGCAGCCAATGGAATTCCGGCTGGATGTTCCAGGCGCCGAAGTTGATTGCCGCCGCAACCTGGGCGGGCAGAATGCGGGGAATGTTGTCGTGAAAGCCGCCGCCGGTCACATGGACCATGCCCTTGATGCTGATATCGCGCATGAGGTGGCGCACAGCGTCCACATAGATGGCGGTCGGCGTCAGCAACACGTCGCGCACCCGCTGTGCCGCGCCGGGGAACTGATCATCCGGACCGAGTCCGGATCGGGTCAAAATTTTCCGCACCAGGGAAAAACCGTTGGCATGGATGCCGGAAGAAGCCAAACCAATCAGCGTGTCGCCGACCCGAATGGAAGAGCCGTCCACAATCCGGCTGTTGTCCACCACGCCGACGCAAAAACCGGCCAGATCGTATTCGCTGCCGGCGTACATGGAGGGCATTTCGGCGGTTTCGCCGCCGAGCAGGGCGCAACCCGCCTGACGGCAACCGGCGGCGATGCCGGCAATGACCCGCTCGGCCACATCCACGTCCAGCTTGGCCGTAGCAAAATAATCCAGAAAAAATAATGGCTTGGCGCCCTGGACCAAGATGTCGTTCGCGCACATGGCCACAAGATCGATGCCCACGCCGTCGTGCCGGTCAAACTGGACGGCCAGCTTCAGCTTGGTGCCGACTCCATCGGTGGAAGCCACCAGCACCGGTTCTTCCATGCCCTGGAGATCCAGCTTGAACAGGCCGCCAAAGCCTCCTATATCCGACAAAACCTCATGGACATGGGTGGCGCCGGCCAGCTTTTTGATCCGATCGACCAACAGCTTGCCGGCATCGATATCGACCCCGGCATCCTTGTATGCCTTTTTGCGCGAAACCATCCTTCCCTCCGGCGTTGACGTCTTCCGGGCAAAACCATAGACTTTTCCCATACCGTACGCAAGGGAGGAATGCCTATGTGCGCGTTTTGCTTCGCCTTGCCCCTGCGCCGCCTTTTGCCTGCATTGCTGCTTGGTCTGAGCCTGCCGGCACTGTCCGCGCTTCCCTGCCGAGCCGGATCGCTGTGGGACTCCTACTCCCCGCCGCAGCCGTCCACGCCGGGAAAGTCCTTCCCATCCTCCGCCGCGTCCGCACAAAAACCGGCAGGCGGCAGCTTCGTCTTCAACGGCACAGATCCTGAAACCGGCGACGAGGTCATGCGCATCACGCCGCGTCCTCCATCATCCAACAACTGGCAAAACCCACCGATCTATCCGCCCTATGGTCCAGGGGGGCCGGGATATTTCCCCGGACCGGGACCCTACCCGCCTCCCGGCCCCTATCCTCCGCCCCCGCCCGTCTGGCAGCCAGGCCCGTGGCAGCCTCCCTTTGTGTACCGGCCGGATGCGCCCGGCGGCTTTCCCGGCCGGCAGCCCGGCCGGCCCGGCCACAAATAGGGAACAGCATGGATACCCTGTTGTGGAAAGCACTGCCCGACAGCCGGGCGCAATGCTTCGCCTGCATGCATGCCTGCCTGCTGCCGGCCGGAGCCTGCGGCCGGTGCGGCGTGCGCCGGAACGACGCCGGCGTCCTGCGCACCCTGGTTGGCGACGGCATTGCCAGCGTCCATGCGGACCCGATAGAAAAAAAGCCGCTCTACCACTACCTGCCTGGTACCGAAACCTTTTCCTTCGGCACGGAAGGCTGCAATTTTTCCTGCTCCTTCTGCCAAAATGCGGCAATTTCCCAGCATCCGCGCCAGACAGGCTCTGTCCGGCAGCACCGGACCACGCCGGAAGACCTGATCCGGGCCGCGCGGGACGGAGGCTGCGCCAGCGTGGCCTTTACATACTCTGAACCCACGGTGTTCGCCGAACTCATGGTCCACACAGCGGATCTGGCCCTGGCCGCCGGGCTGGGCACGGTCATGGTGTCCAACGGCTTCCAGAGTCCGCAGGCTTTACGCTTGCTGCAAGCGCGCATCCAGGCGGCCAATATCGATCTCAAATCCATGCGCCGGGAATTTTACCGGGACATCTGCGGCGGCGATCTGACGCCGGTGCTCGACAACCTGCGCCGCATGCGGGAATTCGGCTGGTGGCTGGAAGTCACCAGCCTGCTCATTCCCGGCCTGAACGACAGCCCGGAAGAACTGCACGATCTGGCAGGCTTCATCGTCAAAGAACTCGGTCCGGAAACACCCTGGCACGTTGCCGCCTTCCGCCCCGCCTTCCGGATGCCCGAACGCGCACCCACGCCGCCGTTCGTTCTTGATCTGGCCTGCCGCATCGGCCAGGAAGCCGGACTGTTGTTCGTCTATCCCGGCAACGTGCTCCAGGGACTCCGCACAGCCTCGCGGACCACGCGCTGTCCCGTCTGTCGCGGCATGTGCATTGAGCGCAATCCTCACCCCCTGTCCGGCTTTGACGGCCGCTGCCCCGCTTGCGGGCATCCGCTGCCGGGCGTATGGCGGCAATCAGGAGGAAACGGGCATGCCTGACGCCAACCGCGACAACAATCCCTTTCGTCAATTGGACAAACAGGCCTTTCCGGACACACGGAACACAGGGGAAAAACCCCTTCCCGGCACAAAAAAACAAGTGGAAACCGCGCCGACGGAAAGCGATGACGCGCTGTTTCTGCACGCCATGGAAGCCGTCCATCCCGCGGACGCCTCCGTTTCCATGCCGGCCGAAAGTCTTGCCAATTGGGCCGACGATGTCCGCCCTCTTACGGATCGCCGGCCGGCCCGCAAGGCGCGAACGAGCATTCCCCCGCCTCCGGCGGCCGCGCCCGCCGCGCCCCGTCCGGAGCAAACAAGCCGCCCGCAAGCCCAATCGCCCGAATTCGCGGCAGCCATGTGCGGCGTACGCCCGCTGACCGGCAAGGGGCGCACAATCCCGCCAGCGCCGGAATGTAAAAGCGCGCCGCCGGCCACGAGCGATTCCCTGCAGGATTTTCTGGAAAGCGCGTTCGCTTTCGCCCTGCAGCATACAAACGAATACGTGGAAGGCCATGTGATCGGCCTGGACCCGGTTACGATCCGCAAACTCCAGGCCGGCCGCTTCAGTCCGGAGGGCAGCCTGGATCTGCACGGCTTGAACGCCCTGCAAGCGTATCAACGCCTGATCGGCTTCATGCGCAACGCCTACCTGCGCAGTTGGCGCACGGTGCTCATTGTGCCGGGGCGCGGCCTCAACTCGCCCAACGGCCTGCCCGTGCTGCGCGAAAAAGTGCAAACCTGGCTGACCCAGGAACCGCTGCGCCGGGTGGTGCTGGCTTTTTGCACCGCGCAACCGGCTGCCGGCGGAGCCGGAGCCATGTATGTGCTGCTGCGCAAAATGCGCAAAGACCAAGGCAAGGTGCAGTGGGATCGCAACCCTGTGGACCCGGATCTGATCCTGTAGCGGCACGGCGCGGCATGCCGCGCCGTGTGATACACATTGTGCTTTCTTATGGTGAGGTGCGGTGCCAACTCGGCGAAGCGCCCACAGGCCGCAAGGGTGGCAGTTCGTCCAAATCATCGGCAAAGCGCGTATTCAGGCGGCCGCTGCGCTCGCCGCCGCTGTCGCTGCCGCGTTGCGGCGCACGGGGGGCGCGCTCGCGCTCCGGAGCCGAAGCATCCATGCGCGGCGCCAAATGCGCGCTGCGATCGTCGCGTTCGCCACTGGCGTCGGAACGCTGGGCGTACGGCTGACGGCCGGAGCTGCTTTCACCGCCGGTACGGACCAGTTGCAACGGCGTGTCGCGCAGGGCGGCAGCCCCGAATCGTTCTTCAGCCTCCCACTCGAACATGACCGCTGTGCCGAAACAGGAAAAATACTTGCTGCCGTCCGGATGAAAGGCCACATTTTCACTATAGCCGACAATGGCATGCGCGCCCTTGTTCACGGCCCTGGCCGCCATGCCGAAAAACGCCTCTTCCGAGTCATAACCCCGGCAGCACACCAGGCCGAGCACTTTGCTGATCATTTTGCCTTCCATCAGATCAGTCGTCACCACCGGAAATTTGCCGTTCAAAAACAAATCCTTGACCCGATCATGATTTTCTATTTTCTGCGTTTCGGGTTTGCGGTTTTTCTTGTCCTGCCCGCCCAGAAGAAACAACATGGCGACCTCCACGATTCGTTGGCTGCTGATGCCCAAACCATATGCAAAATCGTTGCCACATGGCGCAAGCCACCGCCAGTCCATAAAATTTCCCTGACCCGGTTTTGCCGCATCGGCCCGGAGACAAGTTTTCGACACCGCGAAGAAAAATTTTCTTGCCGCCGCAAAACACGCTGTCCAATTCCGGAGACTGGTGCTACCCTTATCAGTGCGATTGCAGTTGATGCTTCCGGCAATGAGGCATAAAGTGGGGAGCGCGACAGGGCGCACCCCGCGTCACCACGATCACACCGACAAGCTCGTCAGGGCTGGAGGAGCGAGATATGGCCCAGAAAATGAAAACCATGGACGGCAACACGGCCACCACCCACATCGCTTACGCTTTGAGCGATGTGGCGGCCATTTTTCCTATCACTCCGTCTTCAGTCATGGGTGAACTGGCTGACGAATGGGCTTCAGAGGGCCGGCTCAACCTCATGGGCCAGGCGCTGACCGTCAAGGAAATGCAATCCGAAGCCGGTGCGGCCGGCGCCGTGCACGGCGCCCTGGCAGCCGGCGCGCTGACGAGCACCTTCACCGCCTCGCAAGGCCTTTTGCTCATGATCCCGAACATGTATAAAATTTCCGGCGAACTGCTGCCCGGCGTGTTCCATGTTTCAGCGCGCGCCCTGGCTACCAGCGCCCTCTCCATTTTCGGCGATCATCAGGACGTTATGGCCTGCCGCCAAACCGGCTTTGCCCTCCTCTGCTCCAGTTCGGTCCAGGAAGCCATGGACCTGGCTCTTGTGGCCCACGTTGCGGCCATTGAAGCCAGCGTACCCTTTCTGCATTTTTTTGACGGCTTCCGCACCTCGCATGAAGTGCAAAAAATTCATGCAACCGATTACGAAGACATCCGCACGATCGTGAACTGGGAAAAAGTCGATCAGTTCCGCCAGAGCGCCATGAATCCCGAGCATCCCCATGTGCGTGGAACGGCCATGAACCCGGACATTTATTTCCAGACGCGGGAAGCGGTCAATCCTTTCTATGACATGCTGCCGACCATCGTGATCGACTCCATGAAAAAAGTGGCATCCATAACCGGCCGCCGCTACCGCCTGTTCGACTACGTCGGCCACCCCGAAGCCGACCGGGTGATCATGGTCATGGGTTCGGCCTGTGAAACCACGGAAGAAGTCGTCAACTACCTGAACGCGCGCGGCCAGCGCGTGGGCCTGCTCAAAGTGCGGCTGTTCCGGCCGTTTTCGGCCGAACACATGCTGCGCGCCCTGCCGGCGACCGTGGACACCATCACCGTGCTCGACCGCACCAAGGAACCCGGCGCCATCGGCGATCCGCTGTACATGGATGCATGTGCCGCCTACCTGGAAAAAGGCGAGGGGCCGCGCCTGATCGCCGGCCGCTACGGCCTGGGTTCCAAGGACTTCACCCCGGCCATGGCCAAGGCCGTTTTCGACAACATGCTCTCCGGCTGCCCCCTGCACAAATTCAGCGTGGGCATTGAGGATGATGTCAACAACACCTCGCTTGAAATCGGCCCGGCCCTTGACACCGTGCCCGAGGGCACGGTGCAGTGCAAACTCTTCGGCCTCGGCGCGGACGGCACTGTGGGCGCAAACAAGCAGGCCATCAAGATCATCGGCGACAACACCGATCTTTACGCTCAGGGCTATTTTGCCTACGACTCCAAAAAATCCGGCGGCTTCACCGTATCGCACCTGCGCTTCGGCAAGGCTCCCATCCAGTCCACCTACCTGGTGAATCAGGCCGACTACATCGCGTGCCACAAGGACGCCTATGTCAATCAGTACGATGTGCTGGAGGGCATCAAGGAAGGCGGCACCTTTGTGCTCAACTCGGCCTGGACCGGCATCGCGGACCTGGAACGCGAACTGCCCGCCGCCATGCGCCGGACCATCGCCCGCAAGAAGCTGAAATTCTACAACGTGGATGCGGTCAAGCTGGCCGCGGAAGTGGGCCTGGGCGGCCGGATCAACATGATCATGCAGACCGCCTTCTTCAAGCTGGCCAATGTGGTGCCCTTCACGCAGGCCGTACGCCTGCTCAAAGAATCCATTGAGCACACGTATGCCGGCAAGGGCAAAAAAATCGTGGACATGAACATTGCGGCCGTGGACAAGGCCATCGACGCCCTGATTGAAATCAAGGCGCCCGCGTCCTGGGCCGATGCGGTCGACAAAACGCCCGCGCCTGTACGCGAGCCGGCCTTCATCACCAATGTGGTCAAGCCCATTCTGGCCCAGAAGGGCGACAACCTGCCCGTGTCCGCACTGGAGTCGGACGGCTTGTTCCCGCTCGGCACCTCGGCTTATGAAAAACGCGGCGTGGCCATTGCTGTCCCCGAATGGCTGCCCAAAAACTGCATCCAGTGCTTCCAGTGCTCCTATGTCTGCCCGCATGCGGCCATCCGGCCCTTCATCGCCACACCCAAAGAACTGGCAAACGCTCCAAAGAGCTTTGCAACCGTGGACGCCATCGGCAAAGAACTCAAAGATTTGAAGGCGCGCCTCCAGGTCTATCCGGAAGATTGCCTGGGCTGTGGCTCCTGCGCCGAAGTCTGCCCGGCCAAGGAAAAAGCCCTGGTCATGAAACCCCTGGACACCCAGATACAGGCGGAGAAGACCAATCTGAGCTTTGCCCAACAGCACATCGCGCTCAAAGACGATCTGCTGGATCGCGGCACGCTCAAGGGTTCGCAGTTGCAGCAGCCGCTGCTTGAATTCTCCGGCGCCTGCGGCGGCTGTGGCGAAACACCCTATGTCAAGCTGATCACCCAATTGTTCGGCGAACGCATGCTCATTGCCAACGCCACAGGCTGCAGTTCCATCTGGGGCGCGTCCGCGCCGTCTTTCCCTTACTGCACCAACAGAGAAGGCCACGGCCCGGCCTGGGGCAACTCCCTGTTTGAAGACGCGGCGGAATACGGCTTCGGCATGGCTGTGGCCATCAGGCAACGCCGCGACAAGCTGGCCCGGAGCATCACCGAGGCTCTGAAGCTGCCCGATCTGCCCGCCGAGTTGAGCGAAGCCATGCGCAACTGGCTGACCCACAAGGAAGACGCGGAGCATTCACGCGCGTATGGCGACGCCGTCCTGTCCGCGCTGGCCAAAACGCACGAACACCACCTGCTGGAAGAAATCTGGGGCATGCATGACATGTTGACCAAGAAGTCGGTCTGGTCCATCGGCGGCGACGGCTGGGCCTATGATATCGGCTACGGCGGCCTGGATCATGTGTTGGCTTCCGGCGAGGACATCAACATCCTGGTTCTGGATACCGAGGTGTATTCCAACACCGGCGGGCAGGCTTCCAAGGCCACGCCGCTTGGCTCCATCGCCAAGTTCGCGGCCGCAGGCAAGCGTACCGGCAAAAAAGACCTGGGCGCCATGGCCATGAGCTACGGTTATGTCTATGTAGCCTCCATAGCTATGGGCGCCAACAAGCAGCAAACGCTGAAAGCCATCAGGGAAGCCGAAGCCTACAAAGGCCCGTCGCTCATTATTGCTTATGCGCCGTGCATCAACCAGGGACTGCGCAACGGCATGGGCAAGAGCATGGAAGAAGCGAACATGGCCGTAAAATCCGGTTACTGGCCTCTGTACCGCTTCAATCCGGAACTGAAGCAGGAAGGCAAAAATCCGTTCGTGCTGGAAAGCAAAGCCCCGGACGGTTCTCTGAAAAACTTCCTCAATGGCGAAAACCGTTACGCGCAGCTTGTGAGCATCGCGCCTGAAGTGGCGAAGACATTGCAGGATGATCTTGAAAAAGAAATCAATGAGCGCTACGCAACGATGCAATACCTGGCGGCAAAACCGGCAGGCAAGGAAGCCGATCCGGCCGCGTAGCTTCCGACTGTTACAGGTCAAGCGGGCGATCGTTCCAGGCTCATTCCGGCGCCGCGCGCCGGAATGAGGCCGGGGCGAAAGACCCGCTTGGCTTTTCTTTCAGTTGGAGCGGTTTGGCTTTGTACATGGCAACATGCCCGTAAAGGAGGAGTCGGAGTATGGCCAACAATCTTTACGTCACCATGACCGAGCAACACAGCGGTCGTTCCGGCGTGCTGCTTGGCGTCATGCAACTGCTTTTGCGCCAGGTGCGCAAAGTGGCTTTCTTTCGTCCGGTGATCAGCGATCCTCCCGCAGGACAACGCGACCCGGATATTGAACTGATCTGCAAGCATTTCAACCTCGATCTGCAGTACGAGGACACATACGCCTATACCCTGCAAGAAGCCCGAGATCTGTACCATTCGGATCAGCGCGCCCGCTTCCTGGAAAACGTGCTGCACAAATACAAGGCCTTGGAAAACAAGTACCATTTCGTGGTCTGCGAAGGCACGAATTTTCTCGGCGCGGACACGGCCTTTGAATTTGACCTCAATGCGGACATCGCCCGCAACCTCGACTGCCCGGTCATGCTGGTGGCCAACAGCTACCGCAAATCCGCGGACGAAATCGTAAAAGCTTCACATTCCACCCGGGAACTGTTGCTGGAAAAGGGCGTGGACGTTCCGGTCCTGATCCTCTGCCGCTCGGACTTTACGGCGCGGGAAAGCCAGGACGTGATCAGGCGTCTGTCCGGCGCCCACAGCAAGGAGGCCGCGCCGCTTGTTTACGTCATGCCCGACGATCCGGTCCTGGCCAAGCCGACCATGGCCGACATCAAAAAGGCGCTGAACGCCACAGTGCTGTACGGCCAGAACCGTATGGACAACATCGTGCAGGATTACCTGATTGCGGCCATGCGGATGAGCAACTTCATGACCCACATTGCGCAAGGCCAGCTCGTGATCACAACCGGCGACCGGTCCGACATCATTCTGGCTTGCCTGACTTCGCGCCACTCCTCGTCCTACCCCGACGTGGCCGGCATTCTGCTGACCGGCGGCCTCGCGCCCACCGCCAGCATCCAGCGCCTGATCAACGGCCTGCCGGACGGCTTTCCCATACCGATGCTGTGTGTGGAAGATCATATCTTCGGCAGCCTGTCGTCGCTCATGGACATTTCCAGCCGCATTTCTCCGGACGACTCCCGCAAGATCAACACGGCCCTGGGGCTGTTTGAAAACTCCGTGGACAGTACGGCCATCGCCGAGCGCATCATCAACCGCAAGTCGAGCAAGATGACTCCCAAAATGTTTGAATACATGCTCATCGAACGGGCCAGACGCCACCGCATGCGCATCGTTCTGCCCGAAGGTGAGGAAGAACGCATCCTGCGCGCGGCCGAAGCGCTGTGCAACCGCGATGTGGCCCATATCATCCTGCTCGGCAATCTGGAGCGCATCCACGCCAAAATCAAGGAACTGGGCCTGAATCTTGACAAGGCGGAAATTCTCCAACCGGACACAAGCGACGCATTCAAAAATTATGTCCAAACCTACTACGAACTGCGCAAGGCCAAGGGCATAAACATCGACGAAGCCCACGACAAGATGTTGGACCCCACATACTACGGCACCATGATGGTGCACCTGGACGATGCGGACGGCATGGTTTCCGGGTCCATCAATACCACGGCCCACACTATCCGGCCGGCGTTCGAGTTCGTCAAGACCAAGCCGGGCATGTCCATTGTCTCCAGCGTGTTCTTCATGTGCATGAAGGATCATGTGCTGGTCTTCGGCGACTGCGCGGTCAATCCCAATCCGACCTCCAAAGAATTGGCCATCATCGCGAGCAGCGCGGCCCAGACCGCCAGAGTATTCGGCGTGGAGCCGCGTGTAGCCATGCTGTCATACTCCACGGGCGCATCGGGCAAGGGTGCGGATGTGGATCTCGTGACCGAAGCCACTCGCCTGGCCAAGGACATGGCGCCGGATCTGCTTCTTGAAGGTCCGATCCAATACGATGCCGCCATCGATCCCGATGTGGCCATGACCAAGATGCCGAACAACCCGGTAGCGGGCAAGGCCACGGTTTTCATCTTCCCGGATCTCAATACGGGCAACAATACCTACAAGGCGGTGCAGCGCGCCGCCGGCGCCGTAGCCGTAGGCCCGGTGCTTCAGGGTCTGAACAAGCCGGTCAACGACTTGTCGCGCGGTTGCACAATACCGGACATCATCAACACCGTGGCGATTACCGCCATTCAGGCTCAAGCGGAAAAAGGCCTGGCATGACCGGGGGCACGCCGCCCCCTATGCAGCGTAAACCCTCTAACACCGAACGGAAACCATCATGAAAGTACTGGTCATCAATGCCGGCAGCTCATCCTTCAAGTACCAGCTTCTGGACATGGACACGAAAGGCGTTTTGTGCTCCGGACTCGTGGAGCGTATCGGCGAAAACATGGGTAAAATGGCGCACAAGATCGCTCCGGACACGGACCTGGAAGAAAAAATCGTGATCGAACAAGCCTTCCCCGACCATGTGGCAGGCATGCGCCTGGTGGTGCAAACCATTACCGATCCGGCCAAGGGCGTAATCAAAACTTCCTCCGAGGTGGAGGCCATTGGGCACCGCGTGGTCATGGGCGGCGAAAGCATCAAGGAGTCCGTGCTGATCACCGAAGCGGTCAAGCAACTCGTGCGTGATCACTTCCCCCTCTCCCCTTTGCACAATCCGGCCAACCTGGCCGGCATTGAAGTCGCGGAACAGCTCTTTCCCGGCGTGCCCAATGTGGGCGTATTCGATACCGAATTCCACCAGACCATGCCCGAAGCCGCGTATCTCTATCCTCTGCCCTACAAACTGTATGAAGCAATGCGCATCCGCCGTTACGGCTACCACGGCACCTCGCACCGTTATGTGACCGGCAAGGCCGCCGAGGTGCTGGGCAAAGCAGTGGATCAGGTCAACCTGATCACCTGCCACCTGGGCAACGGCTGCTCCATCACCGCCGTGCAAAACGGCAAAAGCGTGGACACCTCCATGGGCACCACGCCTCTGGAGGGCGTCATGATGGGCACCCGCTGCGGCGACATCGACCCGGCCCTTGTACCCTACTTGATTTCCAGGGGCATGACCGCGCCGGAAGTGGACGCGCTCATGAACAAACAGTCCGGCCTCAAGGGCGTCTGCGGCCTGAACGACATGCGCGACATCCATGCCGCCTGCGCCGAGGGCGACGCCAGGGCCATCCTGGCTCTTGACATGTTCGTGTACCGCATCAAAAAATACATCGGCTCCTACTTTGCCGTTCTCGGCCGGGTGGATGCCGTGGTGTTTACGGCCGGCATCGGCGAGAACGACGACATCACCCGGGCCAAAGTATGCACAGGCATGCAGCACATGGGCATTGAACTCGATCCTGAGGCCAATGCCAAACGCTCCGGCGAAGCGCGCCGGATCAGCAAGCCTGGCGCCGCGCTGCCCGTGCTGGTGGTGCCGACCAACGAAGAACTGGCCATTGCCGAAACGACAGCCCGAATCGTCGGCAAAACAAAGTAGGCCCATAAACATGCGCAAGCCCGACCAGGTTGGCCTGGTCGGGCTTGCGCATGCTCAGTCTGAAAATTTTTACGCTTCCCGGCACCACCACAAAACCTTGCCGATGATGCGCACGCTGTCCGCCATGTCGCCGCGCAAATCCACCTCGATGGGCGCATAGCGCTCGTTCAGGCTGCGCAAGAGCAAGTGGTTGCCCGGCAAGGTTTCCACCTGTTTGACATAAATTTCCTCGTTCACGCCCACAGCGTAGATCGCATGCCCAAACAGCCGCGTCTTGCCCTGGTCGATCAGCACCATGTCGCCGTGGCAGATAGCCGGCTCCATGCTGTCGCCATGCACTTTCATCAGGACCATATTGTCCGGATTGCCCTTGCCCAGCAACCAGTTCTGGCGGAAAGCGAAATAATCCAACACGTCGCCCCCGGACTCCAGACTGCCGCCCCCGGCTGACAGGCTGGCTGCGACCAGGGGAATCAGCGCAACCTCCAGATGTTCGCCGCCGGCTGGGGCGACAGAGGGGGCGGCAACGCGACCAAGCCTCTTCGTCTGTTCCGGAAAGCGCGCCGGCTCCGCCTCGCTCTCGCCGTGCAGCAGCCAGTCAATGGGCAAATGATAGCGAGCGGCCATGCGAATCAACCAGCTTTCCGGAACCCGATCTTTTTTGCGCGCCTGACTGACGGCCTGGGGGCTGACCCCGAGCAAGGCGGCAAGCTGCACGTCACGCTTCAGACCGGCAACGGACAACAAACGGTCCAAAATGCCCTCGGTATCCTGATAATTTTCCATGGCTCAATCTGTACCCGAAAGGCGGAAGAATGTCAATAAAAAATTTACTGATGAAGCCGCTCGCAACCTTTTCTCAATATAAAATTAATTATAAAGAAAAGTTTATCAATTTTTGATTGACATAGCCGCATATTTCACTCAAGGTGTCGTTGCACACAGCCCAGATGCCCGCATCACCCTCAACATGAAAGGAAACGCCATGCCCATCAGTGAAGATCTCAAAAGCGTCCATATCGCACTGGCTGACCTTGCGCGCTCCGTTTCTGCCGACACGGCTCCGGTAATTCGCTCGGCCTGCGCCAATCTCTTGGCCTTGGCCGAACAAGTGGAAGCGCTGGAAACCATGCCCTTGAGCCTGGAACACGCCATGCCGCGCCTGCGTCTGGCCGCGTCGGCTGTTGCCATGCAGTAAGCGCCTGCGCCCCGCATGCGATGTTTCGCATGCGGGGCGCAGGCTGATAATGCGAAGGCAAACTCTGGAACGCATCGCACAATCATCCTGAATTGATTGTGAGATGGCTTTTCAACGATTCTATTTGGAATTATTGCCCGTCTGTTCTCCCAGCGGCACGGTCCGGAAGAAAGTCTGTCCCTGCCGCTGAATCTGGAAAGTCAGCGCGCCGCGCTCCTTGCCCGCCTTGTCGATGATATTCGCCAAATCCTCGGTTCGGTTGACCGGCTGAAGGTTGGCGGTCAGGATAACGTCACCCTGCCGGATATCGTTTTCCGCAGCGGATTTGCCCGGTTCACTGCTGACCACGATCAAGCCGCTGCCTGGAGCCAGATTGCGGGTTCTGGATTCTTCCGCCGTCAGGGGACGCACGGAAATGCCGAGCAGGGCTGCGGGCCTTTTCTGCCCTTCCTGGGCATCATCCTGCGGCGTGTTTCCCCGCACATTGCGCGCGGCCAGGGTCACGGGCAGTTCCAGGGTTTCGCCCTCGCGTATGACGGTGATGACAGCCGTGACGCCGGGAGACATGGCGGCGATGCTGCGCAGAAGACCGGCCGTGTCTTCAATTTCCGTATTGCCGACCTTGACGATCACATCGCCGGCACGGATTCCGGCCTTGTCCGCCGGCTGGCCCGGCATGACGCCACCCACCAGCGCGCCCTTGTCGTTCTTCAAACCGAGCGCCATGGCGGTTTTTGCGTCCACATCCTGAATGTTCACGCCGATCCAGCCGCGCGAAACTTTTTTGTTGGCCTTGAGCTGATCGATGATTTTTGCGGCCATATTGCTCGGAATGGCAAAACCGATGCCTTGCCCGCTGGCGACAATGGCCGTGTTGATGCCGATAACCTTGCCGTCCTTGTTGATCAGCGGCCCACCGCTGTTGCCGGGATTGATTGAGGCATCGGTCTGGAGGAAGTTGTCAAAAGGACCGGCCTGGATATTGCGGCCTTTGGCGCTCAAGATGCCGGCCGTAACCGTATGGCCCAAGCCGAAGGGATTGCCTATGGCCAGCACCCATTCGCCGACTTCCAGAGCATCGGAATCGCCGAAGCTGATGAAGGGCAGTTCGTTCGGAGCCTGCACCTTGACCAGGGCGAGGTCGGTTTCCTCGTCCGTGCCGACCACCTGGGCCACGAGGGAACGATCTTTGCCCGTGGCGCCCTGCAGGTTCACATACACTTTGTCGGCGTCCGCCACCACATGATTGTTGGTCACAATGTAGCCATCCGTCGAAATGATGAAACCCGTTCCCAACGAACGCTGCGTGCGGGGTCTCATGCCTTGCCGGCCGGGTCCGAAATGTTCGAAGAATTGTTCAAATCCGGGCGGCATCCCCCTGAACATCTCACTCGGCAGGCCGCTCATGCCGGTTTCAATTTTCTTTTCCGTGCTGATATTCACAACCGCCGGACTGGCTTTTTTGGTCAAGGAAGCAAAATCCGGCGCTTCCGCCGCAGCGGAAGCGACAACGCAGATCAGGATCAAACCCGCTGCTGCCATACATTGCATTTTTTTGAGCATGCGCACGCTCCTCGCCGGGTAATGATGAAGGTTGGCGTATATCCATGTGACACATAGGCACGATCGATCGTTTAGTAAATGCCCCTGACGGTTAAAATCGGCTCAATTATGCGGACCGGGCATACAGATCTAGGGGAATATCCAATAAAAACAGAGGGATTATACATTACCCGACGATTGCAAAGCCGCCCTCACAGCGAGATGCCACAGATAATCCGCTACAGGAAGACTTTTTTTTGAAATTCTCCAAAATAACTCATAATAGTATATTTTTTATCATGTATGTTCTTATTTTTCATTGATATCGCATTCTTATCAATCATTTCAAATTGTTTTACAGCATACCCATGAACTTCTGTATCATCATATCGTAATACCGATCTCAATAGAGATAACGATTCAGATTTATTTGTACATGATAAGCATTGCGCGATTTTAATTGTTATTAGAAATTTGTATTTAATATCATCAGTAATTTCTAATAAATCATTAAAACTGAATAGCGCCGCATCATAATTACATAGAAATAAATGATGTATGGCATTATTTAATATATTATCATAGCGTGAACAATTATCTATAATTTTCATTTTATATGAATCATACCATCTAGTAATATTTTTATAATCATATTGAAGATCGTCAGTTATAAAAATTTTATACTTGTTAGCGCTGTATATAGATTTAGCATACTCATATCGATTGTGATATACAGATTGCGCATTGATGTCATTCATTTGTATTTTTGCTCTCTCATCACACACATCAATGCGACTTGTTCCATCATGATTTTTTGCCAGCAATTGTTTTAATCTTGAGAGAGAATACTCTGGCGTTCTATAATTAAAATGATGAATGTCAAGAATATCAGCTATAATATAAATTTCTTCCCCATGTGTATCAATTGTATGGGCGCCTGCTCCAGAATAAAGAAATTTTTTACCCTTGTCATAACGTATCAGTGGAATTTTTTGAATACTGGATTTTGAAGCTACTGGCATAAAGTCAGCAGGATGATAGCCAGATACATAATAAGGTGAATGGGTAGGAATATGATTCAAAAAATGTCCTTGCACCGCCGATATCCGTGAATCCAGCGACTCAAGAAAATCAAGAATTGTTAAATCACAATCTATATTTGGAAATTCGTCAGCATCAATGTATAACCACCATATATTATTCTCATCACACTGTTCATTATAATTTCTGACTACCGTATTTAAATGTGCGATTTTTAAATCATCATCAAAATATTTACTTTCAAATCGTGCGGCAAGTATCGCCCCTGCATGTATAGCATTTTCAATTGTCTTATCAGTGCTGGAGTTATCAATGATAAAAACATTGGAACACCCCTGTGCAAATGCATGCCTGACGGTAGATTCGATTATATCTTCTTCGTTCCATGCACATATAACAGCATTCAGCATCATATAATAGCTCAAATAAACATAGAATGGATTGATATTACGCATTTATACAGTATTTACCAGACATCAGATACCATTGTGTACCAAATTCTGTCAAGCGCATTGTAATGGGGTGGCGCCAAGGCATCCGGCTGACAAAATCCGCTGAAAGCGCTACACAAGAAACGACTGCGGCGCAACCTCAAACCTTTTTCGGAGTCCTCATGGTCAGTATCGGCACCCCCCTGAAAGAATCGGCAACCAGAATCATGCTGCTGGGTTCGGGCGAACTCGGACGCGAAATAGCGATTGAAGCCATGCGGCTCGGCGTTGAGGTTGTCGCCGTGGATCGCTACCCGCATGCCCCGGCCATGCAGGTGGCGCACAGGAGCCATGTGCTGGCCATGCTCGACGGCCAGGCCCTGCGCGCCCTGATCGAACGGGAACGCCCCGTGCTCATTGTTCCGGAAATAGAGGCCATCGCCACCCAGACCCTGGTTGAACTTGAGCACGAGGGCTTCACGGTCATTCCCACAGCCAAGGCCGTGTCGCTCACCATGAATCGTGAGGGCATCCGCCGCCTGGCCGCCGAAGAACTGAAGCTGCCCACTTCTCCCTACCTGTTTGCCGGCAGTTATGAAGAATTCGAGGCCGCTGTGGCGACCATCGGCCTGCCCTGCCTGGTCAAGCCGGTCATGAGTTCTTCCGGCAAGGGGCAGAGTCTCATCCGCCGGCGGGATCAGTTGCCGCAAACCTGGAATTACGCCCAATCCGGCGGCAGGGCGGGACAAGGACGCGTCATCGTGGAAGGCTTTATTGACTTTGACTATGAAATCACGCTGCTCACCGTGCGGCATGCCGACGGCACGACCTTCTGCGATCCCATCGGCCACTACCAGCAGGATGGAGACTATCGCGCCTCCTGGCAGCCGCAGCCCATGAGTCCGGCAGCCCTGAACACAGCGCGGCATATAGCGCAAACCGTGACTGCCGCCCTCGGCGGCCGGGGTATTTTCGGTGTGGAATTGTTCGTCAAAGGCGATGCGGTCTGGTTCAGCGAAGTCTCGCCCCGGCCGCACGATACGGGGCTTGTCACCTGCATTTCCCAGAACCTTTCAGAGTTCGCCCTGCATGTGCGCGCCATTCTGGGACTGCCCATTCCCCGCATCCGCCAGAATGGTCCCGCCGCGTCAGCGGTCATTCTGCCGGAGGGCGACAGCGTCAACGCCATCTATCACGATCTCGATCTGGCTCTGCATGAGCCTGATACGTCCGTCATGCTGTTCGGCAAACCGGAAATTCAAGGCAAGCGCAGGATGGGCGTGGCCCTGGCCCTGGCCGACGACCTGGAGCAGGCCAAGGCCAAAGCCAGGCATGCGGCGCAAGCCGTTCGCGTGACGCTGTAAGTGCACCCGGCAACAGCACGGCAGCGGCGCTACATAATGCCCGCCTGCTTGCGCTCGGCAATCAGGGCATGAACTCTCTGGGCCAGGTGGGTCACTTCGGGTTTGGAAACCTGATCGTCCGCGCCCACGGATACGCCTTTGTGGCGCAGCTTGTCCGTAATCAGCGAAGAGAACAGCACCACCGGCAAATTGCGCATCACGGGATCTTCTTTCACCCGTTTGCACAGGTTGTGTCCGTCCATGCTGGGCATTTCGATGTCGGAAATCAACGTTTGCACATAGTCGGTCAGAGGTTTTTTCTCATTTTCCGCTCTGACCTTGAGTTCGAGCAGGCGATCCCAGGCCTCGTGGCCGTTGTGCACGACTTCCACCGTAAAATTCGCCTTTTGCAGCAAGTCTTTAAGCATCTCGCGGATCAATCCCGAATCGTCGGCAATCAGTACGCGGTAGCTCATTGCGTTGCCCCAGTCCACAGCCTCATCCAGGCGCAAGCCCAAAGCAGGATTCAAATCTGCCACGACTTTTTCCAGATCAAGCAGAAAAACGATGCGCCCTTCCAGTTTCACCACACCGGTGATGGAACTTTGCGACACCATGGTCACATAGCGGTTCGGCGGCTCGACCTGTTCCCAACTGATGCGGTGAATGCGATTGACCCCGGATACCATGAACGCTGTGGTCACACTGTTGAATTCGGTGACGATAACCTTGGGCGACTCCTGGGCGGCGATATGCCCCTTGCCCAGCCACAAGCTGAGATCCACCAGCGGCACAATGTGCGAACGCAGGTTGAACGCGCCCATCACTGCGGGATGCTGGACTTCCGGCAGTCCGGTCACCTTGGGCATGCGGCTGATTTCCAGCACTTTGGCCACGTTGACCCCATAATAACCGCGATATGTTGCATCTTTTTCTGCGTTGTCGCCGGTTATACCCGGTTCTTCCAAAAAAAATTCAACAAGTTCCAATTCGTTGGTGCCGGATTCCAGCAAAATATTCGTTTGAGACATGCGGCCTCTCCTCAGAGCGTTTTACATTTGAAAAACAGCGCACTCCCCCGGTCGGACACAATCCACGCCGGCGTCACAGTCGCTCCAGCCAAATCTCGGTCTCATCGATCAAGCCCTTGGGCGTGGACGCGCCGGCCGTCAACCCGATCGATCGTTTGTTCCGCAATGCCTCAAGCGGCAATTCGTCCGGCGATTCCACATGCCAGACAGCCACGCCGCAGCCTTCGGCCAGGGCGGCCAACCTGCGGGTATTGCCGCTTTTTTTTCCGCCCACGACAACCATCACATCCACCTGCCCCGCCAGCGTCAGCACTTCATCCTGGCGTTGGCTCGTGGCATCGCAAATGGTGCACAGCACAGGCACCGGGCCGAGGCATGCGTGCGCCCAGTCGCGGATGCGGAAAAATTCGCCCTGATCCTGCGTAGTCTGCGCGGCCAGGACATACGAAACCGCACACGGCAAATCAAAACCGCGCAGCGCATCCAGCGTGTCAAAAATATGCACCGCTCCTCCAGCGTATGAAACCAGACCCTTGACTTCGGGGTGGTCCGCCTCGCCGAACAACAGCAGGGTCTGTCCCTGAGCCGTAGCTTCGGCGATGATCAATTGGGCGCGTTTGACCTTGGGGCAGGTGGCGTCGCGAATTGCAGCCCCGCAATCATACAGCCGGCGTTCGTCGTCCCGCGGCACGCCGTGTGCGCGGATGATCACCACATCCCCCGCATGCACGGCTCCCATGTCTTCCGTGCGGATCACACCCAACCCGTCATACAATGCCAACACTTGGGGATTGTGGATGATGGGTCCGTAAGTGACAATTCTTCGCTCGCCGTCCGCCTGTTCCGCCAGAGCCTTGTCCAGAGTCTGCAGGGCCAGGCCCACCCCCATGCAAAAACCCGCCGTGCGGGCACGGAGCACGCGCATCAAAACATCTTCATCAAGCCTTTCAGGCCTTCTTCGACAGCCTTGCCGGCTTTCTGGTTTTCCAGAACATTCTTCAGCGCGCCGACCGGATCAATGCTGTAGGCGGGATTCTTGAGCGTGCCGCCCACCAGAAGGGGCAGGGGCAAACCGGCCAGGCTGGCATCCAGACGTATGTCCAGGGCATCGGAAGGCAAATCCACCGTGCCCTGCCCGTTGACTTTGATCTGCCCATCGGCCGTGATCGGCTTCAGGACGATGCGGCCCTTATCCGCCTTGGCCGCCACGTCAATTTTGTTGACATTAATGGTTTTGATATCCCGGATCAATTGCCCCCAACCGGAAGGCAGCAATCCCGTATCCACATCGAGCTGACCGGTCAGTCTGGTCGCGCCGCCGAGGCTGCGCCGGATGGCCGCCTCATCCTGCCCGCGCACGGACAGATCGGCCTGAACATTCACCTTGCCCTGAACCGTATCCACCCTGGCCGCATCTTTGAGCAGAGCGCCCGCATTGATGTTGTTGGCCGAGGTTTTCAGACTGTACTGCTGATCCGTGAGCCTGGCCCGCGCAGTCAGTGACGCGGCGGATTCATAGAAACGGAACGTGCATGGGTCCAGCGTGTATTGACCGGCTTTGCCCTGAATCAGAGCCTTGATCCCGGCGATCAACACATTGTTGACCCTCAGCGATTCCACAGCCAGTTCCAGCCGCACTTCCGGATACGCGGACGGACTCGCGGCCGCATTCGCGGGCTGAGGTTTTGCCGGAGCGGCATTTTTCTCCGCACCCGCTGCGGGTGGAGCCGGTTTGCCTGCTGCCGCGGATCCGGAAGCCTGCGGCGCAGGCACATAGCGATCCACGTTCAGTGCGCCCAGTTTGAGCGTGCCGGCAATGGACGCAGCAGATGCCGACACGTCGCCGCTCACGATCGTATCATCCAGCTTGCCCTTGAGATCCGCCAACTCCACCTTGACGCCGCTCAATTTCACCCGGCTCGACAGCTCCAGCGCACCAAGCGCCTTGGGATCTTGCGTTTGCAGCGTCACGCCGCAGGCAGCCAGCGTTTCACGTGGAATGCCCCGCAGGGCGACCTCAAACTGTCCCGAAGGTCCGGTCGGAGAAAGCTGGCCTTTAAGCTGCGCGATGCTGCCGGCAAAGTCCACGGCCAGATCCATCTGTGTCAGGGACAAAAGCGCCGTGTCAATATCCATGCCACCGCTGACGGACACGGGCTTGGTAATGGGCAGCCCCTTGAGCGGAGTCAGCGTGAAGGCGCAATGCTGCACCTTGACCATGGGATACTGCGGCACAAAGTCCAGTTTCAAGGCTGCACCGGCCTCGATCGGCTCATTGCCGCGCAGAGCGACATGCGCGGCCACTTGCAGTTTGCCGGCCTTGCCGGCTGCAAAATCCGTCAGCACCAGGTCCAGCTTGGAGAGTTGCAGATTCAGACCCGGCTGATCCACATGCACGTCGCCGCCGTTGATGCGCACGGCATCCAGACGCAGATCGGCCCACTTGACCGGATTCGGTTCGCCGGACACCACCTCGCCCGCCGCAGGAGCGGAAGGCGTTGCAGGCCGAGCGGCGGGTGCGCCCTCCTGCCCGGCTTTAGGCTGAGCCGGTGCTGGGGGCGCCTGCCGGTACACCAGACGCGGCGCATCCAGCACGACTTCATTGACTTCAATCCGCCCGCTCAACAGGGCCATGAGGTCAATCCGGACCACAGCCTGATCGCAGGTCACGGCCAGATCGTCCTTTTGGGCATCGCCCAAACGGGCCTTGCCCACATCAAGCCCGAGCTTCGGGAAAATCGACAGGCCGGGAGGTTCATCCAAAATCAGCGGTTTGCCGGTCGCGGACTCGACAGCCTTGCCGACGGCCCCGGTAATCATCTCCACGTGGGATTGGAGATACATGTATCCGCCCGCGATGGCGACAGCCAGCAACCCGCCGCAAATCAACACAACACGCTTCATACGCAGCCCCACATCAGAATGTTCATGCATCGCGCCAGCAGGCGCTCACGCCTTCGCTTCGTCCTGCATGGGTGTGGCAATACTGAGGCCTTCCGGCGTGCGCAGTATAAGCCCCAAAGCGTCCACCACCTGCTGGTCGAAGCTGCTGTCCGTCCGCAGGCGATCCAGAGCCGTATTGACCGGCATGCCGGAACGGTACGAACGCGGGCTGACCATGGCGCAGAAAGCATTGACCACGGACAGCACCCTGGCATGCATGGAAATGGCTTCACCGCTCAAGTGCTGGGGATAACCCTTGCCGTCCATGCGTTCGTTCATTTCATACACAGCCTGGGCTACGGGCAGGCCGAAATCAATATCCCGCAGCACATCGTAAGCATGCTGCGGCGCCAGCATGATTTCCGCCTGCTCGTCCGGAGTCAGTTGCCCGGACTTGGTCAGCAGATCGCGGGGCACGAACAGCTTACCCATCTGCGACAGGCTGGCGGCCGTACGAATGGTGTCGCAGTCCCTGGCGTCCAAGCCCATCTTTTTGCCGAGCAAATCGGCCAGGCCGGTCATGCGCTGAGAATGCCCGGTCAGATAGGGGTCCACGCTTTCGATGGCCCGGACCAGAGCGGAGATTGTATTGATGTGCTGCAGCCGGCGGCGCTCGCTGTTGCGACGGAATTCCGTGATGTCCTGAAAAGTGGCCACAGCCCCGCTCGTAGCCTCCTGGCCGTCCATGTCCACAAACGGATAGAGCGTCACCCGGAACAGGCGATCGCCGTCCGCGCCGGGATGGGTGATTTCAATGGTGTCGGCCGCATTGTTGGCCACAACCCGGCGAATGCCCTCCAGCATGCTCAGGCAGCTCTGGTTGCCGAACAGCACATGCAAATTCATGCCGGGCAGTTCGGTTTCCTCCTTGAGCACGATTTCCGAAAAAGCCCGGTTACACACCTGGACCTGGCCGTCCATGTCCACCATGAGCAGGCCGACTTCAAGCGAAACATTCACGCTGTCCAGCAACTGCTTCTGCTGCTTGATCACCCGGTACAGCTTTTCAAAACGCTCGGCCACGGCCCGATGCTCGCGGCCCACCATAACCCACCACAACAGGGCGATGGCCAGGACGACCCCGAGGCTGATCAAGGCGCCGATGCCGTAAATCATGAGTCCCTGGGCGCGCAGCTTGTCGTCCATGATCGAAGCGGGCATTTCCAGCACAACGTGCCAGTGCAGATCGGGCGCCGGCAGGGCCAGCGAATAGACCATGTCGTCTCCGGTCAGGGCCGGGCGCCGGTCAAAAAGCATTTCCCCGGCCGCATTGAGCGGCAGGCGTTGCGCATCGAGAGCGATGGGCTTGGAGGACTGAACCTGAATTTCCTCAACCACGTCTTTGACCTTCTGGACAAGGCGCGGCTGCAATTTGTCGTCTTGCCTGTCACGGGCCAGGAACTGGGCGATCTGGCTTGTTATCGCCCGGTTGAGCAAGAGAGCGGCCACCGGAATGCCTCCCTCCGCACTGTCATCCGCGACAGCCCGCACGGGGTCCGCGTAGTCGATGACAAGCCCTGCCGGCGCGCCGTACACCGGGCCAAAGACGAACTTGCCCTCACTCATGGCCCTCTCGATGGTCAGGCGCTGCCCGGCGTTGACCGGCGCGGGCTGACTCATGGCCGACAGGAGCGTCTGCCCCCTGATGTTGGCGATGCGCGCATCCGTCAGCCCGCTGAGGTTCATGAAATCCAGCAAGAGGTTGCGCATCAGGGGCACCTGTTCAACCAGCCCGGTCAGATCCTCCGACATTTCGAGGTCTCTGACGTCACTGCTGTTGATGGTCGCCGCGGCCTGAGCGCCCAGCTTTTCCACGTCTTCGGCGAACATGCGGTACAATTCGGAAGAACTGACGCGCTTGGATTCTGTTTCGAGCGAACGCGCCCACAGGTTCGCGGCCTCCACCGTACCCGACACCCAACTGGTCAGGGTCGCTTCCTGAGCCGCCAGCATTTCTTTTCTGGCGTTGGCGTACTGCAGGCCACAGACCACATAGGCCGCGCCGAACACGCTGAGCACGATACAGGCCGCGAGGAATATCACGTACTTGTTTTTCAGCCCGGAAAAGCGTGAAACCGCTGCATTGTCTTCCATGTTCATCTCCATCCTTCCGGAGTTTAAAAACCCGTTATACGTCAAATCTTACTTTTTCGGCTTCATGTGCGCCCAACGGTGCTGCTCGTTCACCGAATAGCGCGGTTCGTAGTTGCGGTAGCGCGAGTGTGAAAGCACATTGCTGCTGAGATTGTCCAGAATATAGGCATCGCCGTCCAGGTACACCACAAGTATGGCATGCGCGATGTTACGGATTGTTTCCATGACAATCACAATCCGCACGCTTTCGGGGGGAAAGCCGAGTTCGCGCAGAGTAAAGAATTTGGCTATGCTGAAATCTTCGCAGTCGCCCGAATGTTTTATGAATTCATAGGGCACGGCCCAGTAGTCTTCTTTGCCGTATGCTTCCATATCCGTACGGTACGGCCACCTGTTCCAGAAGCTGTTCACCTGTTTGAGCTGTTCCGCAGGGGGAAGCGGTTCCAGCCTGGCCTTGAGTTCACCCCAGGTCGTGCTGGAGTTGAGCTTTTGTTCCGGTTTGAAAATCGGGTTCTTTGCGTTGCGTTCCATCGCATCAAGCCAGTCGGGCGGCGAATCCAGCGGGCGCTTGATTTCCACCGTGCCGAACAATTTGATCGGTTCCGCGCCCACAGCAATTCCGGCTGCGG
>Ga0082212_10002984_pt1 | contig 24207 bp, 20 predicted proteins | sample TergutNt197P3_FD_71548 | JGI IMG/M metagenome (GOLD analysis project Ga0082212, IMG submission 71548) | Neocapritermes taracua P3 segment gut microbial communities from Petit-Saut dam, French Guiana - Nt197 P3 | ecosystem: Host-associated > Arthropoda: Insects > Digestive system > Gut ... | reverse complement strand
TTGGAGTCTGCCGCTCCCCAACCCCTGACGTGGCACTGTTACTGGCCAGCGCGGTATCTGCCTCCAACTCACCATTGAGCTGCGGGAAAACACCGCGGCAGAAAGCTCTGCTTATCCTTATCGTCAGTTCATGCACTTTTTAATATGCACCCGTCGATCCTCACCGCGGCAGTCGCGGCTAGGGTGTCGCGCGTTGACTCTTTTGGAAAATCTCTAGACATAGATCTGCTCCTTGTCATCTCCGCGGGGTTCCGTTTTGTCGCGAATCGCAAACCCGGGTTCGTTCAACGACATCCGCAATATCTTTGCCCATAAGGAGGGTCTTCTTCTCCTCCTTTTCGCTCTTCTTCAGTATAGGCGGTATTAATCACGTCATTAGCATTGATCCACTCCCCATAATCCTGCCGATAATTGTATTATGATACACGCGTTTTTACATGCGTTTTCGCAGCTTTCCCGCATGCTTATATTCATTCTTTCAATCATGCTGCGTTGCATGCTCATTTCCTGTCAGGGGTTCCACGTGGAACTCTGTAGGGAACAGGGCGTCAGCTTTGCGAGGCTGCTCGAGATGGATTCTTTTGTCCCCACTCTAATTACCATCTATTTGGCAGCTTTTTTGCCCAGGCAGCCATCTATAGATCGCTGCAACAGGGGGGGGTTCTCCGCGACCTGCTCGGTCGACTTTCTTTTCCCGCCTTCGTGTCGAGAATCGCTCCGCTGCCGCGGTCTTCCTCGCGAATGCGGGATCTCTCGGGTTCCTTCCCAAGGGGCACGGGCGCCTCCGGCTTCCCTAGGTTGCTGTATGATCTGGCCTTTTGAGAGACCACGCGAGCTACCCCTCTCGTCGCGAACGCAAAGGTGCGAACATAAAAAGCCGGCCCCCATCATATTTTCGAGGTCGGCTAGCATTATGGTTCCACGTGGAACAGCTGTCATTTTTAGTTTCGCGACGACCCTTCGCAGCGATGTTTCAGCCCACTATTTCGCTGCACTGTTTTGCTTTTCCGATTCGCCGCGGGGCCATGGTTTTCTCCTCAAGAATCATACCGATAAGCTCCAGCTGTCCATAAGCCTTTCTAAGTCTTCGCGCGTAAAGTATTCTATCTCGATCTTGCCTTTTGAGGCTGTGCCCCTAAGCTTAACCTTTGTTTGAAAACGAGAGCACAGTTGTTCCTCGATATCATTCAAATAGCTGTATTCCTTAACAGGTGTCGCCACTTTTGTAATGATCGGGGGCTGCTCTCTAAATCTCATTTTGATCATTTCTTCGAGTCTTCGTACAGAAAGGCCTTCTCGAACAATTCGCCTCGCCATTAATATCTGCTCGTCCACATCCTCTAGGCTAAGCAAGACCTTCGCATGCCCAAGAGATATGAATTCATTGCTAATCATTTTGAGGATTTCCTCTGGCATTTGTACAACGCGAAGCAGATTCGTGATCGTTGAGCGGCTTTTGCTGACACGCAGGGCGATTTCTTCTTGGGTCAATCCATAATCGTCGATTAGCCGCGCATACGCTAACCCTTCTTCCACGGGCGAAAGATCGTCGCGCTGGATGTTTTCGATTAAGGCCTTTTCCGTCATGGCCTGGTTGTCGCATTCATCAAGGATAATGCAACTGATATTCTCGAGCCCGGCCAGCTCCGCGGCACGGAAGCGGCGTTCGCCTGCGATGATGTAGTAGCGCATACCGTTTGGGTAAACGAGGATGGGTTGCAGCAAACCATGCTCGCTAATCGAATGGGCAAGCTCTTTGAGTTTGATCTCGTCAAACTCCTTTCGGGGCTGACCCGGGTTGGGGTCCAGGTCCTTCAGGGATATCTCTTGGATTTCTCTCATCGGCGTCGCAGAGTCGTTGATGAGTGCCCCAAGGCCTCTTCCAAGTCCCTTTTTAGGCAATGCCTTCGACACGTTCGAGCACCTCCTTTGCTAGGTCGCGATAGACTTCAGCGCCGCGCGACTTCGGGTCATAAATTATTATTGGCACACCATGGCTGGGGGCTTCGCTTAAGCGGATGTTTCTCGGCACAATGGTCCTAAATACTTTGTCTCGAAAATGGCTTTTGACCTCATCAACAACCTGAATGGACAGATTTGTCCGGGCGTCAAACATTGTAAGAAGAACGCCCAGGATCTCCAGCTCCCGGTTGATTGACCTGCGCACTCGGTCCAGGGTTCTCAACAGAAGGCTTACCCCTTGCAAGGCATAAAATTCACATTGTATGGGAACCAATACATGCGTAGCGGCGCACAGCGCGTTCAAGGTTAGCAGCCCAAGGGAGGGCGGACAATCAATAATAAGGAAGTCATATGAATTGGCGACCGGATAAAGCGCAGAGGCGAGTCTTCCTTCTCTGTTGATTTCCGCAACCAATTCAATCTCAGCGCCGGCAAGTTCGATGCGCGCAGGGGCTACCCATAAGTTGGGAAGTCCTGTTTCTACAATTACATCAAGAACTGAGGTGTTGTTGATCAGGCAGTCATAGATGCATTGGGTAAGATTCTGTTTTGAAATCCCCGATCCTGTTGTTGCGTTGCCCTGAGGGTCAAGATCAACCAAGAGCACCTTACACCCCTTTTCAGCAAGGCTTGCACCTAGATTTACCGCAGTTGTTGTTTTTGCCACACCACCTTTTTGATTTGCAATAGCAATAATGTTGCTCAAAATTTTCCCTTCTTTCGTTTGCGCTCCTTTTCCTTTTCATCTTAACAAATTTCATACAGAAAAGGAAGCGTTTTGTCAAAAACCGATGAAGGATCGAGATAAACCATGCCTGTAAGGAGGATCTGTCTCACCATCATGCCAAAAAACACGTTAACCCAACTTTCGACGCCGAAAGTTAGGTTAACTACCTAATCCGTCAAGCCATCAATGGCACAAAAATTGCCATGCACAACTTGATGAAGATTTGCATGACGCCCGTATGCTCTGTTCCACCGATTGTCGACTCTTTATACAGGCCTCTTTTCTCGTCTTCCTTGCTCCAAATAAATCAGCAATACAGATATGTCAGCCGGATTAACGCCGCTTATCCTCATAGCCTGTCCCACACTCTCCGGACGGACTTCCATAAGCCGGGCTTTTGCCTCATTAGCCAATCCATAAATCTTTTCATATGGAAAATCCACAGGCAACGCCTTGCTTTGCATGCGCTTACAGCGCTCTATCTCTTCTTCTTGAAGCTTAATATATCCTTGATATTTTAATCTGATATGAGCCTCTTCAAAGGCCTCTTCCTCAATTAATATGTCTTTCTTATCAACGTGCATCGACAGTTCCAACGCGTCCTTGGCAGAAACTTCCGGCCGTTTAAGCAATTCCGCCATTTTTAAGCCGCTGCGCAAGGGCGAACTCTTCACCCTTGTCAATATCTCACTGACCTTCTGATCTGATGGTGAAAGCACGGTGTTTTGCCAGAACGCCTCAATCCTTTGCAGGGCCTCTATTTTTTTTACATAACGAGACCATCGCTCATCGGAAACCAGGCCGATGGCTCGGCCTTTTTCCGTTAAGCGTATGTCCGCGTTATCCGCCCGCAGTGTCAAGCGATATTCGGCCCTTGATGTTAACAGCCGATAGGGTTCAATAATTTCTCTGTTGACCAGATCGTCAACCAGCAACCCCAGGTACGCCTCGTATCTGGCCAGCACAAAGGGTGGTTTATCTTTGACTTTTAACGCGGCATTAATCCCCGCCAAAAGACCCTGTCCCGCCGCTTCCTCGTAACCAGAGGTTCCGTTTACCTGGCCCGCGCAAAACAACCCCGGCCAGGTGCGCATCTCCAGAGTCAGGCCCAGCTGAGACGGCTTGATATAGTCGTATTCAATAGCATAACCTGGCTTGAGCAGGCGCGCCTTTTCCAAGCCAGGAATGCTATGCAAAACTTCACTTTGAACCTCCTCCGGCAGGCTTGTTGACAATCCCGCAACATAAAACTCCGGCAAATCATGGCCCTCAGGCTCCAAAAAAATCTGATGGCTCGGACGCTGCGCGAAACGCACAACCTTATCCTCTATAGACGGACAATACCGCGCGCCAACACCTTCCACAATTCCGGTATACATTGGCGCCCTATGGAGATTGGCTCGAATGATCTCGTGTGTTTGCTCCGTTGTGTAACCAAGATAGCAAGGCAACTGCCTTTTAGGCTCCCGCCCCCAAAACATGCTTTCAATCGGTAAAAAAGAAAACCCCCGAGCAATATCATCACCTTTTTGGACCTTAAAAGCATTATAATTTACATCACAATTAAGAATGCGTGGCGGTGTCCCTGTTTTAAAGCGCCCCAAGGCGATTCCCATTTCCCCAAGCTGTCTCGGTAACTCCAACGCTGCCATTTCACCAGCCGGGCCTCCCCCATAAACAACATCACCCATAATGATCCTGCTGCGCAAAAATGTACCGCCCGTCATAACGACTGCGCCTGCCCGATAAAAAGCGCCCTCACGAGTCACAACTCCACGGACACAGTTCTCTTCTATATGCAACCCGTGCACGGCCGCCTGCCTGACAAGAAGATTCTCTTCTTGAACCATGATCGTCCTCATAGCATTTTGATACGCGCTCTTGTCAGTCTGGATGCGCAATGCCTGCACGGCGGGTCCTTTTCCCATATTCAGCTGCCGCGCCTGCAAAGACGTCCGATCTGCCGCGATAGCCATTTGCCCACCCAACGCGTCGATTTCCCGTACAACATGGCCCTTTGCCGGTCCCCCCAGAGACGGATTACAATACATATATGCCACCCGATCCCAACTCATTGTTAAAAGCAACGTACGGCATCCCATCCGCGCCGAAGCCAGCGCCGCTTCGCAGCCAGCGTGGCCCGCCCCAATCACAACAACATCAAAACTCCCAGCCTGATATATGTACACCTTTGACAACACCATTCCTTTCCCCCTACTTCAAGACCACGTAATATTGGCATTGATCAATCGACACCACGTCGACACCGCGTTGACACCACGTTGACACCACGTTGACACCACCCCGACACTACCCCGACACCGGCTCGACACTTTTCCGACATTGCGGCGACACTGTCCCGACACCCGGTCGACATTTCCTGATGATCCGTGGGCGGCGCATCGACAAGACGCCGACAAAACATCTAACATCTTGAACACAGAATACAACGGTTGCTCATTTTATGCAAGGGTCTTCGGGCCACGTTCGTCGCACAAAATCGTGACATTTGTCATCCGTTTCGTGACAATCATCATCTACACAACCTATGTCCCTTCCTATATCATTAGACTTGTCCAAGAGATCAAACATTATAACAAGGAAGGTGAATAGCATGTCAACTCAAATTTGGGATCCTCCCATCAGAAAGGAAAAAGTCAAAATCAGCGTTAACAGAATACTGAAGCTCAACAATGTTTTAATCAGAGAAATCGCTCCAACCGAATTGAACTATGAGAACCAAATTTTTAACCAAATGCGCGCTTATATCCAGGACAAAGGCGCCAGCACTGTCGGGCCGGTCATCACTTATTCCAAAGCAGAAAAAGACGCCGGCGGCATAACAACAGCAAACAAACGCATTATGATTCAAGTATCTCAAGTGATTACGGCAGAAAATCCCTATTTATATGAAGATTGCATCCGCGTTGAGAGCTGCTTGTACGCCAGATTCAACGAAAGAATCGACAGCCTTCCGTATGCCTATGACAAACTTGGGGTTTACGCTTTCGAAAACGATCTCAAACTGCACGGCGAAAGCTACACCATCTCACTCAATTCCTTCGGCTCAAAACTGACAGCAGACATCTTCATGCCCTTTATCCGCCTTTGCTGAATCCCCAATCAATCCCTCCCTACATCAAATCACTTACTTCCCGATACAGAACCGCGCAAAAATCCGCTCAATCACATCTTCCCGCACCTCATGCCCGGTAATGAGGGATACCTCCTCTAGCGCTCTCAGGATATCAAGAGACACTAAGTCGAAGGGAACACTTGCACCAAGGGCTCCTAACGCTTTTTCCACATAAGCCAGCCCTACCCGGACAGCCTCGATTTGGCGCTCATTCGCCAGAAACGGCTGCCGGTACATATCAAATCCATCCAAAAAACGTTTACGCAGCTCGGTTTTCAACTCGTCAAACCCCGTCCGAGCTTTAACAGAAAAGGGTATGCACGTCAGTTCATAACCGGCTTCCCTCACCGGCTTCGCTGCTATCTCCACCCTCATGTCCGTATAAAGAAGATCCGTCTTGTTCACCAACACAATGGTTTTGTCGGCATATTGAACCAAAACCTCCCGCTCCTGCTCTGAAAGCATTCTCTCTTGCTTCTCTACCGCTTTGCGTGTGGCGTCAAGCATAAACAAAACAACATCCGCTTGCTCCAAGGCTTTCCGCGAACGCGCTATCCCCAAAATCTCTATTGGATCCTCGCTCTTCCTCAATCCAGCCGTATCAATTAAGTGCAAGAGCAATCCACCAAGATTAGCGGACTCATGGATCTCATCCCGCGTCGTTCCCGGAATATCAGTAACGATCGCGCGCTCCTCTCCCAGCAAGGCATTGAGAAGACTTGACTTCCCAACATTCGGGGTTCCGGCAATAACCGTCACAATGCCTTCACGAATAATTTTCCCCGTTCTGCTGGCGCGCAACGCTTCCTGCATGGTTTCCCGCACGCGGATAAGGTCGGTCTGCAAAACATCCGCCTGAACAAGCTCTACTTCCTCTTCAGGAAAATCAATATGGGCCTCTATCGAAGCCACAATATCAAGAAGCTCTCCGCGCAAGCCTTTGACCGCCTCAGATACGGCGCCGCCCAACTGAACAAGGGCCAAATCGGCAGACAGATCATTCTTCGCGTTAATAAGATCAATAATGGCTTCCGCCTGCACCAAATCAATCTTCCCGTTCAAAAAAGCGCGCTTGCTAAACTCACCGGGCTGCGCGAGGCGCGCCCCACAGCGACAGCATATATCCAGAATCCGATGAACAATAACCATGCCGCCGTGGCAAGAGATTTCAACAACATTCTCACCGGTGAAAGACGCCGGCCCTCGCATACGCGCCGCCATGATCTGATCAATCCTCTTGCCGTCATCACAAAACCAGCCCAGACACAAAACAGACACATCCCCGCGCAGCCATGCCGCGGAGCGTGTCTGGAAGCAAGCGTTCATAATATCTTCAGCCTGGGAACCGCTCAGGCGGATCAGGTGCAATGCGGCCTCACCAGGAGGCGTGGCCAACGCCACAATTGTCTCATCAAACTTCCCCATAACACATGATCACATACCGCGCTTCGGTGAAATCACCACACGCCGGTTGGGCTCCTGCCCTTCGCTGTATGTCACCACAGTCGAATCATCCTGCAGCGCCACATGAATCATCCGGCGCTCTTGCGGACTCATTGGCTCGAGAACAACACGGCTTCCTGTTTTTCGCGCTTTATCAGCCAGCTTGTTTGCCAACCGCGCCAGCGTTTCCTCCCGACGTTTGCGATACCCTTCTATGTCGACAATAACACGCTTTCTCTCATTCATCATCTTGGATACAGCCAGGTTGGTCAAAAACTGAATCGCTTCCAGAGTATCGCCGCGCCGCCCAATAAGCATCCCCAATTCTTCACCTGAAATATTGACGGTATGCTGCTCATCTTTTTTAACAACCTCAAAAGAAGCCTTTACATCCATCGCGTCAATCATCTCCTGAAGAAAACGGCAAGCCAATTCACCCGCTTCTTCTCCGGTTCCGCTTGTGCTGGCCTCGTCGGCGTTCTTTAAACCATCCTTCAAATTTTCCAGGCTGGAAATGCGCACCCGCGCCATTTTCATCCCGAAAAGACCTAAGAAACCTTTTCGGCCTCCCTCTTCAAGAATCTCAATCTTCGCTTGATCCCGTTTGACGCCTAATTCCAACAATCCGCTTTCAATAGCGTTTTCCACAGTTGAGGCAATCTTTTCAACGGTCTTCATAAAAACATTCCCCCCACCAAACCATATTCCATCCATTGTTCTCCGTTATGCTTCTCCGCCGGCCTCAGCTTCCTGCAAGGCCACCTTTTTCTGTTTCTGCGCGTCCAGATACTTGTTGGTCAGGATTGTCTGCAAAAGCTGAGCCAGGTTATATGTGAGAAAATACAAAGCCATACCAGACGGAAGGCTGAACATGATAAAAACAAAGAAAATCGACATGAAAATATTCATGTATTTCATCGAGCCCATCATAGGATTCGCCGGCGGCTCAACTTCTCTGGTTTTACCCTTCGCGTTTGTCACAACTGTCTTCTTCGGCGTTTGGGTCATCGAGGTAATTTTCATCACCAAAAACATCGTTGCGCCCACCAAAATCGGCAGAATATAGGAACGAGGATCCGAGAGATTGTTATAAGGATCTTTGAGCACAAAACCAAAGAACTGAGCGGCAGGACCAGTACCATAATCATGATTCAACAGCATCCGATAGAAACACCAAATAATCGGCAGCTGAATCAACATCGGTAAACATCCTGACATAGGATTAATTTTACGCCTTTTGTAGAGTTCCATGATCTTTTGGTTATACAATTCTTTGTTGTGGCCGTACTTTTTCTGCAGCTTCGCTTGAATCGGCTGTACCTCAGCCATTTTGCGCATAGACACTTGCTGTTTCCAGTTTAACGGAAAAACCAGCAGCTTAATTATAATGGTAAACAGTACAATAGCAATAGCGTAAGAAGGTATACCAATGACTTCGGTAAAGGCTTTCAAGGCGTCCAGAACAAAGCTCATACCTCCGATCAGCGGATTGGGCTTCTTCGGTTCCTGTTCGACCACCGGCTCATTTTGTTGTTCGGGCTCCGTTCCCGTCCCGCCTTCAGGTTCCGTTCCCTGCTCCGGTTCTGATGGAATATCCAAATTGGCCCCATTTTCAAGTTCAACTTCTGCCACCATCATTGGCGAAAGGTTGGCGTCATCATCTCCCAGATCCTTAACCGCAAAAACAGCGGCGACACTTATAACCATAAGAAAGGACACCAGGCCGATCCAAAGGGATTTTTGAATTCTCTTCTTCACATTTATCCTCCTTCAAACAGGATCATAACCGCCGGGATGAAAAGGATGGCACTTGAGAACGCGGCGGAGGGCTTTCCAAAGGCCTTTACCGAAACCGTATTTCCTTACAGCTTGTATGGCATACTCGGAACATGTGGGATAAAATCTGCATGTAGGCGGTTTCAACGGCGAAATAAACTTCTGATAGAAACGGAGAAGCGAGATAGCCAGTGTCGCAGGCGCTTTTCTCAAAGAGAACACTCTTTGAGCGGAAAGGGCTCTTCGAGCAGAAAACTCTCTGTAAACAGAAAGGGTTCTGTTAATCATAAAATCCCTCCTCTTCTCCAAAGATAGCAAAGGGCTTTCTCAACATCCCGGAACGTCGCTTCAGTAATCGCCGCCCGGGCAATACATATCATCAGGCAGGGGTGCCTAAAAGAAGGTGCCGATAGGCGAACAACCTCTCGCATCAGGCGTTTGGCTCTGTTTCTTTGCGCAGCCTTACCAACCTTTTTAGATGCGATAAACCCGATCCGGCTGCGTCCGTCGGTATAACAGCGCGCAGACTTGTCCACACATAGATACACAACAACCAAACGCGAAACATAGCGCGTACCCTGGGCAAAGACTTCCTTATACTCCTTTTTTTTATTCAATCGGAATTGTCTTTCCAGCATACCTTAAACCGTTAAGCGTTGACGCCCTTTCAAGCGGCGACGTTTCAAAACCTTCCGGCCGCCTGAGGAACTCATTCTCGCCAAAAAACCGTGCACGCGTTTATGTCTTCTATTTTTAGGCTGATATGTCCTTTTCATGTCACACCTCCCTGAACTCTAAGTCAGCTAACGAGTACGCTCAATGAGATTGTTAAACTTTCGCTGTCCCCAAATTATACTCTATTTAAAAATCACATGTCAAGGAAACCCTACGGTATCATATTTTAAAGTGCATGAACTGACGATAAGGATAAGCAGAGCTTTCTGCCGCGGTGTTTTCCCGCAGCTCAATGGTGAGTTGGAGGCAGATACCGCGCTGGCCAGTAACAGTACCACGTCAGGGGTTGGGGAGCGGGAGAATCCAAGCGCCTCTCTGCCTGACGTAACCTCAAAAGGCGAAAAGAGTTCGCGGGCTTTTGGAGTCTCCCGCTCACCAAACCCTACCTCGGGACTGTTACGAGCCCACATAATATCCATCTCCATTCACCATTAGGTTGCGGGAGAACCCCGCAGTGGATATTTCTATTTATTTTTTTGTCCCTTCCTGCACTTATAAAATATGCACCCAATTGACGATTGCTATTGATGTTCTGTTGATATTCGTCTATTATTATGGGCAAGATCATGAAGACATAAACCCGGACAACAGAAAGGAAGTGCTTCCTATGAGAAAAGGCTGCGCCGTTTTAAGTTTTTTTGCCGCTTTCACTATCCTTTGCTGGCTGGCTACACCCCCTCTTGTCGAGGTTTCATTTTTGTATCAACTATCTCAACTGCTGGCCGCACTGGCCCTAGTGGGATTTGCGTGCGCGAATTTTATTACCACCCGCCACCCTCTTATTGATAACCTATTTAACGGCCTTGATAAAGGCTATCTTGCGCACAAATGGCTGAGTGTTTCTTCTGTTGTCCTTGTTATTACGCACCTAATTACTATTAATTTGAGCCGCCATGCCGAACAAGGAACGACGCGGGGTATGACTCAGGATCTGTCGGGAGCTTCTGAAGCTGAGAACATCTTTACCCATATCGGTATCCCCAGCCTCATTTTGTTTGTTGTTTTAGTTTTAATCGCTCTTTTTGCGAAGAAATTAAATTATCAAAGATGGAAGTCCGCCCATAAATTTATGCTCGTGCCCTACGCCGTTGGTTTGGTTCACTATTATGGCTCTTCTGTTTATGGAACTTTTAATTTTACGACTTTTAGCGTCTGGCTCAATATCTTCAATTCGGTTGGCGTTCTATCGGCTCTCTATAGCATTTTCCTCTATGAAAAAATCGCGTTTCCTTTCCGTTATAAAGTTTCATCCCTTCGCTCCGTCTCCAAAGACTCCTTAGAGATCACAGGCACAGCAACAGGAAAAGGTCTTTCTTGCCAACCTGGGCAGTTTGTTTTTCTAAAAATTCCCGGCAAAAGCTCTAGAATCCCCGGAACCACCACAAGCTTTCCGTCTCATCCCTTCACCGTAAGCAACACGCCACAGAGCGGCACCCATAAAGGAACACTTCAATTTACAATTAAAAACTTGGGTGATCACACCGCCGCATTAATCAAAACTTTACAAATCGATACCCCTTTTGCTGTTTCGACGCCCCACGGCAGGTTTGATTATACAAGAGGCAGCCGGCATCAAATCTGGATTGCCGGTGGCATCGGTATTACACCCTTTAGGAGTTTCTATTTGACGGATATACCGAAAGACTATTCGATTGATTGCTTTTACGCTTATCACGGGGAAGCAGAGGGGGTTTACCTAGAAGAAATGAGGACTTTAGAGAAAGATAATCTGCGTCTGCATCTCATAGACGACACGGAGCAAGGTTTTTTGACTGTTGACACAATCAAAGACCGTATTAGCGGAGAAGAACCGGTTGATATCTATTTCTGCGGTCCTCACCCTATGAGGGAAAACTTGAGGAAGAATCTAAGAAACAGTGGTATTCGTGTGCTGGGATTTCATTTTGAGGCGTTTCAATTCGGGCGTTAGACGTTGCAGGAAGCGTCTCCCAGAACAAATTAATGTAGGAAATATTTGGTTATATTTGCTTGTACCTTCTGGATACCCTGTTAACAACCTGTTAACACGATTGTCCATCTTGATTAACCCTGTTGATAAACCCTGGAAAACTTGTTATGATAAAAGCCACTGTTGCGAGAGCCCACACCCTCGACTTGTTCATATTTTATAACCATACTTATACACAATACCCTAAAAAGGAGGCTTTGTCATGGTTTCGTCCCCACTTCCTCATCACGCCGACTATCTGGAGACCCTTTGGACAAACATTCTTACATCCCTCAAAGGAGAAATGCAACCTTCTAGCTTCGACACCTGGCTCTCCTCAGCGCAGCTAACCGACTTTAAAGACAATACGCTCACCATCTCCGTCGCCAACGAATTCTGTAAAGAATGGATTGAGGATCGTTATTTTCGTTTAATCAGAAATATCGCTCAAAGCATTCTACGCCGTCCTATCTCCCTCACCTTAAAGGTCAGCGACAGCCCCGACGCGAACAATGACTTAATCTCTTTGAATCCGTTGGTTCCCCTCAACCCCAAATACACCTTTGACACCTTCGTCATTGGCAACGGCAATCGTTTTGCCCACGCCGCCGCTCTGGCCGTCGCCGAATCCCCCGCCAAATCATATAATCCTCTCTTTCTCTACGGCGGCAGCGGTTTAGGTAAAACCCATCTCATGCACGCCGTTGGTCACACGATCCACAAAAAATATCATCATATGAAAATAGCCTACGTCACTGGTGAACAATTCACCAACGAACTCATCGACTCCATCCGCTATGAAAAGCAAGTTGAATTTCGCAACACTTACCGCAAAGTCGATGTTCTCCTTATTGACGACATCCAATTCCTCGCCGGCAAAGAAGGCACTCAGGAAGAATTTTTCCACACATTCAACACCCTCTACGAAGCCAGCAAACAGATTATTATTTCCTCCGATCGTTCGCCGCGAGAAATCCCTACCCTGGAAGAGCGTCTGCGTTCCCGCTTCGAATGGGGCCTAACCACCGACATCAATCCACCAGACTACGAAACACGCATCGCGATCTTACGCAAAAAATCTCAAATAGAACAATTCATCGTCCCAGAAGAAATCATTAATTTTATTGCCACAGAAATTCACTCTAACATCCGCGAACTCGAAGGCGCCCTTATTAAAATAGCCGCTCACTGCAAAATGACGGAGTCTCCTGAAGAACCCATCATTATGACACCGGATCTTGCCGCCGAAGTTCTAAAAGATATGTTACCTCAAAGCGGACACAACATCTCAGGCGAAACCATCCAAAAAATCGTTGCCGAACACTATAACATGACCGTTCAAGAACTCAAACAAAAAAAACGTACCCGCACCGTTTCCTTTCCGCGTCAAGTCGCCATGTATCTCTGCCGCAAACACACCGACCTATCTCTGCCTATGATCGGCGAAATTTTCGGCGGTCGCGACCATACCACTGTCCTTCACGCTTACGACAAAATTAATCAATTGCGCGATCAGGATCCCTTCGTTGAACGCAGTATCAATGAAATCGTCAACAAACTAAGAATTTCCTAAGGTCTTCCCCAAAGAATCCACAAGCTTACCAATCGCATCCACAACTTATTAAGAGATTATTCTTGTCTAGATTCTAGTCCTACAAACCACCTGAGTATGATATTCACAATTCATACATAGATACGACGACTACGACTAGAGATCTTATTAATAACCAGCGGAGGAAACCATGAAAATCTATCTTACCAAAACAGCTATTCTTCAAGGTGTCCAAACCGTCCAAAGGGCTGTCCCTTTAAAGAGTCCCATGCTCAATCTTCAATCCATACTGCTAACAGCCCAAGATAATCATATAACCTTTGCAGCCACAGATATGGAAATTGGCATTCGCTGTTTTCAAAAAGCCGAAATAGAAGAAGAAGGCACCATACTTTTGCCGGCCAAACTTCTCTTTGAAATCATCCGTCGCTTACCGGACGATATTATAGAATGCGAAAGCAACGGCAGAAACTTTATCCTGCGTTACGGCGACGCCGACTTTACACTTAATGGTTATGATCCAGAGGAATATCCGGAAATTGGCGGATTTGTTGCCACAACAACTATGACACTTCCTGGGCAAATCCTAAAAAAAATTATCCAACAAGTCCAATTTGCCTGTAAAATAGACGAAGAAAGCGGCGACGTCTTTTCTGGAATCCTTATGGAGACACAAGATGAAACGTTAACCTTGGCCGCTACGGACACACACCGCCTAGCGGTCAATACAGGTACCTTTTCAACAACAGAAAGAGGACAAATGGGTGGAAAAGTTGTCGATCTTATCTCGAAAACCAAACAAAGTTGGATAATTCCCAACAAATCCATGCTTGAACTTAGTCGCCTGCTCAAAAACGACGACGAAGTTACTATTGAAGGACATCGGGAATCAGCGCGGTTAAATTTTAAATTTAATGATATCGAACTTATAACACGCCTCATTAATGGACAATACCCCAACTATAAACAAGTTATCCCCACCGCCGCCGGCGGCGCAAAAATCCTTTTTGATCGGGTAATCCTTCTAGAAGCGGTCGAAAGGGCTGGTCTATTATCCCGGGACGCCTATTTAAAAACCAGCGTCGTCCGCTTCCAAATTGAAGAAGGACAAATTGTTATTAATCAAGCCGCGGAGATGGGTAAAATCTTCGAAAGAATACCAGTCGAATTTACAGGAACCGGTATGACTATATCCTTTAACCTCCGTTATATTATTGATGCTCTAAAAAATATAGAAACAGAAAAGATATCTCTGGAACTGTCAAGTCCATACGCTCCATGCGTCTTTCGACCGGTAGAAAGCGAAGATGATGAAACCTACATTAATCTGATTCTGCCGTTGCGGCACTGATAAAAGCTATGCAATTATATAACCTCGAATTGCGTGATTTTCGCAATTACAAAGAAGAATATATTGAATTTGCTCCAGGCGTTAATATTTTTATTGGAAATAACGGGCAAGGTAAATCAAACCTCCTTGAAGCTGTTAATTATTTATCCGTAGGTAAATCGCCACGAATAAAGTTGCAAACTGATTTAATACGCTGGGGATGTGATAAGTTTTTACTGAAAGCGGCGTGCCAATGCGCCGATCGCTCATTAACCATGGAAAGCCATATGAATAGAGAAAAAAAAGTTTTAAAGATTAATGGCGTTCCGTTAAAAAAATTATCCGAATATATAGGAACACTGGTAACGGTTTTTTTCTATCCCGACGATTTAAATCTCCTAAAAAAAGGGCCGACAGAAAGACGCAAATTTATCGATCAGCTGATATCCCAAAATAAACCTTTTTATATTTCAATGCTTAACACTTATTTAAAAATCCTTAAACAAAAAAATAACCTCTTACGGCAGCGCGGGGATGTTGCGGCTTTGAAAAGTCAGCTGCAGATTTGGAACGAACAGCTGTTTCAGGCCGGCAGCCGGATTATAGAAAATCGTTTACTTTATACCGGCTCACTGCGCGAAAATATGGCGGAGAGTTTCTATTATTTGTTTGGAGAAAATCAGGAATTAGAACTTATCTATCAATCTTGTGGCAAAAGCGACTATCATGATATTGTTGATAACTTCGCTCAACAACTCGAAAATCATATGGACCAAGAAATTGAACAACGGACTGCCCTATATGGTCCGCACCGGGATGATATATTGGTTCTTCTTAATGGTCGGCCGGCACGCTACTTCGCTTCTCAAGGACAACAGAGAGCTCTCGTTCTTAGTATGAAACTGTCAGAAATGGAAATAATTATAAGGGAGAAAGGAGAACCACCCTTGCTTCTCCTTGACGATATTTTTTCTGAATTAGATGAAATTAGACAAGATTTTCTTATGAACTACATTGTTGCCGCTGGTCAGCAAACATTAGTTAGTTTGACACATTTGGATACTATGAAAGATTTAAGGAACAGCGGACAGATCTTCCGCGTGCGTAATGGAGTTATAAATTAATAACCAATACTAAAAGGAGTCAGAGCAAAAACGCAAATGTATATGCATATAGGAAATAATCAAATGATTCGGTTAGAAACGATTATAGCTATAGTCGATCTCAAAACAATACAAGCTAATTCGGGAGTAAATCACCATGAAAAAAGTATCATTATTACAGATAAAGATGTTTTTTATTCATCCATATCATCCGTTACCTTGCTGGAACGCACAAAAGTTCCCTTAACGAAGACAAACTGACTTGCACAAAGAATCACAACTGCGGTATACTGTAGGAATGGGGTTAAAGAGAGTCGTTCATGAGATGTTTAGGATTCATTAGGAGGTAAAAAAACTTGGCGCTTGATAAGAGTATCTTTGAACCGGATACCAACTACGGCGTAGAACAGATGAAGATTCTGGAAGGCATTGAAGCCGTCCGTATGAGACCGGGTATGTACATTGGTACAACATCCTCCCGGGGTTTACATCATTTGGTTTATGAAGTTGTCGATAACAGCATCGATGAGGCCATGGCGGGCTACTGCAGTAAAATAGAAGTCATAATCCATGTCGATAATAGTATAACGGTTAAGGATAATGGACGCGGGATTCCTGTGGATATTCATCCTGAGTATAACAAATCTGGTCTAGAGATAGCTTTGACAGTTTTGCACGGAGGAGGTAAGTTTAGCAACAGTGTTTATAAGGTTTCCGGTGGTCTTCATGGCGTCGGCGTAACCGTTGTTAACGCATTGTCCGAATGGATGAAAGCCGAAGTTTGTATAGAAGGAAAAAAATATTTTCAGGAATTTACACGGGCCATTCCTGTAGCACCATTAAAAAAAATTGGCACATACAAAGGAGATTCAGGAACAACGATCATCTTTAAGCCGGATAGTGAGATTTTTGAAGAAACAATTTTTGATTATGAGATTCTGTCAGAACGGTTAATGGAGCTGTCATTTCTCAATAAAGATGTTACCATTACAATCATAGATGAACGAAGCAATAAGAAAGAAGTTTATAGAAACTCCGGCGGGGTTTCTGATTTCGTAAAATATCTGAACCATAATAAAGATATCATACACAAACCTGTCTACATTGAAAAAGTTCATCACAGGACAAAAGAGGATGAAGAAACAACAGAACTCATACATGTTGAAATGGCTCTTCAATATAACACCGGCTATATCGAAATATTACAGTCCTATGTTAACAATATTCATACCCAAGAAGGAGGTACCCATGAGGCAGGTTTTAAAGCTGCCATGACCTCTGTTATTAATGATTACGCCCGCAAAAGCGGTATTCTTAAAGAAAAAGACAACAATTTTACCGGCGACGATGTGCGCGAAGGTTTGGCGGTTGTTCTTTCCGTCAAGGTGCCGGAACCTCAGTTTGAGGGTCAGACGAAGACAAAATTAGGGAACAGCTATGTGCAGCCAATTGTTAATGGAGCAGTAAGGGAAGGGTTGACGGAGTTTTTTGAGGAAAATCCAGCCACAGCCAAAAAAATTACCGATAAAGCTTTGCAAGCAAGCCGGGCTCGTATTGCCGCCCGCAAAGCCCGGGAACTGATAAGGGGCAAGAATAAGCTGGAAGGTAATAGTCTGCCCGGTAAACTGGCTGACTGTTCATGGAAAAACGCCGAATATTGCGAACTCTTTCTCGTTGAGGGAGACAGCGCCGGCGGCTCAGCTAAATCAGGACGGGACAACCGTTATCAGGCCATCTTGCCTTTGCGAGGGAAAATACTTAATGTGGAGAAAGCTCGCCTTGATAAAATACTTGGCAACGAAGAGATACGTTCCATGATTACAGCTATGGGTACAGGCATTTCCGACAATTTTGCCCTTGACAAGGCGCGCTACCACAAAATCGTTATTATGACCGACGCCGACGTGGACGGCGCCCATATTCGTACTTTGCTGCTAACGTTTTTCTATCGCTTTATGACGCCGTTAATCCGGGAAGGCTACGTTTACATTGCCCAGCCGCCCCTGTTTAAAATCGAAAAAAATAAGGATGTTCAATACGCCTATAGTGACAAGGAACTGGAAAGAATTCTGAATCAGGTCGGCCGCGATCGTTGCAGCATTCAGCGCTACAAAGGGCTGGGTGAGATGAACGCCGATCAGCTCTGGGAAACCACTATGAATCCGGAATCCCGTACTATTCTACAGGTGAGAATGGAACACGCCCTACAGGCCGAAGAATATTTTACCATCCTCATGGGCGACAAAGTCGAACCGCGCCGAAATTTTATCCAATCAAACGCGGCTTCTGTGAAGAACCTGGATATTTAATGCTATAGGCAAAAAGGAGTGAGTAATGTGTCCATAGACCTGAGCGGTGGTAAAGTGCTGCCGATTGAGATATCTGAAGAACTGAAGAGTTCTTTTATAGACTATTCCATGAGCGTTATTGTCAGTCGCGCCCTCCCTGACGTCCGTGACGGGTTGAAACCGGTTCACCGCCGGATTCTCTATACCTTCTACGAGGCGGGAATGACGCCGAACAAAGGATACAGCAAATCCGCCCGCATGGTCGGGGATTGCATGGGGAAATATCATCCCCATGGAGATTCCTCTATTTATGACGCTTCTGTCCGCATGGCCCAGGATTTCAGTAGCCGTTATCCCCTGGTAGACGGACATGGAAATTTCGGATCCCTGGACGGAGACGCACCGGCGGCTATGCGCTATACGGAGGTGCGCCTGGCGCCGATTTCCATGTACATGCTGGCCGATATCGACAAGGAAACGGTTGACTTCAGGCCTAACTATGATGAACGGGAATCGGAACCGGTGGTGTTGCCGGCCAAAGTGCCTAACCTTCTAATTAACGGCTCATCTGGAATTGCCGTGGGAATGGCCACCAACATACCGCCCCATAATCTAGGCGAAGTCATTGACGCCGTCATCTACTTGCTGGAACGGCGCGACCGCGCTGAGAAGGCGGGTATGGATTCTGTCGAATCGGACGAAGTCGTAATAAAAAAACTGATGAAATATATCAAAGGACCTGATTTTCCAACCGGCGGCATTATTATGGGGGACGAAGGCATCTATTCCGCTTACACAACCGGGCGGGGCAGCATCAAAGTCCGGGCCAAAGTCTCCATCGAACACGTGGAAAAAACAGGGAAAATGCGTATTCTGATTACCGAAATCCCTTATATGGTTAACAAAGCGCGGCTTGTGGAAAAAATCTCTGACCTTGCCCAAGAGAAAAAAATTGACGGCATTACCGAGGTACGGGATGAATCAAACCGCAACGGCATCCGTGTCGTCATCGAGCTGCGCCGAGACGTCAATCCCCAGGTTGTGCTGAACCAACTCTACAAACACACCCAGATGGAAGACAGCTTTGGCATTATTATGCTGGCCTTGGTCAATGATGCCCCCAAGATTCTGACCCTGCGGGAGATGCTCGATTGCTATATCGAACATCAGCGAGAAGTTGTTGTGCGCCGCTGTCGTTTTGAACTGAAGAAAGCGGAGGCAGAAGCTCACATCGTCGAAGGTTTGCGGCGGGCCTTGGATATCATCGACCAGATCATTAGCCTCATCCGCGCCTCTAAAGACAACCAAGCCGCTAAGCAAGGTCTGATGAGCGAGTTTCGGTTCAGCGACCTTCAGGCTCAAGCCATCCTTGACATGCCCCTGCGTCGCTTGACCGGTCTCGAACGTGAAAAACTTGATGAACAATACGATAGGCTGATGAACGAAATCGCATACTTAAAAGCCGTTTTGGGTTCAGACAGCATGGTACGAGAAATCATCAAAACAGAGATAAAAGAAATCCGCAAAAAATTCGCCGACGTCCGCCGTTCTCAGATCAGTATCGACGCCACCAAAATGGAAATTGAAGACCTGATCGCCCAAGAAGATGTTGTCATTACGGTCACCCACCGGGGCTACATTAAAAGGCTGCCGCTGGCGACGTATCGCAGCCAGCGCCGCGGTGGCCGCGGCATCAGCGGCCACACAACAAAAGATAATGATTTTCTTGAGCGGCTGTTTATTACATCGACCCATCACTACATCATGTTCTTTACCACCCGGGGCCGAGTTCTGCGCCTCAGGGCCCACGAGGTTCCCGAAGCCAGCCGGACAGCTAGAGGGACAGCAATCATTAACCTGCTGAACCTATCTCAGAATGAAAAAATCGCGGCTACCATCGCTGTCGAAGACTTTAACGAAGACCGTTACCTGCTGACGGTGACACGACAAGGCACCGTCAAAAAATCGCCTTTACAAGACTACAACACTCAGCGCAAAGAAGGCGTTATCGCCCTAACCCTTGACGAAGACGACGAACTCATTGGTGTGCGCCTAACCGGTGGACAAGATAGCATTATGCTGGCGACTCAAAAAGGGTTGGTTATTCACTTCCTGGAAACCGACGTCCGTGTCATGGGGCGGACCGCCCGGGGCGTCAAAGGCATTAACCTGGCTGGTGATGACAAAGTGGTTTCCCTTGATGTGATAGACAACTCTATCGCCGATTCCCTAGAAGTGCTCACATTAACCGAATGGGGATTTGCCAAACGTACCAACGTCGGCGACTTCCGCCTGCAGACCCGGGGCGGCAAGGGTATTATTGGTCACAGAATCAACGAACGGACTGGTGACCTCATCGGCATGCGCATCGTTACAGCCGAAGAAGAGCTTATGGTCATATCCGAAAACGGCATCATTATTCGTCAGCGCGTTGACGGCATCTCCAGAATCGGTCGCAGCGCCCAAGGCGTTATGGCCATGCGCACCGGCGACAGTCGCGTTGTCTCTATCGCTAAATTCGTTAAAAGCGATTACGACAGCGGCATTGAGGAAAACGGCCATGGCAAAGAAGGAATTGAAGATGGCGAAGCTGTCGAGATTGAAGAGCTTAACGGAATGGATGGATTTGACGAAACGAACGATTAACCAAAAAACGGCGAATGTCGAACAACGCACGCCCCATAAGGGATGTCGAACAACAGTCGAATAACGAATAACAAACAATGAAAGCCGAATAACGCATGTCGAACAACGAATGTCGAACAGCGGAAGCCGAACAACAGGCGCCGAACTGCGAACCCCAAAAAACGAACACCGAGAAAGATGGCAAACTTCCCCCCGCCCTGTTGGAGGATCTGCTCAAATGGAGCGGCGCGCCTCGCGCTGAAGTCCTAAACGGTCCCGGCATTGGTGAAGACGCGGCCCTGATTCGCTGGCCGGAAGGGGCTTACCTGGTCGCTGCCAGCGATCCCATAGTTGGCGCCCAGAAAGGCGCGGGCCATCTTCTCGTGGCGGTCAACGCCAATGACATCGCTTGCAAAGGCGGCGATCCGCGCTATTTTCTCGTTACCCTCATCGTTCCCCATGAAGGCGGCCTTGAAAGAGCCCACGCCCTCATGGCCGAAATCGACGAAAGCTGCCGGCGGATCGGCGTTTCCATCGTCGGTGGGCACACAGAGCTGACCACCCGCTATACCCAGCCTGTCATTGTCGGAACCATGCTGGGATCGTCGCGATACTGTTACGATGCCACCCAAGCGCGCGCGGGAGACGTGGTGTTGATGACCAAACACGCTGGGCTGGAAGGTATGTCTATAGTGGCTGGGGACAGACCCGATCTTTTTTCCTTTTTGACCGGCCAAGAACTTGAAGACGTTAAAGAATGGGAATCATGTCTCTCTGTCATACCGGAAGCTGCGTTGATCCGGGATCTGGTTATCGCCATGCACGATCCAACCGAAGGAGGGTTGGCGGGAGGGCTGGATGAGCTGAGCCATGCCTGCGGCCGATCCATACAGATCGACAAAGAGCAAATCCTGATCTCTCCGCTGACGCGCAAAGCGGCTCAAGAACTAGGTTTTGATCCAATGCGGTTGATTTCGTCCGGGGTTTTGCTGGCGGTACTGCCTCAACGGTACAAGGAAGAAGCGCTGCGACGGCTCAAAAAAGCAGGGATACCCGCGGCGATAATCGGGGAAATAGAGAAAAGCAGAGAAAAATTTTCCTCAACCGAAGTTGCGGCTGAAGAACTTTGGCGGCTGCTTACCATGTAAAAGCCGTGTATGGTATGCTATAAATCAAACTAACAAGAGGTGAACACGATGTTGGATTTAAAAAACATCCGGGCCAATCCGGATTTTCTCAAACAAGCCCTGGAGAATCGCCAGGCCAAAGTGGATCTGGAGCGTTTTCTGACTTATGATGCTGAATATCGCAAGATGCTTTTTGAGGTGGAGAATCTGAAAGCTCGGCGCAACAAAGCCTCTGAAGATATCGCGCTGCTTAAAAGGCAAGGAGAACCCGCGGAACCACTTATCACCGAGATGCGTGAGCTTGGGGACATTATCAAAAAAGGAGAACAAACCTTAAGCCAAATCGAAGACCTTATGGGCGCGGTTCTCTACGAGATCCCGAACATACCCCACACGTCCGTGCCTGTGGGCGCTGACGAAAAGGACAACGTTATGGTGCGAAGCTGGGGCACGCCGCCGGCTTTCCCCTTTATCCCCCAGGCTCATTTTGATTTGGGTGAAAAGCTCGGCATTCTGGACTTCCAGCGCGGCGCCAAAGTCACCGGCGCCCGCTTTACCTTTTACCGAGGGTTGGGAGCGCGCCTGGAAAGAGCGCTGATCAGTTTCATGCTCGACCGCCATATTGAGCGAGGGTACACGGAAATCATGCCGCCGTACATTGTCAACCGCGCCGCCATGACCGGCACAGGCAATCTGCCCAAATTCGAGGAAGACGCTTTTAAGCTGGAAAATTCAGAATACTTCCTTATTCCCACGGCGGAAGTGCCGGTGACCAATCTCTACAGAGAAGAGATTCTAAACGCGGCGGAGCTGCCTATTCGTCACTGTGCTTTCAGCGCCTGTTTCCGGGCCGAAGCCGGCGCCGCCGGCCGTGATACCCGGGGGCTGATTCGGCAGCATCAATTTAACAAAGTGGAACTTGTCCACTTTGCCGCACCTGAGAAATCTTACCAAGAACTGGAAGCCCTCACAGCGGCGGCCGAATCCATCCTGCAGGATTTAGAACTGCCCTACCGGGTTATGTTGCTTTGTACAGGCGACATGGGTTTCGCCTCGGCAAAAACCTATGATCTTGAGGTATGGCTGCCCAGTTTTAACACTTATCGCGAAATTTCGTCCTGCAGCAACTGCGAAGATTTTCAGGCCCGACGCGCCAACATCCGTTTTCGCAGGGATCCCAAAGCCAAACCGGAGTTTATGCATACTCTGAACGGCAGCGGGCTGGCGATTGGCCGGAGTGTGGCGGCTGTTTTGGAGAACTACCAGCAAGAGGACGGGAGCGTTGTGGTGCCGCAGGTTTTGCGGCGGTATATGGGATGCGACGTGATCAACTGACACCCGATCGTTACTGTTTGACCGGATCAGACCCCAGCCGGAGGGGCAATGGACAATGGACAATGGACAATGTGAGAATGGACAATGTGAGAATTTAGCCGATGACACAATGGCTTCATATCATGAAGTCCCTTATTTATCAGAGGATAGCCTTCACCATTGTCCGTTGTCCATCCTACCATCTTGTGTTCCTCATTGTCCATTGTCCATTGCCCACCGCCCCCCTCTTGCCTATGACAATAAACGACACGAAACGACAATAAACTAAACAAACATAGGACTAAGGTATGTTGACGCTGCCATAGAAACCCAGTATAATAAAAAAGAAAAAAGGGACATGTCAACACAAAACCCAAAAACTGGGGGAATTTTCGCATGAGCAATCAAAGACATGAAAAGCGCCATCACCGAAAGCGTTGACGACATGAAAGCCGACAACAAATGTTTCATTAGAAACCTGCAATAAAAGCCCCAGGGAGGAAGAGAATTGAAAATCCTCAACATCGGAATCCTGAAAAGAGTGCTGGAACTCCTCTGGGAAAGCCTCGTCCGGCTGGAAACATCCCATGACGCCCTCACCAGCTTAGAAAACATCTTCTCCGTGGGTGAAGGGGCGTTAATCGAAAACTTCAGAGAACAGAAAAACATACTTCAGGGCATCGTCCAAAACTACCAGGAACAATTTCGGGGCACCGCCGACCTCCTGGATGAATTCATCGAAACCACCAAATCCTACCTCAATCCCATTGATGAAGAAGAAAACATGGTAATCGACTCCCGAGGGTTAGGCAAGACCATCGAAGACATCAGAGAAATCCTTGATTATATCAGAGACACCATCATCAACAGAAACTGCAACAGCTATCCCCAGACCACGCTGCCCGAAGAACGGGCCGTGCTCAACGAAGACATCAACAGGAGCAACATAGCCGCGATCAACGAAATCACCCAACGATGCCTAATCCTTTACAACAAGCTCGAAAACCTGCTCCACGAACTGGAAGAAATCAAAAACAACCACTTTGATCCCTTCGACAAATTCGACGCGGAAATCGCCGACAGAACCCTCGGATTCTATAGCACACATGTGGACGCGGACTTTATAAAGCAGCTTGAGGAA